>Ga0184637_10000375_pt1 | contig 33190 bp, 32 predicted proteins | sample PLM3_127_b2_FD_133143 | JGI IMG/M metagenome (GOLD analysis project Ga0184637, IMG submission 133143) | Groundwater sediment microbial communities from an aquifer in East River, Colorado, USA - PLM3_127_b2 | ecosystem: Environmental > Terrestrial > Soil > Riparian zone | place: USA: East River... | reverse complement strand
GCTCGGTGAAGCGGCGGTGCTGAACGATGTCATGCGCTTTACGATCATCGACGGCGGAGGAGCCGTCAGCTTCGTCGCACCCTGCCGGACGATGGAGGCGCTCGTCGCCGCGTGCGCGAGCCAGCCTGCCAGCCTCGAAGAGCTGCTCGAGTCGGCCTCCCAATTCGTGCCCGACGTGCAGGACCGCGTGCTCAGCGGACTCGCAGTGTTCGACGAGCACAATAGCCGCGGCAACCCCCATTCGATCCACGCGGCGCTGGACCTCCTGAAGCCCGCGGACCTGCCGGTTTTTCGGGTCGTAGACGATCGGACGCGCCAGGCGAGCCTTCAGCCGGCGAGGGCCGGCGTCATCGTCTTCAACCTGCTCAGCAAGCGCATCGTGCAAATCCACAACACCTATACCGAGATCAAGCGATCGGGTCGGATCCGCTTCGCCCGCTCCGAGGGCGCCCCCGCGCGCGTGCACCGCTATCAGCTTCCGCCGGACTGGTCTCTGGTCCCAAGCGCCTGAGAGGAACGGGGTGTCGAGAGAAGAGATCCGCGGCCGAGCGATCCTGCCGCTGACCGCACGGGCCAATGACGATGGTCATTTGATTGTGGGCGGATGCGACGTAGTCGATCTCGTACGGGAGTACGGCAGCCCACTCTACGTCTACGACGAGCAGACCATCCGAACCCGGTGTCGGGAGTACGTCCAGGGCCTCCGCTCGGCGTCCCCCGATTCCCTCGTGATCTACGGTGTTAAGGCGTTCGCCAACGCGGCCCTGTTTCAGCTACTTGCGGAGGAAGGCCTGGGGCTCGACGTAGTGTCCGGCGGTGAGGTGGAGCTCGCGCACCGCAGTGGATTTCCGATGGAGCGCGTGTACTTCCACGGCAATAACAAGCTGCCGGAGGAGCTCGAGCTCGCGGCGCGCGTCGGCGTCGGCCGCTTCGTCGTTGACAACTTCTACGAGCTGAACCATCTCGATGAGCTGGGCCAGCGGCTGGGCGTGCAGGCCACCGCCCTGATCCGTGTGGCCCCCGGTGTCGAGGCCCACACGCATGAATATCGGAAGACGGGAATGCTCGACTCGAAGTTCGGCATTCCGATTGCCACGGGGCAGGCTGAGACGGCTGTGCTTCAGGCCCTTCGCGCCAGAGGTATCCGCCTCGTCGGATTGCATGCACACATCGGGTCGCAGGTTTTCGAGATGGCTCCCTACCTCGAAACGATTCACATCGTGCTCGAGTTCGCGGCGCGCATGCGAGAGCGCTACGACCTCTCGCTCATGGAATTCAGCCCCGGGGGCGGGTGGGGGATCTCCTACACGGACGAGGACGATCCGATGGAGGCGAACGAGGTTGCTCGCACGATCGGTGGCGCGGTGTGGAACACCGCGGCGGACCTCGGGCTGGAGCATCCCCGCGTCGTGATCGAGCCGGGACGATCCATCGTGGGGCAGGCGGGCGTGGCGCTCTACACGGTGGGGGCGATCAAGGACGTGCCGGGCATTCGGCGCTATGCCGCGCTGGATGGTGGAATGGCAGACAACATCCGCCCGGCGCTGTACGGCGCTGTTTACCAGCCGGTGCTGGCGAATCGGATGCACGATGATGGGGCTGCCACCGTCACCCTCGCCGGGCGCTACTGCGAGTCCGGCGACGTGCTGGTGAAGGACGCCCAGTTGCCGATCCTACACACGGGCGATCTCGTCGGGTTGCCGGCGTCCGGCGCCTACAACCTGGCGATGAGCAGCAACTACAACCTGGCGCTTCGCCCCGCGGCGGTGATGGTGAGAGACGGCAACAGCCGCCTGATTCGGCGGCGCGAGTCGTACGACGATCTCTTTCGGACTGAGGCTACGCTCGGCTAGCCTCTGGCTCGAACGGCAGCCAACGTCTCATCGAGCTGCTTCAGATGTTCCTCGGCGTGGCCCGCCACGAACAGGTTCGAGATGGCATCCATGTCCATCACGCCGCGCCTCGAATGGAGCCCAGTGATCCGGCCCCACTCGGCATTGTTGAAGGAGCGCAGCGCGGCGGCCGCCTGGTCGGCGCCGAGCTTGATGGCCGAGGCGAGATCATCAAGCGGGTCGTCCTTGTGGTCCTGCACGTACTTGATCCGGTCGGGGTCCTCGGCGGTGCGGCCGAAGGGCTGGCCCGGATTCGCTTTCACATAGGCCATCTGCTGCCCCCAGTAGCCGAAGATTTCCGCCTGGTGGGCCGCCAGCTCTTTGATGGTCCACTCGCCCTCGGCCGGGGCTCGCGTCTGCAAGTCGGGCGGCACAACCTGGAGTCGATCCAGAAACGTCGCGACCGCGCGTTCGAGCCTTGTCGCCTCTTGCTCCCCGCTACTCGTCGTCAATTGTTTCGCTCCCTTCTCCCTCACAGGCATGAAACCGTACTTCGTCCCGATTCCGCATCGAGCTCATTTTCCTATACTAAGAAGCTATCTTGGGTGGGCGAAGCCCACACAAGATAGCTCTGCTGACAGGCGCCAAGATGCGAATAGGAGTACTCACCGGGGGTGGTGACGCCCCCGGCCTCAACGCCGCGATCCGGGCGGTCGCCCGGCGCTGCTTCGACCTCGACGATGAACCAGTCGGCATTCGTAATGGCTGGGCTGGACTCCTCGGGCAGGGCGACTTCCGCCCCCTCGCGCCACACGACGTCTCAGGCATCCTCCACCTCGGCGGAACGATCCTCGGGACCTCGCGCACGAACCCCTTAAAGAGCGCTGCCCAGGTCGATGAGGTCATCGAGAACGTCCGGCGAGAGCGGCTCGACGCCATCGTCGTGATTGGCGGAGACGACACGCTCTCCGTCGCATGTGGGCTGGAGGATCGCGGCCTTCGCTTCGTCGGTGTTCCCAAGACCGTGGACAACGACATCGCGGAGACCGACTACTGCATCGGCTTCGATTCGGCGGTGAGTGTCGTGGTCGAAGCGCTCGACCGCCTCCACACGACGGCCAGTGCCCACCATCGTGTACTGGTGGCCGAAGTCATGGGTCGTGACGCCGGCTGGGTGGCGGTGGCGGGCGGGCTTGCTGGCGGCGCGGATTTCATCCTCATCCCGGAGGTGCCGCCGGACCTGGATGAGGTCTGTGCGCATCTCGAGCGGCGCACGGCCCAGGGGAAGGACTTTTCGATCATCGTCGTAGCGGAAGGCGTCGTCATGCCGGAGCTCGTCTCGAAGGAGGCGATCCGCGAGGTTGATGCGTTCGGCCATGCGCGCCTCGACCGTCGCGGTGTTGGCGAGACCCTCTCGCGCATCATCGAAGACCGGACGGGGATGGAGACGCGGGTCACGGTGCTCGGCCACGTGCAACGGGGTGGAAGCCCCTCCGCATTCGACCGACTCTGGGCTACACGGTTAGGCGTGGCCGCCGTCGATCTGGTGCACGAAGGAACGTTCGGTGTGCTGGTCGCTGTACAGGGGAACCGCATCCAGCCGGTGCCCGTCGCGGATACTATGGGCCGCATGAAGACCGTGGATCTGGCCCTTTATGAGCTGGCGCGAGTCTTCTATTAGGCGATGGAGCTTCGGCTTTCGGCCTCCTCAACCAACCGCTGACCCCCCATCCCCCGCCTCCTGGTTCCCTACGTAGGACTGGTGGAGCGCAACCGGGTTCCGGTGGCGCGCAATCACCCTGAGGTTCAGGAGCTCGACCAGGACCGAGAAGGCCATGGCGAAATAGATGTACCCCTTGGGAATGGTGTAGTGAAGCCCCTCCGCGACCAGCGATACGCCGATCAGCAGCAGAAACGCGAGCGCGAGCATCCTGATCGTCGGATGCCCGTTCACGAAATCGCTGATCGGGCCGGAAGCGACCAGCATGATCGCAACGGCGATAACCACTGCCGCGACCATCACCGCGAGATCATTCGCCATGCCCACGGCGGTGATTACCGAATCCAGAGAGAACACCATGTCCAGCACGATGATCTGCGCGATCACCCCGGCAAACGATGGCCTCGCCTCGGCTCGCGCATGTGTCTCGTCGCCCTCCAGCTTGTCGTGGATCTCAAACGTAGCCTTGGCGAGCAGGAAGAGCCCACCGAGAAGCAGGATGAGGTCCCGCCCGGAGACCTCGTGCTGAAGGACGGAGAAGAGAGGCGCCGTTAAGCGAACGATCCAGGAGATCGAGAAGAGGAGGGCGATGCGGCTGATCATCGCTAGCGCCAGCCCCGTCCGACGCGCTGTGTCCCGCTGCTGCGCTGGAAGCCGGGCCACCAGGATGGAAATGAAAACGATATTGTCGATACCGAGCACGATCTCGAGGGCGGTGAGGGTGACGAGCGCTATCCAGGCTTCGGGACTGGCGATCCATTCCATGGATCAAGATTCTGCCGTTTGCCGTCACGATTCGGCTAGTCTGCAACGCCGCCGGGTTCTTATTCCTGACTGCCAGACACCGGTTGGTTTACCGTAACGTCCTCGCCGGAGCATTCCGGTCGAAATCATCGACTCCCGGACCCAATGGGATGCGCGTCGTGATGCGTTCGTGTCTGCCAGAGAGGCAAGTCCTAATGTACTCAGAAGCGCCGGTTCGCGCTGGACCGAGCCCTTTGTCGGCCTGCCGTTTTGATAGACTTCTGGCCCCGGCGGTCCTCCGCCTCTAGATAGCGGTCCCCAGCCGTAGGCGACGGAGGATCCGACTTCCTGGGTTGCAAGTTCCCTGGTATCGCTTTGCCTTGCTTCACGGCTGGGGCTCGGGTGGGGGGATTGTGAGAACAGATACGCGTCAGCTCTGGCAAAACACGCTCGGCGAGCTGCAGCTTCAAATGCGCCCCGAGGACTTCCGAACGTGGTTTCGGAATACGCACCTGCTTGCGTACGATGGGGATCGGTGCATCGTCGGGACGGAGAATCCGTTCAACGTCGAATGGCTCAGCTCGAAGTGCACGAGCCTGGTAAGCCGGACGTTGCAATCCATCATCGGGAACCCTGTAAACGTCGAGTTCGTGGTGGGCCGTCCCGAGCCGCCCTCGCCCGCTCCGCCACCGCTTCGGCTCAGCTCGCCGCCGCCCGGTCGCCGGACGGCGCGGGCTGGCCGACGGATGCAGCCAGCGGAAGACGAAGGGCCGGCGATCAGCCCACGCTATACGTTCGGCACGTTCGTGGTGGGGAGCAACAGCGGCCTCGCGCACGCGGCCTGCGTGGCCGTCGCGGAGCGACCCGGCCAGGTGCACAACCCGCTGTTCATCTACGGCGGTGTCGGGCTCGGCAAGACGCACCTGCTGCATGCGATCGGCCACCGGGCGCTCGATCGCGGGCTCGAGGTCGTCTACGTCTCCTCCGAGACGTTCATGAACGAGTTCATCGACTCGATCAAACAGGGTCGGATGGAGGACTTCCGGAGCAAATACCGCCGGTGCCGGTTGCTCTTGATCGATGACATCCAGTTCCTCGCCGGGAAGGAGCAGACGCAGGAGGAGTTCTTCCATACGTTCAACGCCGTGTATCAGGCCAGTGGACAGATCGTGATCTCGAGCGACCGCCATCCGCGTGCCATCACCACCCTGGAGGACCGGCTGCGGTCCCGCTTCGTCTGGGGCCTGATGACCGACATTCAGGCACCGGACCTCGAGACGCGCACGGCAATCCTCCGTCGCAAGATGGCGGAGAACACACACGCGGGGGCCTCCAGCGCCGTGCCCAACGAAGTCCTGGACTTCATCGCCCAGAAAGTGCCGAGCAACATCCGCGAGCTGGAGGGCGCGCTGAATCGCGTGCTCGCTTACGCCGAGCTGGTGCGGACTCCCGTTACCCTCGAGCTTGCCGGTTTGGCGCTCCACGAGATGCTGGAGTCGGCCGGCCGTCGCGCCGTCGCGCCTGACGCGGTGATCCGTGCCGTGTGCAGGGCGACCGGAGTGCCCCGCCAGGATCTGGCCGGCAAGCATCGGGACCGCCGAGTGCTCGTCCCGCGGCAGATCGCGATGTACCTGCTTCGCGAGGAGACGGACCTGTCACTCTCCGAAGTCGGGGCGCTCTTCGGCGGCCGGGATCACTCGACCGTGCTGCACAGCTACGACAAGATCGCCACTGAGCTGGATCGCAACGAACGGCTCCGCGCCAGCGTTCGCTCGGTAAGGGAAGCGCTGGCCCAGGGAGCGTAGTCCTCGTCGGGCCGAGGGCTATGGGTCTACCAGTGTGAGTTGGTGCGTCGTGAAACTGTACTGAACCTCTCGGTAATGCTGGAGGAATGACATACCCAACATGCCATCCGGGCTCTTTAACCGTGTGTTGGTCCGGACCTCGATGTCGGGAATCGGTTGGTCCGCTACGCGGAGCCCAGTCAGTCGGTAGGTTCGAGCCTCAAAGTCAAAGGAGATCGCCCCACTTACCATCAAAGCAAGCCGCGCCATCTCGGTGATTACCGATGTCCCGATCAATGGATTGATGAGCATTTCGAAGTAACCTCGGGGTTCACGAAAACAGGAACAACGAAGAAGCGGTGGGTTCGGTCGTTTTCCAGGCGAAGCGATAGATCACCGACTCCCCGAGGCACGCTTCCTCGCCATTGCTTGGCGTATTTGCTCCACTGCTTTGGAAGCAGCTTTTTCGAATTCCGGCCCTGAGGTCAGAAGGGGCTGGGCGAAGAAGATGTAGAAGTTGCCCATCGTGCCACGCGCTTTCGCGTGCATTTCGCGTTCGAAAGCCTGGTGGATCTCTATACGATCCGGAGAATGGGCGAGCAGTTTGCCACGAGCTGGGTAGTGCATATCGTCAAACGCAGTGGTCTTCACGAGCACCCACTGACCGTTGTAGGCCTGTCGTATCGTTTCGATAGGTAAGGCCTTTCGCCGGCCACCCCTTTCGTCGGTGCTCTGTGCGGTGTCGTCGCGTGAGGTCTGTCCTTGCTTCATTGCCATATACGAAACCTCAAAATGCTAACAGGGGAGCAGCCAATTAGGCTGCTCCCCTGTTAGCTTGGTACTCGCGTCGTCTACCGGTAGCGGATTAGGTTTACCACCGCCGCGACCCGGCTCGACGACGTGATCTCGGCTGTGTAGACGCCATTCGGTAAATCAGCGTCAGAGATCGCCCGTAGGTACACCGTCCGCGAGTCGAACGACGGCACGGTGATCGCCTCGGTGTGCAGGCGGTTCCCCGCCTGGTTGAAGAACCGGATCTGCACCGACGCGTCCGTCCCGCCGAACTCTCTGATCTGGATGCCCGCGTTGAGGTTGTCCTGGTTCTTCACGACGTAGGGAGCACTCAGGATCCGATCGGTGGAGCTCTCACTGACGCCTACGTATCCACCGATCGTGGCGCGACGCGAATTGAGGTGCGCGGCTACGACGCCGATTTCTCCGCGTTCGTCGCTGTCGACTCGCGCCGAGTACACCTTCCCGTCGGCGAGCTGTGTGAGCTGCGTGAGATCCCAAGAGAACGCTTCGTTCTCGCGCAGAACAACGTCGGCGCCACTGGCGCGCCTGGCGACGATCGGGCCGATCTGGTTACCGGTGTCGCGGTCCCAGAGGGTGATCTTCGGCGTGACGCCGCCCGGCCGGATCTTCATAACCCGGATCATCGAGCTGTAGGCGTTCTCACTTCCGGCCCGCCGGTAGAGCAGCGGGAGGGTAATCTGGCCCCCGCCTCGGCTGATTCCGTTAATTCCTGCCGCCATGCCGCCCGGACCCGTGTGGAAGGCCGTAGCCAGCAACCTGGCGCCACCCGCGCCATCGATTTCGAGGGTGCTCGCCCCCTGGGGGGCTGCCGTCATGTCAACCGCGATGGCGCCATCGCGAGGAATGTTGATCGTCCGCTCAACGAGAGCTCCGCCCGAGTCGGGTCGGAATTCCAGAGTGGCGGTGAACTCGCTGTCGCGGTTCGCGTTCTGGATGATGACCTCGGTGTTGAAGCCGTTGTCGTCTTTGTGCACCGCCGGGATGAACCAGTCTTCCGTCGGATCGTTCTGGCGGAACATCTCGACCGTCGTGCGGTCGCCGGTGCTCGTGTCGTGCATCACGACGCCCGTAATGCCACATGAGGCAGGTTGGAAAATGACCGGGGTCACCACCGAAGTGGGCGTCCGTATGGGCGTGCTCGAAGGTATAGCGGTTACTGTGGGCGTCCCTAGCAGAACCGTGGGCAGTGGCGTTGGAATGAGGGTCGATGCGGGAATCGGGGTCCGGGTGGCTGCGACGGTTGGCGTCAAGCCGGCGAGGCCGCCCTCCACATTAAGCTCGATCGAGCCGGTGAAGCTCGCTGGCGCGCCCAAGTCAGACGCCGACAGAATGCGCATCTCGCGGCCGGCCATGGTGAGGTGCCGCTCGACCAGCGTGCCCCCACCCGTGCGACGCAGGCGCGTCGTTACAGTTGTGTCGCTGGTGGCGTCATGAGAGAGCACCACGGTCGAAGTCCGCGTTTCGTTCGAATAGAACGGCGAGAACAGCACGCAATTCTCAGTGTCCCGGGGTGGGACGATGTACGAGGATGACTGTCCGCCTGGCGTGTCCGCGACGACACCAACGGGTATCAGCGTGAGTGCGCTGAGTAGGGCGACCATGCATAGCGACAAAGCCACGAACCCGTGGGGTATGGAACGACGCAGGCCTAGCCGTGTCATCCACCTTCCTCCGCTTTTTAATCGCCAGGGTAGGACGAACGGCCGATTATACAGCGTTCGTATCGGTCCACTATAGCAACGTACCCGTCCGTCAGATGTGACAGTCGCAGCACAAACCCCGTACGATTGGCGCCACGGCATCGGCAGATCGCCGTCCTGGTCGACTCACAGGGTACCTTCGGAAATCCGCTCGCTCAGCTGCGTGCGTACTCTAAAGGTTGCTGCGCCCACATGATGCAATGGAGGTAAGCCACAATGCGACTTCCGCCCCCGCTCATCGCCGCCGTTGGCGTTCTTGCTCTCGCCCTCGCTTCTGGCATCGCACTTGCCGTGAGCGGCCCATCCTCGGTTCAGGCTCAGACACCCGCTGTGCAGGTCGTCGACGTCACCATGGACGACGGGAGCATCAACCCCCGACACATCGTCGTGAAGGCCAATCAGCCCGTACGTTTTGTCGTCTCTGGCACCGGCGTCGAAGAGCACAGGTTCAACGTTATTGGTATGGGCATGGAACGCCTTCGTTCCGATCAGGTCCTTCCGGGAGGCAGCATCACGATTGACGCGACTTTTACGGCTGGTACGTATCACGTTTGGTGTTCGTCGGGCGGTCACGACGTTGCCGGCATGGTCGGCACGCTGACAGTTGTTCCGGCCGATCAGGATGCCGTGCTCAACGTGCCCGTTCAGATGGGCGAGTTCTTCTTCAGCCCGATGGCCGCGACAGCCGTCGCCGGCCAAACGACGCGCTTCCAGATCCAGAACGGAGGCAGGTTCGACCATATCTTCCACATCACCGGGCAGGGCCTCGACGTCCAGTCACCCATCGTGCCCGGAGGCGAGGCCTTCACCCTCGACATGATGTTCGATTCTCCCGGGACCTACCGGATCCGCTGCTCCTTCGTCTTCCAGGGGAGGGAACACACTGACTTCGGCATGCTCGGCACGATCGAGGTCCTTCGTGGGGCCGGGGCCATGTAGCCGCTCCGGTGCTACGATGGAGCCGTGGCGGTTGCAGAAGAGCTGTTCGATCTATGCGACGAATGGGGCCGACGTGTAGGCCGAACCAAGCCTCGCTCGCTCGTCCACCGCGATGGCGACTGGCATCGCGCGTTTCATTGCTGGCTCGTCGAGAGGAATGACGCCGGCGAGCCGTTGATCCTGCTTCAGCGCCGCGCCCTGGACAAGGACACGAACCCGGGCTTCTGGGACGTCAGCGTTGGGGGCCACTACTCCGCCGGCGAGGGAATCGAGGGCGGGCTTCGCGAAATTCGGGAAGAGCTCGGCCTCTACGTTGCGGCGAACGATCTTGTGCTCGCCGGTTGGCGGCGCGAGGACATCCACTACGAGAACGGCCTCATCGATCGCGAGGTCCAGGATGTCTACTTTCTGAGCCGTGCCGTCGACTTGCGCGCCTTGCGCCCCGAACCGGCCGAGGTCATCGCGGTGGCTCGCGTCCCCGCCGCGACCTTAGCTCAGCTCGCGGGCGGCTCGCTGTCTCACATGATGGCGAGCGGAGGCCGTGTCGACGGACGCCGGAGAGTTCACCCGCAAGGGATCGAGATTCCCGCCGCCGCGCTCCTGCCGAGGGCCGACGGGTATTACGCGCGCGTGGCCGCCTTCGCCGCCGCCTTGAGCCGCGGCGAAGGGCCCGCCGAGCCGGGCTGGTGGTGAGCTACTCGATCGGGGGAGCGGGATTCGGAACGATGCCGCTTCAGGAGGGAGATCCGGCTCGGCCGCCAGGGGCGAGGCGTCCCACGGCGGCGATCAGATCCGTCAGGTCAAACGGTTTGGCGACGTAGCCGTCGGCGCCGATCTCCTCGGCCCAGGCCCGCGCGTTGTCGGCCGCGGTCATGACGAGGATCGGCACCTTCACCTCGCGCCTCACGAGCTCCCGGGCAAACCCCCACCCGTCCATCACGGGCATGCGCATGTCGAGCAGCACCAGGGCGGGCGGGTTCTGCTCGACGTGTTCGAGCGCCTCGACGCCATTCGCCGCGGTTACCACCCTGTAGCCTTCGAGATCGAGCACGTCGGAGACCGTGGTGCGGATGGAGGCGTCATCGTCCACCACCAGGATGGCCGCCTCAAGCATGGACAGGGCTCGCGGCGAGTGGGAGTGATACGTGGAAGGTGCTTCCGTTGCCCGGCGAGCTGGTGGCCCAGATCTGGCCACCGTGCTGTTCCACAATGGCATGGCAGATGAAGAGTCCGAGCCCAAGCCCAGCGAAGCGACGGTCGTCCACGTTGGTCCCCCGATAATAGCGTTCGAAGATGTGAGGCAGGTCGGGCACGGGGATGCCAATACCCGTGTCGGTCACCGAAAGGTGAGCTTCACTGTCGATGCTCCGCACCATCACATGGACGTTCGCATTCTTGCTGGCCAGCCGAATCCCACTTAGTTGGTTTGCACCGTGATTGTAGGACGAGCGAGGCGGACAAGTCGTGGTCGCCGGCGGAGAACGGTCTCGGTTTGACGATTTGACCCTACCGACAGCCCAGAGGCGGTCTCCGGCTAGGTTCTTCTAGCGCCGAGCGTCTATCCTCTGGAGTTCTCCCTGTTGTCCCCGGATGCCGCCGATTGTCCGAGGTTCGACCCATGCATGCTGCGCCCACGCGCCGCGCTCTGCCGCTGGCAATCGTGATGCTGTTGCTCGCCTTCGAACCTGGGGCCGCTCAGACCGATATTCACCAGCCTCCTCCCCTGCCACCGGGATTCACCCAATCGCTGGTGGCTGAGGGGCTCACAAATCCCGTAACCATGGAGCTTGCGCCGGATGGTCGTTTGTTCGTCGCTGAGAAGGCCGGTCGCCTGCGGATCGTGAAGAACGGCGAGCTCCTTCAAACGCCGTTCTTGAGCCTCGCGGTCGATACCTTCGGAGACGGGGGCCTGGTTGGCCTCGCCCTCGATCCGTCCTTCGCACAGAATCGGTTCGTCTATGTCTTCTACTCGCGTGCCTTGAGGCCGGTCCGCAACCGCGTCAGCCGTTTTACCGCGAGCTCGTCGAGCCCGGACGTCGCGGAGCCCGATGGCGAGCTGGTTCTCGTCGACGATATTCCGGCCGACATCGGCAATCACAATGGCGGCGCCCTCCGCTTCGGGCTGGACGGCAAACTCTACATTGGCGTCGGCGACGGAGCGGCGAACCCGATGGGCGCACAGAGCCTGAGCACCCTAAACGGCAAGCTGCTCCGGATCAATCCTGATGGTTCCATCCCGACAGATAACCCGTTCGTCGACGAGCCGGATGCAAGGGCTGAGATCTGGGCCTATGGCTTGCGCAATCCATTCACCTTCGCCGTACAGCCCGGAACGGGGGCCATCTTCATCAACGACGTTGGCCAGGGCTTATGGGAAGAGGTCAACCTTGCGGTCGCGGGGGCGAACTACGGGTGGCCGCTGTGCGAGGGGAGGTGCTCAATGCCCGGGCTGGTTGACCCCACCTACGTCTACTCACATGACGTAGGCTGTGCCATCGCCGGCGGCGCCTTTTACCCGGGTGGCCAATTTCCGTCGAGCTATGCCGGCGCCTACTTTTTTGCGGACTTCATGGCTGGATGGATCAGCGTCCTGGACCTGGCGCGAAACGAAGCGGTGCCGTTTGCGGTAGACGTGCGAGGCCCCGTTGATCTCAGGATCGATAGCGACGGTGCGCTCTACTACCTCTCGTTCGAACGCGGAGCCGTCTATCGAATCCACTACGCGGGCGAGACTGATGGGCCCGGCTCGGCGATCCGGCCTGAAGACGTTGCGCCGCGCACCTTCCTCTGCGTCGAGTAGCGCACCGTCTTACGCGGCGATAGAGCGGATCCGATGGCCTGAGGCGACGGCCTCTGCGCGGCGCTGGCACGGCACGCAGCGTCGAGCGCGGGGCAAGGCACGCAGCCGCGCGGCGTCGATCTTCTGGTGGCAATCTTCACAAACGCCGTACGTGCCGGAGCCGATCCGAGCCAGCGCGGCATCCTGTTAATGCCAGAAACCAGCAGTCGGGAAAGCGCTGCTCATTCTCGGCTACGTTACGCTACTCTTTAGGTGGCTGTCCTTGATAGGGACCGACGGGTGGGACGATGCAGACGGCCAGGGTAAGTACAAGCGACCTGCTCCGCGACATCGAGGAGCGGTTCCACCTGCTGGCGGAGCACGCGCAGGACGTCATCTATCGCTATCGCATCGCGCCACCGCGCGGTTTTGAATACGTGAACTCCGCTGTAACCGCGATGACGGGCTATACGCCCGAGGAGCACTACGCGGATCCAGACCTCGGGTTCAAGTTGATCCACCCCGAGGACAGAGAAGCCCTGGCGGCGCTGCTGGACCCGGAGTCGGCTGGCGGTCTGCTGACCGTACGCTGGATACGGAGGGATGGCGCGGTCATCTGGACCGAGCAGCACAACATCCCGATCCGCGATGAAGATGGCAACCTTATCGCGATCGAGGGCATCGCTCGCGAGGTGACGGACCGGAAACGCACCGAAGGCGTTCTTCGATCCCTGCAGGATGAGTTCATCTCCTCCATCTCGCATGATCTTCGGACGCCGCTCGCGGCTATCAAGGCGTCGGTCGGGGTGGTTCTCGCCAACGAGCCCCCCGGGACGAGCGAGGCGCTGCGCCGCATGCTGGTCAACATTGATTCCGCGGCGGACGATTTGAGCGAGATGGTCTCGAACGTCCTGGAGCTTTCGCGTCTGCAGGCCCACGAGGGGAAGCCGCGCCGTGATTGGCTCGATCTGCGCGTCCTCGCGAGACGAGCGATTGAAGCGGTGGGGCCCATGGCGAAACGGAAAGACCAACGGATCGAATCACGACTCCCCGCGGCTCCGCTCTGGGCCTACTGCGACGGCAATCGGATCGAGAGGGCCATCTGCAACCTCCTCGCCAACGCTCGCAAGTACGCGGGCGCCGGCACCGCGATTCGCCTGAGTCTGGTCAGGCGGGGACGCGAGGCGATCCTCGCTGTGGCCGACGAGGGCCCCGGCATCGACCTCTCCGACCAGAAGCGGATCTTCGAGCGCTCGTACGGTCGCACGGACCACAAGCCGGGACCTGGGGTCGGAAGCGGTTTGGGTCTGCCGATCGCCCACGCCGTTGCCGCGATGCACAACGGACGCCTGTGGGTCGAAAGTACGCCCGGGCGGGGCGCGACGTTCCGCATCGCGCTCCCACTTGCCCCCGAAGGGGCCAAGAGCGGCCTACCTGATCAAGACTAATTCTGGAGGGTGCCTGCGATGAAGATTCTCGTCGTTGACGACGACCCACAGATCCTCGACGCTGTCACGATCGGCTTCCAGCTCCAATGGCAGGATGCGACCGTCATTCCGGCCACGGACGGCGAGACCGGGCTGCAACGCTTCTACGAGCAGGATCCGGACGTGGTCGTGCTCGACGTGACCATGCCAGGTAAGAACGGCTTCGAGGTGCTTTCGGAGATCCGCAGGATCTCTGACGTGCCGGTCATCATGCTCACGGCGCGCAGCGAAGAGATCGATCAGGTTCGCGGCCTCGAGGCCGGCGCCGACGACTACGTCGTCAAGCCCTTCAGCCATCTCGCGCTCCTGGCGCGGGTGAAAGCTGTGCTTCGCCGCGCCGAGCTACCACCGCCCGTCCGCGCGCTGCCCGACTTCATTGCCGGCGACCTCGCCATCAATTTCCAGAACCACCAGGTCATGATGCGCGGGGAGGCGGTGAAGCTGACGCCCGTCGAGTACAAGCTGCTCTACCACCTGGTGCGGAACGCCGGCCGCCTCATGCCGCACCAGGCGCTCCTGGGTCGAGTGTGGGGGGCCGAGTACGGCGCCACCCCGGACTACCTTAAGGTCTTCATCAGCCGCCTGCGCTCTAAGATCGAGCCGGATGGCGATGGCCCACGCTACATCGAAAACGAGCGCGGTCTCGGCTACCGCTTCGTGCGACCGAAAGAAGCGGCTCCCCCGGAGACGGAAAGCGCCGAGGCCGTGGGCGGCACATAGCGTGCTGCGCCAAGCTGTCATTGGCCGGTGTTACTAAACGTTTACGCACGCGTAACCGGTAGTTACCCAGCCAGTTCCCCCGCCCAGCAATACTGCACCAACCTCGCTCGTTGGGGGAGGACCGTTGGACCGCACGCTATGAGAATTCTGGTCATCGACGACGACGCCGACATCCTGCAGGCTCTCAGCCTGTCCCTCACCTTCCACTGGCCCGATTGCGAGGTCCTCCTGGCGCGAGACGGGGACGAAGGGCTGCGGTGTTTTCGGGAGCATCGCCCTGACGTAGTGGTGCTGGACATTGGCCTCCCGGGCCTTAGCGGCCTTGACGTGCTAAACCAGATCCGCGAGGAGTCGGGCACACCGGTGCTCATGCTGACGGCGCGCAGCCAGGAGGCGGATATCGTGCGCGCGCTCGAGATGGGCGCCGACGACTACGTTTCGAAGCCGGCGGGCTACCTCGAGCTCACCGCTCGCATCCAGTCCGTGCTCCGCCGCGCGCAGCCGCCCAGCATCCCCGTTCCCGCTCTCCAGACGTACTCACGGGGCGGACTCACCATCCATTTTCCAAGTCGAGACGTGGAGGTGGAAGGAAGGTCGGTGCCGTTGACGAACACCGAGTATCGGCTGCTGTACCACCTGATCCGCAACGCGGGGAGGATCGTTTCTCATCGCGACCTGCTCCAGAGCGCCTGGGGCTCGGACAGCTACGGCGAAGACGTGGTCCGAGTGTACGTGAGCCGGCTCAGGGCGAAGATCGAGCCGGACGTGGCGCGTCCGCGCTACATCCTGACGAAGTCGGGCTTGGGGTACCTGTTCGCGGGCGAGGCCGCCGGGACAGCGTCTGAGTCTATCGACGAGGTTGGGGCGTCCGCCGAGTCAGCTGCCGAGGAGGAGAGTGGAACCGGCTTGGGCAACCCGCGCAGGTCTGACCTGGTCGCGAATGGCGATGCACCCCGATTGCGTAGAGACCTGCCGCACGAGGTGTTTTCGCGCGACTCCCTGGCCCGATCCAGAGAGATTGCCGCGCGCGCGAGCTAGCGGCGGAGCCACCCCCGCAAAATCCTCTAGCGTTTCTCCGTGCAGTCCCCGGTTTCCTGTGCGTCCAGTGCGTATGATACGCACGTCAGCGCCCTGCAGGCGCACATGGAATAATTGCGGCGGCAGCCCCGTTACGTCGGGTGGATCAGAGAGCGTTGGGAGGAAACGGATGGCGGTAACCCGGGAGCGGTTCAACCAGGGAATGACCTACGACGCGTTCAAGAGCTGGATGCCCAATAACCGGGATCGCATCGAACGATATGAGAGCAAGGTCCAGCTGGATCCGAAGGACGTTGCGTTCTTCAAGGACCTTCGTAGTCCGCTCGACGTGCTCGCCGTGGGCGCGGATTGGTGCTACGACGTGCTCACGAACCTTCCAGTTCTCGCCCGCCTCGCGAAGGAAAGCGGCAAGCTGAACTTGCGCATCTTCGAGCGCGACGAGAATCCGGACGTCCGGGACGAGTTTCTGAACGGTACGTATCAGTCAATTCCGGTCTTTGTCTTCTACGACGAGAACTTCAACGAGATCGGCCACTGGATCGAGCGTCCAAAGAGCGTCACCCAGCTCCGGGCCGACAAGCGCCGCGAGGTCTATGGAACAGACCCGGCATTTGGCTCGCCCGATGCGCCCGTCGACCAGCTCTCTGAGGAGACCAGAGCGAAGCTGCAGCGCGCGACGCAGGCCTCTCGGGAGGACACGGTGCCGTGGGCGAACTCAGAGGTGGTCCGCGAGGTACGCGAGCTCGTCGAAAGCGGCCTCCTGGCCGGCGCGGGACGCCCACTGATCCGCGGCAACTTTCACGGGTAAGGAAGGGCGAGCCGTGGCCAATCCCGTCCGAGTGAAGATCACCTACTGCGCGGAGTGCGGCTACGAGCCGATGACCCTGGATCTCACCGAGCGCCTGATGAGGGAGTTCCACAACGAGCTCTCGGCCATCGAGATCATCCCCTGGATCGAGGGATCGTTCGACGTCCGCGTCGGCGAGGACCTCGTGCATTCGATGTACCGAGATGGCGGGTTTCCGGAGTACGAGACCGTCGCCAAGGCGGTGAGGACCCAGCTAACCGCTGAGTAGACGCTAGCGCCCCGCCTCCACTGCCGGGCGGCTCGCCCGCGTCGCGGATTTGCGGGCCTTTCCATCCGCGTCGAATAGCTCCGGCCAGCGAGCGCGCACGTCCTGCGCCTCGTCTTCGCTCACGCGTGCGACGGCCGGGAACGTCGCCAGCCGATCATAGGGTCGGCACGCGTCGATTATCATCCGATTGTTGAAGTACCGAGGCCCTTCGCCAGCATAGGCCATCGGATCGAGCGGCGTGCTCCACTGCCGCTTCACCACGTCGATGTCCTCGACCACGTCGGTGCGCGTGCACATCGCCCACAGCACCTGGTTCGTGTCCGTCGGATCGATGTCTTCGTCGACGACCACGACGTAGCGGTTCGCGTACGCTCCCGCGTGGCAGCTAGCTGTCGCAAGACCGACCTGCTTCGCATGGCCGGGGTACATCTGCTGGATCGAGACGACGTTGAACATGCGGCCGCCCCCGGCCTCGTGGGACCAGACGCCCTTGATGCCGGGCACGCCGGAACGCTCGAGCTCGTCCCAGATTAGGGCTGCGCGTAGGGGGCTGCGGAAGAAGGTGTTGTCGTTCGGCGGCTTGCCCGGCAGGCACCCGAGGACGATCGGGTCATCACGATGGATGATCGAGCGGACCTGAATAATCGGCTCGTCCTTCTCGCCACTCGCGTAGTAGCCTGTCCACTCGCCGAACGGTCCCTCGGAGCGCAGCTGGTCGGGCGGGATCTCGCCCTCGATCACGATCTCGGCAGTAGCCGGAACTGGAAGGTGCGTGTAGGGAGCTTGCAGCAGCTCGATAGGCTCTCCGCGCATCGCTCCCGCCACGTCGTATTCGTTCTTACCGTAGTCAACTTCGAGGCCACCGAGGAGCAGCAAGAGAGGGTCGTGCCCAACTGAGACCGCGACGGGGCAGGCCTCGCCGCGCTTCCAGTACTTGTCGCGAATCAGCCGACCGTGCTTTCCGGGCGAGATGTAGATGCCGGCGGTCCGCTCGTCATGCACCTGCACGCGATACGTTCCGCAATTGATCCAGCCCGTGTCGGGGTCGCGCATGACGACGATGTTGCCCGTCCCGAGGAACTTGCCGCCATCGTCCCGATGCCACAGCGGGGCGGGAAAGCGGGTGAGATCGACGTCGTCGCCCTCCATCCGGTTTTCCAGCACGGGACCGTCGCTCACCAGGACCGCCGGCCGGGGCTCGAGGTCCTTGAGCTGCGTCCGCCAGACCTGGACGAACTCACGCGGCCCGTACTCCAGCGGCAGGCCGAGGCTGATCGCGATACGCCGAAGCGACGTGAACACGTTGGCTGCGATGCGGTAGCCCGGCGGGTACCCGACGATGTGGTCGAAGAGGAGCGCCGGGTTGCCCATGTCCCACTGATAGAGGTCGGTGATTGCGCCGAGCTCCAGGTTGGGATCTGCTCCATCCACCCGGGTCAGGTCGCCGATCTCGTCGACGCGGGCGAGCCAGTCTCTCAGGTCGTTCACGGGCATGACTTTCCTCCCCGCCACATGGCGCATTATAGGGAGGCTTTCGCCGCGTCTCTGCGCCTCCCCTTCGCCGTATCCCTAAGCGCGCAGGCGCGCTATGGCCTCGTGCATCGAGTCCAGGATCTTCACGTAGCTGCCGCAGCGGCACAGGTTGCCCGCCAGGTACTCGCGAATCTCCTCGTCTGTCGCGTGCGGTTGCTCTGCGAGCAGCGCCTTCGCAGTGAGCAGGATGCCCGGCGTGCAGTACGAGCACTGGTAGCCCGTGCGGGCGAGGAACGCCTCCTGGATCGGGTCGAGCACGGGCGCCTCGCCGTCGACGGCCTGCGGTCCGCCGAGCCCCTCGACGGTGACCACGTCGTGGCCCTCTGCCATGGCGGCGAGGGTCAGGCACGAGCTGATTGGCTTGCCATCGAGCAGCACCGTACAGGCGCCGCACATGCCGATGCCGCATCCCTCGCGCACGCTGCGCAGCTTCAGATCGTCGCGCAACACCTCGAGCAGCGTGTGATACGACGGCGTTTTGACGCGCTCTTCACGCCCGTTCACCCGAAGCGTGAACGGGCGTGTGGCTGTGCCTTCTGAATCAGCCACTCGAATTTCCGGCCGGTGAAACCTGTCCCGTTGCCTCGCGCATAGCTCGCCGCACGCGTTCGGGCGTCAAGGGGATGCTGCGCACGGCAGCACCGATCGCGGCGCGAACCGCGTTCCCGATCGCCGGCGGGACAGCGGGCAGGCCAGTCTCGCCGAGGCCGTGCACCTCCGCGTCGGGCTCCGGGTTCTCGGCGAGGGTCGTCGAGAAGGCAAGCGGGAAGTCGGTGAACGCGGCGATGTTGTAGTCGGAGAGGTTGGGGTTCGTCACCTGGCCGCCATCGAAGAGCATCTCTTCGAACAGCGCTTGCGACAGTCCGAACGTCGAGCAGCCCTCGTTCTGCAGCTCTGCGTTCGCGCGGTCGATGACGCGTCCGGCGTGGGTCGAGAGGTGCAGCTTCAGCAGCGTCACCTTTCCCGTCTCACGATCCACTTCGACGACGGCTCCAGCCGCTGCCTGGTGCCAGTGGTGCGAGGCCTTCCCTTGCCCCGTTTCGGGGTCCACCCAGATATCGGTCTTGAAGCCGCCGATGCCGGTGACGCTCGGCACCCCGGCGGCCTTGAGGACGTCCGCCATTCCTACGGTTCGCCCGTCCCCTGGGCTCTTATCGCCGACAAGTACCTGCCCGGCGCGCACTGCCACCTGCTCGGCCGGCACTTCGTACGCTTTTGATGCCAGCTCGGTCAGCTGCTCGGCGAGGTTCTCGGCCGCCGCATGAGCGGCGAGCACATTGAAAAAGCTCGACCGACTCGAGCTCGTGCCCTGGTCCGGCGGCGTCTCGCCGGTCTCGACGTACGGCACGTCGACGCGCTCCTCGGGCACACCGAGAGCGCGGGCCACCTCGCGGGCCAGCACCGTGCGCGAGCCCTGCCCGATGTCCACGGTGCTGCTGAGGGCGCTGATCGTGCCGTCCGCGTCGAGGCGGATGTTCAGCTGCGTTGTCGCCGGGTTGCTGCCCATGTGCTTGATGATCGCGGCGACGCCGCGACCAACCACTTTCTCGGGCGTGCTTGGAGCTGGCAGCGCCTCCTCGTACCCGATGGCGTCCGCGGCGTCGTCCAGCAGCTCGACGAAATGGATGTCCTGCAGTGCCTCCCCGGTGGCGAAGCTGTCGCCCTCGCGGAGCAGGTTCTGCCGTCGGAAATCCAGGGGGTCGCGCCCGAGTCTGCGCGCGATCTCATCCGTGTGGCGCTCGTACGCCCAGGCCACCTGCGATACCGCCAGCCCCCGAAACGGCACGGCGTTCGGGCGGTTGGTGTATGCGGCGTAGGCGTCGACCTTGACGTGCGGGATGCGATACGGGCCGGTGGCGCCGATGCCACCCGAGCGAGCGATGGTGCCGCTGCGGTCGGCGTAGGCGCCGGCGTTGTAGTAGACCTCGACCTCACGGGCCGTGATCGTCCCGTCCTGTTTCAAGCCCGTCTTCAGCCGGACCTGGGCCTCGTGCTTCGTCGTCGTTACGAACTCCTCGGCCCGCGTGAGGATCAACTTCACCGGTCGCTTCGCCTTCCAGGCCAGCACGGCTGAGAGCGGCTCCATGCGAGCGTAGGTCTTCGCGCCGTACCCGCCGCCACAGGTGTAGACGAGCACGTGCACCCGCTCGGGCGGCGCGCGAAACACGTCCGCGACCTGTTGGCGGACGAAGTAGGGCATCTGCGTCGAGGACCAGATCGTCAGATCGTCGCCCTCCCACTGAGCCACGGTGACGTGCGGCTCGAGGGCGCAGTGATGGAGCGCCGGGCTGTTGAAGACATCCTCGTGGATGATGTCGGCCTCGCGGAAGCCCTGCTCGACGTCGCCCTTCCGCACGCGCATGTGGTTGATGCGGTTGGTGCCGTCCTCGAAATTGAGGCCGGCCGCGGCCGGCTTCTCGTATTGGCTGATCGTCTCGTGGACGAGGGGCGCGCCGGGTTTCAGCGCCTCGACCGCGTCGAACACGGCCGGAAGCTCCTCGTACTCCACCTCCACCAGCTCGGCCGCCTCAGCCGCCGCATCCTGGCTGTCGGCGACGACCGCCGCCACGATGTCGCCGACGTGGCGCGCCTTGTCGATCGCGACGATCGGCTGGTCCTTGAACGCCGCGCCGTAGTAGTGGCCGAGATCGTCCGTCAGGTCATCTCGAGTGAGAACGAGGACCACACCGGGAACGGCTCGTGCCCGAGTCGCGTCGATGCTGACAATGCGGGCGTGGGCGTACGGGCTGCGCACGCACCGCGCAAAGGTCATCCCCGGCAGCTCCACGTCGAGGGCGAATGGGATCTGCCCCATGACCTTCAGCTCGCCGTCTCGTTGGCGCTGCGTTCGCCGGGCGACTTCAACCATAGGGTCCGTACCTCTTGAAGTGCTTGCTCAAGGACAGGCCCTGCTGCTGGTAATGGGAGCCGATCGCGGGCCCGTAGACCCTGTGCGGTTCGGTCATCAGTCTTTCGAAGACGACGCGACCGACGCGCTGGCCATCTTCAAGCAATAGAGGTACCTCATGGGAACGGACTTCAAGCACCGCGTGGGCCCCCTTTAACCCGTTCTGGCCGTAACCGAACCCCGGGTCAAAGAAGCCAGCGTAATGGATCCGAACTTCGCCAACTGACGAGTCGTAGCCCCTCAACTCGGCCGCAGCTTGGGGGGGGACGCTGATCCTTTCCCTCGAGGCCAGAATGTAGAAATCGCTTGGGTTCAAAATAAGCTGCCGACTCTTCGGCTTGTAGATCGCCTCCCAAAACTCCGACGGGTCGTAAAAGTCCACCTTATTCACATCGATCAGAGGTGCGTGGGCCTTGGCCTTGTAGCCAACAACGTCCGAACCCTGGATTCCTTCTAGATCGACCCTTATCCAGACCCCCTGGAAAACCGGCAACTCGGCGAGGGCCTCGTCCTCCTCGTAGAAAAGCGGCTGGTCCTCGTGCATTTCAGTGATATCGCTGTCAGCGGGTCGGGGGTTCCCACGGACGAAACGCACCTGATTCATGCGCGTTCCTTCCTCGACAAGGATGCTGAACGTCCGAGGTACGATCTCGGCGTATAACGTGCCCGTGTAGCCTGCGGGAACGCGCTCGAACTCTGTTCCGTAGTCAGTGATTAGTCTCGTGAAGACGTCGATACGTCCGATGCTGCTTTTGGGGTTTGCTTTTCCCGAGACGTATGGTGGCAGATTCCACTTCTCGAGCAAGGGAACGATGTAGACACAGCCGCGCTCCATCACGGTCGGGCGGGACAAGTCGAGCTGGTGCGTGGTGTACGGCTCGGCCTTCCTTAGGACCGTTGAGTTTCGACCGGGGAGGAAGCTGGCGCGGACCCGGTAAGCGACCGGGCCGAGCCGCAAGTCGATGCTCGCCGGCTGGATCTGGTCGTCGGTAATCGGGGGGTCGGCAGAGATATAGCGCTTAGCCACGAACTCTTCGATCGACTGGGCCGGATAGATTCCCGTGGTGTGGAGTTTTTCCAGCTCAGGAAAGAGCGTCCGCGAGTAAAGCGCGGGCCCGGCGGTCGCCGTCATACCTTCCGCGCCCCGCTCTCGCCATTGCCTGCCGCTCGCAGAGCCCGGCGCACGAACACGGCGACCATGTCCTTCCGGTACTCGGTGGAGCCGCGCACGTCCCCTACGGGGTCCACGCTCTCGGCGTAACGGCGGCCGATCTCGCGGAAAAGCTCATCCGATGGCTGCTGGCCGTGAGCCGTCGCCTCGACATCTGGCAGCCGCAACGGCTTGCCCGCGACGGCGCCCACCGCGACCCGTGCGTCGGCGATTCGACCCTCACTGTTCAGCTGGACCAGCGCGGTCACTCCGAGGCAGGGGCGGTCCTCGGCGGAGCGAGTGATGAACTTCAGGTACACGGCCCGGGTATCGGGCGGCGGGATCGGCACCAGCACGTCGCTGACGAGCTCGTCAGGAGCCAGGCTGTTCTCATAGAAGTCGGTGATGAGGTCGGCTACGGCCACGTCGCGCGTTGCGCCGCCGCGTCGCGTGCGGACGCGCGCGTCGAGCGCAACGAGAACCCCTGGCGGATCTGAGGCGTAGTCCGCCTCGCACACGTTGCCGCCGATCGTCGCCGCGTTCCGCACGCGGACGTTCGCGACCAGCCTGCAGGCCTCAGCCAGAACGGGCACGTGCTGGGCGACGAGCGGCGAGGCGCTGACGTCGCGCAGCGTCGCCAGCGCGCCAATGCGCAGCATCCCGTCCTCGATGGAGATGGAGTCCAGGCCCCTCACGCGGTCCAGTCGCACTAACGCCGGCGGGCGAATCAGGCCCTGGCGCAGCATGAGAACGAGGGCGGTCCCCCCGGCGATGGCTCGCGCCTCGCCCTGGTAGCGAGCGAGCGTCTGGCTGGCTTCGTCGAGGGAGGTGGGTGCGTGGAGGGTTAGGTTCGGCAAACTCACTCGCTTGTCGCCCGCCTTGCGGAGGAGGACGGGGCGGGTCCGATCGAAGTTTAACAGCGTCTGCGGGACGAGCTCGTCGTAATAGCCCTGGGACCCCCTTAAACGCCCTTTGTGGTGCGGCGACGAGCCGAGTCTCGCCAGCGCCTCGTACCGTAACCCTGCAGCATCCACACTCGCCGAGCCTCTGCACCACGGCGCTGCGCCGGGTTAGACTGGCCCGTTGGTAGCCATCCGGAGGGAGTCACATCGCCATGGCCCGCCTGCGCGTGACGATCCGAGGGGAATTGGGCCAGATCTCGGCGGCCTCGTTTGTTTCGGTCATACAAAAATCGCTCTCGGTGCTTCAGGACCTAGACAAACGAATCTCAGAGGAGCGCCGCGGGTCTCTTCGTTGGGTTGTATCAGGCCTGGGGCAAGGAAGCTCCTACGTTGAAATTGAGAGTCGAGCACTTCGTGGCGACAGCGACTACAGCGAGCGCGTCTTGGAGAACTTCACGGGCGGCGTCGATTGGATCAGAACAGAGGGGTACACCCCAGCGAACTTCACTCAAGAAAACGTAAGCGCGATTAGAGACATCGTTCGGGACATATCGCGGGACGGCGTCAGTGGGGTTGACTATCGCTTTGCAAACCGATCGGTCGACCTCACGCCAGAGGCGTCCGAGAATCTGGAACAGCTCGTCGGCGTCCGATACCGCACGTACGGGTCTATTGAAGGCGTGATCGAGATGGTCTCTGTGAGAAAGGGTGCTCGACGCTTCAACGTTACGCACAGTCGGTCTCATCGCTCGATCCGTTGCTCCCTTCCGAACAAACTTGAGCCGGCCGTTCTAGATGCGATTAGGGACCGCCGGCGTGTCGTGGTGACTGGGCTAACTGCGTACAACGCTAGGCACGAGCCGATTAGCGTGGAGGTAAAGGAGCCCCTGCGCTTCTTGGGTCACGAGGAAGAACTGCCCGCCATCCGCGAACTACTTGGCAATGAACCAGAATTCACCGAAGACTCCACTACCGAGGACTACATACGGAGCCTGAGGGATGCCTGATCCTGTGGAACAGGGTCAGCTCGGTTTAGAGACGCTCCCTCCGATTGGTGATCCCTATCTGGACGCATCAGTGTTCCTTGCCCACATTAAGGGGGAACAGATTCCAGCGCGCGGAGGCAAGACGCGCCTTGAAATTACGACCAGCCTATTCGACGGTGCCGAGCAAGGAAAATACAAGATCGTCACCTCAACACTAACAATCGCGGAGGTGCGCCGTCTTAGACCTTCGGGCAAAGAACTAACGCCCGACGAACTGCCGCAGATCAACGCCCTATTCAGGAGGTTCATGGAGCACGAATGGATCATTCCTGTGGAGGTTAGCCGGGCGGTGGCGGAAAAGGCGCAGGAACTTGGCGCAGCGCACGGGATGAGTCCGACCGACGCGATCCATCTTGCCTCTGCGATCATAACTCAGGGCTGTATCGTGCTGATGGTGTGGGATAAGGGTACCTTCTCTGGCAAGTTCCAGAGTGGGCCAGTCGAAGGCGTTCACGTTTTGGAGCCTTATTTCGAGGGTCTCGCCCCGCCACAGCCTGGCGGGGGCAGCGAGTAGGCGTCGATCCGTCGTCTAAGGCGAACCTTGAGCCTTCAATCCACGCCCAGAAATTCTAGAGCCACAGCACCCGCCTGGCGCGTTGCCCACGACCTCCTTGGCGTCATCCTCGTTCTCATTGCTGTGACGGTCGGTCCGCTCGTGGCGTCGGCTGGCCCCCGCTTCAGCACCTCTCAGGGCGCAATCAGCAATCTGCAAGCCGTGATCCCGGGTCTCCAGCCCCCGCCCCCCGACCCCCAGCGCCCGCAAGACGGCCGCTGGACGCTCCTCAACGCGCCGCCCGCTCGGTCGCAGCACACCGCCGTCTGGGATCCAACAGGCGAGCAGATGCTCGTCTTCGGCGGCTCGGGAGGCAGCGGCGCCAGGGACATCTGGAGCTATCGACCCGCGACGGATCGCTGGTCGCAGCTCGCCGTGCCGGTCCCCGCGGGGGTCGGCCTCTCGGGCCAGAGCGCCATATGGGACCCGGTGCGCGGGCAGTTCATCATCTTCGGCGGCCTCGGCCCCGGCGGGAGCGTGGACCTATGGAGCTTTCGGCCTACGCATGGAACGTGGGTAGACCTGGCCCCGTCGGGCGCCAGGCCGCAGAGCCGCGCTTACCACAGCGCCGTGTGGGACGCTGGCCGGGACCAGATGCTGGTCTTCGCGGGCCTCGGATCTGGCTTCGGCCTCCTCAACGACCTCTGGGCGTATCGCCCGGCCACGAATAGCTGGGTCCAGCTGGAGCCACCGCGTCCCCGGCCGCTGCCCGTCTTCTACCACAGCGCCGTGTGGGATCCCGCTAGTGCTCAGATGCTCGTCTTCGGCGGCTCGGACCCCTTCACCGGCCAGCTCGTCGACGAGCTGTGGAGCTTCAGCATCGAGACGGGCCTGTGGACCGAGATCGAGGCGCCGGGTCGTCCGCCCGGGCGCCTCTCGCACACGGCCATCTGGGAGCCGCGAAACGCCGAGATGATCGTCTTCGGTGGCGGGTGCGGCGCCGGCTGCTTCCGCGATGATCTCTGGAGCTATCGGCCATCGGCCGCCGCATGGGCCGAACGGCCGGCGATTGGCCCCTTCGCGCCGGCCCGTGGCGGCCACACCGCGGTGTGGGACCCGATTGGCGCGCGCCTGCTCGTGTTCGGGGGCTCGAGCCCTTCGGGCGCTATGAGTGACCTGTGGGCGTATCGGCCCGGCACCTACGCGTGGAGCCGCCTGGCTCTCGAGCGCCCGGACTTCCTCGCCGCTTCCGCGCATCGCGCCGTGTGGGACCCGACGAGTGGGCAAATGCTGGTCGTGGATGGCACAGCGAATCGCGTCTGGTCGTACCGATCTGCCGATAACACCTGGACTGACCGAACGGTGTCCGGGCTGGGCCCCCCACTACGGGAGGATTTCAGCGCGCTCTGGGACCCGACGCAAAACGGTCGTCTGCTGCTCTTTGGCGGCTACGGCCAGAATGGCTATCTGGACGACCTCTGGGGGTACCGACCGGAGGGGGGCTGGGCCCGGCTGAGCCCGACCGGGGCGAGCCCGCCGGGCCGCGTCCGTCACACCGCGGTCTGGGACTCCCGCGGCGGCCAGATGTTGATCTTCGGCGGATATCGGGATGGGTCGCTCGACGACCTCTGGAGCTATCGGCCGGCGGACAATACCTGGAGGCGGCTCTTTCCCGCCGGGCCCCTACCTCCGGCTCGCGATCGGCACAGCGCCGTCTGGCATGAGTCCGCTGGCCGGATGCTGATCTTTGGCGGCTCGCGCGGTGACCCGCTGGCCGATCTGTGGAGCTACGACCCAGCGTCGAATGCCTGGGCGGAGCTGACTCCGAGGAAGTCGGGGCCACCAACGCATTTCGAGCACGGCGCGGTGTGGGATCCCGTCGCGGGTCAGATGCTCGTGTTCGGCGGCTACGGCGGCCGCGGAGGCGACGACCTGTGGAGCTATCAGCCGGCGACCGGCGCCTGGCGGAAGCTCCGGCCCTGGGGTACGCCGCCCCCGGCCCGCGGCGCGTTCAGCATCGCCTGGGACTCGGCCGCGGCGCGAATGCTGGTCGTCAGCGCATATCTTGGCGGGCGAGCCAATGACTTGTGGGCGTACCGGCCGGCAAGTAACGCCTGGCTTCAGCCGGGGCCGAGTCGCCCGATTCCCTCTGCACGCCAGCAGCACGCTGCCGCGTGGAACCCTCGGGACGGAGGCATGCTGCTGTTCGGGGGGTACCGATCGGGCGCCGAGTTTCTCAACGACCTGTGGAGCTACCGCCCGGCGACTCGCTCCTGGATTCCGCTGGCCCCGAGCGGGACACCGCCCTCGGCGAGGAGTGGGCACAGCGCGGTGTGGGACAACACCGCCAACCGCCTGCTGATTTTTGGCGGCTACGGCCTGGAGGGCTATCGCGCCGACCTCTGGAGCTATCGACCCGACACGAACACCTGGGAGGAGCTCGGTCGGACTGGGCCGCGGCCGCCGCCGCGCGAGGAGCATTCGGCCGTCTGGGACGCAGCCGGCGGCCAGATGCTGGTGTACGGCGGGGCCCGCGAGGGACGAACCGTCGACGACCTGTGGGCCTACGGGAGCACGACGGACAGTTGGGTCGAGCTGGATCCCGAGGGGGACTGGCCCGCCGCCCGTTTTCGCCACACCGCCGTGTGGGACGCCACCGACGGGCGAATGCTCGTCTTCGCCGGCTACGGAGGGGGCTTCCCGGGCGGCTACCTGAACGACGTCTGGAGCTATCGGCCGAGCGCGAACACCTGGGATAGGCTCGATGCTCCCGGCTCGGACAGTCCCCAGCCGCGGGCCCGCCACGTCGCGGTCTGGGACCCGGCGCGGGGGCGCATGCTCGCGATGGGAGGCTTCGCCGGCGGCATCGAGTACCTTGCTGACCTGTGGAGCTTCGATCCGGGAGAGGCTACCTGGCAGCAGCTCCGCCCCGCCGCGCGGCCAGGCGCCCGATCGGCCCACGTCGCGGTGTGGGACACAGGCGGCGGCCAGATGCTGGTCCACGGCGGCAGCGGCAGTGCGCTGTCGGACGAGCTGTGGAGCTACATCTTGACCCGGTAGTGGTGTGTGGTGGCGAAGCCACCACACACCACTGTGTGCGGAACCAGAAAACGTGCCGCGCCAGACGCTTATTAAAGCCGGTTGAATAAGCGTCCTGATCCGGCCGTCTTATTAAAACGAATTGGCATCAGCTAAAATAAGCGGACCGATATCTCTGCCTTGTTTTCACCGGCGTAAATAAGGAACGTCGATGGTCGCCCCCCGCACCCGGGCAGGCCGCTACGTCAAGCAGCCGAACGGGTACCGCGCGTTCGTGCCGGCCCCGCTGCCGCCTGACCCGCCGGTCGCTGTCGACGCAGCGCTGGTCGAACGCGCGGCCCTCGCGCTGGCCCGCCTTGATGGTATCGCCCAGACGCTGCCAGACCCGGACCTCTTCGTCGCCATGTACGTGCGGCGCGAAGCCGTCCTCAGCTCTCAGATCGAGGGGACGCAGAGCACGCTGGAAGACGTGCTGGCGTTCGAGATCGATGCGCAGGGAGCGGAGCTGCCGCAGGACGTCGAGGAGGTCGTGAACTACGTTCACGCCATGAACTACGGGCTCGAACGGGTTGAGTCACTCCCCGTCTCGCTCCGTCTCATCCGCGAGATCCATGAGCGGCTCCTGCAGGGCGTGCGTGGCAATGAGAAGGAGCCCGGCGAGTTCCGCCGCACGCAGAACTGGATCGGCCCGGCCAATACTCCGCTCGCCCGCGCGTCCTTCGTGCCTCCAGCGGTGCCGGACATGGCGAGGGCGCTGGACAACTTCGAGCGGTTCCTCCACGAGAGGCACGACTTGCCGGTGCTGGTCCATAGCGCGCTGGCGCACGCGCAGTTCGAGACCATCCATCCGTTCCTGGACGGCAACGGCCGGGTCGGACGACTGCTCATCATCTTCTTGCTGGTCAATCGAGGCGTGCTCCACAAGCCGCTGCTCTATCTGAGCCACTACCTCAAGGAGCACCGGGCCGAATACTATGACCGCCTCAGGGCGATCCGCGAGGACGGCAACTGGGAGGGGTGGGTGAGCTTCTTCCTGCAGGGCGTTGCCGAGGTAGCCGAGGAGGCCAGCGAACGAGCCCGCGCCATCGTGCAGCTCCGCGAAGGGCAACGGCGTGTGCTCCAGGAGGGGCGGATGGGTCCGAACGCGCTCCGGCTGCTCGACCTGCTCTATCGCTCGCCGATCGTCAATGGCGCCTTCGTGAGCCGCGAGCTGAACGTTACCTTCCCGACTGCGCTGCGGCTCCTACAGCTACTCATGGAGGGCGGTTTGCTCGACGAGGTCACGGGCGGACGGCGGTACAGGCGCTACCAGTTCAACTCCTACCTGGCCCTATTCGCCGAGGACGGCAGCCCGACCCACGGCGCGGACTCCGGCGAGGGAGGGACGCCGCCACAGGGCACCGAGGCGGAAGCATGAGCGCCGTGTTCATTCGCCTGCTGGCCGAGGAGGACAAGGGCGCGGGGTTGGAGCGCGCGATTCAGTCGGTGTGCTCCGGTGACCCTCGCAATCCGTGCGACTACCGCGTCGATCCAGTCTCCTCAGTCCAATGAGGACCTGTGCCCGAAGGTCGACTCGTAGTCGCGCTGCAGCTCGCGCGGCAGGTATTGGTCCTCGAGATCGCGGATGCGGGCGCCTCTGAGCAGCTCTGCGCTGTGTTTGCCGACGGGCCCCCACGGTGCGTTTCGCGCCCGCTGCGACCAGTCCTCCTGGGCGGCCATTCCTCGCTCCTTGAAGTCGTTCAGGAAGTCCCAGGCGGCCTGGAGCCCGACGGACGTTGTCATCGCCGGAAACAGCAGCGCTGCCGCGCCGACGTTCCGCCAATCCTCCAGCGACGGCGCGGGAGGTGGCCCTCCCCAGTGTGGGATGACGGGGCAGGGAATGCGACGGCAGGCGTCTTCCGCCTCCTGGAGCGTCTGGACGTTGTTCAGCCACACCATGTCCGCCTCCGCCTCCTCAGCGTAGGCGATGCTCCGCCCGACGGCCTCCTCGTAGCTGCCACCCTCGGCGCCAATGACATCGCAGCGGGCGCAGATCACGAACTCCGGGTCGATCTCCCGCTTCGCGGCGACGGCGGCCTTGATCTTCCCGATCGCTTCTTCGCGTGAGATGCAGCGGCGTCCGGCCATGGTCCCTGACTTCTTCGGGGCCTCCTGGTCTTCGAGGTGGATGCCCGCGACCCCCGCCCGCACGTACTCCTGGACGGTGTGATGGACGTTGATCGCGTTGCCGTAGCCGGTGTCTGCATCCGCGAAGATGGGGATCTCCGATACAGACGCGACTCGGCGAGCGTTGTCCACCATGTCGCGCATCGTCACGAGCCCGACGTCCGGAAGGCCGTGCACATAGGCCGCGGTCTGCGAGCCGGACATGTAGAAGGCCTGAAACCCAACCAGCTGCGCCATACGCGCCATGATCGGGCTGAACCCGCCGGGCATCAGCAGGGGTGAAGGGTCTTTCAGCGCCTGTCGGAACCGCGCTCGACGATCATCAGCCATTTCATCCTCTTCTAAGTTCGCAATTCTCAGCGCTCGGCTTTCAGCCTCGCAGCTCAGAATTGCGGGTCGCTGGGCTCACGTTCGCACCGGTCGGGCGGCTGAGCATACCTCAGTCGCCGGACGGCTGCTGATAGACTTCGGCCATGAGCAACATCCGCCTGACCCTCGGCTGCGGCGACTACGACCTCACGCGAGCGCTGATCGATGGCACGGTACGTCCGCCGGGCGTGGACCTCACCGTGCTGCCGATGTCCTCGCCGGAGCGGCACTGGCGCATGATGCGCTTCGAGGAGTTCGACGTCGCCGAGCTGTCGATGTCCCATTACCTCGTCGCCCACGCCGAGGAGCGCGGCTTCAAGGCCATCCCCGTCTTCCCCCACCGGCGCTTCCGGCACTCCTTCGTGTTCTGCAGAACGAGCGCAAAGATCGAGGAGCCGCGGGACCTGAATGGCAAGCGCATCGCTCTCCGGACGTTCCAGAACACAGCCGGGGTCTGGACGCGGGGCATCCTCGCGGACGACTACGGCGTCGATCTGGCGTCGATCCAGTGGTTCACCCAGGACGAGGAGGAGACTCCCTGGGAGCCGCCCACCTGGCTGAGGGTCGAGCGCGTCCGTGCCGGAGCGAACCTGGACACGATGCTCCTCGATGGTGAGCTCGACGCGGCGATCTATCCCGAGACCTTGCCATCGTTCGCTCGCGGCGATCCCCGCGTTAAGCGGCTATTCGAGCGGCCGAGAGAGGTCGAGCACGAGTACTTCCAGCGGACCGGCATCTTTCCCATCATGCACACGGTCGTGGTCCGCGATCAGGTGCTGCATCAGTTCCCGTGGGTGGCCGTGAGCATGCTGCGGGCTTTCCGTGAGGCGAAGGACCGCTGCTATGCGCGGCTCGCCGATCCGCGGCAAACGGCCCTCGCCTGGGTGCAAGACCTCCTCGAGGAGCAGCGCGCGCTCATGGGCGCTGACCCCTGGCCGTACGCGCTGGAGCCGAACCGCCCTGCGCTCGAGGCGCTCGTCCGCTACTCGCACGCCCAGGGCCTCATCCCGCGCGCTCCCGCCATCGAAGAGCTCTTCGTGGAGAACTCCCTCAGCGAGTCTCCGCGCTACGTGTCCTAGTCCAGCACTTCACCCAGCTTGAGCGTCTTTCCCGTAAGCCGAGCGACCGGCGGATTGTCCTCGTCGACGTAGCAGGCGAGCGCCTGGACGAGCAAGACGGCGACCCCCTCCGCGCGCCCGAGCTCGCGCACGACCCGGCACTCGACGCTCGAGTAGCTGTCTTTCACCAGGGGCGCTTTGACGTGCTTCGCGGGTAGGGGCGTCAACCCGAGGACGGCGAACTTGTCCTCGGTGTCACGGCCGCTCAGCCCGCGGCTCTTCCCAATGGCGCCGACGTGCGCCGCCGAGCAGGTGTTCAGCACCAGCTCGCCGGTCTGCTGCACGGTCTCGTAGCTGTAGTTCCCGGTCTGCATCCCGATCAGTAGAAGCGGCGGATCCTCCCAGACGCCAAGGGCGCGAAACGCGAATTGCACGTTGGGGTGGCCATCCCGGCTCGTGGTGTAGAGGTACAGCCCGGTTGGGGTCGCGCGGAAGGCGCGATTCAGCGACGCTTCTTCGAGCACGTCGTCACCTCCATTCAAGTTCGCAATTCACCGCCCTCGGCTTTCAGCCTCGTGGCTCAGAATTGCGGGTCGCTGGGCTACGTTGTCTCGGGCTAATTATGGCGTGGGCGTAACCCCACCCCATAATTAGCCCGAAATCATGCTGAAGGGGAGGTTCATGGCCGCGACAACCGTACACCTCAACATGGTGGTGCCTCCAGCTCCGTGGACGCGGGCCATCGAGGATGGCCGCGTCTCTATCCCGGGTGTGTCGTGGGAGTGCAGCTCGGACGTCGAGCATGCTCCCTCCCGGTTCATCGCGTCCGAGGCGCGCGACGTCGGCGAGAACGGCGTGCGCCGCCTCGCGATCGCGCACCTCAAGGGCGCCGAGCCCGTCGCGCTTCCGGTCTGGTTCGGCCGCGAGCTCATGCAGCGAAACATCCTGGTCCGCCGCGATTCGGGCCTACGCCATCCGGGAGACCTCATCGGTAAGCGCGTGGGCTCACACCTGTCCGTGGAGTCCGGGACGGGCGGTGCCGTGCTGATGATGCTCGAGCAGGCCTATGGTGTTCCTCTGACCCAGGTCCACTGGCGCATGGGTGACCCGGCGAGCCTCCCGTTGGATCGCATGGGCCTCAGTCGAGAGATGGGGCCCGCCGACGACGACGAAGCCATCGCGTGGCTGCTGCGCGGAGACATCGACGCGGTGGTCACCACGAGCGGCGCCCGCTACTGGTCGCTGTTCGGCGGTGACCGCATCGACGAGATGGTCGCCGCCCACTCTGAGATCCGGCCGCTGCTTGACGATCCGGAGGTCATCGGGGAAGCCTATCGACGGACCAGGCTCTATCCGATAACGGACCTGGTGGTGGTGCGGCCCGGGCTGGCTCGGGAGCACCCGGACCTGCCGGCGCGCCTCGTTGAGGCCTTCAGCGAGGCGAACCGCCTGTCATCGTCGTATCGAACCGCCGAGGAGACGCAGCTCGCCGAGCGCGAGATCGCCTTGCTGGGCGAGGATCCGCATCAATACGTGATGGGTGAGAACGCGCGGCACAACCTGGAGACCTGGATCGACTTCCTCGCCAGACTGGGCGCGATCGAGCGGTCGTTCGATCCGGCGGAGATGTTCTGCCGCTAGGAGCGGCTGCCAAGGGCGGGCCAATCTTGCGCCCGAGTCTCAAGATTGGCGTGCCAGAGCGTGGTGGGGGCGGTGGGCAAGAAGGGACTCGAACCCCTGGCCTCCACGATGTCAACGTGGCGCTCTAACCAGCTGAGCTACTTGCCCGTAGGCGCAAATGATACCCGATAGCCACTGCGCCTATCCTGCGCACCGGGCCAAGTCAACTATCGAAGCCGATGCGAGCTTGGCCTGCCCTTTGGCAGCGGCT
>Ga0184637_10000373_pt1 | contig 33319 bp, 24 predicted proteins | sample PLM3_127_b2_FD_133143 | JGI IMG/M metagenome (GOLD analysis project Ga0184637, IMG submission 133143) | Groundwater sediment microbial communities from an aquifer in East River, Colorado, USA - PLM3_127_b2 | ecosystem: Environmental > Terrestrial > Soil > Riparian zone | place: USA: East River... | reverse complement strand
GCATGGACCTGCCGGTCTATGTGAAGGAGGAGTTCAGCGACTTCTACCGGGCGATGTTCTCAGAGCAGGTGCGGAAGGAGAGCATGCGGACGGTGTTCCTCGAGTACGCGTGGGATATGAACTGGTGCGACCCATGCGCCGCCGATCCGCTGTCGGCGGAGGAGCTGCGCGAGCTGGGGGTGTTCTGGCTCGACGAGATGAGGGACCCGACGACGCGAATTCGCCCGCCGGGAGGAGGGGCGCAGGAGGTGTTCGTCACCCGCCTTCACCTGCGTTATGACGAGCATCACTTTCCGCAAGATCTCATCTTCCAAGAGACCGGCGACCGGGAGAACTATCAGGGGCGCTATGTCCTCCGGCATCCGTGGACGGGGAGGAGCGACTGTCCCGGGGCGCGGGAGTACCGGCGTGGGTTGAGGAGCCGGCAGGAGGAGGAGGCCCGGACCCTGGCTTCGCTCACCGGCTGGTCGCTCGGGGACATTCGGCAGCGAATGCGCATCGACGGCGGCGGCGACGACCCGGAGGACGGGGGCGATCGCAAGTGGTGGCAGAAGCTCTGGGAGAAGGACAAGGGAAAGGGCTAGAACCGGCGGGCTCTCAGGCGGCGCCTCGAACCTTTCTCCGGCGGGGGGGCGGGCCTACTATTCCGCTTTATGGATCTCCTGGCCATCGATCGCGCCGTCTTCTTGGCCTTGAATGGGGCCTTCCGCACGCCGTGGCTCGACCAGGTGATGATGTTTCTCACCAGCGGTGAGCCGATGCGCTGGCTCTATGCCGCCGCTGGGGTGGCCCTCGTCGTTCTCGGCCGGCGGCGGGGTCTGGTGATTCTCCTCGGCGCGGTGCTCACGATCACGCTCAGCGACCAGCTCGCTGCCCACGTGATCAAGCCCTGGGTGGGCCGCGCGCGGCCATGCAACACCCTCTCCGATGTCGAGCTGCTCGTGCGGTGTTCTGGATCCTTCTCCTTCCCCTCCGCGCATGCCGCCAACACCTTCGCCGGCGCGTTCTATTTCTCCCGCTTCGCCCCGGGTATCACGATCCCCCTCGCCGTGGTGGCTTTCCTGGTCAGCTACTCGCGGGTGTACGTCGGGGTTCACTACCCGCTCGACCTGGTGGGTGGCGGAGTCCTGGGGGTGGCGTGTGCGGCTCTAGTGCTGGCGCTCATGTCCCGGGCGAGGGTGGGACCGCGAGGCCGAGTGGAGCCTCCGCCAGGTCGGCGAGCACCGCCGCCGCCGCCGCCACCGCCGTCGTCGCCCGCCGGCCGGTAGCGTGGACGCCGGAGCGCTAGATTTGGTAGCCTCATACGAGCGCGAGAGGGCCCCACCGCGCGGATGCAGCTCCCTTGGTCTTCGATCTTTCCATGGCATCTTCATCATCTTCTTCCGGCCGTCCATTGGCCAGCCATGCCCAAGTGCCCGGCCGTGCCCAGGTGCCCGGCCGTGCCCCACCGCTCGAGCGGCGGTTCGATCCAGGACTGCGCACGGCGTTGATCTTCCTGGCCCTGCTCGGTCTGACATGGGATCCGGATCGCGCCATGGGCCTCGAGTCGAACCCCATCGAGACCGACCTCATCGTCCGGCTGCGCGGCACCGACCCTTCGGGCGCAAGCGGCTCCGCAGGCGCAGGCAGCACGGTCAGCGCGATCCGACATCGAGTGAATGCACTCGTTGCCGATCTCGACCCGGGTTGGCGACCAGCCTTCTTGGGTCGCACTTCCGCCCACCGCGGTCCCGCCCCCGCCTTGGATCTCTCCCCGGTCCACGTCCTCCGCTTCCCCGACACCGCTCGCCGCGATGCCGCCGCCCTCCGTCTCGCCGCCTTTCCCGATGTGGTCTACGTCGAGCCGGTGTTCGAGATCGTCGCCCCACCGGCTCCGCCTGAGCCTGAGCCCGCCGCGCGTCCCGGTTCGGCCGCGGCAGTCACCCCTGGCGATAGTCTCTATGCCCAGCAATGGTCACTCGCCCTGATCGGCATGCCCGAAGTCTGGGCGGAAGGCACCGGCACGCCCGGGATCCTGGTGGCGGTGGTGGACACCGGTATCGAAACCGACCACTACGACCTCGCTCCCAACATCGCCATCAACTCGATGGAGGCGGCGGGGAGCGCGGGTGTGGACGACGATCAAAACGGCTATCCCGACGACGTGCTCGGCTGGAACGTGCTCGATCAGAACCCGGACATCGACGACGGGTTAGGCCACGGCTCACACATCGCCGGGATCATCGGCGCCGCCTCCGACCAGGTGCGGGGCACGGTGGGAGTGACCTGGGAAGTGGGTCTGCTTGCAGTCCGGATGTTTGACGACATCGGGCGCAGCACGAACCTGGCCGGAGCTCAGGGTATCGTCTACGCCGCGGATCGCGGCGCGCACATCATCAACATGAGCTGGACCACCGCGAGATTGTCCATGCCCATCCGCGACGCGGTGGATTACGCGGCGTCGAAAGGCGCGGTGCTCGTGGCTTCCGCGGGCAATGGTGGGGGCCGGGTGAACGATAGTTTCCCGGCGGCGTTCGATCCGGTGATTGCCGTCGGCGCCTCGACTCAGACCGACGGCCTGGCGAACTTCTCGAACCGCGGGCCGCGGGTCGACCTGGTGGCGCCCGGGGTCAACATCTTGAGCACTCTGCGCGGCGGTCATGTGGTGTTCTCCGGAACTTCGCAGTCTGCCGCACTAGTGAGCGGGGTGATCGCTCATCTGCTCTATCGCCACCCGCACCTGCGAGCCGAGGAAGTGCGTTCGATCCTTCGCCTGGCGGCGGTCGATCGCAACCGCCCGGGTTGGGACCCCAGCTTTGGCGCCGGCCGGCTGTCGGCGGTGGCCGCTCTCCGGGAGCCGGCGGCTCCGATCGCGGCGATCCTCGATCCGCGCACGCTCGATTCCACCGGGGTTCCCGCGCTCGACGTACTGGCCGACGCCGAGGCCGCGAGCAACGCGGACGGGCCCGAGACCGAGTACGTCCTCGACGTCGGTGAAGGGGATGATCCGCTCCAGTTCGAGGCCGTGGCGAAGGGGGCAGGCGGTCATGCGCGCCACCTGGGTACACTCCAGCTGGCCGAGCGGCCCGAAGGGGACTTGACCGTGCGGCTGCGCGTCCGTGATGCGAGCGGGCGCGAGGCGGAGGATCGGGTGGTGCTCCGCATCGACCGCACGGCCCCGGAGCTCCACCGGCGCCAGAACGTGAACCGGCTGGCGGGCCGGAGGCTCGAGCAGCTGATCCGCTACGAGAGCGGCGAGCGGGTGACCGGGCGCGTACGCATCCGTGAGGCCGGCTCGGGTGGGGAGTTCGAGGAGTTCCCTTCCCTGGAAGGTGCCACCGAACACACCGCCAGTCTCACCGGGCTATTACCCGGGCCGTACGAGTACCTGATCCAGCTCCGCGACCTCGCCGGCCATGAGCGCCGGATCGACGCCGGCAAGGGGGCGTTCTTCACCCGCGAACTGTTGCCGATAGTCGACGTCCCATCCGAGGACTTCGCGGTGGTGGCGAGTCTCGAAGGCTTCGACCTCGGGGCCGTGGCCGACCTCGATGCCGACGGCCGGCCCGAACTCTTGGGCGAGTTGCTCACCGGAGCCGAGCCCGCCGGCCGACTCACCGTGCTCACGTCAGGATTGGGCTCGGCCTGGCCCAAGTTCGAGACCCTCTACCAGGGTGCACCCGGTCTCCCGCTGTCGGCCGGCGATGTGGATGGCGACGGCATCCCGGAAATCCTGGTCGGCGGCAATCCCGGTCTCACCCTCTTCTCGGGGATTCTTGGTCCCAAGCCTCAAATTCTATGGACGTCGGGGTTGGGGGATCGCCGGGGGGGCGGCTCTCTCGCCGATGTCGACGGTGACCGGGATGCAGAGATCCTCTTTCCGACGGTCCAGGGCTCAGAGCCCATCCTCCTCGATTGGCGAGGCGACGAGTTCGTCCCCATCGATCTCGGGTTCAGCCAGGTGACGCGCGCCGGTGGATTCGCCATTGCCGATTACGACCGGGACGGAAGGGTCGAGATCGCCCTGGGGACGTTGAGCGGAGAGCTCGTCATCGTGGAATCCCAGGGCGAGGCCTTTGTCGAGACCGTGCGCGAGCCGTTTCTTGGCCGCATCGCCAATGCCCTCGTCGCCGCGCACGTCGGGGACGCCGACTGTGACGGCCGGCTCGAGTTCGCGATCTCGGCGGTCGGCACGCTTCTCGATCGCCAGGAACGGCCGTCCCTGGCCGTTTTCGAGGCCGTGGGCGACGACCGGTATGAGTTGGCATCCAAGTTGGAGTTCCGCGACAAGAACATCCCTTACGACAACTGGCTTGCAGCCGGAAATATGGATGGGGATGAGCGGCCGGAGCTGGCGGTCGCGCAAGCCGGTGGGGTTTATCTTCTGGAGGCGGACCGCGATGATCGTTTCCTTCCAGTTTGGTACGCCGATCGCGTTGGCGGTGGCCGGGTCGTGATCGCCGACCTCAACGGTGACCAGGCGGCCGAGATCCTGGTCAGCGGGCGCGGCGCGTCCGGACCGGTGACCACGGTCTATGCCCGCCCGCCGGCTCCTTCGCCGCCGGCGCTGGTCTGGCGCGCCATTGTCCATCCCTGGGGCAATGAGATCCTCTGGGAGGCTCCCGACCCCGCGGTCGAGGTATTGGATCTGGCGATCTACCGCATCAAGGCGACGACGCCGGGGGCGAGTGGACCGCTCGAGAGCGACCTGGTGGATCGGCGCATCTTCGAACGCCGTGGAGAACTGACCGGCGCCGATGCCTTCCTCGACTCCGAGCGGCGATCCGGCTCGGTCGAATATGCGCTCGCCTACACGGTGGACGCGGGCACCGTGCGCCGGCGGGTGCTCGACGCCCCTCAAGCGGCGACACCGAAGCCCGGCGCCCCCGAGCTCGTGCTTTTGCCCGCCCATCCCAATCCGATGTCCGCCGAGTTGGATGAGGTGGTGGTGCCGGTGTTCCTGGCCGTGCCTGCACCGGTCAGGTTGAGCATCATCGATGTCAACGGACGAATCCGGCGCCAGCTCTTTTCCGGCCGGATGGAGGCCGGCCGCCACGAGGTCGCCTGGGACGGGCGCGACCGCCACGGCCACCGCCTCGCATCCGGGATCTATTTCGTGCGCGTTCGCTCCCCACTGGGCAACCACGCCTCTCGCCTCGTCCTCTTGCGTTGATCCATCCTTAGTATCCTCACCGGTACCCTGGTGTGTACCCACCCGAACTGGAGAGCCCAAGTGACCGACGATCCGAAACCCGGGGCGGATGGGGAAACCTTGCCGCCGGAGAGCGACGAGGGGGAGGGGGGGGAGGAACCGCCGCGGCCGCTGCCGGTGGCGGTGCGACTCTTCCTCATCCCGTTCATGATCGTCGCCGCCTGCGCGGTCGTCGTCCTCATCTACAGGCTCCTTTCCACCGGAGAGCAGTCGGCGGCTGACTACCTGGCGGAAATCCGCAGCGGCGGTGGCCACCGGCGCTGGCAGGCGGCTTACGAGCTATCGCGGGTCCTGGGACGCGAGGGCGCCCCGCGCGACCCGCGTCTTGCGCCCGAGATGACGCGCCTGTTCCTCGACTCCGCCGGCCGGGATCCCCTCGTGCGCCGCTACCTCGCGCTGTCGCTGGGTCGTATCGGAGCCCGCGAGGCAGCTCCGGCGCTCATCGAGGCTCTCGATGACTCCGATGCCGAGACCCGGGTGTACGCCGCCTGGGCTCTCGGCGCCCTCGGCGACTCGAGCGCGGTCAAGCCGCTCGCGGCCCGGGCGAGCGATGCGGACCCGGGAATGCGCAAGGTGGTGGCGTACGCCCTGGGGGCTCTCGGCGCAAACTCCTCACGTCCGGAGTTGCGCGCGATGCTCGAGGATCCGGTTCACGACGTGCGCTGGAATGCGGCGGTGGCGCTGGCCCGGTTGGGTGACGATTCGGGCCGCACCATCCTTGCCCAGATGATCGATCGGGTCTACTTGAGGAGTGTGCCCGAGATGACCGCCGAGCAGCAGGACGAGGTGGTGCTGAACGGGGTCCGTGGGATCGATCTCCTCGGGGCGGCGGGATTCGAAGCGGAACTTTTGGCACTCGCCGAGCGCGATCCGAGCCCGCGCGTGCGCGTGGCGGCCGACGAGGCCCGCCGCCGGCGGAAGTCGGCCGGCGCCTGAAGAGTCGGCCCTCGGCCGGTACGCTGAAACATCCCCGGCGCCGCACGGAGAGCCGCCGGAAACTCGGTTGACACTTCGCTTCTCGTGGCTATCATCGTCAGGTTTCGCCAACTAACCGTTGGCGCGCATGACCTGATCCTGGCGCCCCGCGCGGGCTCAAGCCGATCGAATGATGAGCGAAGACTCCCCGAAGCCACCCTCGCCTGCGCCACCGGCGGGCGCGCCTGCAGCTGAGCCAACCGCAGCGCCCGCTGCGGCGCCGGCACCCGCTGCGGCGCCGGCACCCGCTGCAACGCCGGCACCCGCTGCAGCGCCGGCGCCCACGGCAACGCCGGCGCCCACCGCGGCGCCAGCCGCTGCTACGGCGGCAGCCCCGGCCGCTCCGGCCGCGCCGAAGCCACCGTCAGCGACCAAGCCCGCCGCGGCGAAGCCCGCGCCGGAAGCCGCTCCGGCCAGCATGCCCCGCCGCCGCTTCATTCTCGGTCTGGCCTGGGGCGCCTTCACCGCCGCCATGGCTTCGTGCGGCATCGCCATGACCCGCTTCATGTACCCGAATGTCCTCGTCGAACCGCCGTCCGTGTTCAAGGTCGGCTATCCGGAAGACTACGCACCCGGGGAAGTGGACGAGCGCTGGAAAGAGAAGTACGCCATCTGGGTGGTGCGCGACGACCACGGCATCTACATCCTCTCCAGCGTGTGCACCCATCTTGGCTGCCCGCCGAACTGGCTCAAGGCTGAGGAGAAGTTCAAGTGCCCTTGCCATGGAAGCGGCTTCTATCGCACGGGGATCAACTTCGAGGGGCCGGCCCCGCGCCCCCTCGAGCGATTCGCGGTAAGTCTCTCGGCTGACGGTCAGATCGTCGTCAACAAGAATCGGAAGTTCCAGCAGGAGAAAGGTCAGTGGGCGGACCCGGAGGCCTACTTGACGGTGTGATCCTCCTGGCCGGCCAGCGGAGTCGCCGGCGGAAGAGATTGATCGATGGCGAAGAGCCCGTTTGACTGGATCCTCAAATCGCAGGTCTGGCGGTCATTCTTCCGCCACGGGATGCCCTCGTCCCAGCGGAACCGGATGCTCACCATGACCTCGAATGTCATCCTGCACATGCACCCGACCAAGATCCGCAGCTCGGGGGTAAAAGTCAGCTACACCTGGTGCATGGGCGGCCTGACCTTCTTCCTCTTCCTCGTCGAGACCGTGACCGGCTTGCTCCTCATGTTCTATTACCGGCCGACGGTCGAGTATGCCTACGCCGACATCATGGACCTGCGCGAGCACGTGCCTCTGGGGATCATGCGCGAGCTCCATCGCTGGGGCGCACACGCGATGGTGATCACCGTTTGGCTGCACATGCTCCGGGTTTTCCTCACCGGGTCCTACAAACCGCCGCGCGAGTTCAACTGGAACATCGGGGTGATTCTTCTCGTTCTCACCCTGCTCTTGAGCTTCACCGGGTACCTGCTGCCTTGGGACCAGCTCGCCATCTGGGCGATCACCGTGGGAACCAACATGGCGCGCGCCACCCCCTTTCTCGGGCACGAGGGCCCGGGAGCCGCGATGCTCAAGGTGGGTGACGTTGGGCTCGTGCACGCCGGGAGTGACATTCGGTTTGCGCTGCTCGGCGGCCGCTTCGTCGGGGCCGGCGCGTTGCTCCGGTTCTATGTCCTCCACTGCGTCGGCATCCCGATCGTGGCCGGCTTCCTCATGGCCATCCACTTCTGGCGGGTACGTAAGGACGGGGGGATTTCGGGTCCGCTCTAGACACGTGGGCAGCGGCTGATTCGAATCGACCATGCAAGCGTTCAAGGACTTCATCGACTCCATCTCGTCGCCCCAGCTCCTGACCGCGTTCGTGGTCAGCCTCTTCCTTGTCGCCATCGCCGCCCGCCGCTACACCGTGCGGCCGGTCGCATATTGGATCCTTGCCATCCCGCCGGTGGCTTTCCTGTTCATGGTGACCGATCCGAACTTTCGGCTGGTGGTCACCAAGGCGGACAATGTCCCCATCGTCATCATGGTCGGGCTGGTCATCTTCTTCTCCTGGTTCGCCATGCGCCAGGCGGTCAAGAATGACGCCTTTCTGGGTGATGGAAAGACGTTGCCCGAGGAAGTGGCGGGGCGGGATAAGGTCCTGGTATGGCCCGATCTCGTCTACATCGAGTTCATCGCCTCAGTCATCTTCACCGTGGTGTTGATTGCATGGTCGATCTGGCTGAAGGCGCCGCTCGAGGAGCCCGCCAACCCGGCGATCGCTCCCAACCCGTCCAAGGCCCCGTGGTATTTCCTGGGACTCCAGGAGATGCTGGTCTACTTCGACCCCTGGATCGCGGGCGTGCTCCTGCCGAGCCTGATCATTCTCGGACTGATGGCCATTCCCTTCATCGACATCAATCCGAAGGGCAACGGGTACTACACGTTCAAGGAACGGCCGTTCGCCGTCACCATGTATCTGTTCGGCTTCGTCGTGCTGTGGGTGTTCCTCATCTTCATCGGGACGTTCCTCCGCGGGCCGAACTGGAACTTCTTCGGGCCCTTCGAATATTGGGACATCCACAAGGTCGAGCCGCTGGTGAACGTGAACCTGTCGGAGTTCTTCTGGGTCAGCTGGCTCAAGACCGCGTTGCCCATGGACGCCAAGGTAGCCGCCGTCACCATTCCCGGATGGCTGATCCGTGAGCTGCCCGGGCTCTTGTTGATCCTGGGCTACTTCGTGGCCCTGCCGCCGCTCCTGGCCAAGACCATTTTCCGCCGCATGTACATGCCGATGGGCTTCGTCCGGTACAATGTCATGGCCTTTCTGTTCTTGGTCATGTTGTCGATGCCGATCAAGATGTTCCTGCGCTGGACTTTGAATCTGAAGTACATCGTCGCCATCCCGGAGTTCTTCTTCAACATCTAGCCGGAGACCTGGAACCCACCTTGTCCACGCCGATCCCACCGACACCGAACCCGCCCGGGCCCAACCCGCCCACGCCGGTGCCGCCGCCGGTGCCCCCCAAGCCGCCGCCTTCGCCGCCGCCGGCCCCACCGGGACCGCCCAAGCCGCCGGTGCCGCCATCCCCGCCTGTAGGCACACCGCGCTACGAGAACGTCTACAGCGTCCCGCGACTGAACCTAATCTTTGCCATCTCGGCGGTGATCCTCCTCATCTCGATTGTCTGGATGGTGATGGACGATTACACGCGGGAGTGGAAGCAGGTGCAACGGGATTTCAACCGCGCCGAGGTGGAGCGGACCCAGGCCGAAATCCAGTCGGCGGCGGGCGAGGTGGACTCGACCCGGCTCACTCAGCTCCGCAGTCAGGTCGCCGCCGCGAGCGAAGCCTTGCGTGGGCACGAGGACGAGCTCCGACGCGCCCGCGCCGGATTGACCCGGCGCCAAGGCGAGTGGTACCGGATGGATCAGGACTACCGCTTCACCAAGGCCGTCTTCGACGCCGAGCGCTTCGATTTCGAGGAAGCGCTCCACCGCGGCGTGCGCGACGCCAGCGAGCGCGGGCGCAAGGTCGAGGAGCGGCGCGAGCGCATGCTCAAGCTGCGCGACGACGCCTTGAAGGCCTCCGGGGCCCGGGACTCCGCCCAGGCTCGAATCGATTCGGTCACCGCCGCCCGCGATCACGCCGCCAAGGAGATCGACGAGCTCCTGCGCGGGGTGGCCAAGCTCGAGAAGAAGCTCGCGGCGGTCGAGCCCAACTTGCGCAACGCCTTCCTCAATGCTCCGGTGGTCGACTTTCTCGCCCCGACCATCCGCGTTCAACAGGTGATCGTCGACGATCTTAAAATGAACATCAACTTCGCCGAGATCCCGCGCACCGACCGTTGCATGACCTGCCACCTGGTGATCGACCAGGAGGGGTACGAGGAGCGTCCGAACCCATACAAGACCCATCCCCATCTCGACCGCTACCTGGGACGCGCCTCGCCCCACCCGATCGATCAGTTCGCCTGCACCACCTGCCATGCCGGTCGCGGTTGGGGCACCACGTTCGAGCGGACCGCGCATACCGCCGAAGACGAGCATCAAGCCAAGGAATGGGAAGAGAAGCACGGCTGGGAGCCCATGCACTACTGGGACTATCCCATGCTGCGCCACTCCGACACCGAGGCCGCGTGCTTCAAGTGCCACAAGAACGAGATTCGGATCGAGGGCGCCGACCGCCTGAACGAGGCTCGTCTCATGTATCTTCGGGCCGGTTGTTGGGGCTGCCACAAGACATCAGGTTATGAGAACCTGCGCAAGGTCGGGCCTTCGCTCGAGCGGGTCAAAGCCAAAACCAATCCCGACTGGGCCTACTTCTGGGTGCTGGATCCGCCGGCTTTCCGGCCCACGCGCATGCCCAAGTTCTTCGGGCTCTCCAACAACTCTTCGCCCGAGGATTTGAAGCGGGGGCGCGCGGAGGTGGGGGCGATCGTCGAGTACCTCTTCGCCAACTCGGACAGCGTTCGCTATAGCCAGGGAGCGCCGGCGGGCGGCGACACCGCTCGCGGCCGGGAGCTGGTCGAGACAATCGGTTGCCTCGGCTGCCATGTGATCGGCGATGAGAGCGGCATCAAGTGGGCTGACCCGCGCCGCTTCGGGCCCAACCTGGCCAACACCGGGTCGAAGGTCAACGCCACCTGGCTCTACCACTGGGTCAAGGATCCCGGCCATTACTGGGACAAAACCAGAATGCCCAACCTCCGCCTCACCGATCGCGAGGTGACGGACATCACCGCCTATCTCATGTCGCTCAAGCGGGAGGGCTTCGAGTCCTTCACTCGCCCGCCCCTCGACACCGAGGGCTTGAAGACCGTGGCCCTGGAGTATCTGACCCAGAAGCTGACCCATGACCAGGCGGAGGCCGACTGGGAGAAGCGGAGTCCGACGGAGAGGGTGCTCTACGTCGGAGAGAAGCTTGTCGGCCGCTACGGCTGCTTCGGCTGCCACGACATCAAGGGTTTCCAGACCACCCAGCCGGTCGGGGTCGAGCTGTCGAAGCACGCCGACAAGCCGCTCTTCCAGCTCGATTTTGGGCTGGTCGATATCCCGCACACGCGGCGCGACTTCTTCGTTCAGAAGCTCAAGGATCCCCGCATCTACGACCTCGGACGGGTGAAGCCACCTCAAGATATGCTCCGCATGCCCCAGTTCGACTTCACCGATGAGGAGGTCGATCTCATGGTGTTGAATCTCCTGGGTTTCACCAAGGAGTCGATCGGGGTGAGTAAGCTGCCGAAGCCCACCTCGGTCCAGATCGACACCGAGGAGGGGTGGTGGCTCGTGCACGAACGGAATTGCATCGGCTGCCACAGCTTCGGCGACTACGGCGGCTCCATCGCTTCCACCCTGCCGGATCCAGCCTTGGCTCCTCCCAACCTCCTGCACGAGGGGGCCAAGGTCAACCCGGACTGGCTGTTCCGTTTCCTCAAGGAGCCCTCCTCGGTGAGACCATGGCTCCATGCCAGAATGCCCACCTTCGGCTTCAATGACCCGGTCGCCACCGACTTGGTCAAGTTCTTCGTCGCTCTCGAGGACGTGACCCTCCGCTTCCGCACGCCGCCGCATATCGAGGCGTCTCCGGCGGAGATGGCTGAGGGCCGCTCGCTCTTCGCCACCCTCCAGTGCCAGAAGTGCCATGTGGTCGGAAACCAACTCCCGGCGGGCAGCCCGGCCGATTGGGCGCCCAATCTCGAGCTCGCCCACGCCCGGCTGCAAGACGAGTGGATTATCGAGTGGCTCCGTGATCCCCAGAAGTGGCAGCCGGGTACCCGCATGCCGGCTTTCTTCTTCACCTACGACGAGGAGGCGAAGTCTTACCTCGAGCTCATGCCGGAGGCGGAGAGGAAGGCGAACCTGATGCGGAACCATGTTCTGAGCCTTGGGCAGCGGCCGATCGCCGCCTCGAGACAGCGGAGCCCGGCCGGCGACTAAGGGCGTCTCGATCCCACCTCCAAACGTGCAAGGAAGAGCCGTCTTGACCGACCAGGTGAAGATCACGGATTACGGCATTCCACCCGAGAGGTTTGGTCTCGATCTCTGGGAGGAGAGCAAACGCTATCTGAACTTCGACGGCGAGGACGTGAAGCGGCTCAAGGCCGCTCTCCCGCGCTATGAGGAGGTGATCAAGGCGCTGGTGGATCGCTTCTATGACCACCTCTTGGCCTTCGAGAAGACGCGGGCGGTCCTCGAGCGCGAGGATGTGGCAGGGCGCCTCAAGCAAGCTCAGCACCAGTATCTGCGGACCTTGGCCGGCGGGGACTATGGCGAAGCCTACCTGAGAGATCGCCTGCGCATCGGCCTCGTGCACGAGCGGATCGGGCTCTCTCCCCGCTGGTACCTGGGCGCCTACTGGATCTACATTCGCGATCTTCTGCCGCGGCTCATGCCCACCGTCTCCGAGGAGGATCGAGCCCGGATGCTCTCCTTCCTCAAGATCACGCTCCTCGACATGATGCTGGTCACCGAGTCCTACGTCGGGCGTACGCTCGGGCTCGTGCGTGAACAGAACGAACGCCTCGAGGAGATCGTCGCCGAGCGCACCCAGCAGCTCTCGAAATGGGAACGGCTGGCGGCGGTCGGCAGCATGGCCGCCAAAGTGGCGCACGAGATCCGCAACCCCCTGAGCTCAATCTCGCTCAACACCGAGCTCCTCTCCGATGAGCTGGCAAGCTACGAGAGCAGCGACACCCGGGAGGCCGGCGAGTTGCTACAGGCGATCCTCGGGGAGCTGGACCGGCTCGGTCGGTTGGTGGATGAGTACATGATCTTTGCGCGGTTGCCGCTCCTCAATCTGGATAAGGTCGATCTGCGGGAGTTCGTAGAAGCAGTGGTCAAGTTCTCGAGCCCGGAGCTCGAGCGAAGGGGGATCGCGATCGAGGTGGTAGCCGACGATCCATCACCTCAGCTCTTCCTCGACCGGGATCAGCTTCGCCACGCGCTGCTCAATCTGCTGCGCAACTCCCAGGAGGCGATGCCCAATGGAGGCAAGATCACCATCCAAATCGTCGAGGACGCCGACGGGAGCGTCGAGACGGTGGTTATCGACACGGGAATGGGGATCGATGCGGAGAACCTGGATAAGGTGTTCGACCCCTTCTACACCACCAAGGACATGGGCACCGGACTCGGCCTGGCATTCGTGCAACAGGTGGTCACCGAACACGGCGGGCGGGTGAGCTGCACGAGCCAGCCCGGGCGCGGGGCGGCGTTTCGCCTCATCTTTCCCGAGCGCTTGCGCGCCCGCCCTCGGGCGCCCGCCGGGGCCTGAGCCCCCTGTGGCGGTCTAGGAGCCCGTGCTGTTCCGTGAGTCGTCGGGGGGGCCGGCCGCCCTCTCGGCGCTTGCCCCGCTGGTCGCCTCCACCTCCGGAGTCTCCTCGTCCTTCGGTGTGTCCCCCGACCCATCGCCGCCCTGGAGCCTCGGGAGCGCGTTGCCCGCTGAGTTCTGCTCGTTTCCGGTCTGCGGGCCCATCTTCCGGTAGATCGTCCGCGAGGCGATCCCCAGCAGCTTCGCTGCCAGCTCGCGGTTCCCGTTGGTCTGCTTGAGCGTCTCGGTGATCATCCGGCGCTGCACATCCCTCATCTTGGTCCCGATCGGGATCACGATTTGAGTGGGATTCCTGGACGAGGTGAGGATGGTGGGCGGGAGCGCATCGACTCCGATCGTCGCATCTCGGGTCAGAACGATGGCGCGTTCGATGGTGTTCTCGAGCTCGCGGACGTTCCCCGGCCAGTGGTAGTCGATGAGGCGCTCCATGGTTTCTTTGGTGATGCCCGCGATGTTTCGCTGGTTCCGCTGGGCGTACCGGCGGACGAAGTGATCGACCAGGAGGGGAATATCCTCGGGTCGCTCGCGCAGCGGCGGGATGGCCACGGTGATGACGTTCAACCGGTAATAGAGGTCTTCGCGGAATTGGCCGCGCTTGACCAGATCGGCCAGGCCGCGGTTCGTCGCGGCGACCAGACGAACATTGACCTGGAGTGTCTTGGTGCCGCCGAGTCGTTCGAACTCACCCTCTTGGAGCACGCGAAGCAGCTTGACCTGCATCGACGCCGGGATCTCTCCGACCTCGTCCATGAACAGGGTCCCGGTGTCGGCCAGCTCGAAGCGCCCGGTCTTGCGGTTTACCGCGCCGGTGAACGCGCCCTTCTCGTAACCGAACAGCTCGGCCTCGAGGAGAGTCTCCGGGAGAGCCGCGCAGCTCACTTTGACGAACGGGCGTGCCCGCCGGCTGCTCCGGTAGTGGATGGCGTTGGCGATGACCTCCTTGCCGGTGCCGCTCTCCCCTTCGATGAGGATGGTGGCGGTGGATTCGGCCACCTGATTGACGAGCTCGATCACCTGGCGCATCGCCCGGCTGGTGCCGATGACGCTCCGCGGCCCCGCGGCTTCGCCCTCCAGCTCCTCCCGCAACCGCTTGTTCTCGAACAGGAGGTTCTGCCTCTCGATCGCCTTCTGGATCGACTTGACCAGCTCGAGGCGCTTGAACGGTTTCTCGATGAAGTCGTAGGCGCCGAGCTTGATCGCCTCGACCGCCATCTGCACCGTCCCGTATCCGGTCATCATGATGACCTCGGTCTCGGGGCGGATGGCGCGCGCCGCCTTGAGGAACTGGATGCCGTCCATGATCGGCATGCGAAGATCGCACAGGGCGATGCTGATTGGCCGCTCGCGGAGGGCCTCGAGCGCCTCCTGTCCGGTGGCCGCCTGGACGACGTCGAACCCTTCCTTGGCCAGCGTCTTCTCCAGGGATTCGCGGAGATGGGCCTCGTCGTCCACAACCAGGACGATGGGTTTGAGCGTGTTCACGATAGGCACCTCACGACCGGGCCGGTCAGGACCCGGTTCTTCTTCCCGAGGGAGAACGCAGAGGACGTGCCAGCGGGCATAAAATGCTTAACTCGATTGGATAAAACGATTTGGGTCCGAACATGCGAGAGGCGATGATCCGCAGGTATCGGTCATTATGTCCGATTGTCACCACAATCGGACATTGTGTCAAGTTGTGATCCCGGTGTTTGATCCGCCGGTATATGAGATCGGCGGTTGAGCGGTGGCCTGCGACTGACAGTTTGGCCGATCTCCCGGCCCGGCTTCGCCAGTTCGGCCGCATTCGCCGCCGCTTTCGAGTGGACGTGGGCTCGGCCCCACATCCCCTTCAGCGGAGCAACCTATTGTTCCGTTGTGAGTTCGGGGTCATGAGGGGCGCCCGAAAGTGAAGTCCCCCGGATGGAACGACAGCTGCATATATCCGTCTTGGCGGCCAGTTGGGAGGTGGTGAAAGTGAGGAGCCTCCCGGAAGGACGGAACGGTTCGAGGGGCGCACAGACGGCAGGTCTCAGCCTAGAAGGGCAAATGTGGGACTTTCAGGTCCCGAAGACATCACCAGCGGGCCATGTGTCGTCGCGCGAAACTCGGCCGATCGGTCAACGGGGGGAAGAGCCGGCACCTGGACTGAACGGAGTGCCGGAAGAGTACGTCGCTCGCCCGCGGAGCGGGGGGAGCGACGGGGATAGGGGGCGCCGTGCTCAGCCGCGGCGCCCACCCCCAAACGCGGCATGCCCCTCGTTCTCGAAGGCGCCGCAGCGAGAGGGAGCAACCATGACGACGACTGCGCCTGGCATGTCGGCGAAACCTGTGCCCCAGGTGATCTGGTTCGACGAGTCGATTGCCGAAGTCATGGTGTGCAATCCGGCGACGGTGTGTGTGAATGACAGTCTGCGGAACGTGCAGGCCAAGATGAATCTCGCCGGCGTCGGTCATCTGCCGGTGCTCGAGTGGGGCCGCCCGGTGGGCATGGTCACCGCCCGAGACCTCGCGCGCAGCATGGTGGTGCCTATCACCGTGCTGACCCGCCAGGAGATCGAGCACCTCTTGGATAGCCCGGTGCGTTGGATGATGTCCAAGCCGCTGATCGCTCTTCCTCCTCAGACGCCCGTGAAGGTCGCCATTCGGCTGATGATCAAGGAAGACGTGGGCTCGGTGGCGGTGGTGGATCCCGGCGACGGGAAGCTCCTCGGGCTCGTCACGCGCTCGGCGATTCTCAAGCTCGTGGCTTCTTCGACCTAATCACGGCCGTCTTCCGGCACTCCATTCGGACGCTGCGCGGAGACGCCTTCGGCGTGCCCGGCCTGCCATCGGCCGGGCATTTCCGTCGAGCCACACGACGTTGCCGCTTCGACTTGCCATCCTGTCGGCGGCCGGCGGGCGTCCTCCTGCCAGAATGTCCACCTTCGGGGGGCGGGGTTGGCGGCGCCCTCGGCTCCCGGCGCAACCCAGTTCCTTCCTGCGACTTGCGGAGGGGGTTGCGGGCTGGGTAGCGGCACTCTTCGTGCGAGGAGGATGGGCCAGGCGCAAGGAAGTAACCACGAGCCCCGCAGGAGGGAGAGTCATGCGGATCGGGATTCCCAAAGAGCGAGCCGCCGGAGAGCGCCGGGTGGGACTCACCCCCCAAGCGGTGAGTCTCCTCGTCGAAGCCAAGAACCACGTGTACGTCGAGGCGGGCGCCGGCGAGGAAGCCGGGTACGCCGACCAGTCCTATCTGGATGCGGGGGCTCAGGTGGTCTACGACCCGGCGGAAGCCTTCGCGCGCGCCGAGCTGATTGCCAAGATCGCACCGCTCGAGCCCGAGGAGCTCCCGCTCCTCATGGAAGGTCAGGTGGTGTTCGGGTTCCACACGGGCATGGCCCTGAGCTCCGAGGTGACCAAGGCTCTACGCGGCCGCCGCATCACCCTCGTCAGCTATGAATGGATCACGGAGGAGGACGGCAGCCACCCCGTCCAGAGCTTGATGAGCGAGATCGCCGGGTCGGTGGCCGTGCTCAAAGCAGTCCAATACCTGATGAGCGATCTGGGCGGGGTCGGGCTTGCTCCCGGGTTCGTGTGGGGAGTGCCGCCCGCCACCTTTGTCGTCGTCGGGTGTGGCGTAGCCGGCGGCCAGGCGGTGCGGACCGCGGTGGGGATCGGAGCCTCGGTGGTTGCTCTCGATCGGGATCTGGAGCAGCTGCGCGAGCTCGACCGCGTGTACGCCGGACGGGTGGTGACGACGATGGCGAACAGCCACGCTCTCGACCGCGCGGTGCGGGCCGCCGATGCGCTCATCCTGGCGGTTTCCGAGCCCATCCGCATCCCCCTCGTGACCCGAGAGATGGTGCGCACCATGCGGCCGCGCTCGGTGCTCGTCGATCTCGCGGTGGCTTCGGGAGGAGCCGCCGAGACCTCGCGTCCCACGACTCCGGACGAGCCCGCGTTCCTGGATGAGGGGGTGACTCATCTTTGTGTGCCGAACCTGGCGTCCCTGGTCGGGCGAAGCGCTTCCCGGGCGCTCTCCAACGTGGTGGTGGGATACCTGCTGCAGGTGGCGGCGAGGGGCAGGGCGGCTCTGCGCGAGGATCCCGGCCTCCGTCGGGGGACGGTGTACGAGGATGGTTTCTGCGTGAATTCGGAGGCGGCTCCGTTTGCTGAGCGGCTGGGAGATGTGATGGGCGGAGCCCTCGGTCCGAACGGTGGCGGCGCCAGGGAGGGGAGGGGGCGATGACTCTGGCCAGCACCGCTATCGAAGATCGCCTGGTCGGGGCCACGGAGGCCATGGCGGCGGTCCGTCCCGGCGACCGGGTCTACGTTCATCCGGGCTGCGCCGAGCCGGAGGTCCTCGTCCGCGCGCTGGTGGCGAGGGCGCCGGAGCTCCATGACGTCGAGATCGTCCATCTCATGACCCTGGGGGCGGCCGGCTATGTCGCTCCCGGCATGGAGAAACACTTTCGTCACAACTCGCTCTTCACCGGCCCGAATGTCCGTGAGGCGGTCAATTCCGGGCGGGCGGACTTCACCCCCATTTTCCTCTCCGAGATCCCGCGGCTCTTCATCGAACGGACGCTGCCCATCGACGTCGCCCTCATCCAGGTCTCGCCTCCGGATGAACACGGGTTCCTGAGCTTCGGGGTGGGAGTGGATTGCACCAAGGCGGCGGCCGAGTCCGCCCGGACCGTCATCGCTCAGGTGAACCCGCGAATGCCACGGACCCTCGGCGACTCGTTCATTCATGTCTCCAAGATCCACTACTTGGTGGAGCACGAGGCGAAACTCCTCGAGCTGCCTCAAGAGGATTATTCGAGCGCCGAGTCGCGGGCGATCGGGGCGAATGTGGCCGATCTGATCGATAACGGCGCCACCCTGCAGATCGGGATCGGGGCCATTCCGGACGCTCTGCTCGAATTCCTGGGCACCAAGCGGGATCTCGGAGTCCACACGGAGATGTTCTCCGACGGGATCATTCGCCTGGTTGAAAGCGGCGTGGTCAACAACGAGCGGAAGACCCTCCATCGGGGCAAGATCGTCGCCAGCTTCTTACTCGGCACTCAGGCCCTCTACGACTTCGTGGACAACAACCCCCTGATCGAGCTGCATCCTTCGGACTACGTGAACGATCCCTTCATCATCAGCCGCAACGAGAAGATGGTGGCGATCAACTCGGCGCTGCAGATCGACCTGACGGGACAGGTGTGCGCCGACTCCCTGGGACATCTCAACTACTCCGGCTTCGGCGGGCAGCTCGACTTCGTGCGCGGGGCCGCCCGCTCGCGGGGAGGCAAGGCGATCATCGCCCTGCCCGCGACTGCGCGCGGGGGGAGCCTGTCCCGCATCGTTCCCGCCCTCGCTTCTGGATCGGGGGTGACCACTACCCGCGGGGACGTCCACTACGTGGTCACCGAGCACGGGGTGGCCCATCTGCACGGCCGCACGGTTCGTGAGCGGGCGATGGCGCTGATCGGAATCGCCGATCCCCGGTTTCGAGACGAGCTCTCGCTCGAGGCTCGCCGGCTCCACTACTTGTAAGGAGATGACCATGGGCGGCAGCATGACCCCAACTCGGTGGATCTGGATGGACGGGGAATGGGTGAGATGGGACGAGGCCAGGATCCATGTCCTTTCTCATGTCGTCCACTACGGCTCGAGTGTGTTCGAGGGCCTGCGCTGCTACCCGACCCTCGAAGGCCCGGCGATCTTTCGGCTGCGGGACCACGTGCGGCGCCTGTTCCGCTCCTGCCGGATCTACCGCATGGAACCGAACGTGACCCAGGAGGAGGTGGCCGATGCCATCAGCGAGGTCATCGAACACAACGACCTCGAGGCCGCCTACATCCGGCCGGTCGTCTATCGGGGCTACGAGGTGCTGGGCATCGACCCCCGTTCTTGCCCGATCCGAATCGCCGTCGCCGCCTGGCCCTGGGGGCGATACCTGGGCGAGGACTCGGCGACGGCCGGAGTGGACATCAAGGTCTCCTCCTGGCGCCGCCTGGCGCCCGACACCTTGCCAGCGATGGCCAAGGCCGGGGCCAACTACATGAACTCGCAGCTCATGAAGATGGACGCGATCGAGGACGGCTACGCCGAGGCGGTGGCTCTTGATATCGAAGGTTTTGTGAGTGAAGGGAGCGGGGAGAACATCTTTGTCGTCCTCGACGACGTCCTCTACACCCCGCCATGGGACTCCTCCGTCCTGATCGGAATCACCCGTGACTCGGTGATGACCCTGGCCAGCGATCTGGGGATCGAGGTCAAGGAGCGGCGGATCCCACGGGAGCTCCTCTACGTGGCGGATGAGATCTTCCTTTGCGGCACGGCGGCGGAGATCACCCCGGTGCGTTCGGTGGATCACGTGCAACTGGGGGTAACGATGCCGGGGCCGATTACGGGTCTTATCGAGCGGGCATTCGACGATCTGGTGCATGGGCGAGTCGAGGATCGTCGAGGCTGGCTCCACCACGTCTCAGACCAGCGCGCGCGCCGGGCGGCGATTGCCAGGGCCGGTGCTGCGCTTCGCCTCGATCCGTCCCTGGACGGCGTCTTGCGGTCAGATGCCGACATCGTGTCGCTGACCACGGGCGCGACCTGAACTGCGGCGGGAGGTCCCGGCGGGTGGCCAGCAGGTGACCCACTGGCGGCTACCGCATCCATGTCAGAAACCGGAGGTATTGGTGATGACGATTCAAACTCCGCCGACGCCGAAATCGGCCACCCAGCTGTTCCGCATCGAGCACCTCGAGATCAAGCGATACCTGGATCAGGTCGCCGACATGGTCGAGGAGTTGCACGGCAGTACACAACCCGATTGGCGCGACGTGCCCACCTGGCGGAAGAGGATGGAAGCCGTGGTCAAGCTGTTGAACGACCATGTACGAACCCATTCCGAGTGGGAGGAAAAGGCGCTCTATCCGGTGGTCGACCGGTATGCGAAGAGCTGGCTGCACCCGTTCACTGCGACCATGCGGTTCGAACACAAGATCATCGCTCGCCGGATTGAAGGGCTCGCGCATGAGGCGGCGAAACCGACGCCCGAAGTGAAGCGGTTCGCGCGCCACGCTGACAACCTGCTCGGACTCATTGCTGCGCACTTCGAGGTGGAAGAGGAGGTTCTTCTGGCGATCCTCGATTCGGCGATGACTCACGAGGAGTTCGAGCAGGAGGTCATGAACCGGGAAGGCGGAACGGGCGAGGCAGGGCACCACGGCCCCCATCGGTGAGCATCTGAGACGTCGGGCGAATCGGGCAGGCGGCCCCTCCGCGGTGCAGCCCCGGACCGCCGCCGACAATTGACGTTTTGTCCGCTCGCCCGAACTTGGGTGACGAGTTGTCTGCTTGTCTCCATTCTCCTGGTCACCATCGCCGACCTCAAGTCGCAGCGACGAAGACGGTTCCAGCTCACCACGGCTTTCGGCACGGCACTTGCCGAGACCGCCGCGTGATCCTCGAAAGGTGATGGAGGGATCGTGCCGTGGGCAAGTGCGAGCGCAGAGCGACCGTCGGGTCGCTCGGAGATTCGGGGTGGATTGGGTTGCTGGTGAGCGGCCTCGGCGTGGTCGCCGCAGCATGCCTGGCCGGATGCGGCGAATCGAAGCGCGAAACCACCCCGGGGGTCATTCCCTACGAGCTGGCTCCAACCGGGGTGTTGCCGGCCACGCCCGAGCTCGTCGCCCTGGGCAAATCGATCTACCTCAAGCAGTGCGTGGCCTGCCATGGGTCAGAAGGGCGGGGCGACGGGGAGGCGGCCTATCTGCTCAACCCCAAGCCCCGCGATTTCGCCGGCGACCGGTTTCGCTTGGTCTCGACCTGGGAAGGGACGCCGACCGACGAGGATCTCTACCGCACCATCTCCCGCGGCATCCCCGGCTCGGCCATGCCCTCCTGGGGCTACCTCACCGAGGAGGAGCGCTGGGGCTTGGTCCACTATGTGAAGTCCCTCCCTCCGCATCCGTGGAGCACTGCGGAGCCCACCGAACCCACGGTGGCCGGGGACATCGGGACCGGCGTCATTCAAGCGCCTCCGGAGCCGCCCTACGACGACGCAGCTCGCGAGCGGGGGCGAAGCCTCTTCGTCCAGTCATGCTCCCCTTGCCACGGGAGGGAGGGGCGCGGCGACGGGCTCCAGCAGATGGTGGACGATCGGGGCTTTGCCATTCGCCCCCGCGACTTGAACACCGGTGTGTTCAAGGGAAGCCCGGATCCCGAGCATCTCTACCGCCGGATCGTCGGCGGGATCCCCGGCACGCCGATGCCGGCCAATCCGATTCTGCACGGCGCTCCTGCCTGGGACCTCGTCCACTATGTGCGCTCGCTGTCGAGTGACGCCATGCGCGAGCGTGTCGAGATGAAGAAGTATCGGATCGTGGCGAGAAGGGTCGAGAAGCTTCCCCTGCATCCGGACGATGGGGCCTGGGTGGCTGCGCCCACGGTCGAGCTCCACCTCATGCCCCTGTGGTGGCGATACGACCGCCCCGAATACCTCACCGTCCAGGCGCTTCACGACGGCAAGGAGATCGCCCTTCTTCTCGTCTGGGCCGATGACACCGAGGACGACAAGGCCATTCGGCCGCAGGATTTCCGCGACGCGGCGGCGATCCAGTTCGCTCTCGACGACGCCCCGCCGTTCTTCGCCATGGGCGCCCGCAGGCAGTTCGTGAACCTCTGGATGTGGAAGTCGGAGAGGCAGGCCGATCTGGCGGCGTTTCAAGATATCGAGGCGCAGTACCCGAACATCGGCATCGATTCGTATGTGAACCTGCAGCGTTCCCCGCTCGAGCAGCCGGTGCGCCAGGCTCTTACCCTCGAGTCTGATCCCGCATTCGTCACCGGCTGGGGGGCAGGAAACATCGTTTCGGACCCGACCCGCAAGAGCCCGGTCGAGGACCTCGCCGCGCAAGGTTTCGGCACCTTGAAGGCACGCCCGCGTTCGGACCAGACAGTCTCGGCAACCGGTGTCTACTCCACCGGCTCCTACCGCGTGATGTTCACCCGCAAACTGATGGGCCAGGGGGAATCGGCGGTGACCTTGAAGCCGGGAGCTGCCGTGCCGGTTGCGTTTGCGGTTTGGAACGGCAGCGCCGGTGACCGCGACGGCAAGAAGTCGGTCACCATCTGGCAGGAGTTGTTGCTTGATCGGTAGTCGCGTCGATCGGCGATCGGAGAGCGTTAGCAAGGAGAACCGATCATGGCAGAGGAGTTCGCGGATGTGAGCTGGCCAGAATCATGGAACCGGCGCGAGTTCCTGCGCTGGTTCGGGGTCGGGGCGATGGGAGCCGGGGCGACGGTGCTGGGCTTTGGACTTCCATTCCGACTGCTGGGTCCGAGCGATCCGGATCGGAACCCGCTCGCCGGCTCGGTCTCCAGCGATTGGGAGAAAATCTACCGCGACCAGTACAAGTATGATCGGCACTTCGATTGGGTGTGCTCGCCAAACGACACTCACGCCTGCCGGGTCCGCGCTTATGTGCGAAACGGAATCGTCACTCGCCTCGGTGCCACCTACGACTATCAGAAGTACTCCGACCTCTATGGCAACTTCGCCACCCCGAACTGGAACCCACGCCAGTGCGCCAAGGGCTACACCTTTCACCGGGTGCTCTACGGGCCCTATCGCCTCCGCCATCCGATCGTCCGCCGGGGCTGGAAGGCCTGGGCGGACGCTGGCTTCCCGGAGCTCACCCCGGAGCTCAAGACGCGCTACAAGTTCGATAGCCGCGGGCAGGACGAGTTCATCCAGATCGCCTGGGACGAGGCCTTTCGCCTGACCGCTCTGTGCCTGGTTTCGATTGCGGAGCGCTACAGCGGCGAGGCGGGCAGAGCCCGCCTGCTCGCCCAGGGCTACCAGCCGGAGATGGTCGAGGCCACCGGAAGCGCGGGAACGCGATGCGTCAAGATGCGCGGAGGAATGGGTCTCCTCGGTGTCATCGGCAAGTACGGGATGTATCGCCTCAACAACTCGCTGGCTCTCCTCGACGCCAAGGTCCGCGGTGTCCCCGCGGACGAAGCGCTTGCCGGTCGCAACTGGTCCAACTACACCTGGCACGGCGACCAGGCGCCGGGCCACCCCTGGGTGCATGGGCTCCAGGCTTCCGACTGCGACTTCAACGATCTCCGCTTCTCCAAGCTCATCATCATGGACGGCAAGAACCTGGTGGAGAACAAGCTCACCGATTCGCATTGGTTCATCGAGTGCATGGAGCGCGGGGCCAAGATCGTGGTGATCGCCCCCGAGTACGGGCCGCCCTCCACCAAGGCCGACTACTGGATCCCGATCCGGCCGCAGACCGACGCCGCCCTCTGGCTCGGGGTCACCCGGCTCATCACCGACAAGCGGGCGTACGACGTGGACTTCGTCAAGCGCTTCACCGATTTTCCGCTCCTCATCCGCACCGACACCCTGAAGCGCCTCCGCGCGCATGAACTCTTCCCTGACTACCAATCCAGCCTCGGTGCTGACGGGCCGTCGATGAAGATCCAGGGGCTGACGGCGGAGCAGCATGCGAAGCTGGGGGACTACGTGGTCTGGGATCAAAAACTCGGCGGCCCCCGGGCGATCACGCGCGATGAGGTGGGCGAAACCATGACGAGAGAGGGGATCGACCCGGTCCTCGACGGCCGCTGGAAGTTGAAGCTTGCCTCGGGCAAGACGGTCGAGGTGGCGACCGCCTGGAACCTCTACCAGGTTCACCTCCAGGACTACGACCTCGACACCGTGGCGGAGATCACCCGCGCCCCGCGGAACCTCATCGAGCGGCTGGCCGAAGATATCGCCACTCTGAAGCCGGTCGGGATCCATCAGGGGGAGGGCATCAATCACTGGTTCCACGCCACCGAGATGAACCGGGCCTCCTACCTGCCGCTGATGCTGACCGGAAACATCGGTAAGCCGGGCGCCGGCTCTCACACCTGGGCGGGCAACTACAAGGCGGCGCTGTTCCAGGGATCCCCGTGGACCGGCCCTGGCTTCAAGGGGTGGGTGGCGGAAGATCCCTTCCATCTCAACCTCGACCCGGCGGCGCCAGGCAACGCGGCTCATGTCCATGCCTATGCCAAGGACGAGGAACCCGCCTACTGGAACCACGGCGACAAGGCCCTCGTGGTCGATACCCCAAGGTACGGCCGCAAGAACTTCACCGGCGCGACCCATATGCCCACTCCCACCAAGGCCATTCTCTTCAACAACGTGAACTTGATCAACAACGCCAAGTGGGCCTACGAGATGATCCGCAACGTGAATCCGAACGTGGAGATGATCGTCTCGATCGATATCCAGATGACGGCCTCGATCGAGTACGCCGACCTTGCCCTGCCCGCCAACTCCTGGCTCGAGTTCGAGGGCCTCGAGATCACCGCCAGCTGCTCGAACCCGTTCCTGCAGATCTGGAAGGGGGGCATCCCGCCGGTGTTCGACTCGAAGGACGATCTGACCATCCTCGCCGGCATCGCGGGGGCGCTCGCCGACGCCACCGGCGACCGGCGTTTCCGGGATTGCTTCGCCTTTGCCGAGCCGGACAAGCGCGGGATCTACATCCAGCGCCTCCTCGACACGTCGACCACGACCAAGGGGTACAAGCTCGCGGACATCATGGCCGGCAAGTACGGCCCGCCGGGGGGCTCGTTGATGCTCTTCCGCACCTACCCGCGGATCCCCTTCTACGAGCAGATACACGACTCCGAGCCGTTTCACACCGACACCGGCCGACTCCACTCCTACGCCGACGTCCCCGAGGCGATCGAATACGGCGAGAACTTCATCGTCCACCGCGAGGGCCCCGAAGCCACCCCCTATCTTCCGAACGTCATCGTCAGCTCGAATCCCTATGTTCGCCCTGACGACTACGGGATCCCGCTGAGTGCCGAGCATTGGGATGCGCGCACCATCCGCAACGTGAAGATGCCGTGGACCAGAGCCAAACAGACCAAGAACTTCCTCTGGGAGAAAGGGTTCCAGTTCTACTGCCTGACCCCGAAGACTCGGCATCGAGTCCATAGCTCGTGGTCGAACGTCGACTGGCACATGCTCTACGACTCGAATTTCGGCGATCCTTACCGTCTTGATCGGCGGGCGCCGAGCGTCGGCGAGCATCAGCTGCACATAAACCCCGCCGCGGCGCGCGACCTGGCCATCAACGACGGCGACTACGTCTACGTGGACGCCAACCCCGCCGACCGCCCCTACCTCGACGCCAAGCCTGACGACCCCTTCTATCGGGTGGCTCGGTGCATGCTGCGAGTCAAGTACAACCACGCCTATCCGTACAACATTGTCATGATGAAGCACGCACCGTTCATCGCCACCGAGCGCAGCGTCAAGGCGCACGAGACCCGGCCCGATGGGCGGGCGCTGTCCGAGAACACCGGCTACCAGGCCAATCTTCGCTACGGCTCGCAGCAGTCGGTCACCCGCAACTGGCACATGCCGATGCATCAGACCGACTCTCTCTTCCACAAGGCGAAGGTGTTCATGTCCTTCATCTTCGGCGGCGAAGCAGACAATCACGCGATCAATACCGTGCCCAAGGAGACCCTGGTGCGAGTCACCAAGGCGGAGGACGGCGGGATGGGAGGGCGGGGAGTCTGGGCTCCGGCCACCCGGGGATTCAGCCCGGACAACGAGAGCGAGTTCATGAAGAGGTATCTAGCCGGCGACCTGTACAAGAAGGGTTGAGAACCGAGCACATACGAGGAGGCGAACGATGCCCTACGACGAACCTGATCCTGACGATCCGACGGTGATCGTCGGGGTCAACCTTCCGGGGGACTCCGGGTCGACGCGCGAGCTCGTCTATGCGCTGGCCGAGGAATTCGCCTCGCTGGGCTATGGGGAGGACTGGATCATGCACATGTTCGGGACCCCCTTCTTTGCGGGGGCGCATCGCGCCTTCCTCGAGCTCGGCGAAAAAGAGTCCCGAGCCATCGTGCAGGAGTGTGTGGGGCTGTGGGGTCGGGTTCGCTTCGTGGATCGGGTGCCGGTTTCGTCACCGGGGATGAGCGGCTCCGGCGGGCGGCCTCCAGCGCCGTTGGGGGCGCCGGTGACCTTCAGATCCGCGGCGGAAGCGCCCGAGGAGATCTAGCCATGGCGAACGTCTACAACTGGACCCTTGGCCGGGAGATGAGCTACCCCTACCCGGGAGCGTTTCCCAAGCGGCAGTTCGCCTTCGTCTTCAACATCAACCGCTGCATCGCTTGCCAGAGCTGCACCATGGCGTGCAAGTCCACCTGGACGTTCTCCAAGGGCCAGGAGCACATGTGGTGGGCGAACGTCGAGACCAAACCCTACGGCGGCTACCCGCAGTGGTGGGATGTGAAAGTCCTCGATCTGCTCGAGCAGGCCAACCCGGACGGCCAGACCTGGAGCCGCGAGCCCGGCTCCGACTCCACCCAACCCTACGGCCGTTTCGATGGCCAGACCGTCTTCGAGGCCGCGGCCCGGACACTCAAGCCCGACAGCTCCCGCGTCCTCGGTTACCTGCCGGCGGACGACGAGTGGAACTCGCCCAACATCTACGAGGACAACCCGGTGGGTGAGCGGGGCCGGCGGAACGAGTTTCATCGGACCGGGGAGGAGCTGCCCATCCACAAGACCTGGTTCTTCTACCTCGCCCGGATCTGCAATCACTGCACCTATCCGGCTTGTCTTGCCGCCTGCCCGCGCAAGGCGATCTACAAGCGACCGGATGACGGCATCGTCCTCATCGACCAGTCGGAATGCCGGGGCTACCGGAAGTGCGTCGAGGCCTGCCCCTACAAGAAGACCCTGTACCGCGGAAACACCCGCGTGTCGGAGAAGTGCATCGCCTGCTACCCCCGGATCGAGGGCAAGGACCCGGAGAGCGACGGGAAGCCGATGGAGACCCGCTGCATGGCGGCCTGCATCGGGCAGATAAGGTTGCAGGGGCTGGTCAAGGTGGGAAAGGACGGTTGCTGGGAGGAGGATCGCACCAACCCCCTCTACTACCTCGTGCATGTCGCGCAGGTGGCTCTCCCCCTCTACCCGCAGTTCGGCACCCAACCGAACGGCTACTACATTCCGCCCCGCTGGGTGCCGCGCCCCTACCTGCGGCAGATGTTTGGTCCCGGGGTGGACCGCGCCATCGAGCGCTACGTGCATCCCGACCGGGAGCTTCTCGCGGTGCTCCAGCTCTTCCGGCGTTCGAATCTGATCATCTTCTCCTATGAGATCAAGAAAGGACCTGAGATCTACCGGACGACCGTGCGGGGCCGGCCCTTCACCCTCTACAACGACACGATCATCGCCTATGGGAAGGACGGGGAAGAGCTGTTCAGAACCACGATCGAAGAGCCGGTCTACGTCCGGCCTGGCGAGCACCAGAACTCGATCTGATGTCGCCGGCTGCTGATATCGCCGGCTGACGGTTGTCGCCGACGACCAGGGAAAGGAGCATGCGGGGATGACATCGCAAGCGGGTCGCGTGGCTCCCGGGGCGCTGCCCGGGGAGGCCTACTTTGCCCTCTCGAGAAGCATCCTCTATGAGGCGTTGGCAATCGGGTTCCGGCCGCCGACCGAGCAGAGTCTGATGCGGCTGGCGGCAGCCGGGAGTTGTGCCGCCCTCGCTGACGCGGCCGCCGAGTGTGGGGGCGCGGCGCTGGTGGATCGCGTCACCGACCTCGCCGCAGCGGCGGGGGAAGATCCCGCCGAGCTTGCGGTCCGCCATCGCCGGCTGTTCGGCCATACGGCGCGAGGCAAGGTGACGCCCTACGAGACCGAGTACGGCGACAAGGACATGTTCCAACAGCCTCATGAGCTCGCCGATCTGGCCGGGTTCCTGCGCGCCTTTGGTCTGGAGATCCGCGCCGACGAGCACGAGCGCGTGGACCATGTGAGCTGCGAGTGCGAGTTCCTGAGCTTCCTCGCTCGCAAGGAGGCCTACGCCCTCGAGGTCGGAGATGTCGCCATGAGAGAGGAGACGGTCAAGGCGGGGCGTCTCTTTCTCCGTGATCATCTGGCCCGCTTTGCCCCGACTTTCGCACGAGCCCTGGAGCGCGAGGATCGCGAGGCTTTCTACGGGGTGCTGGGCGCGCTGCTTCTGGCGCTGGTTGCTGGGGAATGTTCGCGTCTCGACGTGAGCCTCGGTACCGCCGGCCTGGCGCTCCGGATCGAGACCGACCACAAGGTGCCGATGGCATGCGGGGAGGGGGGAGACTGCTCCCGGGCCGAGACGTGCAACCAAGGGGTCGGGCAAGCCCTCCAGGGAGATTCTCCCGGCCCGCGCCCCGTAAGCCTCCGGATCTCCGCAAAGCCTCCGGATCTCCGCGCCGGGTGAGTGATCGATGATCGAGCTCCGGTTCGAAATCGAACCCGCGCTGGCGGAGGAAGCGGTGCTCCTGGCCCTGCGCGGACGCGCCGAGGAGCGGGAGTTTCGGCAGGAGCGGGATCCGCTCTACGAGATCGCCGATCCCGAGCAACGTGAGGCGGCCTTTGGTGCCCTGCATGCCCGATGGTTCGGGCGATTGGATCTCGGCCGGCCGGTGACCCAGGCTCTCGCCGATGAGGAGCGCATCGGACGCGCGGTGGGCACCGCTCTCCTCCGCCGGGCGCGGCGCGGGCTGGAAGAGGGTGTCGAGCTCCTGGTGAAGGCGGGCGACCGGAACGGGCGGGTGCTACGGATTCTCCTGCAGCCAGGTTCATTCCTCGCCCCGGAGCTCCTGCTTGCCTACCTGCGCATGGAGTTTCTTCACGTCACGGATATGCTCGACCCCCGATTCGGTTACGTGCCATCGCTTCCCGAATCAGCCGCGGAGACCCCAACCAAGCTCATCCTCGATCGCTACTCCGTCCTGTGGAACGCGTCGGTGGCAGGGCGGCTCGAGCGCCGCGGGCATTCGGCGCCGGGGGCGCGAGCGCGCAGCTGGAACGAGTTCCAGCGCGCCTTCCCCATGCTTGGCGAGCAGGCCACGGCCGACGCCTTCGCGCGGTTCTATGCCGGCGAGTGTCCAACCCACCTCGAACTGATGGCTTTCGCCCGGAACCCACGGGAGGTCCTGGCCGGACCGTTCGCAGCGGGTCGCGGGGAAGAGAGCGGGCAGGGTGGGCGATGTGCTCTCTGCCGTTTTCCGACCTACGCCTTGCTGCCACATCCGGATGCGCTCCCCGAGCGGTTGCTGGCCGCGATCGCCCGCGATTTCCCCGCCTGGGAGCCGGCCCAAGGCGTCTGCGCCCAGTGCGCCGATCTTTACGCGGCACGGGCTTCCTAGCCGCCGATCTCTGCACATGCCGAGCTGGCGGTGACCTCGGCGGAGGCGTGGTCTCGGGCCTCGATCAGCTCCTCCATCTTGCGGGCCACGCCGGCCTTCTCCTCGGCCGAGAGCAGTTGCTGGGCCATGGGGAAGAGAAACTGGTTCTCCTTCTCGATGTGGTTCCTGAGGATATTCACCACCCCAAGCCCCTGCTTGCGCGGGCCACCCGGCGACAGCGTTTTGTCCCGCAGCGCTGCTTTGAACGCCGAGAGCAGGTTCCAGAACTCCCGGTGCTCGGAGCGCATCTGTGCCGTCGGACCGGATCGTGGGAGGTACTTCTCGAGGGCCGGGAACAGGCTCTCCTCTTCCCGTTCGTTGTGAGCACGCACCTCCTCATCGAGAAACGCGATCGCTTTCTCGACGGCCACAGAAGCTCCCGGCGCCGTCAAGTCGTGCAGCGCCGCGTCGAGGTGATCGAGCATGACCAGCGCCTCCGCGTGCTCCCTCCGGAGCAGGAGAATCGGGTTGTCAACTCGAACAGGCATGGCCAATCCCTCCTTTGTTTAGTTCGACTGCTGGAACCTGCGGACGTCTCCTTGGAGTGCCGCGGGCCGAGGGCGTATTCTCCCGGCTTGCGGTCCGCACCCCCGACTCAGGTTGGGCGGCCGATTGTCTTGACGGAACCATAGAGGACGAGGATCGATGGCAAGAACAGAACCGAGACCTCCGAAGGCCTATGAAGCCTTCGTGCAGCGCTACCCGAAGCTCGGCCAGGCTTGGGAGGCGATCCACGAGGCCGGCAACGAAGGGCCCCTCGACGAAAGAACCGCGCGATTGGTGAAGCTCGGAGTTGCGGTCGGGGCATTGCGAGAGGGCGCAATCCACTCGAACGTGCGCAAAGCCCTGGCCATGGGGGTGGCGAACGCAGAGATCGAACAAGTCATCTCCTTGGCCGCCGGAACGTTGGGGCTACCGTCCACGGTCGCGGTCTACACGTGGATAGCGCCCCATCTGGACAGCTCCGTCGGGAGCGAAGAAAGACCGTAGAGCGAGGAAGTGCCACGGGACTCCGCCTCTCAGGGACCCTCCGGAGATGCCAGCTCGATGCCGGCGGTCACTGCCTTCTGGTTCAGCTGGGCCAGCTCCGGCTTGCCCCCGGCCTCGGCCAGGAGGTCGATGACCGTTTGCAGTCGTGGGTGGCTGGTCCGAGCCAGGAGCGCCCCGAGCATCACCATGTTGGCGACTCGCGCCGATCCCAGGCGGTCGGCGACTTTCGTTGCGGGCACCGGAATTGCGATGGCGTCCTTCCGGGAGGGAGCGGTCTCGATCAGAGACGAGTCATAAAGAATCGCCCCGCCGCTGGCCACCTCGGGCAGGAAGCGATCGAGCGAGGGGCGGTTCATCGCCACGAGGTGCGTGGCCCGCTCGACCAGCGGGGAACCGATGGGTTGGGACGAGAGGATGACATTGCAGTGGGCCGTGCCGCCTCGCATCTCCGGTCCGTAGGACGGCAGCCAGCTCACTTGATCGCCTTCACGCATGCCGGCGATGGCCAGGGTCTCGCCCAGATAGAGGATGCCCTGGCCGCCGAAGCCGGCCGCCTTGAGCCGGATCTCGGTCTCGAGGTGGCCCGGGTGACCACACCCGGGATGCGGGGTCGCCGGGGCGGGCGCCGCGCCCGCGTGGCCGCCTTCCGTAGGATGGACGGCCGCTCGCACCCGGTCGGCGCTGATGGTCACGGGTGCCGGGTGGCGGGGTAGTCGCTCGCCAATCTCGTCGCGGAAGACTCCCAGGGGGAAGACGGGGGTCATCGCCTCCATCATCCACCGGACCGATTCCTCGGGGGTCATCTTCCACCCAGTCGGGCATTGGGCGAGGCATTCGACGAAGGCGAACCCTTTGCCTTCGACCTGACACTCGAGCGCCCGGCGCACGGCTTTGCGCGCTCGCATGATCTGCTTGGGAGCCCCGACCGCCACCCGCTCGATATAGGCCGGGGCACGCAAGGACGCCAGGAGCTCGCACATGGCCAGCGGGTAGCCCTCGTTCTCCGGGTTGCGGCCCAGGGGGGTCGTGGTGGTCCGCTGCCCGATGAGCGTTGTCGGCGCCATCTGCCCGCCGGTCATTCCGTAGAGGGCATTGTTGACGAAGAACACGGTGATGAGCTCGCCTCGGTTGGCGGCCTGCACGATGTTGTTGAGGCCGATCGCGGCGAGATCCCCATCTCCTTGATAGGCGATCACAATGGCGCCCGGGCGGACCCGCTTGAGCCCGGTGGCGACCGCGGGCGCCCGCCCGTGGGCGGCTTGCACATTGCCGACATCGAAGTAGTAGTAGGCGAAGACCGCGCATCCCACCGGGCTCACGAGGATGGTTCGGTCCCGGATCCCGAGATCGTCCACCGCCTCGGCGATGAGCTTGTGCAGGGTGCCATGGCCGCAGCCTGGGCAGTAATGAGTCGACTCGGGGTCCTGCCCGCCCCGGCGCTCGAAGACATCATAGAAGGCGCGCGGCTTGGCGAAGACGCGGGTCATCATTCCCCTCCGGGTCCCGTGGTGAGCTCCAGAAGATCGTCGATCTTGTCCACGATCTCCTCGACCGAAGGGAGCACTCCGCCGGAACGTCCGTAGAAATGCACCGGACGCAGGCCCGAGACGGCGAGTCGCACGTCCTCGACCATCTGGCCGGTGGAAAGCTCCACAACCAGCAGAAAGCGCGCCGTTCGGGCCCGTTCGGCCAACACCCGCGATGGGAAAGGCCACAAGGTGATCGGGCGCAAGAGCCCGGCGCGGAGGCCGCGGGCGCGGGCGGCGTCCACGGCGCTCTGCGCGATCCGGGCCACAATGCCGTAGGCGACCAACACCACCTCGGCGTCCTCGAGGCGATAGGCTCGGTGGCGGGCCTCCTGAAGCTCGATCTCGTCGTACTTTCGCTTCAGATGCCGGATGTGTTCCTCCAGCTCGCTGTGTTCGAGATGGATGGAGGAGATAAGATTCGTCCTGGTCTCTGCGTCACCGCGGATCGCCCATTCCGGCTCCCGGGCGGGCAGGCGAGGCTCGGGGAGGGCCACGGGCTCCATCATCTGCCCGATCGTCCCATCGGCGAGCACGCAAACCGGATTCCGGTAGCGGTCGGCCAGCTCGAAAGCGAGCATGGTCAAGTCGCACATCTCCTGGACCGAGGCCGGCGCAAGCACGATCACCCGGTAGTTGCCGTGCCCGCCTCCCTTCACCATCTGAAAGTAGTCCCCCTGCTCGGGACCGATGTTCCCAAGCCCCGGCCCGCCGCGCATGATGTCGATGACGACCAGAGGCAATTCGGCCCCGGCAGCGTAGGAGATGCCCTCCTGCTTGAGGCTGATGCCCGGCCCGGAGGAGGCCGTCAGCGCCCGCACTCCCGCGCTTGCGGCGCCGTAGACCATGTTGATGGCGGCGGTCTCGCTCTCCGCCTGCAGGAAGACCCCCCCGACCTGTGGCAGGAGGCGCGCGGCCTCGTGGGCGATCTCGCTGGCCGGGGTGATCGGGTAGCCGAAGAAACACCGGCACCCGGCGAGGACGGCGCCGCGCACCGCTACCTCATTGCCTTTGATCAGCAGGCGAGGAGAGGGCGCGGGCGGCGGCGTGACCTCGGTATCGCCAGGGGATGGGTCCAGGACCGGTGCGGTCATCCATCCACCTCCTTCGCATCCCGGCGGTAAACGGCGATCGCCCCGGGCTCT
>Ga0184637_10000372_pt1 | contig 33351 bp, 30 predicted proteins | sample PLM3_127_b2_FD_133143 | JGI IMG/M metagenome (GOLD analysis project Ga0184637, IMG submission 133143) | Groundwater sediment microbial communities from an aquifer in East River, Colorado, USA - PLM3_127_b2 | ecosystem: Environmental > Terrestrial > Soil > Riparian zone | place: USA: East River... | reverse complement strand
GACAGACACTGGTGTATCTCCGAGAGTGCGGCAACTCAAACGAATTGCCGATAGTCTCACGCGACTCGTGCGTGAAGGCGAGCCGGCATTTTTTATGGGGGACATGAACGACGCCTGGCATCCCCAGCGCATCCTGAAAGAGGCAGGATTTGTGAGCTGCTTCGCCGCACTGGGAATGCAAAGCCCGCCGACTTTTCAATGCTATCCGACGGCGAACGTTCAGCCCGAAGGGCACACGATAACCGAGGCAATTGATCTCATCGTTGCAAACAAGCACGCGCGTGCGATCGCTGCCAGCGTGCCACAGTGCTACGGTGGAGACATTGCACCGTCGGATCATTGGCCCGTGCAGGCGATATACCAGCTTGTATGAAGTCCGCGAGCACTGAAGCCCTAACCCCACAGTTGAGAGGGACGCCAAGTTTCCCCCGACTTATTTGACACTTTGGGCTAACGAGCGTGGAGGCGGTGTATGGCAACAGCGGACTCGTTGAACTGGCACGCTAATGTCTTGAACTTCGAATTTCTTGGCGTGCTTGGCGTGCTTGGCGGTTCCAAACTGCCGTGAGTCGTGATTCGTGAATCGTGATTCGACTCTTTGATTTTCCTTAGTGTCCTTCGTGTCCTTTGTGGTTAGAGATTTTGGTTCTCTCGGCGTCTCGGCGGTTCAATATGTAGTATTGGTTTCTCTTGGCGTCTTGGCGGTTCAACTGTTGTTCTTGGTTTTCCCTGGCGGTTCAGCTTTTCCCGCGGATGCGCTCGATCAACGCCGTCGTCGAGTGGCGGGGAAGTAGCGGTATCGAGTGAACGGTTCCGCCCCAGCCCTTCACTTCCTTCGCGCCAACGATGGCGTCCGGCTTCCAGTCGCCGCCTTTCACCAGCACGTCGGGTTTCGCGGCGAGGATCAGCTCGAGCGGGGTTTCCTGCTCGAAGGAGGTGACGAGCGTCACCGACTCCAGCGCCGCCAGCACCGCCAGCCGGTCCGCGAGCGTGTTGACCGGCCGGTCCTCGCCTTTGCCCAGTTGCTTCGCCGAAGCGTCGGAGTTGACGGCCACCAGCAGGCTCGCGCCCAGCGCGCGCGCCTGCGCCAGGTAGGTGACGTGCCCGCGGTGCAGGATGTCGAACACGCCATTGGTGAACACCAGCGGCCGTTTGAGGGACTTCAACCGCGCGGCCAGCTCACGCGGAGCGCAGATCTTGGCTTCAAAGGCAGGTTTTGACTGGGTGGAATTCACAGCCACCAGTCACGAGTCACCAGTCACGAGTCACGCTTTTTGGCGATCAGTCGATATACTCGAAAACGCGGACCACCTTCTGCACGCCGCTGGTGGTGCGCGCGATTTCCGTCGAGTCGTTGGCCTCTTCCTTCTTCACCAGGCCCATCAGGTAAACCACGCTGTTTTCCGTCACCACTTTGACGTGGATGCCGTTGAACTTCCTGGTGTCGAGGAAGCGCGTCTTCACCTTGGAGGTGAGGAGGGTGTCGTTGCTGCGCACGGTGTAGGAGCTGACGCCGGAAACCGCGAGCTCGTTGTAGACGCCGCGCACGTTCTCCACGCTGCGTGCGATGCGCTCCGCTTCTTCCCTGGCCTCCGCATCGGGCACCTCGCCCGTCAACAGCAACATGCGGTTGTAGCTGGTGGCGTTGATATGCACGCCTTCCTTCAGCTTCTGGCCGAGGCGGCTGACCGTCTTCAGCTCGATGCCTTCATCCTCGGTGATGGTTCCCATCGTCCGGCGGTCGTGCGACACCACGACGGTGCCCGCGATGCCGCCGAGGGCGACCGCGGCGCAACCCTGCAGCAACTGAAGCCCGGCAAGCAACAGCAACGAAGCGACGAGTGACAAGCGCATTATTCCACCCCCAATAACAGGCAATCGATGGCATCGCACAGGCAGTGCAGCGTCAACAGGTGAACTTCCTGGATGCGCGCGGTGCTCTGCGCCGGCACGCAGATATGGATGTCGGCGGGGAGCAGCGCTTCCGCCATCTTGCCGCCGTTGCGGCCGGTGAGCGCGATCACCCCGATTTTCGCTTCGTGGGCGGCGCGCATCGCCGCGATCACATTGCGCGAGTTGCCGCTGGTGGAGATGGCAAGCAGCAGGTCCCCGGCGTGGCCCAGCCCGCGCACCTGCTTGGAGAACACCTGGTCGAAGTCGTAGTCGTTGGCGATCGAGGTCAGGGTGGAGGTATCGGTGGTGAGCGCGATCGCCGACAGCGGCGGCCGCTCCATCTCGAAGCGGTTGAGCATCTCCGCCGCGAAATGCTGCGAGTCGGCGGCCGAGCCGCCATTGCCGCAGCACATGATTTTCCGGTCGCTCCTGAGGCATTGCACCATGCGCTCGGCGGCGGCCGCGATCGGCCCGGCCAGCGCGTCCATCGACTGCAATTTGAGGTGGGCCGACTCCGAAAAGTTCTCGCTGATGCGGGTAATGAGGTCCACGTGGTGTGTCCGTTACATGACGGGTGCTATTGTACCGACCGCCACCGCTATTCACCAAACGCATCGGTCAGCCACTCTATCCGTTGCCCGGCCCCGCGCACCAGCACCACGTCGAAGCGGCAGGCGCGCTCTCCCCGGCGGGCGGCAAGATAATGTCGGGCCGCGGCGACGAGGCGCCGGCGCTTGGCGGCGGTGATGCTGCCGGCGGCGCCGCCGAACGCTTCCGATCTGCGGGCGCGGACCTCGACGAAAACCAGCACCGCGCCGTTGCGGGCGACGAGGTCGATTTCCCCGAAGCGGCAGCGGTAGTTGCGCTCGACGATCTGCAGCCCCTGGCCTTCGAGGAAGACGGCGGCAAGCTCCTCGGCGGCGGCGCCGCGGCCGGTCATGGGCGCTCGCGCGGGACCGTGAGCTTGCCGTCGTTGAATTGCGCGGCGGTGAGCGCGCGGGTGAACTGAAGGTCGCGGCCCAGCCTAAGGCGGCCGGTCACCCCGTCGAGCGCGCCGTCGGGCACGCCCACGAGCAGCACCACCGCGATGCGGTAGGCGTCGATGCCGAGCGCGTAGAGGCGGTCGAACTCGATATCGTCGCGGTAGTCGGCGCGCGGATACACCATCACCGCCGGGTGGTCGGGCTGCAGCATCCACGGCATGTCCAGGAAGCGAACGCCGGCGAGGTCGAAGGCGACGAGCGGCGTGGCGTCGCCGGGGTAAACCAGCGACGTGCCGTAGAGCGGCAGGGTGCCGAGGTAGGCGCGCGCGCGCCGCGCGCGACTGAGGTCGAGCGCGATGAACGCCATGTCGGCGTCGCTGGCCTCGGCGGCGAGCTTGATGCGGGTCAGGCCGCCAGGGTCGGGGGTGTACAGGTGGTCCCCGACGTGGGCGCCGCCGAGGCGCGTGAACTCCTCGACGAAGGCCTGGTGGATGCGCTTCAGGAGCGGGGTGTCGCCGTACACGGTCAGCGCGCTGCGGCGGCCCTCGTTAAAGGCGAGCTGCGCCACTTGCCGCGCCTCGGCCTCGACCTGCAGGCTCAGGATGTAGAAGCCGGGCGGTGTCCCGACCTGCGGGTCGGGCACGTTGAGCGCGAGCGTGGGCACCATCACCATCGCGCTGGTCGCGATGGCGGTGACGGTGTCGCGGGTGAGCGGCCCGACGATCACGCGCGCGCCGGCGGTGAGCGCCTTGCGATACTCGTCGATGACGTTATTCGTGTCGTCTCCGGTCGCATAAACGAGTACCGGCAGCGGCGCACCGCCCTGGGTCCTGGCCGCCGCGAGGAAGCCGTTACTCACCGCCTCCGCGTGGCGCGCGAGCGCGTTCGAGGCAAGCGGCAGCAGCAGGGCGAGGTGCGGTGTAGCGACGGCTGGCACGGGCGCTGGCGCGGGCTGCGCCGCCGCGGGTGGCGCTACGGGCGGCCAAACCGGGAAAAGTGATTCCGCCGCCTCACTGGTCAATGCGGGGGTGCCCCCGTATAGTACGGCCGCAGTCAAAGCCACTACGAGCCGGGGATGGAGCACGCTGCTGCGCATGGGAGAACCGACGTAGAACGGGGTGCGACATTATATGTAGTGGCCACGCCCATTGGGAATCTCGCCGACATCACCCTGCGGGCGCTGGAGGTGCTGAAGAGCGTGGCCGTGGTGGCAGCCGAAGACACGCGGATCACCGGCCGCCTGCTGGACCACTACGGGATCGAGAAACGGTTGATCCCGGTCCACGAGCATAACGAAAAACGCGTTGCAAAACAGGTGCTCGCGCTGCTGGCCGAGGGCAAGTCGCTGGCATTAGTCAGCGATGCCGGCACCCCGGCAATCTCCGATCCGGGCGCGCTGCTGATTGCCGCGGTGCGCGCGGCGGGATACCCGGTGACGCCAGTGCCGGGAGCCAATGCGGCGGTGGCCGCCTTGTCGGCTGCCGGATCCGCCGCCCCGCATTTCCTGTTCTATGGTTTCCTGCCGGAGCGACCCGCGGCGCGCCGCAAGGCGCTCGCCGGGATCGCGCAGCTGCGGTACACGCTGGTGTTCTACGAAGCGCCGCACCGCGTGGCGGAATCGGTCGCTGACTTGCGCGAGGTGCTGGGCGGCAGCCGCCGCCTGGTGATCGCGCGCGAGCTCACCAAGCTGTTCGAGACGCTGCACGCGTGCACGCTCGCCGAGGCGGAAACCTGGCTCGCCGTCGACCCCAACCGGCGCAAGGGCGAGTTCGTGCTGGTCGTGGAGGGGGCGGACGCGGCAGAGGAACCGGACGGCGGCGCCGCGCAGCGCGCGCTTGCGATCCTGCTCGAAGAACTCCCTCTTAAGCAGGCGGTCGAGCTGGCGGCGAAGATCGGCGGCGGCGGGAAGAAGGCGCTCTACAAGCTGGCGCTTGAGCTCAAGAAGCGTGAGTCGTGAGTGGTGAGTCGTGATTCGACCGAAAAACCTGACACCTAACTCACGAATCACGATTCACGAATCACGGTTTCCCGGCTACCATCCACGAAGTCATGAGAAAAATCACGATTCCCCGTCCGGACGATTGGCACCTGCATCTGCGGGATGGCGAGCACTTGCGGGCAGTGCTGCCCGACACGGCGCGGCGCTTCGCGCGCGCGATCGTGATGCCCAACCTCAAGCCGCCGGTGACCACCACCGCGCTGGCGCTCGAATACCACGGCCGCATCCTCGCGGCGCTGCCCGCCGGCGCGCGTTTCGAGTCGCTGATGACACTTTATCTCACCGACAACACGCGGCCGGAGGAGATCGCCGCCGCGCGCGCGAGCGGCGTGGTGCATGCTGTGAAGTACTACCCGGCGGGGGCCACTACCAACTCGGATTCCGGCGTGACCGACATCGAGAAGTGCGCCCGCGTGCTGGAGGCGATGGAGAAGCACGGCATGCCGTTGCTGGTGCACGGCGAAGTCACCGACCCGGCGGTGGATGTTTTCGACCGGGAAAAAGTGTTCATCGAGCGCGTGCTCGCGCCGCTCGTCGGGCGCCACGCCGGCCTCAAGGTGGTGATGGAGCACATCACCACGCGCGAGGCGGCCGACTACGTGACGAAAGCGCCGCCGCGCGTCGCGGCGACCATCACCGCGCACCACCTGCTGCTGAGCCGCAACGCGCTGTTCGCCGGCGGCATCCGGCCGCATCTTTATTGCCTGCCAGTGATAAAGCGTGAGACGCACCGCCAGGCGCTCGTCAAGGCGGCGGTGAGCGGCAATCCCAAGTTCTTTCTCGGTACCGACAGCGCCCCGCATGCGCGCCACACCAAGGAAACCGACTGCGGCTGCGCCGGCATCTACACCGCCCACGCCGGGATCGAACTCTATGCCGAGGTGTTCGCCGCGGTCGGGGCGCTCGACCGGCTGGAGGGTTTCGCGAGCCGCCACGGGCCGCTGTTCTACGGGCTGACGTTCAATCGCGACACGATCACCCTGGTGGAGGAGGCGTGGCCCGTGCCCGGGGATACCGCGTTTGGCTCCGACCGGCTGGTGCCGTTTCGCGCTGGCGAACGCGTGGGATGGAGGCTCGCCTAATCCCGGATGACCCCCGTTCCCGCCCCGCACCCTATCGAGCTCGGCATCGAACCCGGCGACCTGTGGATATTCGGTTACGGCTCGCTGATGTGGGACCCGGGTTTTCCCTACCTCAAGCGCGCGCCCGCCCTGGTCTACGGCTACCATCGCGCGTTATGCATCAACTCGAACCGCTGGCGCGGCACGCCGGAGCAGCCCGGCCTGGTGCTGGGCCTCGACCGCGGCGGCGCCTGCCGCGGCATCGCCTACCTGGTCGCGGCGGAGCAGGTTACCGCCACCATCCAGGAACTGTGGGCGCGCGAGATGCGCAGGCGCGTCTACCAGGTGCGGCGGCTGCGCACCCGGCTGCCCGATGGTGAGGCGCGCGCATTTACGTTCATCGCCGACCCGCAGCACCCGGGTTACGCCGGCGCGCTCTCGATCGAGCAGACCGCGCAGCGCGTGGCGACGTGCTGCGGCGCGCGTGGACCCAACATCGAGTACCTTACGCGCACCCTCGACCACCTTGCCGAACTCGGCGTTCGCGACCATTACCTCATGCGCGTGCTGGACGCGGTGCGCGCGCTTCAAAGAACGTGATTCGTGGATCGTGGGACGCGGATCGACTCACGTGAAAACCCGTGCGGTCATTGCGCTCGACCCACAACCCACGACCCACGCCTTTCCACCATCGGCGCGGGGCGCCGAAAGGAGTAAAATGGTTATGGGAAGTCGGCCGGACAGTCGCTGCGAGCGGAAGAAGCGGGCCTATACGATGGTTCGTACCGCGCGGAGAGGAAAGTCCGGGCTCCATAGGGCAGGGTGGCGGCTAATCACCGCCCGCCGTGAGGCGAGGAACAGGGCCACAGAGACGAGTCCTGCGGCGCCCGTGCTTCGGACTTTGCCGCCGCAAGGCGGCAAAGTCTCAAAAAAATGGGTAGAAGACAGCGATGTTTTCTCCTCAGGGCACGGGCGACGTGGGGGTGAAACGAGGCAACCTCCACCCGGAGCAACACCAAATAGGCAAGCGATGACGCGGCCCGTCGAGCTTGCGGGTAGGTGGCTCGAGCCGTTGGAGCAATCCACGGCCTAGAGGAATGGCTGTCATGGGCCGCAAGGCCCTCACAGAACCCGGCTTACAGGCCGACTTCCCTTTTCTTTTTCCCTTCCGGTGTTGCTAGCTTGCAACGCCCGCGATTCCTCAGCCCCGAAGTACACGGCTAGGGCTAAACTTAAAGTGTTACCTTTGATATACATTTTATATATTTGTTTTTAAACGATAATTAATGTCTAAAGACAAGCTAAAGCCGGCCTCAATTATTCTTCATAAGTCATTGTCCTAGAAACAGAAAATGCCCAAGTAACCCTTGACCCTTCCTCACTCTTTCCAATATAGTGGGAGGAAGTGGAGAAAAGTGGGATAACACACCGCCTGGAGACGTTTGGGGCGGCGCTTTCCTGCGAACCAAGGGGGCCTCGTGTTTCGTGGCGTCGCGCAGCTGAATCTCGACAGCAAGGGCAGGCTGGCCGTGCCTGCCCGCTTTCGCGACGCCCTCACCGCGCGCTGCAGCGGACATCTCGTCGTCACGGCGGACTCCGACCGCTGCCTGCTGATTTACCCGTTGCCCGACTGGGAGCCGATCGAGCAGAAGCTGATGGCGCTCTCGAGCTTCAACGCGCAGATACGCGAGTTGCAGCGGCGGCTCGTCGGCTACGCGGAAGACGTGGTGATGGACGCCACCGGACGCATCCTCGTGCCGCCGGCGTTGCGCAGCTACGCGCAGCTCGAGAAAGCCGCGGTGCTGGTCGGGCAGGGGCACAAGTTCGAGCTGTGGAACAAGGACGGCTGGGACGCGCGCATGGAGAAGAGCGGTGATTTCGGCCCGGGCGGTCTGCCGCCCGAGCTGGAGGGTTTCTCCTTGTGAGCGGGGGCTCACATACCGCGGTCCTGTTGGAACAGGCAGTAGACGGGTTAAAAGTGCGCGGCGACGGCTGTTACGTCGATTGCACGTTCGGTCGCGGCGGGCACAGCCGGCTGATCCTGGCGCGGCTGGGAAGCGCGGGGCGGCTGATTGCGCTCGATCGCGACCCGCAGGCGGTGGCGGCGGGAGGAGAGATTGATGACGGGCGGTTTCGCATGCTGCACGGCCGCTTCAGCCGGCTCGCCGAGCTGGCGGCGCAGGGGGGCGTCACCCGCGCGCACGGGATCCTGCTTGATCTCGGGATGTCCTCGCCGCAGCTCGACGACCCCGCCCGCGGCTTCAGCTTCCGTTTCGATGCGCCGCTCGACATGCGGATGGACGCGGGCGGCGGCGTTACCGCTGCGGAATGGCTCGCCCACGCAGCCGAAGCGGAAATCCGGGAGGTCATAAAAAATCATGGCGAAGAACGGTTTGCTAAACAGATTGCAGCAGCGATTGTTGCGGCTCGATCGCGGGGACCTGTTGGCACCACACGACAACTTGCCGCGCTCGTGGCAAAAGCCGTTCCCGCGCGCGAGCCATACCAGGATCCGGCGACGCGCACGTTTCAAGCTCTACGGATTCACCTCAATCAGGAGCTTGAGGAATTGTCGCTAGTCCTGCCGCAATGCCTGCAGCTCCTCAATCCGGCCGGGCGGCTGGTGGTGATCAGCTTCCATTCGCTGGAGGACCGCATCGTCAAGCGCTTCATGCGCGATAACGCCCGCCCCGACCCGTTGCCGCGGCGCCTGCCGCTGCGCGCCCACGAGCTGCCGCAGCCGAAGCTCAAGCTCGTCGGCCGGGCGCTGCGGCCCTCCGCCGCCGAAATCGCCGCTAATCCGCGCGCGCGCAGCGCCGTGATGCGGATCGCCGAAAGAACGGAGGCGGCGTGATGCTCCGTCTTACGCTCCTCCTCCTCGCCGCCCTCATCGCCTGCGCGCTGGCGCTGGTCACGTCCCAGCACCAGGCGCGCAAGCTTTACGTCGAGCTGCAAAAGGAGCAGGAGCAGGCCAAACAGATCGAGGTCGAGTGGGGCCAGCTGCAGCTCGAGCAGAGCACCTGGGCGACGCCGGCGCGGGTAGAGAAACTGGCGACCCAGGCGCTTGGCATGCGGGTGCCGCCGTCGTCACGCATCCAGGTGGTGCCCCCGGCCGGGCGCGAGGATAAGCCGTGAGCGCGGCCCATCATCCGCAGCTGGTGCTGAAGCTGCCGGCATGGCGCTCGCGGCTGCTGCTGGTGCTGCTGCTCGCGTGGTTCGTGGCGCTGGCGGCGCGCGCGCTCTACCTGCAGGGACTCAACCACGACTTCCTGCAGCAGAAGGGCGAGTCCCGCTACTCCCGGGTTATCGACATCAACCCCACGCGCGGCAAGATCGTGGACCGCCACCACCAGCCGCTCGCGATCTCTACCCCCGTGGAATCGGTGGCGGCGAGCCCGGCGGACGTCTATATCACGCCGGAGCAGGTGCGGCGCCTGGCCCGGCTGCTCGAGGTCGAGGCCGGCGAGTTGCGCCGGAAGCTGGCGGACACCAAGCGCGAGTTCGTCTACCTCAAGCGGCAGTTGCCGCCGGATGACGCCGCGCGCGTCGTCGCCCTCGGCATCCCCGGGGTGTTCCTGCAGCGCGAGTATCGCCGCTACTACCCGGCGGGCGAAGTAACGGCGCACCTGATCGGCTTCACCGATGTGGACGGCAAGGGCCAGGAAGCGCTCGAACTCGCCTTCGACCAGGACCTCACCGGCAGGGCGGGCGGCCGCCGCGTCATCAAGGACCGGCTGGGGCACATCGTGGAGGACGTCGAGCGCATCCAGGCGCCGCAGGACGGGCGCACGCTGACCCTCTCGATCGACGCCCGCATCCAGTACCTGGCCCACCGCGAGCTGAACGCCGCCGTCGCCGCGCACCGGGCGCGGGCCGGCGGCATCGTCGTGCTCGACGTGTCCACCGGGGAGGTGCTGGCGATGGCCAACGTGCCGTCGTTCAACCCCAATAACCGCGGCCAGTTCGATTCCCAGCGCACGCGCAACCGCGCGGTAACCGACCTGTTCGAGCCGGGCTCGACGTTGAAGCCGTTTACTGCCGCCGCGGCGCTGGAGGCGGGCACGGCGCGAGCGGATAGCGTGATCCAGACCGCGCCGGGGCAACTCGCCATCGGCAACCGCGTGATCCAGGACCCCCACCCGCAAGGCGCGCTGACGGTGGCGCAGGTGATCCAGAAGTCGTCGAACGTCGGCGCCGCCAAGATGGCGCTGGACCTCAAGCCCGAGACGTTGTGGACCCTGTTCCAGCAGGTCGGCTTCGGCGTGCCGCCGCGCTCGGGCTTCCCGGGCGAGGTTTCGGGGAAGCTGCGCGCGCACGCGAGCTGGCGTCCCATCGAGCAGGCCACGATGTCCTACGGCCACGGCATCTCGGTGTCGCTGCTGCAGCTCGCACGCGCCTATCTCATTTTTGCGACCGACGGGGAACTCAAGCCGGCATCGCTAGTCAGGCGTGAAGCTCCCGCCACAGCGGTGCGGATCATCGCGCCGGCAACGGCGCAGGCGGTGCGCCGGATGCTGGAGCTGGTGGTGCAGCCGGGCGGCACGGCGCCGCGCGCGCAGGTGACCGGCTATCGCACCGCCGGCAAGACCGGCACCTCCCACAAGCTGGAGGGCAAGGGCTATGCGCGGGACAAGTACGTGTCGTCCTTCGTCGGCTTCGCGCCGGCCTCCAACCCGCGGCTGGTGGTGGCGGTGATGATCGACGAGCCGTCGGCCGGCCAGCACACCGGCGGCGCGGTCGCCGCGCCGGTGTTCAGCGCGGTGATGGCGGGAGCGCTGCGCACGCTCGCGGTCGAACCCGACGCCCCGGTAGGCAACGTGGTGCTGCCGCCGCCGGGGGCGCCTGAGATCAAGGAAGAAGTGTGATGCGAGGTTCAAGGTTCAGGGTTCAAGGTTCAAGCTCGGACGCGCTGACGCGGGCCGACTGGCAGGCCATCGGGGCGCTTGGCATTCGGCGGCTCACCAACGACAGCCGCGCGGTGCGGCCCGGCGACACCTTTGTCGCCTATCCCGGACAGTCGCGCGACGGGCGCGACTATATCCCGCAGGCGCTCGCCCGCGGCGCGGCGAGCGTGCTGTGGGAGCGCGCGGGCTTCCGGTGGAGCCCACAGTGGCGGGCGCCCAACCTCGGCGTGCGGCAGCTGCGCCGCCACGCCGGCGAGGTCGCGAGCCGGGTGCACGGCCGGCCGAGCGCCCGGCTGCAGGTGATTGGCGTGACCGGCACCAACGGCAAGACCACCTGCAGCCAGTGGATCGCACAGGCGCTCGCGCGGACCGGCCGGCGCAGCGCAGTGATCGGCACGCTCGGCTACGGCCTGCGCGCGCCGCTCGAGCCGCTCGCCAACACCACGCCCGATGCGCTGTGGCTGCACGCGCAGCTCGCGGAGTTCGCGCGCCGCGGCGCGCAGGCGGTGGCGATGGAGGTGTCCTCCATCGGTCTCGACCAGGACCGCGTGGCGGGGGTCGAATTCGACGTCGCGCTCTTCACCAACCTCTCGCGCGACCATCTCGAGTACCACCGCACGATGCGGCGCTACGGCGCGGCCAAGGCGCGCCTGTTCGCGTGGGAAACGCTCAGGCACGCGGTGGTGAACCTCGACGACGATTACGGCGCCGCGCTCGCGCGCCGCATCCGGCGGCCCGGGCTGAAGGTGATCGGTTACGGCTTCGGGGCGCCGCGCGGCGCGCCGGTCGCGCGCGTCACGGGCTCCAGCCTGGTCACCAGCGCGCGCGGCGTGAGCTTCGACGCGAAGACGCCATGGGGCGCCGCGCACGTGACGAGCCCGGTGCTCGGGCGGCACAACGCCTACAACCTCCTCGGCACGCTGGCGGTGCTGCTCGCGAGCGGCGTCACGCTGCGCAAGGCGGTGGCCGCGCTCTCCGCGCTGAAGCCGGTCCCCGGCCGGCTGCAGCGCCTCGGCGGCGGCCCGCGCCCGCTGGTGGTCGTGGATTACGCCCACACCCCCGCCGCACTCGAGCAGGCGCTGACGACCCTGCGCGAGCTCTTGATGGACGAATCACGAATCACGAATCACGAATCACGCCTGATCTGTGTTTTTGGCTGCGGCGGCGACCGCGACCGCGGCAAGCGCCCGCAGATGGGGCGCGTGGCCGCGGCGCTGGCCGATCGCGTGGTAGTCACCTCCGACAACCCGCGCGGCGAGGATCCGCGGCGCATCATCGAAGATATCGTCGGCGGCGTGCGCCGCGCCGGCGGCGGGATGGTGATCGAGCCCGACCGGCGCGCGGCGATCCTGCGCGCGGTGCAAGAGGCGCGCCGCGGCGACATCGTGCTGCTGGCAGGCAAGGGACACGAGGCGTACCAAGAGATACGCGGCGCGCGACGCCCGTTCTCGGACGCGGCGGTGGCAAAGGAGGCCGTGGAACGGCGATGAGCATGATGCGCCTGTCGGATGCTGCGCGCGCGATCCCCGCCGAACTGCGCGGGGAAGACCGCACCTTCGATGCCGTCGGGACCGACACCCGCGCGCTGTCGCCGCAGGCCCTGTTTGTGGCGCTGAAGGGCGAGCGCTACGACGGCCACGATTTCATCCCCCAGGCGGTGCAGAAGCGCGCAGCTGGCGCATTGGTCCAGAAATCAGGATTGAGGATCGAAGATCGAGGATTGAGTGATCGGCTGCCATTACTGATCGTCGATGACACGAAAAAATCCTTGGGCACACTCGCCGCGTACTGGAGGAACAAGTTCGACATGCCACTCGTCGCGCTGACCGGCAGCAACGGCAAGACGACGGTAAAGGAGATGCTGGCTTCGATTCTGCGTGAAGCTTGCTCAGCTCAATCCTCGATCTTCGATCCTCAATCCTGCGTTCTGGCCACGCGCGGCAACCTCAACAACGACATCGGCGTGCCGCTGACGCTGCTCGAGCTGAGGGGCGGCCACCGTTACGCCGTGATCGAGATGGGCATGAACCACGCCGGCGAGATCCGCACCCTCACGCGGCTGGCGGCGCCGGACGTCGCTCTCATCAACAACGCCGGCGCGGCGCATGTCGAGTTCCTCGGCTCGGTCGAGGCCGTCGCGCGCGCCAAGGGCGAGATCTTCGAGGGCTTGAAGCCCGAAGGCACGGCGGTGATCAACGCCGACGACCGCCACGCCGGCCGGTGGCGCGAGCTGGCCGGCGACCGGCGCGTCGTGGATTTCGGAATCGAGCGCCGCGCCGCGGTATCGGCGACCTACCAGCTGCGCTGGCTCGAGAGCGAGATCGTGCTAAAGACGCCGCAGGGCGAAGCCCGGGCGGTGCTGAAGGCGCCCGGGTTGCACAACGTGCGCAACGCGCTGGCTGCCAGCGCCGCCGCCGTCGCCCTCAAGGTGCCGGCGCCTGCCATCGCGAAGGGGCTGGCGCGATTCTCCGGCATCAGGGGCCGGCTGCAGAAAAAGGCGGGCGTGCACGGAGCGACGCTGATCGACGATACCTACAATGCCAACCCCGACTCCGCGCGCGCGGCGATCGCGGTGCTGGCGCAGGCGCCGGGGAAACGGCTGCTGGTGCTGGGCGACATGGGCGAGCTCGGACCGGACGCGGCGGAAATGCACGCCGAAGTCGGACGCTGTGCACGGGACAGCGGCGTCGAGCGGCTGCTCACGCTGGGCGAGCTGTCGGCGCACGCAACGCGCGCATTCGGCCCCGGTGCGCGCCACTACACGCGCATCGAGGAGCTGCTCGCCGAGATCGAGAACGCGCTGGCGCCGGACGTCGCCGTGCTGATCAAGGGCTCGCGCTTCATGCAGATGGAACGCGTGGTGGCCTCGATCGAAATGCAAGACGCGGCTGCGGCGAAAGGAGGCTGAGCGTGCGCGATCACATTTCATCGGCCAGCCACCACGCGTTATTCGCAAACGGAGTTTGCGAATGCTGCTAGACCTCGCCCAGTGGCTCGCCAAGGACATCCGCGCTTTCAACGTGTTCAACTACATCACGCTGCGCGCGGTGCTGGCCTGCCTCACCGCGCTCGTCATCACTTTCCTCATCGGGCCGGTGCTGATCCGCAAGCTGACCGCCTACAAGGTCGGGCAGGCGGTGCGCGACGACGGCCCGCAGACGCACCTCGCCAAAGCCGGCACGCCGACCATGGGCGGGGCGCTGATCCTGGCCGCGATCACCATCACCGTGCTGCTGTGGGGCGACTTGCAGAACCGATTGGTGTGGATCGTGCTGTGGGTGATGCTCGGCTTCGGCGCGATCGGCTGGGTCGACGATTACCGCAAGGTCGTGACGCGCAATCCCCGGGGGCTGTCGGTCCGGACGAAATTGTTCTGGCAGTCGGTGATTGGCGTCACCGCGGCGTGCTTCCTTGCCTTCTACTCGAACCTGCCTCAGCAGACCGCGTTCATCGTGCCCTTCTTCAAGCAGGTGACCTACCCCCTCGGCGCGCTCGGTTTTATCGTCATGACCTATTTCGTGATCGTCGGCACCAGCAACGCGGTGAACCTGACCGACGGGCTCGACGGGCTCGCGATCATGCCGACGGTGATGATCGGCAGCGCGCTCGGCGTCTTCGCCTACGTCGCCGGCCACGCGGTGTTCGCGAAATACCTGGGGTTCCCCTATATACCGGGCGCGGGGGAACTGACGGTGATCTGCGGCGCAATCGCGGGCGCCGGCCTCGCGTTCCTGTGGTTCAACGCCTACCCGGCGGAGGTATTCATGGGCGACGTCGGCGCGCTCGCGCTCGGCGCGGCGCTCGGCACGATCGCCGTCATCGCGCGCCAGGAGATCGTGCTCTTCATCATGGGCGGCGTGTTCGTGATGGAGACCCTGTCGGTGATGCTGCAGGTCGCCTCGTTCAAGCTGACCGGCAAGCGCATCTTCCGCATGGCGCCGCTGCATCACCACTACGAACTGAAAGGGTGGAAGGAAAATCAGGTCGTCGTCCGCTTCTGGATCATCACCATGATGCTGGTTCTCGTCGGGCTGTCGACGCTAAAACTACGTTAAGTGAAACCGCAGATGAACGCAGATGAACGCGGATCGAAGATTGTTGAAAACCTCGATATCGGCGTTGATCGGCGTTAATCGGCGGTTAGATATGACTTGTGGACTTGAACGGACGAAAGGTGGTCGTGCTCGGGCTCGGTGACACGGGGCTGTCGATGGCGCGCTGGCTCGCGCGGCGCGGCGCCGACGTGCGCGTTGCCGACAGCCGGGCCGTGCCGCCGCACGCCGCGCGGCTCGCGCGCGAACTGCCGCAAGTGCAGCTCGCGACCGGAGCGTTCAGCGACGAGACGCTGCGCGGTTCGGACCTGGTCGCCATCAGCCCGGGCATAGACCGCCGCGAGGGGCCGATCGCCGGCGCGGTGAAACGCGGCGTGCCGGTCGTCGGCGATGTCGAGCTGTTCGCCCAGGCCTTGAAGCAACCCGGAACACGGAACCCGAAACTCGGAACCGCGAAAGTGCTCGCAGTGACCGGCTCCAACGGCAAGAGCACCGTGACGGTGATGACGGGAGAGATCTGCCGCACCGCGGGGCGCGAGACGGTGGTTGCCGGCAACATCGGCCTGCCGGTGCTGGATGCGCTGACCGCGGTCGAGAACGGCGGCCGCACGCCGGACGTGTTCGTCCTCGAGCTTTCCAGCTTCCAGCTCGAGAGCACGCACAGCCTCGAGCCCGACGCGGCGACCGTGCTGAACGTCACCGAGGACCACCTCGACCGCTACGCCGGCATGAAGGAATACGCGGCGGCGAAGGCGCGCGTGTTCGCGGGCGGCGGCGTGCAGGTGCTCAACCGCGACGACCGCTGGAGTATGGACATGGCGCGCCCCGGCCGCCCCCGTTATACGTTTGGAGGGGGAGAGCCGCGCGCAGAATCGGAATGGGGCGTGCGCGCCGCGGGCGGCGGCGATGTGCTCGCGCGCGGCCTGCGTTTCCTGATGACGGCGTCGGAATTGCCGCTGGCCGGGTTGCATAACGCGGCCAACGCGCTCGCGGCGCACGCGCTCGCGCACGCGATCGGCGCCCCCGATGAGGCGCTGGCGCGGGCGCTGCGCACCTTCAAGGGCCTGCCGCATCGCATGCAGAAAGTGGCGGAGCACGCGGGCGTCGTGTTCCTTGACGACTCGAAGGGCACCAACGTCGGCGCGACGGTGGCGGCGCTGGCCGGCCTCGGGCGGCCGGTAGTGCTGATCGCCGGCGGCGACGGCAAAGGCCAGGATTTTTCGCCGCTCGCGCCGGCGGTGAAGCAGCGCGCCCGCGCGGTGGTGCTGATCGGTCGCGATGCCGGCAAGATCGAGCGCGCGCTTGCGGCGAGCGGCGTGCCGCTCCGGCGCGCCGGCGACATGAACGAGGCGGTCGCGGTGGCGTACGGGGAGGCGCGGCCGGGCGACGCCGTGCTGCTGTCTCCCGCGTGCGCGAGCTACGACATGTTCCACAACTACGTGCACCGCGCCGAGGCCTTCGTCGCCGCGGTACGGCGCCTCGAGAGCGGACGGAGCTGAGCCGTGTTCTATGCCGAAGCCAAGCCGCGCGCTCCGCTCGCTGACTACGACCAGGGCCTGGTATGGGCCACGCTGCTGCTGCTCGGCGTCGGCCTGGTCATGGTCTATTCGTCCTCGATCGCGATCGCGGAAGGCAGCCGCGCCAGCGGCTACCAGCCGACCTATTACCTGATACGGCACAGTCTGTTCGTGGCCATTAGCGTAGCGGCGGCGGTGGCCGTGTTCCAGGTGCCGCTGCGGCTGTGGCAGCAGGCCGCGCCTTCCCTGTTCCTGTTTTGCGCCGCGCTGCTGGTCCTGGTGCTGATCCCCGGCGTCGGGCGCGAGGTGAACGGCAGCCAGCGCTGGATTTCGCTGCACTTCGCCACGCTGCAGCCGTCCGAGTTGATGAAGCTCGCCGTGGTGCTCTACGCCGCCGACTACACGGTGCGCAAGGCTGCCCACATGGACAGCTTCCGCAAGGGCTTCCTGCCGATGTTCGTGGTGATGCTGGTGGTCGGCTGGCTGCTGCTGCGCGAGCCGGATTTCGGCGCGTTCGTGGTGATCACGGTCATCGCCATGGGAATGCTTTTCCTCGGCGGCATGAACTGGCGGCTGTTCGCCGGGCTGTTCGTGCTGCTGCTGGCGGGGTTCGTGCTGCTGATCGTCACCTCGCCCTACCGGCTGCAGCGGATCGTCGGCTTCATGGATCCGTGGGCCGATGCCTACGGCCGCGGCTACCAGTTGTCGCACGCGCTGATCGCGTTCGGGCGCGGCGAATGGCTCGGCGTCGGCCTCGGCGCGAGCGTCGAGAAACTGTTCTACCTCCCCGAGGCGCACACCGACTTCCTGCTGGCGGTGATCGCGGAAGAGCTCGGCTTTGTCGGTGTTGCGGCCATCATCGCCGGCTTCGCCTGGATCGTGATGCGCGCGTTCGTCATCGGGCGGCGCGCCACCTCGCTCGAGCGCTATTACCCCGCGCTGGTGGCGCAGGGCATAGGCTTGTGGATCGGCGTGCAGGCGATCATCAACATCGGTGTCAACACCGGCATGCTGCCCACCAAAGGCCTGACGCTGCCGCTGGTTTCGTTCGGCGGCAGCGCGCTGGTCTCTATTTGCTGCGCGATCGCCATCCTGCTGCGGGTGGATTGGGAGAACCGACAGCTCATGCGGGGGTTCGCCGTTTAAGTGACGAGTGACGAGTGACGAGTGACGAGTAATGAGTGATGAGCGGAAAACATCCAGTGCCGGCGCGTCGCGGACGATCATGATTATGGCCGGAGGCACCGGTGGGCACATCTTTCCGGCGCTGGCGGTGGCCGATCACCTGCGCGCGCAAGGCTGGAAGGTAGTGTGGCTCGGTGTGCGCGGCGGCATGGAGGAGCGGCTGATCCCGCCGCGCGGCTACGCCATGGCGTGGGTGCGCTTTTCCGGCGTGCGCGGCAAGGGCATCATCGCCGCAGCGCTGTTGCCGTTCAACCTGCTGGTCGCGTTCTGGCAGACCGCGCGCGCGATTTTCGCGCACCGGCCGGACGTGGTGCTCGGCATGGGCGGCTACGTCTCGTTTCCCGGCGCCATGATGGCCTCCCTCTTCAACCGGCCGCTCGCGATCCACGAGCAAAACTCGGTGGCGGGGCTCGCCAACCGCGTGCTGGCAAGGATTGCCGACCGGGTGCTGACGGCTTTCCCCAACGCATTCGGCGAGGCGCTGGCGGTGATCTGGACCGGCAACCCGGTGCGCGGGGAAATCGTCGCCATGGCGCCGCCGGAGAACCGCTATGCGGCGCGCGCCGGGCAGCTGCGCGTGCTGGTGGTGGGCGGCAGCCTGGGGGCGCAGGTGCTCAACACCGTTGTGCCCGAGGCGCTCGCGCTGATCGCGCCGGACGCCCGCCCGCGCGTCACGCACCAGGCGGGTGCGGCGCACCACGCTGCGGTGCGGGACCGCTACCAGGCTCACGGCGTCACTGCCACGGTGGTGCCTTTCATCGACGATATGGCCGCGCGTTACGCGGAAACGGACCTGCTCGTGTGCCGCGCCGGCGCCACCACCGTCGCGGAAATCGCCGCCGCGGGCATTGCTTCGATCCTGGTGCCGTACCCGCACTCGGTGGATGACCACCAGACGAAAAACGCCCGCATCCTTGCCGATCGCGGCGCCGCGCTGCTGGTGCCGCAGCGCGAGCTGTCCGCGAAGGGACTCGCCGAAGTGCTCTCCGGCCTCACGCGCGAGCGGCTGCTGGGGATGGCGCAGTCGGCGCGCGCGGTGGGGCGCCCCGGGGCGACGCAAGCGGTGGCGCAGGCGTGCATGGAGCTGGCGGCATGAGTAACCAAGGCGGAAGGACGTACCGCGGGGACAACTTCCAATGAGACACAAGGTCAAGCACGTGCATTTTGTCGGAATTGGCGGGGCGGGGATGTGCGGCATCGCCGAAGTACTGCTCACGCTGCGCTACAAGGTGAGCGGTTCCGATCTCGCCGAGACTGCGGCGACCCGGCGACTGCGGCAGCTCGGCGCCAGGATCCATGTCGGCCACGCCGCGGAGCACATCGCTGGCGCCGACGCGGTGGTGGTGTCGAGCGCGGTCAGGGACGACAACCCGGAGGTGTTCGCGGCGCGCGCGAAGAAGATACCGGTGGTGCCGCGCGCGCTGATGCTTGCCGAGCTGATGCGGCTGCGGCAGGGCGTCGCGGTCGCCGGCACCCACGGCAAGACCACCACCACCAGCCTCGTCGCCAGCGTGCTGGCGGAGGGCGGGCTCGACCCGACCTTCGTGATCGGTGGCCGGCTGGAGGCCGCCGGTTCCAATGCCCGTCTCGGCGCTGGCGAGTTCATCGTGGTGGAGGCGGACGAATCCGACGCTTCCTTCCTGTACCTGCAGCCGGTGCTCGCGGTGGTCACCAATATCGACGCCGACCACATGGAGACCTACCAGCATTCCATGGACAGGCTGCGCCAGGCGTTCGTGGATTTCCTGCAGCGCCTGCCGTTCTACGGCGTGGCGGTGCTGTGCGTCGACGATCCCAACGTGCGGCTCGTGCTGCCGCAGCTCACCAAGCCGATCGTCACCTACGGGCTCTCGCCGGACGCGCACGTGCGCGCGGTGGACGTCGCGCCGAGCGGCGGCCAGATGCGCTTCCGCGCCGTGCATGTCGGCGGCGAGCTGGCGGTTACCCTCAATCTTCCCGGCGCGCACAACGTGCGCAACGCACTCGCCGCGATCGCGGTCGGCCTCGAGCTCGGCGTGCCGGAGGCGGCGATCGCTAAGGCACTGGCTGAATTCAAGGGCGTGGGCCGGCGCTTCCAGAGCCACGGCAAGGTGCGGCTCCAGGGCGGCGGCAGCTTCACGCTGGTGGACGACTACGGCCATCACCCCGCGGAGATGGCGGCGACGCTCGCGGCCGCGCGCGGCGCCTTCCCCAAGCGCAGGATCCTGCTCGCGTTCCAGCCCCACCGCTACACGCGGACCCGCGACTGCTTCGAGGATTTCGTGAAAGTGCTGTCGACCGCCGACGCGCTGGTGCTGACCGAGGTCTATCCCGCTGGTGAGGCACCGATCGTGGCGGCGGACGGCAAGGCCCTGGCACGCGCGATCCGGGTGCAGGGCAGGATCGAGCCGATCTTCGTGGACAATGTCGCCGACCTGCCGGCGGCGATACTCGCCGCCGCCCGCGACGGCGACGTGGTGCTGACGATGGGCGCGGGATCGATAGGCAAGGTGCCGGCGGCGCTGGTGAACGCCCGGCCAAGAAGCGTGAACGGCGCAGCATGAACATGGCAGAGACCAGCGATCTGGCGGCGGCAGGCCTGCGCGGCGAGCTCAAGCAGAGCGAGCCGATGGCGCGCCACGTCAGCTGGCGCGCGGGCGGCACGGCGGGCACCGCCTATTTCCCGGCGGACCTGGACGACCTCATCGTTTTCCTGCGCGCGCTGCCCGCCGACGAGCCGGTGCTCATGACTGGCCTCGGCAGCAACCTGCTGGTGCGCGACGGCGGGCTGCGCGGCACGGTGATCTTCACCCAGCGGGCGCTGCGCGAAGTGCGGCTCGACCACCTGGGCGTGCTGGGCGGCGGCGTCTACGCCGAGGTCGGCGCGGCCAGCCCGAAGGTAGCCCGCTTCGCCGCGCTGAACGAGCTCGCCGGCGCCGAATTTCTCGCCGGCATTCCCGGCACCGTGGGCGGGGCGCTGGCGATGAACGCCGGCTGCTACGGCGGCGAAACCTGGAACATCGTCGCGCACGTGCACACTGTGGACCGCGCCGGCAAGCGGCGGGTGCGCACGCCGGAAGAGTACGAGATCGATTACCGGCACGTTCAACTGAAGGCGGAAGGCGGAAGGCGGAAGGCGGAAGGCCCTCATCCCTCATCCCAGCCCGACGCGCTGCAGCGCGTCGGGCGTTCGCCGGCTCGGACGCACGCAGGTGCGTCCAACCTCACCCCCGACCCCTCTCCACCAGTGGAGAGGGGGGGCTCGAGCTTCCCTTCTCCTCTTGGGAGAAGGGGAAGGGATGAGGGGATGGAAACCCCGGCCTCACTCCCTCACTCCTCAGAGGAGTGGTTCCTCGCGGCGGTCTTCAACCTGAAGCGTGGTTCCAGCGCGGAGTCCCGCGCCAAGATCACCGAGTTGCTCAAGCGGCGCATCGCGACGCAGCCGCTCAACGAGCCCAATGCCGGTTCGGTGTTCCGCAACCCGAAAGGCGACTACGCGGCGCGCCTGATCGAGGCGTGCGGCCTGAAGGGGCGCGCGATCGGCGGCGCGATGATCTCGGACAAGCACGCCAACTTCATCGTCAACCGCGACGCGGCGCGGGCCGCCGACATCGAGGCACTGATCCTGCTCGCGGAGCGCTCGGTAATGGAAAAGTTCGGGGTCGCGCTCGAGCGCGAGGTGCGCATTGTTGGAGAGGCGTGACCAGTGACCGGTGACCAGTGACCCGAAATTTCGGAAAGGTGGCGGTGCTGATGGGGGGTAAATCTGCCGAAAGAGAGATTTCGCTCAAGAGCGGGGCGATGGTGCTTGCGGCGCTGAAGAAGAGCGGCGTGGACGCGCACGCCTTCGACCCGCGCGTCAGTGGCTTCGAGGCGCTGAAGTCGCAGGGCTACGCCCGCGCCTTCATTGCGCTGCACGGGCGCTTCGGCGAGGACGGCACGGTGCAGGGGGCGCTCGAGTACCTCGGCATTCCCTATACCGGCAGCGGCGTGATGGCGAGCGCGCTCGCCATGGACAAGTGGCGCACCAAGCTGCTGTGGCACGCCGCGGGGCTGCCGACGCCGGCCTACCAGCTCATGAACGCGCGCACCGACCCCGTTGCGCTCGCGGCGCGGCTGGGGCTGCCGTTGATGGTGAAACCGGCGCGCGAAGGCTCCTCGATCGGCATGAGCAAGGTGACCTCGGTCGAGAAGATCGCGCCGGCCTACGAGCTCGCCGCGCGCTACGACGACGCGGTGATCGTGGAGCGTTTCGTCGAGGGCATGGAACTGACAGCGGCGATCCTCGGGGACGAGGCGCTGCCGCTGATCGGGCTCGAGACGCCGCGCGAGTTCTACGACTACCAGGCCAAGTACTTCACCGACGATACCCGCTACATCTGCCCATGCGGGCTCCCCGCCGACCAGGAGCGCGCACTGCAGCAGACGGCGCTGGAGGCGTTCCGCGTCCTCGGCTGCAGCGGCTGGGGTCGCGTGGACCTGATGCTCGACCGTGACGGCAATCCGCAGCTGCTGGAAGTCAACACCATCCCGGGCATGACCGACCACAGCCTGGTGCCGATGGCCGCGCGCGCGAAGGGAATTTCATTCGAGGATCTATGCGTGCGGATACTGGAGTCGACACATGCTGGATGACGCGAAACTTGGAACCTTGAACCTGGAACCCGGAACACGGAACCCGGAACGGCGGAGCCATGTGGGGTAAGCCGGCGCTCCTCAACGGTCTCGCCAACGTGCTTTTCGCCGTGGCGGCGCTGCTGGCGCTGCAACTCGCGTGGACACTCACCACGCGCCTGCCGGTGTTCGCGCTGCGCGAAGTGACGGTCGGCAGCGAGCTGACGCGCGTCACCCGCGACCAGATCGAGGGTGTGGTGCGGCGGGAACTCGCTGCGGGCAACCTCCTCACGCTCGACCTCGCCGCCGTGCGCGATGCGTTCGAAAAGCTGCCGTGGGTGCGGCAGGTCCAGCTGCGGCGCCGCTGGCCGGCGCAGCTCGACGTCGCTTTCGAGGAGCACGTGCCGCTGGCGCGCTGGGCCAGCACCGCGCTCGTGAACACGCACGGCGAGGTGTTCAAGGCAGCGTATGACGGCGAACTGCCGGTGTTCATCGGGCCGGACGGCGCTTCCCGCGAAATCGCCATCCAGTTCCGCTATTTCCATCGCAGTCTGCAGGCGATCGGCCAGGCCCCGGTGCAGATCCAGGTGTCGCCGCGCCGCGCCTGGCAGCTAAAGCTGCAGAGCGGGCTCACGCTCGAGCTCGGGCGCGAGCAGGTCGAGGCGCGCTTTGCCCGTTTCGTCGCGGTGTACGACCGCACGCTCGGCCAGCTCGGGCAGCGGATCGACCACGTGGACCTGCGCTACGCCAACGGCTTCGCCGTGCGCTTTTCCGACCAGCGGCAGGGGCGGGCGGAGCCGAAGCGCGGCAGGGGGACGGGCACGTGAGCAAGGCAAGGGACAGCAAGAAGCTGCTGGTAGGCCTCGACATCGGCACTTCCAAGATTGCCGCGATCGTCGCCGAAATCAAATCGGACGGCGGCTTCGAGATCATCGGCATGGGCAGCCACCCCTCGCGCGGGCTGAAGAAAGGCGTGGTGGTCAACATCGATACTACGGTCAACGCCATTCAGCGCGCGCTGGAGGAGGCGGAGCTGATGGCCGACTGCAAGATCCGCGAGGTTCACACCGGGATCGCCGGCAGCCATATCCGCAGTTTCAACTCGCAGGGAATGGTGGCGATCAAGGACCAGGAAGTGGCCCAGGCCGACATCGAGCGCGCGGTGGACACCGCGCGCGCGGTGCAGATACCGAACGACCAGCAGATCCTGCACGTGCTCAACCAGGAATTCATTGTCGACGGGCAGGAGGATGTGCGCGAGCCGCTGGGCATGAACGGCGTGCGGCTCGAGGTCAAGGTGCACATCGTGACCGGGGCGGTGTCCTCCGCCCAGAACATCGTGAAGTGCGTGCGCCGCTGCGGGCTGGAGGTGCGCGACCTGGTGCTGCAGCCGCTCGCCTCCGCGCTGGCGGTGATCTCCGACGACGAGAAGGACCTCGGCGTCGCGCTGATGGACATTGGCGGCGGCACCACCGACCTCGTCGTTTATACCCACGGGGCGATCCGCCATACCGCGGTGATCCCCATTGCCGGCGACCAGATCACCAACGACATCGCGATGGCGCTGCGCACGCCGACGAAAGACGCCGTGGACATCAAGGAACGCTACGGCTGCGCGCTGTCGCAGCTTGCCGACCCCAACGACATGGTGGACGTGCCAGGGCTCGGCGACCGCGAGCCGCGGCAGCTCTCGCGCAAGACGCTCGCCGAGGTGATCGAGCCGCGAGTGGAGGAGCTTTACTCGCTGGTGCAGACCGAGCTCCGGCGCAGCGGCTACGAGGAGCTGCTGTCCTCCGGCGTGGTGATTACCGGCGGCTCCAGCGTGATGCAGGGGATGATCGAGCTGGGCGAGGAGATTTTCCACATGCCGGTGCGGGTGGGGTACCCGGCCTACACCGGCGCGCTGGCAGAGACCGTGCGCCACCCGCGGCACGCGACGGGCGTGGGCTTGCTGCTGGCAGGCATGCAGCAGCACCGCAGCCGCGAACTCGCACGCATGAATGCCAGCTCGTTCCAGCAGGTGCTGGAAAGGATGAAATCGTGGTTCACCGGAAATTTCTAGTAATTGGAATCGTTGATTCGATAAAAGGAGACACTCATGTTTGAAATCGTGGACGCACAAGCGCAGGAGGCAGTGATCAAGGTGATCGGCGTGGGCGGCTGCGGCGGCAATGCCGTCGACCACATGATCGAGAAGGGCGTGCAGGGGGTGGAGTTCATCTCCGCCAACACCGATGCCCAGGCGTTGAAGCGCAACCAGGCAAAGGCTCAACTCCAGCTCGGCACCGGCATCACCAAGGGGCTGGGCGCCGGGGCCAACCCGGAGATCGGGCGGCAGTCGGCGCTGGAGGACCGCGAGCGCCTCGCCGAGGCCATCGCCGGGGCGGACATGCTGTTCCTGACCGCGGGCATGGGCGGCGGCACCGGCACCGGCGCGGCGCCGGTGGTGGCCGAGCTCGCGAAGGAGCTCGGCATCCTGACGGTCGCGGTGGTCACCAAACCGTTCGCGTTCGAAGGCAAGCGCCAGCGCATCGCGCAGGAGGGCATCGAGCAGCTTACGCCCCATGTCGATTCGCTGATCGTGGTGCCCAACGACAAGCTGATGGAGGTGCTCGGCAACCAGGTGACGCTGGATGACGCATTCAGGGCCGCCAACGACGTGCTGCACGGTGCGGTGGCCGGCATTGCCGAGATCATCAGCTGCCCGGGCATGATCAATGTCGACTTCGCCGACGTGCGCACGGTGATGGCCGAGATGGGCATGGCGATGATGGGCTCGGCGAGGGCCACCGGCCCCGATCGCGCGCGGCTCGCCGCGGAGCAGGCGGTGGCTTGCCCGCTGCTGGAAGACGTCAATATTGCGGACGCGCGCGGTGTCCTGGTCAATATCTCCGCGAGCAAGGCGACCTTCCAGCTGCAGGAGATGTATGACGTGATGGGAACGATCAAGGCGTTCTCGGCGGAGTCGGCGCATCCCATCATCGGCACCGTCTACGACGATGCGCTGGGCGACCAGCTGCGGGTGACCATCATTGCCACCGGCCTCGGCCGGCCGGTTGTGCGCCAACAGAAGCCGCTCACAGTGGTGGCGGCCAGGACCGGCACCGACAACCAGCCGATGGAAGTGGACTACGGCGCACTCGAGATGCCGGCGGTGATGCGCTCGAAGCGGAACCGCGACTCCACCGTCGAGGCGATGAGGCAGTCGGGCGTCGAGATGCTCGACATCCCCGCGTTTCTGCGCAAGCAAGCGGACTAGCACGCCGGAGGGTGGAAGGGATCTGATCCGTCGGCTTGTTTATGGCTACGCGAGGAGACCATTTCAGGATTTTTTATTGCGCAGCAGCATTCACGCGTGTTACACTAAGTCGCTTAAGGGCCTGAAATTTCAGGAAGTTTTTCTTGGTCAAGCAGCGCACGCTTAAGAACATGATCCGCGCTACGGGCGTGGGCCTGCATACCGGCGCTAAGGTTTACATGACCTTGCGCCCGGCGCCGGCCAACACCGGTATCGTGTTCAGGCGCGTTGACCTCGACCGTCCCGTGGAAATCAGCGGCGAGCCCTATGCCGTAGGCGACACGCGGCTTTCCTCCGGACTGGAAAAGGATGGGGTCCGGATTTCCACCGTCGAGCACCTGATGTCGGCGCTGGCGGGACTCGGCATCGACAATGCCTACGTCGACCTGACTGCCGCCGAAGTGCCGATCATGGACGGCAGCGCCGGGCCGTTCGTATTCCTGCTGCAGTCGGCGGGGATCGAGGAGCAGAACACGCCGAAGAAATTCGTCCGCGTCCTGAAGCCGGTCGAGGTGAAGGAGGGCGATAAGTGGGTGCGCTTCGAGCCGTTCAACGGCTTCAAGCTCACCATGAGCATCGATTTTGCCCACCCGATGTTCGACAAGACGCGCCAGTCGGTGACGGTGGACTTCTCCACGACCTCGTACACGAAGGAAGTGAGCCGCGCCCGTACCTTCGGCTTCATGCAGGACGTCGAAACGATGCGTTCGCAGGGGCTTGCGCTCGGCGGCAGCCTCGACAACGCGATCGTCATGGACGAGTACCGCGTGCTCAACACCGACGGCCTGCGCTATGAGGACGAGTTCGTCAAGCACAAGGTGCTCGACGCGATCGGCGATCTCTACCTGCTCGGCCATCCCTTGATCGGCGCTTTCTCCGGACACAAATCGGGGCACGCGCTGAACAACCGGCTGCTGCGGCGGTTGCTCGAAGACAAGACGGCATGGGAATTCGCGAGCTTCGAGCGCGCCGAGGACGCACCCACCTTCCTCGCCTGGCAACCGCAACCCGCCTGAGCGGTGCTTACGGACGCCGGTTCAACGCTCGAGGTTCCAAGTACAAAGTTGGCCCTACACGTTGAACCTTGAACCTTGAACTTTGAAACTGAAACTGGATACCGGGCATGCTGGTACTGAGGCTGATGGGCATGCTGGTGCTCATCACCATCGTCGGCTCGCTCGGGCTCTACCTGTTCACCCGCAACCGGCGCTACCTCACCTTCGCCTGGCGGGTATTCCAGTTTGCGTTCGTGTTTCTGGTGGTGTTCCTGGCGCTCTACGTGCTGGAACGCCTGGTGCTGGTGGTCTAGGACGAGGTGCCTTTTCTTGTGATTTTTCGCCGCTGCGACAGGCGGGTTATGGCGGCTTTTAGCGGAGAATCCTTCAGCGTGTCGGCGAGTCTCTCCAAAGCGCTTACCGTCGCGAGACTTAGGTCACGTACAGGCTTGTCTAGACAGGCTTTTTGCTGCTCTGCAACTTGCACTTCCACCTGAATTCCAGTAACCTCAATTACCCGTTTCCGGACATGGAGTAGCAGCGTGGGCGCGAGCTGCCTCAGTTTGGCCGCCACCGCCGCATTGGCTGCAAGAACGAAAAGCGTGCCGGCCCGGAAATTCTTGACCTGGATCGCCCGGGCAAGCGGGAAAGGGACGGCCTCGAGCAGCACCTGTTGCACCTCGGTCAGGCGCCGGGCCTGGCGGGACAGCGCGCGCAACTCGTGTGTCTGGGCAATCAGATCGCCGATTTTGTGCGCAGGCATGCGGGTCCAGGAAGAGAGACGATGAATATTATTCTAGTTTCCGGCAAGTTGGCCAAGGCTAAGACATTCACCTTGGGGCTGCCGCAGTTCGCGCTGCTGGGCTTCACCGCCATGGTGATGGTCATGGTGTTTGCGGCCGCGCTCAATTACCTGATCGTCCGTTTCGCCGCCGAGCTGAACATTCCCTACCTACAGACCATTTTGCTGTCAGCCCAGCACGAACAGAACGAGAAAACCCAGTCCTACCTGCGCGAGAACCTCAACGCGATGGCCGTCAGGCTCGGCCAGATGCAGGCGCAACTGGTACGGCTGGAAACGGTGGGTGAGCGACTCGCCAAGCTCGCCGGCTTCAAGCCGCAGGACCTGGTGTTCAGCGAGCTGCCGGCCCGCGGCGGCGCCGTGTCGTCGCTGCCGCCGCAGGACCTTTCGCTCGGCGACTTCACCCGCCAGCTCGATACGCTGACGCGGCAGCTGGACGACCGTGGCGACAAGCTCGGCATCCTCGAGTCGCTGTTCACCTTCGATAGCGCGAAGAAGAAACTGATACCGACGATGCTGCCGGTGGAAGGCGGCTGGTACTCTTCCAACTACGGCTGGCGCATCGATCCCTTCACCGGACAGCGGGCGTTCCACGAAGGCATCGACTTCATGTCAGAACAGGGCACGATGATCCGCGCCGCGGCCGGCGGCGTCGTCATCTTCTCTGACCTCCATCCGCAGTATGGTAATATGATGGAGATTGATCACGGAAACGGTTTCGTTACGCGCTACGCGCACGCATCGAAGCGGATGGTCAGGGTAGGTGACGTGGTGCTGCGCGGCGCCAAGATCGGCGAGGTCGGCAGCACCGGGCGGGCAACCGGCACGCATCTGCACTTCGAGGTGCGCCAGCGCGGAGCGACAGTGAATCCGGCGCAGTTCCTGCGATTGCCCGGCTGATCAGAAGGAACGCAATTCCGAAGGGGGGTGGGGCGTGTCCCCACCCCTTTTTGCTTATGTTTTGCTTGATCCGATGAACGGATGATCCAGAACCTCCTCAAGATGATCTTCGGCAGCCGCAACGAGCGGTTGCTCAAGCAGTATCAGCGGCAGGTGCGCGCCATCAACGCGCTCGAGCCGGCAATGGCAAAGCAGACCGATGCGGAGTTGCGTGGCAAGACCGACGCTTTTCGCGCCCGCATCCGCGACCGGCTTGCCGGCATCCCCGGCAACGTCGACGGCGACGCCGGAAGGTCGAGCGACCTGGAGCGGCAGCGCAACGCGGCCCGCCGCGAAACGCTCGAGGAGCTGCTGCCGGAAGCGTTCGCCGTGGTACGCGAGGCAGGGCGGCGCATCCTCAACATGCGCCATTTCGACATGCAGCTGATCGGTGGCATCGCCCTGCACAACGGCAAGATCTCGGAAATGCGCACCGGCGAGGGCAAAACGCTGGTGGCGACGCTGCCCGCCTACCTGAACGCCCTTGCCGGCCAGGGCGTGCACATCGTCACCGTCAATGATTACCTGGCGCAGCGCGACGCTGACTGGATGGGCAAGATCTACCGGTTCCTGGGATTGACGGTCGGCGTCAATCTTTCGCAGATGGAGCACGACCTCAAGCAGCAGGCCTACGCCGCCGACATCACCTATGGCACCAACAACGAGTTCGGCTTCGACTACCTGCGCGACAACATGGTGTACCAGGTCGCGGAACGCGTGCAGCAGCGCGGGCTGCATTACGCGATCGTGGACGAGGTGGACTCGATATTGATCGACGAGGCGCGCACGCCGCTCATTATCTCGGGGCAGGCTGAGGACACTACCGACCTCTACGTCAGGATGAACCAGGTCGCGCCTAAGCTGGTGCGCCAGAAGAAGGAAGACGAGCCGGGCGACTACTGGGTCGATGAGAAAGCCCACCAGGTGCTGCTGTCCGAGCAGGGCCACGAGCATGCCGAGGAACTGCTCGCCAAGGCTGGCCTGCTCGCGCCGGGAGCCAGCCTCTACGATCCGGCCAACATCATCCTCATGCACCACCTCAACGCGGCGCTGCGGGCGCATACCCTGTTCCACCGCGACCAGCAGTACGTGGTGCAGAGCGGCGAGATCATCATCGTGGACGAGTTCACCGGGCGGCTGATGCCGGGGCGGCGCTGGTCGGAGGGGTTGCACCAGGCGGTCGAGGCCAAGGAAGGAGTGGAGATCCAGAAGGAAAACCAGACGCTGGCGACGATCACCTTCCAGAATTACTTCCGCATGTACCGCAAGCTCGCCGGCATGACCGGCACGGCGGACACCGAGGCCTATGAGTTCCAGCAGATCTACGGGCTGGAAACGGTGGTGATTCCCACCCACATGAAGATGATCCGCGAGGAGCGCATGGACCAGGTCTTTCGCACGGCGCGCGAGAAGCATCAGGCGATCATCAGCGACATCAAGGACTGCTACGAGCGCGACCAGCCGACGCTGGTCGGCACCACCTCGATCGAGAATTCCGAGCTGCTGTCCGAGATGCTCAAGAAGGAGAAGCTGCCGCACAACGTGCTGAACGCCAAGCAGCACGCGCGCGAAGCGGAGATCGTGATCCAGGCCGGGCGGCCCAGGATGGTCACCATCGCCACCAACATGGCGGGCCGCGGCACCGATATCGTCCTGGGCGGCAACCCGGAACCGGAGATCAACAAGCTGCTGGCGGACGAGGCGGTCGACGAGGCGACCCGCAAGAGGCAAGCCGAAGCGGTCCGCTTCGAATGGCAGAAGCTGCACAACCAGGTGGTCGCCGCGGGAGGCCTGCACATCGTAGGCACGGAGCGCCACGAGTCGCGTCGCGTCGACAACCAGCTGCGCGGGCGCTCCGGGCGCCAGGGCGACCCCGGCTCGAGCCGCTTCTACCTGTCGCTCGAGGATCCGCTGCTGCGCATTTTCGCCTCCGAACGCGTGGCGGCGATCATGGAGCGGCTCAAGATGCCCGAGGGCGAGGCGATCGAGCACCGGTGGGTGACACGCTCAATCGAGAACGCCCAGCGCAAGGTGGAAGCCCGCAACTTCGACATGCGCAAGCACCTGCTCGAGTACGACGACGTGGCGAACGATCAGCGCAAAGTCATCTACCAGCAGCGCAACGAGCTGCTGGAGTCAGCCGACATCTCGGAAACCCTCACCGCGATGCGGACCGACGTCGTCAACGGCTGCATCAGCCTGCACATTCCGCCGGACAGCCTGGAGGAGCAATGGGACGCGGCCGGGCTCGAGAGGGCGCTGGAGGCCGAGTTGCAGCTGACGCTCCCGGTCCAGCGCTGGCTCAAGGAGGAGCCGGAGCTGGAGCAGCAGGAGTTGCGGCGCCGCATCACCGAAGCGGCCGCCAAGCAGTACCAGGACAAAATCGCCAGCGTGGATCGGCAGGCGATCCGCCATTACGAGCGCGCCATCATGCTGCAGAGCCTCGACACTCACTGGCGCGAGCACCTTGCCGCGCTCGACCACCTGCGGCAGGGCATCCACCTGCGCGGCTACGCGCAGAAGAACCCGCAGCAGGAGTACAAGCGCGAGGCGTTCGAGCTGTTCTCCATGATGCTGGAGTCGATCAAGACCGAGGTCACCAGGACCCTGATGATGGTGCAGATCCGCAGCGCCGAAGAGCTCAACGCGGTGGAAGAGCCCGCGGTGCCCAGGAACGTCCAGTACCAGCATGCCGAAGTCACGGGCGGCAGCGACTCGGCCGTCGCGGCGGCGGAGCAGGGCGATGTCGCGGTGGCCGAGCGGCCAGCGCAGCCGTTCGTGCGCGCCGGCGAGAAGGTCGGCCGCAACGACCCGTGCCCGTGCGGCTCGGGCAAGAAGTACAAGCAGTGCCATGGCAGGCTCACCTGATGGCAGACTCGCCTGACGGCGACTCTGCCATAGTGGGAGAGGCTCAATATTAGAAAGCTGGACGCCTGGCACGCCAGGCGATATTGGTTTCCGGGTATGGACCGTATCCCGACGGCGCCAGTCGTCCCGATATAATCGTCTCTGACCGAAACGATGCTCCCGGAAACCAATACGGAAACCAATGCCGGTCAATCTCAAGCCGCCCGATCCGAAGAGCCTGCTGCCCGTCAGGGGGGTGAGCCTGGGCGTTACGCAGGCGGGCATCCGCAAGACCGGGCGTAACGACCTGCTGGTGATGAAGCTCGAGGACGGTGCCCGCGTGGCGGGAGTGTTCACGCAAAACCGGTTCTGCGCCGCGCCGGTGGTGGTGGCGCGCCAGCACCTCACCCTCCTCGATCCCGACCGCTCGATCCGCGCGCTGGTAATCAATTCCGGCAACGCCAACGCCGGCACCGGCAGGGAAGGCATGGCCGCCGCCCGCGAGACCTGCAACCGGCTCGCGGAGATCATGAACTGCTTGTCGGCGCAGGTGCTGCCGTTCTCGACCGGCGTCATCATGGAGCAGCTGCCCGTGGAAAAAGTTGCCGCGGGGTTGCCCGCTTGCCTCGCCGACGCGCGTGAGGACAACTGGTTCGTCGCGGCACAGTCGATCATGTCGACCGACACGTTGCCGAAAGCGGCGTCCCGTCGCGTCAAAATCGGGGCCGCGGAGATTACCGTGACCGGCATCGCCAAGGGCGCCGGCATGATTCATCCCGGAATGGCCACCATGCTCGGCTTCGTCGCCACCGACGCCAGGCTGTCCCCGCCGCTCACGCGGGCGCTGGTCGCGCAGGCGGCGAACCGCTCGTTCAATTGCATCACGGTGGATGGCGACACTTCGACCAACGACTCGTTCATGCTGATCGCCACCGGCCGGGCGGACATGCCGGAGATCGTCGACGCGAAGAGTGCCGGGTTCATGGCGCTGGCGGAGGGCGTCACGGCGGTGGCGACCGAGCTCGCGCAGGCGATCATCCGCGACGGCGAGGGCGCCACCAAGTTCATCACCGTCCGCATCGAAGGCGGGCGCAATGAAGACGAGTGCCGCAAGGTGGCCTACGCCATCGCGCGCTCACCGCTGGTGAAAACCGCGTTTTTCGCATCTGACCCCAATCTCGGCCGCATTCTCGCCGCGGTCGGCAACGCCGGCATCGCGGACCTCGTGGTCGACAAGGTCGACCTCTATCTCGACGATGTGCTGGTGGCGAAGAACGGCGGGCGCAACCCCGCCTATCGCGAGGCGGATGGGGCACGCGTCATGAAGCAGCCTGAGATCACGGTGCGGGTGGTGCTGAACCGCGGCGCGGGCGCCGCGACGGTGTGGACGTGCGACCTGTCGCATGACTACGTGACCATCAACGCCGAATACCGTACCTGACGGAATTTTGAGTTTTGAGTTTTGAGTGTTAAGTTGTCGCCTAGTGCTTGGTAACTCAACACTCAACACTAAACATTTGATGTATGGCTGATGTTTCGAAATTGGTGGCACGCGCCGAATCGCTGGTGGACCAGCTGGAGCGGCTGCTGCCGCGAGAGGCGCCGGCCCCGGACTGGGACGCTTCGATCGCCTTCCGCTGGCGCAAGAAGAACGGCAAGGGCCATATCGAGCCGGTGCGGCACGTGCATCGCATCGCGCTGCGCGATCTGCGCGGCGTGGATATCCAGAAGGACCTGGTCGAACGCAACACGCGGCAGTTCGTGGAAGGCTATCCCGCCAACAACGTGCTGCTTACCGGCGCGCGCGGTACCGGCAAGTCCTCGCTCATCAAGGCGCTGCTCAACAAGTACGCGCCGCGCGGGCTGCGGCTGATCGAGGTGGAGAAGCAGGAGCTGGTGGACCTGCCGGACATCGTGGACCGCATCGCAGACCGTGCCGAGCGGTTCGTGCTGTACTGCGACGACCTTTCGTTCGAAGCCGACGAGCCCGGCTACAAGGCGCTGAAGGTGGTGCTCGACGGCTCAATCGAGGCCGCGTCCGAGAACTGCCTCATCTACGCCACGTCGAACCGGCGGCACCTGATGCCCGAATTCATGCAGGAGAACCTCGACTACAAGCATGTCGGCGAGGAGATTCATCCGAGCGAGACCTCGGAGGAGAAGGTGTCGTTGTCCGAGCGCTTCGGGCTGTGGACGACATTTTACCCCTTCGACCAGGAAGACTATCTCAAGATCGTCGCGGTCTGGCTGGAGCACTTCAAGGTTCCGGGGGCCGGCGCCGAG
>Ga0184637_10000371_pt1 | contig 33369 bp, 30 predicted proteins | sample PLM3_127_b2_FD_133143 | JGI IMG/M metagenome (GOLD analysis project Ga0184637, IMG submission 133143) | Groundwater sediment microbial communities from an aquifer in East River, Colorado, USA - PLM3_127_b2 | ecosystem: Environmental > Terrestrial > Soil > Riparian zone | place: USA: East River... | reverse complement strand
GCGGGCCGTCGTGGACGAGGCGCTGGAGCTCGCGGGGGCGCTGGTGCCGGGCTCGACGCGGGCCCAGCGGCTCGAGGCGATGGCGCAGGAGTACCTCGCCGAACATCCGGTCGAGGCGGGGAGCGACGGGAAAGCGGCCGGCGGTGCGTTCGGGGACGGCGGCGCGTTCCGGGGTGGTCGCGAGCGGCGCGCCCGCGCAGAGGCTCGCGAGGCGGAGCTCGAGGCGGAGACGGAGCGCTGGTCGTACCTTCCCGCAGCGGCTGATATCCCGGTGCCGGACGGCGTGTTCGAGACCGCGACGTCCGCGGGCGAGATCGACCGGCGGCTCCGGGCGCTCGCCGCGAAGCGGGACGGGTGGGACGCATTCCTCGGCTGGGCGGCGTACTCGATCCGGCGGGCTGGCGTCGCGAAGCTCGCCGGCTTCGACTCGTTCACGCACTACTGCGCCGAGCGGCTCGGGCTCTCGGCGCGGACTGTCGAGCAGCGGGCAGCTCTCGAGCAGAAGCTCTGGGCCGTGCCGGAGCTGCGGGCGGCACGAGACGCGGGGCTCTCGTACGAGAAGCTCCGGCTCCTCTCGCGGCTGCCGCCTGCCGACGTCGCGGCGTGGGTCCCGAAGGCGCGCGCGCTCACCTGCATCGCGCTGCGCGACGCGCTCGACGACCGGGACGACACGCAGATGCGTGCGGCCCGAGTCCTCCGCGCGAGAGTGCCCGGCCGGGTCGCCGAGCTGCTCGCGAGCGCGTTCCGGGCGGTCCGCGAGGCATCGGGCTGCGTCCTGCCCGACGGAAAGTGCCTCGTCCGGGTGGCGCAGCACTTCGTCGAGACGTGGAGGGCGCACGTGAAAGGGCCGCGGACGACCTCGCAGAAGGTCCGCGCGCGCGATCACGGCCGCTGCCAGGTGCCGGGGTGCTCGCGGCGGGCGGCGCTGCATTCGCACCACATCCAGTCGCGTGCGCAGGGTGGGAGCGACGACCCCGAGAACCAGGTCGCTCTCTGCCCGTGCCACCACCTCCGCGGCGTTCACGGTGGGTGGCTCCACGTGCGCGGGACGGCGCCCGATCGGCTCGTGTGGGAGGTCGGAGGGAAGGTCTTCACGGGGGGTCCATAGCCTCCGAGGCTCCGAGTCGAGCCGGGAAGCCGCGACCCCGACCCCGACCCCGACCCCGCCGCGACCGCGACCGCGACCGCGACCGCGACCGCGACCGCGACCGCGACCGCGACCGCGACCGCGACCGCGACCGCGACCTCCGCCTTAACGTGCGGACGCCGCTGGCGCTGCCGCCGCGACCGGCGCGCCCTCCACGTCCGCGAAGGTCGGCGCGGGGAAGCCGGCCTTCTCGAGCTGGGGGAGGATCGCCTTGCGGTCGCCCACGAGCACGATCGTGAGCCCGGCGAACCCGAACGTTCCGCTGCGGGCGACGGCGCCGGCCGCGGCGGTGTCCACCGCGGCGAACGCCGCGGCCTCGCGGCGGAGGGCGTCGGCGGGGCGGCCGGCGAGCACCGCCTCCGCGAGCGCGCCGGCGAGGCCGCTCGTCGTCTCGACCTCCTCGACGAGGCGGTGCCGCGCGGTCTCGCGCGCCTTCCCGACCTCCGCCTCCGGGAGGCCGCCGGCGAGCCCGTCCAGCTCGCGGCGCAGCTCGACGAGCGCCGGTCCGGTCACCTCGGTCTGGACCGAGGCGCCCGCCGCGAACGTGGTCTGTGGCCCGTCCTCCACGAAGGTGCTCCGTGCACCGTAGGTGTACCCGTGCTTCTCGCGCAGGTTCTGGTTGAGGCGGGAGGTGAAGCTCCCGCCCAGCGCGACGTTCACCGCGTCGCGCACCGCACGCGCGGCGTCGTCGGGCCGCCCGGCGGGGCGCACGGCGTGGATCACCGTCTGCGGGGCGCCGGGCCGGTCCACGACGACGATGCGGCCCCCGGGGCCGGAGGTGATCGGGGCCGGCGGGGCGGGGAGCGGCTCGCCGCGGGGGCGCCAGCCGCCGAAGCGCTGCTCGAGCGCCGCGCGCAGCGCTGCGAGGTCCACGTCGCCCGCGAAGACCAGCACCGCGCCGCGCGGGTCGAGGAGCCGCGGCGCGAGGCGCCGGACGTCGTCGTGGGTGATGGCCGCCACGGTGCGGCCGTAGCCGTCCACCGGGCGGCCGCGGACGTCGTCGCGGCCGTAGAGCGCGGCCGCGGCCGCCACGGCGGCGACCGCGCGCGGCTCGTCGGCGCGCGCGTCGACGCGTGCCCGCGCGAGCGCGGCCTCGCGCGCGAAGTCGCTCGCCGTGAGGCTCGGCCGCAGCGCGGCGTCCGCGAAGAGGTCGAGCGTCGGCCCGAGCCGGGCCGAGAGGCCCGACACCTCGAGGTCGAGCGCGGTGCGGGTGGCGCGCGCCTTCACCTCCGCGCCGAGCGTGCGGACGGCGTCGGCGTACGCCGGCGCGTCGCGCCCCCCTGCGCCCGAGACGAGCAGGCGCGCGAGCACCGGCGCGAGGCCGGCCCGGTCCGCCGGCACCGCCCGCTCGCCGCCGTCCACGACGAGGTGGGCCGCGAACAGGCCGGTGCCGGGCGTGCGGACCGCCCGCACCTCGACGCCGTTCGAGAGCCGGAACACCTCCGGCGCGGGCGGCGTGAACTTCCCGGCCGGCAGGTCGCCGGGGCGGGTGGCGGGGATCTTCGCGGTGGGGGTGGCCGCCGGCACGATCCGCAGGTCGAGGCGCCCTCCGCCGAGCGTCCTCGCCGCGTCGCGCAGCCCGGCCGGCGTCGCCGCCTGGTAGCGCGCGAGGTCGCGCGCGAAGGCGTCCGGCTCGCCGAAGAAGAAGCGGTACTCGTTCAGCCGGTCGGCGCGCCCGAGGAGCTGCTCGCGGCCGGTGCGGAAGGCGGTCTCGGTCTGCGCCTTCACGCGCGCGACCTCGGCCGGCGTCGGCCCCTCGGCCTGGAGCCGCGCGAGGACGGCGACGGTCTCCCGCTTCAGCCGCTCGAGGTCGGCGCCGGGCACGCCCGTCACCTGCACGACGAGCAGCGAGCCGAGCACCTGCTTCGTGAACCAGGCCTCGACGGACTCCGCGAGCCGCAGCTCCTGCACGAGCCGCCGGTCGAGCCGCGACGAGGGCCCCTCGGCGAGCACGTCGGCGAGGAGCTCCAGCTCGCCGGTCCCGGGCGCGTAGGCCGGCGGCGCGTGCCAGGCGAGGACGAGGCGCGGCAGCTCGACCTCGTCGACGAGCACCCGCCGGACCTCGCGGTCGAGCACCACCGGCGCGGTCACGGGCGGCGGCGGCACCGGGCGCGTCGGCAGCGCGCCGAAGAGCTGCTCCACCATGGGCCGGACCACCGCCGGATCGAAGTCGCCGGCGACCACGACCGAGGCGTTGCCCGGGACGTAGTAGCGGTCGAAGAAGGCCTTCACGTCCTCGAGCGAGGCCGCCTCGAGGTCCGCGTGGCTCCCGATCACGGGGTGGTGGTACGGGTGACCGGGCGGGTACATCGCGTCCTGGATCGCGAGGTCGGCCTCCCCGTACGGCCGGTTCTCGTAGCTCTGGCGCCGCTCGTTGCGGACGACGTCGCGCTGCAGATCGACCTTCTCCTTCGTCATCGCCTTCGCGAGCGCCTCGAAGCGGTCCGCGTCGAGCCAGAGGAGCGTGGGGAGGAGCGAGCTCGGCCCGAACGAGAAGTAGTTGGTGCGATCCTCGCTGGTGGAGGCGTTGTTGGCTCCGCCGCCCGACTCCATGAGGACGTCGAACTGGTTCCCGGGCACACGCTCGGTGCCCATGAACATGAGGTGCTCGAAGAGGTGGGCGAACCCGGTCCGCCCCGGCGCCTCGTCCTTCGAGCCCACCCCGAACCACGTGTTCACGACCACCTGCGGCAGCCGCCTATCTGGGTGAAGGATGACCGTGAGCCCGTTCGGCAGCGTGAACGTCTGGACGTCGAGCGGCGGCAGCGCCGCCGCCGGCTTCGCGGCGGGCGCAGCGGCGAGGGCAAGTGCGAGCGTGAACGTGAGCATGGACCGTCCGGGGTGCAGGTTCGTGGTTCTGGGCTTCTAGCACCGGAGGCGGAGCACCGCGATGCGTGACGGTGGGGCTGGCCGTGGGGCGGGTCGCGGTCGCGGTCCGGGTCGGGGTCGGGGTTGGGGTTTGGGGTCGGGGTCGCAGTCGCAGTCGCAGTCGCAGTCGATGTCACGGTCCGTGACTCGAACGTCGAGTCGATCGGGGTCCCGCTCGCTCCGCGACGACGCGAATCCGCGGGCTGCGCGAGACGCCGCCGCCGCCGGTCCTCACCTGCCCGGACCGCGTGATAGAAGATCCCCGTGCGCCAGCGCCTCGCCCTCGTCGCCGCCCTCGCCACCGGCGCGCTCCTCCTCGTCGCGGCCCTCCTCTTCGCGCTCGCCCGCTCCAACCCCCGGCTCGCCCCGTGAAGACGAAGCTCGACCCGAAGGACCTCACCCGGTCCGGCCTGTGGCTCGCGCTGTACGTCCTGCTCGCGCTCTACCCCATCCTCTGGCTCGCCGCGGTGCCCGCCCCCGGCCGCCCCAGCTTCCGCGAGGAGCTCGCCTCGGTCCTCGGCTTCCTCGCCCTCTCCACGATGGCGATGCAGTTCCTCCTGACGGCGCGGTTCCAGTGGCTCGCGCCGCCCTTCGGCACCGACCTCGTCTACGCCTTCCACCGCCATGTCACGGCGGCGATGCTGGCGTTCGCGATCCTCCACCCGATCGTCCTCTTCGGCCCGGACGTGGCGGCGCTGGGCGCCTGGCTCCTCCCCTGGAACGTGCCGTCCTCCATCGGCGCCGGTGTCCTCTCGCTCTACGCGCTGCTGCTCGTGGCGGTCACGTCCTACGCGCGGCGCCGGCTGCGCCTCCCGTACGACGGCTGGCGCATCCTCCACGGCCTCGCCGCGCTCTCGGCGGTGCTGCTCGGCCTCTGGCACGCGCTCGCCGCGGAGCGGCTCCTCGCGGCGCCGATCATCCGCTGGCTCTGGCTCGCGTGGACGCTCGCGTGGGCGGGGCTCCTCCTGCGCGTGCGCATCGCGAAGCCGCTCGAGCTCGTGCGCCGTCCGTGGCGGCTCCGCGAGGTGCGGCCCGAGCGCGGGGACGCGGTCACGCTCGTGCTCGAGCCCGAGGGCCACGAGGGGTTCCGCTTCCGCGCGGGGCAGTTCGCCTGGCTCACGCTCGGGAGCTCGCCGTTCGCGGCCGCCGAGCACCCGTTCTCGATCTCGGGCAGCGCCCAGCGTCCCCTCGTCGAGCTCACCGTCAAGGCCGCCGGCGACTGGACGCGCAAGGTGGTGGCCGGCGCGAAGGCCGGCGCGCGCGCCTACGTCGACGGGCCGTTCGGCACGATGAGCATCGACGCCTTCACCGACGCGGCGGGCTGGTTCTTCGTCGCGGGCGGCGTGGGCGCCGCGCCCTGCCTGTCGATGATCCGCACGCTCGCCGATCGCGGAGACCGCCGGCCGATCACGCTCGTCTACGGCTCGACCGACTGGGAGGGCGTGACCTTCCGCGAGGAGCTGGAGCGGCTCCGCGAGCGCGTGGCGCTCACGGTGGTGCACGTGCTCGAGAAGCCGCCCGAGGGCTGGACGGGCGAGGCCGGCTACGTCACGCAGGCGCTCCTCGCGCGCAACCTGCCGCCCGAGGGGCGCCACGCCTTCTTCGTGTGCGGCCCGCCGAGGATGATGGACGTCGTGGAGCTCGCGCTCGCGCGCCTCGGCGTGCCGCTCGGCGACATCCACTCCGAGCGGTTCGACCTCGTCTAGGCGCCGAACGCCGCCGCGAGGAGCGCGTCGTTCTCGGCGGGCGTCCCGACGCTCACGCGGATGCAGCCGTCCAGGCCGGGGTAGTGGTCCTGCCGCCGCACGAGGATGCCCGCGGCGAGCAGCTTCTCGTACGCCGCCTTCGCGTCGGGCGTGCGGACGAGCAGGTAGTTCGCGGCGCTCTCGTACGGCCGCCACGTCGGGTGCGCGCGCAGCCGCTCGAGGAGGCGCGCCCGCTCGGCGCGGATCCGCGCGACGAGCGGCGCGACGTAGCCCGGTGACTCGAGCGCGGAGAGCAGGATCGCGCCGGTGTGCGCCGGGATGCAGAAGGGCGGGACGAGCGCGCGCGCGACGGCCGCCACGCGGGGGGAGCCGAGCAGGTAGCCGGCGCGGATGCCGCCCAGGCACCAGGACTTCGAGAACGTGCGGAGGATCGCGACGCTCGGGTTCTCGCGCGCGAGCGGGCGCGCGTCGGTGCCGGCGAAGGCGTGGTAGGCCTCGTCGACCACGAGCAGCCACCCGCGCTCCTGCGCCCGCGCGGCGAGCCGCGCCACGTCGCCCGCCTCGAAGAGCCGGCCGGTCGGCGCGTGCGGGTTCGGGAGGAACGCCACGCCGGGCGGGCCGTCCATCGCCTCGAGCAGCGCGTCGAGCGGGAGGGCGAAGCCGGGGCCGAGCGGGAGGCCGCGCCAGGGCGTGCCCGCCGCGACCGCGCCGCCCTTGTAGTAGGGAAAGGCCGGGACGGTGTCGAGGACCGTGCGCGCCGCCTCGCACAGCGCGAGCACGAGCAGGTTCGAGCCGGGCGCGACGACGATGCCCTCCTCCGGCCAGCCCTCGTGGCGCGCGAGCGCCGCGCGCACGTCGTCCGCGTGCAGGTCCGGGTAGCGGTTCCAGGGGAGCGCGGCGAGCCGCTCGAGGGCCCGGCGCTTCACGTCCGCGGGCAGGTCCTCGGGGCTCTCGTTCTGATCGAGCTTCACCCGCGCGTCGACCTTCGCGTAGGGGTAGTCGGCGACCGCGGCGAGGTGGGGCTTGAAGGCGTCCATCGCGCGCGAAGGTAGCACGAGCGGTGCCGGGGACGGCGTCGGGCGGGCCGGCGGGCGCGTCGGGAAATCCCGACGCCGTGCGGCGCCAACCCCGCGAGATCACGCGCCCGCCGCCCTGGCAGTCGCCATGCAGAACGGAAGGTCCAGGCGGCCGGCGGACGGCCGGCGCGAACCGGAGAAGGAGAAGGTCATGGCGAACAAGCTCCCCTCGATCGTCGGCGCTGGAACGGGACTCCTCGCGTTCGTGTTCGTGGGCCTCCTGCCCTCGTGGCTGTACGGCGGCTACGCGGGCGTGCTGCTCGCGACCGGGATCTTCGGCTCGCCGCTCACGGGCGCGTTCGCCGAGAAGGCGCTCATCGTCTTCGGGTCGGTGCTGGGCGTCACCGCGGTGGCCGCGCTCTTCGCGGTGGCGGGGGCAGCGGCGGGCGCGGCGGTGGGCGCCCTGCTGCGGGTCGTCCCGGACGAGCGCAGGTCGAAGGCCGAGCCGAAGGCCTAGCGCGCTCCCTCCGCGAAGACCGTCCGCGGCGCCGCGGGCCCCCGATTCCAGGGATCGGGGGCCCGCTCTCGTCTTGCGCCCCCCGGCGGGGCGTTTCCGGTCGCTTCGGGCTTGCGTACTAGGGGTGGACACCCGGAGGGCTCCCCCATGTTCCGCTTCGTCGTCGCCTCGGCACTCGCACTCATCGTGACTGGTCCCGCGTCCGCCCAGGACGTGGTGCGGCTCGGCAACCTCAAGTTCGCGCACTACGGCGCGGTCTCGTACATGAAGGACCACTGCGGGAAGTTCGGGCTGAAGGTGGAGGAGATCGTCTTCCCGAAGGGCATCGACATCTTCCCGGCGATCGTGAAGGGCGAGGTGGACCTCGCGGCGAGCGCGGCCGACGCGGCGATCGCGAACCGCGCCGGGGGCGGGAAGGTCTTCGTGGTGGCCGGGTTCGCGAAGGGCGGCGCCCGGCTGGTCGCGGCGACGGACGCGCCGGTGAAGACGGTCGCGGACCTCAAGGGCAAGAAGGTCGGCGTGGCCCGCGGCGGCGCCCAGGAGCTGCTGCTGCTCGCCGAGCTCGCGAAGCACGGACTCAGCTGGTCGGACAAGCCGGGCAAGGACGTCCAGCTCGTCTACCTGCCGTTCGCCGATCTGAACCAGGCGCTGCTCCAGAAGCAGATCGACGCGATGTGCCAGTCCGAGCCGCAGTCGTCGCAGGCGATCAACAAGGGGTTCGGGCGCGAGATCCTGAAGCCCTACGACACGCCGCTCGGCGAGCCGGTCCGCGCCCTCGTCATGACCGAGCAGCTCTACCGCGAGCGCCCGGAGGTGGCGCAGCGGGTGCTCGACTGCTTCGTGGACGCGACGAGGAAGTTCATCGACGACCCGAAGCTCGCCGAGAAGTACGTCGTCGAGCAGATGTTCAAGGGGCAGATCACGAGCCAGGACTTCCAGGACGCGATCTCCAACTCGCCGTTCACGTACGACATCACCGTGGACCACGTCCAGGTCACGACCGATCTGATGGTGAAGTACGGCGTCGGCAGGATGGCGAGCCCGCCCAAGGCGAGCGAGTGGGTGAAGCTCGATCTGCTCGAGAAGGCGAAGCTTAAGGCGGGCGGGAAGTAGCGCGTGCGCCGCCGCGCCGCCGCCCTCGCGAGGTCGCTCCTCGTCCCGCTCGTCGTGCTCGCCGCCTGGGAGGGCATCTCGCGCGCGGGCTGGGTCACGCCCATCATCCTGCCGGCGCCCTCGCAGGTGGCGCTGCGCTGGCTCGCCTACGCGCGGCCGCTCGCGCCGCACGACCCGGCGGAGCAGAGCTGGCTCGCGTGGGTCTTCTCCGGCGAGCTGCCCCACGACGCCGCGGCGAGCCTCCTGCGCGTGGCGGGGGGCTTCGCCATCGGCACGGGGCTGGCGCTCCCGCTCGGTCTCGTCATGGGGGCGCGGCCGCGGGTGTACGAGCTCATGAACCCCGTCGTGCAGCTGGTCCGGCCGATCCCGCCCATCGCGTTCATCCCGCTCGCCATCCTCTGGTTCGGGCTCGGGAACCCGCCCGCGTTCTTCCTCATCTCGCTCGGCGCGTTCTTCCCGGTGCTCGTGAACACGATCGCGGGGGTGCGGAACGTGGATTCGATCTACCTGCGCGCGGCGCGCAACCTCGGGGCGGGGGAGTGGACGCTCTTCTGGCGCGTGATCGTGCCGGCCGCGATGCCGTACATCCTCGCGGGCGTGCGGATCGGGATCGGCGTCGCCTTCATCGTGGTGATCGTGGCCGAGATGATCGCGGTGAACTCCGGGCTCGGCTACCGGATCCTCGAGGCCCGCGAGTACTTCTGGTCGGACAAGGTCATCGCCGGGATGATCTCGATCGGCCTCGCCGGGCTGGGCATCGACCTGCTGATGAACTGGCTCAACGCGTGGCTGCTCCGCTGGCACCGGGGGCTCGAGTCGTGAGCGCCGTACCGGCGGCAGAGCCCGCCATCCGCGTCCGCGGCGTGCGCAAGGTGTTCACGACCGGCGGGCGCGAGGTGACGGCGCTCGACGGGATCGACCTCGACGTCGCGGCCGGCGAATTCGTCTGCCTGCTCGGGCCGTCGGGGTGCGGGAAGTCGACGCTGCTGAACGCCATCGCCGGGTTCTCGCCGCCGACCTCCGGGACCATCGTCGCGAACGGGCGCGAGGTGACCGCGCCCGGGCCGGACCGCGCCATGGTCTTCCAGGAGTACGCGCTCTTCCCCTGGATGACGGTCGAGCGGAACGTCGCCTTCGGCCTCGAGATGAAGGGGCTCGCCCGCGCCGAGATCGACGAGCGCGTGCGGGGGCTCCTCGCGAAGCTCAACCTGCTCGGCTTCGAGGACCGCTTCCCGAAGGACCTCTCGGGCGGCATGCGCCAGCGCGTGGCCATCGCGCGGGTGCTCGCCATCGACCCGCCGATGCTGCTCATGGACGAGCCGTTCGGCGCGCTCGACGCCCTCACCCGGCGCAACCTGCAGGACGAGCTGCTGCGGATCTGGGCCGAGTTCAGGAAGACCATCGTCTTCGTGACGCACGGGATCGAGGAGTCGCTCTACCTCGCCGACCGCGTGGTGGTGATGACCTACCGGCCCGGGACCGTGAAGCGGCTCGTGCCGGTCGAGCTCGCCCGGCCGCGCGATCCGGCGAGCCCCGAGTTCAACGCGCTCAAGCGCGACGTGAGCGCGCTCGTGATGGAGGAGCAGCGGCGCCACGAGGCCGAGGAGGCCGGCGTGCGGGCGCCGCCGCCGTGAGCGACCGCGCGATCGCATGACCTTCCCTCCCGGAGGTGAAGTCGGATGCCCCGCACGCGGGCCGCGGTCCCGCGCGGCGCTGCGCGTCGCCGGCGCTCGCTCGCGTCCGACGCCCGCCGCGTCGCCCGGCGCCCGGCGCTCGGGCGCACCGGGCGAGCAGGCGGACCGGCCGCTCGTCCGTGGCCTGAGCGCTCCGCGGTGGCCATCGTTGAGCCATGAGCGATCCGCGCCAGAACCCTGAAACCCCCGGCCCCGGCATCTCCGAGCCCCCGGTCAATCCGGGCGGCCCCGGCGCGCCGGCCAACGTGCCCGTCCCGGGCCGCGAGCACGAGACCGTCACCCCCGGCCGCGAGGCGGGCACCGACGTCGGCATCCCGAGCCCCGAGCCAGAGCGGCGGATCCCCGGCCGGCCCGGCGGCGCGCCGGAGGTCCCGCCGCGCCGCGAGGACCCCGCCATCACGCCGTCGGGCGTGCCGGGCTACGGCCTCGGGGAGTGAGTCGCCGGGGCGGCGCCGCGAGGTGCCGCGCCGGCCGAGCGATCACGATGGCGGAGCCCCGCCCCGGCGTGAACGCGCCCGAGCTCACCAACACCCGACGCGGCCGGGTCGAGGTCGAGGTCGCGCCCCTCAAACCTTCCCCACCGCCGCCTCGATCGTCGCCCGGAGGTACCTGACCGCCAGCGCGACGGTTCGCTCCCCCCCGCCCTCGCTCCGCGCGATCGTCGGCGCGACCTCCATCACGTCCCCGCCGGCGAGCTCCACCTCGCGCCCGAGCCGCCTCACCAGCGCCTCCACGAACTCCGGCTCGAGCCCCCCCGGCTCCGGCGTTCCCGTCGCGTCGGCGAAGGCCTCGTCCGTCCCGTCGATGTCGTTCGAGAAGTAGACGCTCGTGACCCCCGAGCGCCGCACCGCCCCGGCGATCGCGTCGAGCGCGCCCGCCGGATCGCGGTTCACCTCCGCCGCCCAGAACTGGCGCACGTCGAGCTTCGACTCCCAGTGCGCCCGCTCATGGCGGGAGGCGCGCGTGCCCACCTGCACGAGCCGGCCCCGCCGGCCGATCAGCTCGTTCGCGTGGTACGACCAGGTGCCGAAGCAGTAGCGGACGCCGAGCCGCTCGTCGAGCAGGTCGGTGTGTGCGTCGACCTGCACGATGCCAAGCCCCGGCCGCACCGCGGCGAGCGCCTCGACCACCGGCCACGCCGTCGAGTGATCGCCCCCGAGCGCCAGCACCTTCGCGCGCGGGTTGACCGAGAGCGCGAGCGCGAGCGCGCGCCTCGCGATGGAGAGCGGCGACACCGGCAGGGTCGCCGCCACGTCCGGCGCGAGCTCCGGGTAGAGCGCCCGGCGCGAGGCGGCGAGCTGCGCGGGCGCCAGCATCTCGTCGTGGAGGAGCTGGGGGACGACGAACACGTCGCCGAGGTCCACGATCCCGGCGGTGCGCGCGCGCGCCGGGAACCCGGGGTCCTCCTCGAGGAGCGCCGCCCGGATGGCCGACGGGCCCATGTTTGCGCCGCGCTGGAACCCGGCCCCGACGTCGGACGGGATGCCGAGCAGGAAGGCGCGGGCCGAGCCGAGGTGCTCGAGGTCGGTGCGCCAGGCCTCGCGCACCTCCGCCTCGCCCGAGGCGGCGTACAGCTTCTCCTGGAGGGCCAGCTGCTCGGCCCGCCCGGTGGAGATGAGGTGGATGCCGCCCCCCGCCGGGCGCAGCAGCCGGCCGAGCGTCTCGAGCGCAGTCACGTGGAAAGCCTAGCGGCGCGCCTCGCCCCACGCCCGCACGAACTCCACGAGGGTGCGGACGGCGAACCCGGTGCCGCCCTTCGCGACGTAGCCCCGCTCCTTCGGCGAGTGGGACGGGCCCGCGATGTCGAGGTGGGCCCAGGGCGTGTCCTTCGCGAACGCGTGCAGGAAGTGGGCGGCGCTGATCGCCCCGCCCCAGCGCTCGCCGGTGTTCTTGAGGTCGGCGCGGTCGCTCTCGAGCTGCTCCTTCAGCGCCTCGGTCATCGGCAGCCGCCAGACGTCCTCGCCCGCGGCGCGCGCCGCGGCGAGCATGCCCTCCACCACCGCGCCGTCCGGGCCGAAGAGGCCCGCCGTCGTGTGGCCGAGCGCGACCATGCAGGCGCCGGTGAGGGTCGCGACGTCCACCATCGCCGCGGGCTTCAGCGTCTCCGCCGCCCAGGCGAGCACGTCGCCGAGCACGAGGCGCCCCTCGGCGTCGGTGTTGGTGATCTCGACCGTCTTGCCGGCGTACGAGACGAGCACGTCGGACGGCTTGTACGCGCGCCCGCCCGGCATGTTCTCGCAGGCGCCGAGCACCGCGTGGACCGGGAACGCCGGCTTCAGCCGGGCGATCACGCGGAGCGCGCCGAGCACGGCCGCGCTGCCGGCCATGTCGGTGTTCATCGTCACCATGCTCTCGGTGGGCTTGAGCGAGAGCCCGCCCGAGTCGAACGTGATCGCCTTGCCGACGAGCACCACCGGCGGCCGCTTCGCGCCCGCGCCCTTCGGGACGTAGCTCACGGTGACGAGGCGCGGCGGCTCGATCGAGCCGCGCGTCACGCCGAGGAACATCCCCATGCCGAGCTTCTCGAGCTCCTTCTGCCCGCGAACCTCGATCGCGAGCCCCGCCTCGCGGGCGAGCTCGCGCGCCGCGTCGGCGAGCGCCGTGGGCGTGCAGTCGGCCGGGCCGAGGTTGACGAGGTCGCGGGCCCAGGCGACCGAGGCGGCGACCTCGCGGGCGAGCTCGATGGCCTCCTTGACCGGCGCCGAGCGCTCGGCGCCGGCGGGGACCGCGACGGTCACCTCCGCGAGCGCGCCCTTCTTCTTCTTCGGGTCGGTCTTGTACCGCTCGAACGCGTACCCGCCGAGGAGCGCCCCCTCGGCGAGCGCGCGCGCCGCGCCCGCGGCGGGCGCGTCGGCCTCGGGCAGGGCGAGCACGAGCGAGCGCGCCCCCGCCTTCCCCGCGGCGCGGGCTGCCTTGCCGGCGGCGGCGCGGAGCGGCTCGAAGCCCTGATCGGCGAGCCGGGCCGCGGAGGCGCGTGCGCCGAGGCCGAGGAGGAGGATCCGCGCCGCGCGCGCCCGCCCGAGCGTGGGGAGCGCGAGGACCTGCCCGGGCTTCCCCTCGAACCGCTCGGCGCGCGCCGCGGCGACGAGCGCGCCCTCGAGCCGCGCGTCGAGCGCCTTGACGCGGCCGGCCCCGCCGCTCCGCAGCTCCTCCTCGAACACCGGGAGCGCGAGCGCGTCCGCCTCCAGCTCGAGCGGGTCGCCACCGGTCGTCCGGAGCGTGATCTCCTTCGTGCGGGCCATGCGGATCTCCTGTCCGAGAGGCCCGTCGTCTACCACAGGGCGCGGCCGCGCGGGTGCTCGCGGGCGCTCCGCCCTAGCGCGCCGCCTCGATCCGCTTCGCGGCCTGCGCGGCCTCGGGCGCGCCGCAGGCGGGCTCCTGCCGCTTCATCCCGAAGAGCCCCTTCGTCTCGACCCGCGCCGCGCCGGCCCGCTGGAGCGCCGGGACCGCCGCGGGATCGCCGATCTCGCCGAGCCGCCGCGCGGCGGCCCGCCGGACGTCGCAGTCGGCATCGCCGAGCAGCGCGGAGTACGCGGCGGTGCGGTCGAGCTGCTCCTCGGCGCCGAGGTCGCGGGCGAGGGTGAGCGCGCGGAGCCGCTGCGCTCCGGGCCCGTCCACCGCCGCGGCGAGCAGCGCGGGGACGGCCCGCTTTCCCGCCGCGACGAGGAGCCGGCCGGCGCGATCCGCGACGCTCCGCTCCGCGCCGAGGTTCGAGGCGAGCCCCCGCAGCACGTGGTCGGGCAGCTCGACGGGACCGGCGGCGGCGAGCGCGTCCACCCCCTCGTCGGCGCGGCCCGGCGTGAGGAGCAGCGCGCGGGCGCGGAGCAGGCGGAGCGCCGGATCCTCGGGCCGCTCCGCGAGCGCGGCGTCCACCACGCGGAGCGCCTCGCGGGGCTGCCCGCCGGTGAGGAGCGCCTCCGCGCGCGCGGCGTCGCGGCCGCGCTGCCAGGTGGCGGCGCCGCCGAGCGACACCGCCACGACGAGCGCGAGCACGGCGGCGGCGGCGGCGGCGGGGCGGGCGCGCACGGCCGCCCGGGCGGCGTCGAGCCGCGCGCCGGCGCGCGAGAGCACGCGCGCGGCTTGGCGGCGGAGCCCGGCGAGGCGCAGCGCGAGGTCCACCTCGGGCGTGGGGGCGAACGACGGCGTCGTACGGGCGGTGGGCCCGCCGAGGCCGTGCGGCGGCGGCGAGAGCGAGATCGACGGCGAGGGCGTGGCGTTGGGCGGCAGGAGGAACGCCGGCCCGAGCGCCGCGGCGAAGGCGTCGCGCAGCTCGGCCGCGCTCTGCGGCCGCTCGCCGGCCTCCTTCGCGCAGGCCCGCGAGACGGTCGCGACGAGCTGGGGGAGGGCGCCGAGATCGGGGCGCGGATCGGTCAGCGGCGGCACGGGGCGCGTCGCCTGCATCATGAGCAGCGAGCGCGGCTCATCGGCGCGGAAGGGGTGGCGCCCCGCCATCGCGCGCCAGGCGATGAGCCCGACCGCGTAGAGATCCGCGCGGCCGTCCACCTCCGACCCCATCGCCTGCTCCGGCGCGAGGTACTCGGGGGTGCCCACCACGATGCCGGCCGCGGTCGCGCCGGGGCCGTCGGGCGCCTCCACCGCGGCGCGGGCGAGCTTGGCGATGCCGAAGTCGAGGATCTTGGTCACCTCGCGGCCGCCCGGCGTGCGCGCGAGGAAGACGTTCTCGGGCTTGAGGTCGCGGTGGACGACGCCGAGCGCGTGGGCCGCCTCGAGGCCGTTGCAGACCTGCCAGAGGATCGGGACGATGTGCTCGGGCGCGAGCGCCCCCTCGCGGCGGAGGCGGTCGAAGAGGCTCTCGCCCTGGAGCAGGTCCATGACGAGGAACAGGTAGCCCTCGGGGCTTCGCCCGAAGTCGGTGACGCGGACGATGTTCTCGTGGTCGAGCGCGCTCGCGATCTCGGCCTCGCGGCGGAACCGCTCGACGATGTCCGGCGACGACGAGAGATCCGGCCGCAGCACCTTCACCGCGACCTCCTTGCGGAGGTGCACGTGCCGGCCGCGGAACACGGCGCCCATCCCGCCGGTGGCGAGGTGGGCCACGAGCTCGTACCGGCCGTCGAGCGTCGCGCCGACCAGGGCGGACGGATCGAAACCCGGGAAGGGCTGGGCGTGGGCGAGGTCCGACAACTCGCGCCGATTCTACCCCGCGGCCACGCGGCGTCCTCTCCCCGGCCGTCCCCCGCGATCACGGGGATGCGTGTGGCGCGGCGGCAGGCGTCCAGCGACCCCTGTCCGGCGCGGATGTGTGCGGGCCGGCCCCACCGGGCGGTGCGGCTGGCCGCGCCCTTCTACGCCGCCGGAACGCGTCCGCCGCCGGCGTCCGCGAGGGCCTGTGCGAGGCGCGCCGCGGCGTGGCTCCAGAGGAACCGCTCCGCCACGCGCTCGCGGCCGCGCCGTCCCATCTCCCTCGCCCGGGCCGGATCGGAGAGGAGGTGCTCGAGCGCCGCCGCGAGGGCCACCGGATCGCCCGGCGGTACGAGCAACCCGGTCACGCCGTCCTCGACGATCTCGGGCACCGCCTCGACCCGCGTCGCGACGCACGGAACCGCGCAGGCCATCGCGTCCAGGAAGGCGAGGCCGAACGGCTCGCGCAGCGTCGGCAGCACGAGCGCGGTGGTCTGGGCGAGGAGCGGCGGCACCTCGTCGAACGACGCCCCGCCGAGGAAGAAGACGCGCTCGGGCAGGGGCGGGGGCTGGGGCGGGCCGGCCACGAGCAGCCGCGCCTTCGGCATGACCCGGCGGAGCCGCTCGAACGCGTCGAGCAGGATCGGCCCCCCCTTGCGCGCGAAGTCCTTGCCGAGGAAGAGGAGCGTCTTGCCGTCGTCGCAGCGGGGCGCGGTCTCCGGGAAGACGTTCGCCCCCGCGCCGACCACGCGGATCCGCTCGGGCGAGACGGCGTAGTCCTCCTTCAGCGAGCGGGCGGTGTTCTCGCTGAAGGCCGCGATGACGCGGGCGTTCCGGTAGACCTCCGCCTCCCGCGCGTGCCACGCGGCACCGTAGTCGAGCGGCGCCGGCAGGCCGGCGCCGGGCCAGGGCGGGCTCTTCATGGCGAGCGCGCGGGTGTGGTCCACGAGGAGCGCGTACGGGTACGGGGCGGGGAGCCCCGGGGAGAAGAGCGCCCCATTCTGGAGCACGAGGTCGGGGCGCCGCGCGAGCGCGCGGAGCCCTTCGCCCGCGCCGCGCGAGTGGGCGTCGAAGGCGTACGGCGTGTTCCAGCGGTGCTGGAGGCCCCGGCGCCCGTAGCGGATCGCGGCGAGGGCGAGGTGCAGGGCGACGCGGGCGCGGGGGCGGAGCCTGCGCGTGGCCGGGTCTCGGGGCTCGAGCGCGCCGGTCGCCTGGACGAGCTGCACGTCGTGACCGAGCTCCGAGAGCGCGCGCCACACCGAGGGCGTCACTCCGCTCTGGTCCCCGTAGTGCACGTACGCGATTGCGAGCCGCCGCGGCCTCATCCGCCCCCCCGGGGATGAAGGTGGGCCTCAGGCGGGTGAAGGGGAACCCTGTGGAGCAGGGGCGGGCGAGCAGGCGCCCGGCGCGGCGTGCGAGCGCTGTCCTACACGCCCGCCGGGCGCTCTCCGTGGCGCGCGGTGACCACGGTGTGAATCCCACCGCGCACGGCGAAGTCGCCGACGACCTCCACCCAGCGCGGGGCGATGGCGGCGACGAGGTCGTCGCAGATCCGGTTGGTCACCGCCTCGTGGAACGTGCCCTCGTCGCGGAAGCTCCAGAGGTAGAGCTTCAGGCTCTTGAGCTCGACGCAGCGCTCGGCGGGCACGTAGCGAATGCGGATGGTCGCGAAGTCGGGCTGCCCGGTCATGGGGCAGACGCAGGTGAACTCCGGGCAATCCATCGCGATCTCGAACGGGCGGTCCGGCTTCGGGTTCGGGAACGTCTGGAGCTCGCGGGACGGCTTGCTGGGCATGGTGCGATGGCCTCGAGGCGGGGTCACGCCGGGGGTGGCGCGAAGGGCTTGGCTGTCGGGTTTTCGAGCGGCACCGTGGAAAACCTACAGGCCGAGGCGCCTCTCTGGGCGCCAACCCCCTGTAACCTTGGCGCCGGGTTCGAGGCAAGGCGATTGCTAGAGGGAACGGGAGCCGGATCGACGTCATCGCAAAGCGACGCCCAGCAGCGCAGGACCGACGGAGGGAACGATGAAGGCCAAGGTTCGTGACAGCCGCAAGACGAGCTCCCCTCGCCGCCTCTCCACGACGCTCGGCGAGCTGATCAGCGCGGCTTACGAAGCCGTCCCCGGCCTCGGCACCCAACGAATCGAGCGGGCGCTTCGCCTGCTGACGCGCTCTCCCCTGGCGCGCCACATCAGCCCGCACGTGGAGTTCGTCCGGTAAGCCGCCCACCCCTGAGCGGCGCCGGCCCGTGGCTCCCCGGAGCACGGCCCCGGCGGCGCGGGTGGCGCCGGTCACAGCTCCACACGTCCGGGCCCGGCCTCCCCGCCGGGCCCGGAGCTTTTTCGGGCGAGGCGCACGGGCCCTGCTAGCCGCGAGGCGGCGCGCTCGCCAGCGGGCCGGCGCGGGCGCGGTCCGTCACCGGGAGGTAGATGCGGTAGCGGCCGTGCCGCTCGGCGAGCCGGTAGGCGGAGCGGACCGCCTCGACCACCGGCGTCCCGAGGTTGCCGCGCGCGTACCACGGCTCGGAGTCGGGCGAGTCGAGGTCCTGGAACAGCACCACCGCGTCGAAGGCGCCGCCCCGCAGGTCGTCGATGAGCGGGCGGGCGAGGGCCGGGTCCGCCTGCGCCGCGAGCCGGAGCATCCACGGGTCGAGCACCTCGGGACGCCCGCCCGCGACGAGCGGGACGAGCGGGTCCTCCGACAGCACGCGACCGCCCGCCGGCAGCGCCGCCGCCACCTGGTGGACCTCCCGGATGCGGGCGGTACGCCCGTCCTCGCGCGCCATCCCGATCGCGACCCACACGCCCGCTACGGCCGCGGCGGGGGCGAGCGCACGCGCGAGCCGCGCCGCGCCGCTCGCGCCGGCCCAGGCGGTGCCGAGCGCGACCGCGGCCGCGGCCTCGAGCTCGACGAGGTGGTTCACGCCGGTCCCCGGCGAGGCGAACACGACGAGCGCGCCGGCGCCCGCCGCGAGGAGCCAGAGCGCGCCGAGCAGCGCCGGCTCGGCCTGCCCCGCGCGCGCCGCGCGGAGGCGGGCCGGGAGCGCGACGAGCGCCACGAGCCCGGCGCTCCCGCCGAGCACGATCGCCGCCGGGTCGGCGATGAGCAGGTGCTCGGCGAGCCGGATCGGCCCGCGCAGGAGATCGCGGCTCCCCGCGCCGCCAGTGGCGGTGGCCGCCAGGATCGCGAGGAAGCGCCCCTCGGACAGCACGTCGGTGACGAGCACCACCGCGATCGCCCCGGCCGCGGTGAGGAGCGCGAGCCCGAGCGCGAGCCGCCGCTCTCCCCTCAGCGCGAGCCAGGCGGCGGCCGCCGCGGGGGCCGTGAGCGCGGTCGGCTTGGCGGCGAAGGCGAGCGCGAAGAGGAACGCGGCGGCGGCCGCGCCGCGCCCGCGCGCCGGCGCCCGCGCCACCGCGGCGAGCCCCAGCGCCGAGAGGGCGACCGGCAGGAGGTCGCCCCGCACCGACGCGAGCGCGTGCTGCGTCGCGAAGCCGGCGAAGGCGAGGGCCCCGAAGGCGGCCGCGGCCGGCGTCGCGAGCCCCGCCGCGCGGACGAGGAGGAAGACCCCGAGGGCGAGCAGCGCTCCCGCCGCCAGGGAGAGGGCGTAGCCGGAGGCGAGCAGGTCCGCGCCGCTCGCGCGGAGCGCGCCGTGCAGCGCGAAGGCGAGCGGGAAGAAGCGGGTGCCGCCGTAGCCGAGCCCCGGCTCGCTGAGCGCCCGGTAGAAGGTGCCGTGGGCGAGGTCCTCGGCGAGCGCGATCCACGCCCCCGAGACGTGGTTCAGCGCGTTGCCGCTCGCCCAGGCGCCCGGGAGCCGCAGCACGGTCGCGGTGGCGAGCGCCGCCGCCGAGCCGAGGAGGAGCGCGCGGGCGTGGCGCATCAGGGCTCCGTCGGCGCGGCCACCGGCCGCGTGCGGCGCGCGCGCACGAGGTCGAGCCAGCCCGCGGGCAGGCCGCCGAGCGCGGACGAGAGGACCAGGTAGGCCGCGCCGAAGGAGAGGCCGCAGCCGGCGAGCCGCAGGAACGTTGGGCCGGGGAGCGCGTGGAGCGCGACCGCGGCGGGCAGCATGGCGGCGAGGGTCGCCCCGAGCTGCACCGCGAGCGTCCGGGCGGGGAGGATCTCCCGCGGGCCGGCCTCGAAGAGCCGCGCCGCGCGCACGAGCATCACGCCGCGTGCGATCGCCTCGGCGGCGAGCCAGCCGGCGAGCGCGCCGAACGGCCCCGCCAGCGCGAGCCCGGGGAGCACCAGCGCGGCGGTGAGGGCGAGCTTGCCCCCGGAGAGCGCGATCATGAAGCGATTCTGCGCGCGCGCCCGCATCACGCCGTCGAGCGGCAGCGCGGCGAGGACGACGGAGAGCGCGCCGAGCCGGAAGATCGGCACCGCCGGGAGGTACTGCGGCGAGAAGAGGAGCTCGATGACGGCGGGGGCAGCCACCGCGAGCAGCCCCGCGATCGGCACGAACGCGAAGGAGAGCTGGAGGACGGCCTCGTGGAAGAGCGCGAGGCCGGCCCGGGCCGGGAGCGCCGCGCCCTCCTGCTCGGCGAGGCCGATCTGGAGCAGCTCGGAGACGGGCGTGTAGAGGATGTCCACCACGGGGAGCTGGAACGTCCCGACGCTGTAGATCGCGAAGAGCGCGGGCGTGACCGCCGCGGCGACCGCGTAGTGGTGGAACTGCTGCTGCGGGACGATGAGCACGAAGGCGAGGCCGAACGGCAGCGCGTAGGCGAGCTGGCGGCGTAGGGTCGCGATCGAGGGCACGAGCCGGTGGGAGCGGGCCAGCGCGGCGGTGCTCACGGCGAAGCGGAGGGCGTGGGCGGCGGTGATGCCCATGAGCACGGCCGCGACGTCGCCGCCGAGCGCCGCGCCGGCGAGGATGGCGGCGGCGCGCCCGACCTCCGTGATGACGCGCGCGAGGGCGGCGTGGCCGATCCTCCCGGAGGCGTTCCACGCGACGTCGAGCGGCGCGCCGGCGAGCTGCAGCCCGGCGATGGCGCCGATCCAGGGGGCGAGCCGCGCGAGCTCCGGGTTGTTGAGGCGCGCGCCGAGCAGCGGGCCGGCGAGCGTCAGCCCGGCCGCCGCGACGAGCCCGATGCCGAGGTGGAACCAGACCACCTGCGCCACGTACCGGTCGCGGCCGCCCGGATCGCGCGGCACGAAGTAGTAGAGGCTCTGGGTCATCCCGAACGGCAGGAGCAGCGCGAGGGTCTGCGCGACGAGCCAGGCCTGCTTGAACGTGCCGTACTCCGCGGGCACGAGCACGCGGGCGAGGGCCATGGGCACGGCGACGGTGAGCAGCGCTCCGAGGAGCCGCGCGGCGAGCAGCGGGCGCGCGCGGGTGAGGATGGACTGGGGCAGGGCCGGTTCCTCCGCTGCTCAGGATGCGCAGGGCCTGGCCCGGGGCCGACCCTTCCTGCGGGGGCTTCCCTACAGCGCTCGCAGGGCGCTGGTGCGGGCGGTCGACAGGCCCGGCGCCTCGAGCATCGCCGCGGTGGCGCGGCCCCAGCCGAAGCGGGCGAGCGACCGGGCGCGGCCCGCGGCGCCCAGCCGCCGCGCCTGGGCCGGGTCGGCGAGGAGCGCGCCGAGGGCGCGCGCGAGCGCGGGGGGATCGCGGGGCGCCACGAGGTGGCCGGTCTCGCCGTCGGCGACGATCTCCGGGATGGCCTCGACGCGTGTCGCCACGACCGGCAGCGCGAAGACCATCGCCTCGAGGAGCGAGAGCCCGAACGCCTCGCGCAGGGTGGGGAGCGCGAAGACGCTGGCCGTCGCGTACAGGCGGGCGAGCGCCTCCCTGCCGAGGAGGCCGAGGAACGTCGCGCCCTCGGGGAGCGACGCCGGCGCGGACGAGGCGACGATCCAGAGCCGCGCGCGCGGGTGCTCGCGCCGCATCGCCGCGAAGGCCTCGAGCAGCTCCGGGCCGCCCTTCGGGACGAAGTTCTTGCCCACGAAGAGCACCGCCGGCTCCCGGTGCAGACCGAGCTCGCCCGGGTCGGGCTCGACGTTGGGGCCGGCGCCCACCACTCGGATGCGCGCGGGGTCCACGCCGTAGTCGTCGCGGAGCGAGCGCGCCGCGTGCTCGCTCATGGTGAAGATGGCGTCGGCGCGGCGGTAGACCGCCTCCTCGCGGGCGCGCCAGCGCGGCTCGAACGGGATGGGCGGCGGGAGCCCCTCGACGGGCTCGTACCGCTCGGCGATGGCGCGGGTGTGGTCGAGGTACAGGTGGGTCGGGATCCCGCGGTCGTGGCCGGGGGCGAACAGGACCCCGGCCTGCAGCACCGCGTCCGGACGCGCGATCCGGATCGCCTCGTCGGCGAGGTCGGTGAGGTGGTCGAACGCGAAGGTGGTGTGGAGGTAGTACGGCTTCCACCGGCGGCCGTGGACCTGCATCGCCTCGAAGACGCCGCGCACCGCCGCGGGGCGGAGGTTCGGGATCTTCGAGCCGGGCCGAAGCTGGTAGAGGAACCGCTCGATGGCGTTGGCGTGGAGGACCTCCACCCCCGCGCGGGCGAGCTCGGTGGAGACGGACGCGGTGACGCCCGACTGTGGCCCATAGTGAAGGTAGAGGAGGCGCATGTCGGAGACGTTGCGCAGCGGGGCCGCGCCGGGCGCGGGCCCGGACGGTGCAGTCCCCAAGGGCGGGAGCGAGGCGCTACGGACCGGCGCTCGCCCAGGCGGGGTCGTCCTCCACCTGGCGGCGCAGCCACTCCACGAGCGGCATGCCCCCCGCGGTGAAGCGCGCGGGCGAGCCGAGCATCGTGTGGAAGTCGCCCGCCACGAGGAACGTCGCCGCGCCGGCGAGCGGCGCGAACCGCTCGTCGCGGAGCCGGAGCAGGGCGCGCTCGAAGCCCGCGGGGCCGAGCCCCACGTACGCCCGGATCACCTCGTCCTGCGTGGAGGAGAGGAGCGCGAGCCGGTCCTGCGGCCAGCGCCCCCTGAGCGCGGGCACGATGCGCGAGAGGTCGAGCGCGCAGTCCTCGCCGCAGACCGGGCCGATCGCCTCGTCGACGCGCCACGCGAGCACCCACGCCGCGCGCAGCGCCGGCGAGAAGTCGTCCGAGACGAGCGGCGGGCCGGAGTCGTCCACGAGGTAGCCCTTCGCGGACGGCCAGCGCGCGCGGAGCGCGTCGTGCGCGAGCAGCGCGCCGAAGCCGCCGGCGGACGCGCCCGACACCACGAGCTTGCCGGGCGCAGGGAGGCGCGCGAGGAGCCAGTCGCCGGCGGTGGCCAGGTTCGCGCGCCCGTGGTGGTGGTAGCGCTCGCCCGCGCCCGGGTAGTCCTGCACCGCGTCGCCCGCGTGGACGTCGCCGGTGCAGTAGGGGACGAAGACCAGCGTGAACTCGCGGTACGGGTTGCCCGGCTCCTCGCGGTCGAGCAGGCTCCCCGGGATCTCGCTCCGCTTCTCCTCGAACTCGGCGGCGCCGAACGGCCCGGGCTTCGCGGCCGGGGGGATCTGGCCGATGCCGAAGCAGGTGAGCGCGTCCCAGCAGGCGCCTCCCCCGTCGAGGAAGACGAGCAGGTCGGCGCGCGGGCCGGGGTTCACGGCGATGCCGGTCGGGGAGCCGTCGCTGCACTCCGACCCCGGCAGGTCCACCCAAGTCCACTCGCCGGCAGGGAGCGGCCCGGGCGCCTGGGTGCCCGGCGCGGCGGAGTCCTCGCCGCAGGAGAGGGCGAACGCGGAGAGGAGAACGAGGAGCGAGCGACGCAGCACCGGAGAAGGCTGCGGAGCGCGCCGCCGTGGGGCAAGCCGCGCTCGCGGCTAACCGGTCGGGGTCGAGGTCGACCTCAGAACCTCAGCACCAGCTTCCCGAAGCTCTCGTTCCGCTCCATCCGCTCGTGCGCCTCGCGGACCCGATCCACCGGGAGCACCTCGTCCACCACCGGCTTCACGAGGCCGCGCGCGACGAGCGGGAGCACGTCCCGCGCGAACGCCTGCGTGGCCGCGATCTTCTCCTCGAGCGGCCGCGGCCGGAGGACCGTGCCGACGATGCTCGCTCGCGCCCGCATGAGGAGCGACAGCTCCACCTGCGCCTTCGCGCCGCCCATCGTGCCGATCACCACGATCCGCCCGCCCGGCGCGAGGGCGGCGAGGTTCTCCGTCATGTACGGCGCGCCGACGAAGTCGAGCACGAGCGGCGCGCCACGCCCGCCGGTGAACCTCCGGACCTCCTCCGCGAAGCGCGGCTCCTCCTTCGCGACGAGGATGCCGTGCTCGAGCCCGAGGGCCTTCGCCCGCTCGAGCTTCTCCGCCGTGCGCGAGGTGCCCACCACGCCCGCGCCGGACGCGCGCGCGATCTGCACCGCCATCGTCGAGACGCCCGACCCGACCGCGTGCACGAGCACCGTCGCGCCGGGCCGGAGGCCACCGAGCGTGAAGAGCGCGTCGTGCGAGGTGACCCCCGCCTCCGGCAGCGCCGCGGCGTCCTCGAACGAGAGGCCGTCCGGGATCCGCATCAGCATCCGCTCGTGCACGAGCGTCAGCTCCGCCTGCGCCTCGCCCGCCGCGATGGCCATCACGCGGTCGCCCGGCTTCCAGGCGGTGACGCCCTCGCCCGCGCGCACCACCTCGCCCGCGAGCTCGAGCCCCGGCACGTCCTCGCGGTGCCCCGGCGGCGGCGGGTAGAGGCCGCGCCGCTGCAGCAGGTCGGCGCGGTTGAGCGCCGCCGCCCGCACGCGGACGAGCACCTCGCCGCGCGCCGGCGCGGGATCGGGCAGCTCCTTCACCGCGATGATCTCTGGACCGCCCTTGCCGCCGAAGACGACCGCCTTCATCGCACCCTCCTCACGCCCGGCGCGCCGAAGTGGCCGGTGGCCGCGCCGAACGGCGCCTCCCACGCGGCGCCGTCGGCGTCGCGCGCGACCTCGGCCGTGCCGGGCTGGACGTGCGCGAGAGGATAGCGGTCCGCGCGCGGTGCCGCGACCCTCTCGTCGTCGAGCGGGCACGCCGCGCCGGGCTCGAGCCCGGGGAGGGCGTCCGCGGGCGTCACCGCCACCGCGAGCGCGTAGCCGTTGTACGTCCCCTCCCACCAGAACGAGAGCTCCGCCGGGCCGCGGGCGACGCGCGCGGCGAGCGCGAGCAGCTCGGCGCGGAAGGCGCGGAAGGGCGAGGTGTCGTGGCGGGGATCGGCGCCCGCCGGCACGCGCCCGCCGTGCCGGGCGCGCAGGTCGTCGAGCGAGAAGAGGAGAATCCGGGCGGTGGGCGTCGCGCCGGCCTCCACGGGCTACCCGCGCAGCGTCCCGTCCACCGAGACCACCTGATCGCGCAGCGGGATCGTCCCGGCCTTGCCGGAGGCGGTGAGCGCCTCGCGGACGGCCATCGCGATGCCGCCGCAGCAGGGGACCTCCATCCGCACGACCGTGATGCTCCGCAGGTCGTTCGCCGCGAACAGGCGCGTGAGCTTCTCGGCGTGGGCGCGGTTGTCGTCGAGCTTCGGGCAGCCCACCACCAGCGCGCGCCCCGCGAGCAGCTCCTCGTGGAAGCCGGCGAAGGCGAACGGCACGCAGTCGGCGGCGACGAGCAGGTCCGCGCCGCGCAGCCACGGCGCGGTAACCGGCACGAGCGCGAGCTGCACGGGCCACTGGCCGAGCCGGCTCTCGCGCGGCGTGGCCGCGCCGCCCGCGGGGACCACCGAGAGGCCGCGGCGGGGGAGCGCCTGCGGGCGCGACCCCGGGCAACCGCCGCCGGTCGGCAGGTCCGCGACGACGGAGAGACGCGGGCGCGGCGTGGGAGTGGGCGGCGCCCGATCCGCGGCGGCGGCGGGGCGATCGGGATCCGCGCCGTGGGGCGCGCGCCCGGTCCGCTCGAGGTGGACCTTCACCGCGACCTCGTCGAAGGCGGCCGCGTCGCGCTCGATCACGGTGATGGCCCCCTGCGGGCAGTCGCCCAGGCACGCACCGAGGCCGTCGCAGAGCACGTCGCCGACGAGCTTCGCCTTGCCGCCCACGAGCGCGATGGCCCCTTCGGCGCACGAGGGGATGCACTTCCCGCAGCCGTCGCACTTCGCCTCGTCGATCTGGACGATCTTGCGGATCATGGCAGCGCCGGCCTTAGCATGCCCGGGCGCGCCGCAGGAAGGGAAGGGGGCGCGCGCCCGCCCGGCGACCCGCTCTCCGTCCCGTGCTCGTGGTGCTCCGGAAACTGGCCCGGGGGGCAAGCGCGCTGCACGATATCGCCTCGATGAGCGCTACGGCCGAGGCGACGCTGGAGGACGTGCTGGAGGCGGGCCGCGTGCTGTTCGGGCCGGCGTTCGGCGGCGCTCGGGCCCCGGGCTGGCGTGACGCCCTGCGGGCGGCCTACCGCCGGCGGGCCCTCGAGACGCACCCCGACCGAGCCCGCTCGCTCGGCCGCGGCGAGGCCGAGCTCGCGCGCGAGTTCCGGGCGGTCGTCGAGGCCTATCGCGTCCTGTCCACGCTCAGCCGGTGGCCCGCGGCGCCGGTCGCGCGCCCCGCGGCTCCGGCCCGTCCAGCGCAGCGTCACGGGCCGGCGGACCCGCACGCGCGCCGCGCGCGGACCGAGCCGCCTCCGGATCCGCGCGCGCGCCGCGCCGCGCCCGAGCCGGCCCGGCCCGCGTCCGCTCCGCACGTGCGCGTCCGCGTGGGTCTGCAGCCCGACAGGCTGCCGCGCCGGCGGCTCAAGCTCGCCGAGTACCTCTACTACGCGGGGCGCGTGCCCTGGTCCGCGTTCGTGGACGCGATCGCGTGGCAGCGGGCGCAGCGCCCGCCCGTGGGCCGCGTGGCGGTGGACTTCGGCTTCCTCGCGCCCGAGGACGTGCGGGAGATCCTGGAGCGCCGGCGCGCCGACGGGGCCACCGCGGTCCCGTTCGGCGAGTACGCCGTCGCGGCCGGCTTCCTCACGCCGTTCCAGCTGCTCGCCTCGCTCGGCCAGCAGCTCCGGCTGCAGCGCCGCATCGGCGCCTTCTTCGTCGAGCGCGGGCTGCTCGACGCGGAGGAGCTCGAGGAGGCGCGGCGGCGGCTCGCGCGCCACAACGCGCGCCAGGCGAGCGCGGGCGGCGCCGCCGCTCGCTGAGCGGCGCTCGACGGGGCGGCGCTCCTCGCGCGCCCCGTCGACGGGAATCAGCGCCGCGGGCGCTTCGCCTTCCGCGCCGAGGTCTTCCCCGCCGATCCGGCGCGCTTCGCGGGAGCACGCTTCGCCGAGGCGCGCTTCGCGGGCGAGCGCTTCGCGGCGCGCCGCGATCCGGCCGCCGGTTCGGCGTGGTTCACCGCCTCGATCGGATAGCCGTCGGGGTCGATGACGAACGCGGCGTAGTACGACGGGTGATAGTCCAGCCGCAGCCCGGGCGCTCCGTTGTCCGTGGCGCCCGCCGCGAGCGCGGCGGCGTGGAACGCGTCCACGTCCGCGCGGCGCCGTGCCACGAAGGCGATGTGCGGGGGCGACGCGGGCGGCTCGCCCACCCTCATCCAGAGGTACGGCTTCTCGTCCCCGAAGCCGCACGTGTCCTCGAACGCCATCAGGACGCGGTAGCCGAGCGGCGCGAGTGCCTTCTCGTAGAAGGCGCGGCCGCGCGCGAAGTCGCGCACGGTGAGCGTCATGTGATCGATCATGACGCGGAAGCTACCGCCGCTCGCGTCCGCGGCGGCGCGCCCTCCCGGGTCGGCCGCTCAGGCGACGACGTGGATCGTCGAGCCCTCGCGCGGCGTCTCCGCGACCGGCGCCGGCGGCGGGAAGTTGCCGGTCTGGCTCGCGAGCGCGCGGGGGCCGGGCCCCTGCGCGGCGCTCTCGATCAGCTTGAGCGCCTGCTCTCCCTGGAGCTTCTCGGCCTTCTTCACGGTCGAGATCTGCGCGGCCTGGATGTTCTCTACGCCGACGGGGTCGTTCAAGGTGCGCCTCCGCGCTCGAGAGCGTCGGGGACCGGTCGAGCAAGGAGCACGCCCGGCCCGGACCCGCGCAACCGGGCAATTCCTGCCGGGCTCGAGCAGCGCGCGCGCCGGCGTGAGGCCGGCCCAGGGTCGTCGCCCACCCGCGCTTCGGCGCCGTCGCCTACGACGCGGAGCGGGAGACGTACGGCTCGGGCTGCGGCGTCTGGAGGGCGTACCCCGACGCGTCGGGCAGGTGCACGCGGAAGGTCGCGCCCTGCCCCGGCGCCGACTCGACCGTGATGAAGCCGCCGTGCTCCCGCACGATCCCCTCCACCACCGCGAGGCCGAGCCCCGTCCCGTGGCCCGCGGCCTTGGTCGTGAAGAACGGCTCGAAGAGGTGCTCGCGCGTGCGCGGGTCCATGCCCGAGCCGGTGTCCGACGCGACGAGCACCGCGTGCCAGCCCGGCGCGGCGGAGCCGCCGGGCGCCGCCCAGAGCGCGGGGACGTCGGCCACGCGGACGCGCTCGAACCGGATCGTGAGCTTGCCGCCCTCCGGCATCGCGTCGCGCGCGTTGGTCCCGAGGTTCACGAGCACCTGCTGGAGCTGCGAGGCGTCGCCGCGCACGCGGAGCGGCGGGCCGTCGGCCTCGATCGCGAGCGTCACGCGCGGTCCCACCACGCGGCGCAGCATGCGCTCGAAGTCGCGCGCGACGTCCTGGATCGCCATCGTCGAGGGCGCGCTCTGCTCGCGGCGCGTGAAGGTGAGCAGGCTGCGGGTGAGCCGGGTCGCCGCGAAGGCGGCCTGGACCACCTCCTCGGCGGAGCGGCGCGTGGCGGCGTCGGGGGCGGAGAGCGCGAGGTGCTCGGCGGAGGCGGCGATGGCGGTCACCGCATTGTTGAAGTCGTGCGCGACGCTCTCGGCGATGCGGCCGAGCGCGTCGTTGCGGAGCGCGTGCCGGAGCTGCGCCTCGAGCACGCGCTGCTCGGTGATGTCGACGTGGCTGCCGCGCACGCCCTGCGGGCCGTCGGGCCCGCGCACCGGGCGGCAGCGGTGCGACACCCAGCGGAGCTCACCGTCGCGCCGCACGATCCGGAAGTCCACGCGCCCCGTCTTGCCGCCCGGCCCGAACGCGTGGCGGTGGTTGGCGTAGACGTCCCGGTCCTCCGGGTGCACCATCCGCTCGAGCAGCCCGGGGTCCTCGATGAACTCCTCGGCGGGGTAGCCGGTGAGCGTGAGGCACGACGGCGAGACGTAGGCGACCTCGCCCGAGGCGAGCCGCCAGAAGATCATCTCGGTCGCGAGGTCGGCGACCACGCGGTAGCGGGCCTCGCTCGCCCGGAGCCGCTCCACGAACCAGGCGAGGGCGATCCCGCAGAGGCCGCCGATGACCCCCGGCACGACCAGGCCGCGCGGATCGAGCGCGAGGGCGTACGCCACGCCGAGGTCGTGGCCGAGCATGATCCGGTTCGGGATCGAGACGGCAGCGAGCGCGATCGCGCCGAGCGCGAACGCAGCCGCGAACCGCATGCCCCTGGATCTCCACATCGCGCCGGTCTCCTCGAAAACGTGGAGTCTCTCCCGACCCGGATGTGGGTCGAAAGGCGCACCCCACGGACGGTGCGCTGGAACCGGCAGTCGTCCCGCGGACCGGGGACACGGACGCGCACCCTCCGTGTGGTGGGAGGCCGGCGCCTTCACGCCGCGCGCGGGCGCGGCGCGGGCGGGGCGCTACCAGTACCGCTCGACGTGCACCTGCCCCGGCGTGCGCGCGTCGTGCTCGAGGAAGCCCTCGCCGGAGAGCACCTTCGACATGTCGTCGATCATGCCCGGGTTGCCGCAGAGGAAGACGTGCGTGTCGCGCGGCGTGGGCCTCGAGCCCCACGCCCGCTCGAGCGCGCCACCCGTCCAGAGCGACTGCACGTACCCGGTGGCGCCGCCCCACGGCGCGGGCTCCTCCTGCGGCCGGCTGACGGTCGGGAGGTAGGCCATCCGCGGGGAGAGGCGCGCCATGGTGATGACCTCGGCCGAGTAGGCGAGGTCCCACGAGTGGCGCGCGCCGGCGAGCACCGCGTAGCGGCGCGGCGCGGGGCCGGCGAGCTCGGTGCGGAGCATGCTCATGTACGGCGCGAGCCCGGTGCCGGTCCCGATCATCACGATGTTCTGGGCGGGCGGCACGTCGCGCATGGTGAACATGCCGGTGAGCTTCGGCCCGACCCAGACGCGGTCGCCGGCCTGGAGCGCGAAGAGGCGCGGGGTGAGCTCGCCGGAGCGGACCAGCGTGATGAAGAGCTCGAGGTGATCGCGCGCGAGCGAGGAGGAGGCGATCGAGTAGGCGCGCCGGATCATCTTCTCGGGGTCGGCCGGCTTGTCCTCCGGATCGCAGAGCGCGGTGCGCGGCGCGCGCCCCGGGAGCCCCAGGACCGCGAACTGCCCGGGCACGAACTCCGGGAGCTTCCAGCCGTCGGGCGCCACCCGGAGGATCATGAGCCCGGGGGCGGCGTCGATCCGCTGCGTGACGACGGCGTTCGTCTCGGGGCGGGGCATGGCGGGACTCTAGCAGCGCCCCCCCGTCGCAGCACGCCGCCGTCCGGGGCCGGCCCGGCGACCGCGCGCATCGCCCGGCGCGGGCGCTCCGCGCCGCCACGCGTTACAACGGGGCCGCGTGTCCCGCACCCTGCGCGCCATCCCCACGCTCCTCCGCGTCGGCTTCGCCGAGTCGATCGCCTACCGCGCGGAGATGTTCATCTGGCTCCTCTCCATCACGATGCCGCTCGTCATGCTCGCGCTCATGACGGCCGTCGCGCGCGAGGCGCCGATCGGCCGCTTCGGCGAGGCCGACTTCGCCGCCTATTACCTCGCGGCGCTGGTGGTCCGCCTCAACACGGGGGCGTGGGTGGTCTGGGAGGTGAACTTCGAGGTGCGCCAGGGGACGCTCGCGTTCCGGCTCTTGCGCCCCATCCACCCGCTCGTCCACTTCGCCTGCGCGAACGTGGGCGCCATGCCGCTGCGCGTGCTCATCTCGCTCCCGCTGGTCGGTGGGGCCGTCTGGGCGGTCGGCCCGGAGCGCTTCACGCACGACCCGCTGCTGCTCGCGCTCTTCCCCGTCACGGTGCTCGGGGCCTGGCTCATCACCTTCCTCGCGCAGGCGCTCATCGGCGCGCTCGCCTTCCGGGTGGACAACTCGTCGGCGCTGTTCGAGCTCTGGCTCGGGCTCTACGCGCTGCTCTCCGGGTACCTCGTGCCGCTCGAGCTCTTCCCCTCGTGGCTGCACGGCGTGGTGTCGTGGCTGCCCTTCCGCTACATGCTCGCCTTCCCCGTCGAGCTGGTCGTCGGCCTGACCCCGCGCGCCCAGGCGCTCCTCGGGCTCTGCGTGCAGTGGGCCTTCATCGCCGGCCTCGGGCTCGCGACGCGGCTCGCGTGGCGCTCGGGGCTGCGCCGCTTCTCGGCGTTCGGAGGCTGACCTTTGCTGCGCTACCTCCGGCTGCTCGGCGTCCAGCTCCGCGCCTCGCTCACCGTCGCGCTCCAGTACCGCCTGGAGTTCTTCGTCCAGGGCGGCCTCGCGCTCTTCTGGACGACCACCTCGCTCGTGCCGCTGGCGGTCGTCTTCGGCACGCGGCCGAGCGTCGCGGGCTGGACCTTCGACGAGGCGCTCGTGGTGGTCGGCTGGTTCACGCTCGTGAAGGGGATCCTCGAGGGCGCGGTGAACCCCTCGCTCGCGAGCGTGGTCGAGCACATCCGCAAGGGCACGCTCGACTTCGTGCTGCTCAAGCCCGCCGACGCCCAGTTCCTCGTCTCGACCGCCAAGTTCGCCCCGGCGCGCATCATCGACACGCTCGGCGGCGCGGTCATCATCGCGATCGCCTTCCACCGGATGGGCCGGGTGCCCTCGCCCGCGGCGGTGCTCGCGGCGCTCCTCCTGCTCGCGTGCTCGGTGCTGATCCTCTACGCCCTCTGGATCCTGGTCATCTCGGCGGCGTTCTTCGTGGTGAAGGTGGACAACCTGTCCTTCCTGTTCCTCTCCATCTTCGACGCCGCGCGCTGGCCGGCGGACGTGTTCCGCGGCGCGCTGCGGGTGGTCTTCACGTTCGTGCTGCCGCTCGCGCTCATGACCACCTACCCGGCGCGCGCGCTGCTCGGCGGCCTCGGCCCCGGCGACGCCGGCGCGGCGCTCGCGACGGCCCTCGTCTTCGCCGCCTTCGCCCGATTCGTCTGGCTTCGCTCGATCGGGCGGTATACGTCAGCCTCGTCCTGATGCTGCGCCTCACCTTCCTCGGCACGTCGGCCGCGCAGCCGACCATCCACCGGAACCTCACCGCGCTCGCGGTCCGCCGCGAGCGCGAGCTGTTCCTCGTGGACTGCGGCGAGGGCACGCAGCGGCAGATGATCCGGTTCGGCACCGGCTTCGACGTGGACGCGATCTTCTTCACCCACTTCCACGCGGACCACTACCTCGGGGCGATCGGCTTCCTGCGGACGCTCTCGATGCAGGGGCGCGAGGCGCCGCTCGATCTCTACGGCCCGCGCCCCGCCCGCCGCCTCCTCGACGTGATGCTCTTCACCGGGACCGAGCGGCTCGCGTTCGAGGTGCGGATCCACGAGGTGGCCCCGGGCGAGGACGTGCGCCGCGAGGGCTGCCTCATGCGCGCCTTCGAGACCGACCACCGCACGCCGTCGGTGGGGTGGGCGCTCGTGGAGGACGACCGCCCCGGCCGCTTCCACCCGGAGCGGGCGCTCGAGCTGGGCGTTCCGAAGGGGCCGCTGTGGGGCGAGCTCCAGCGCGACCGGCCGGTGACGCTGCCCGACGGCCGGACCGTGGCGCCGGAGGCGGTCGTCGAGCCCCACCGCCGCGGCCGCCGCGTGGTGGTGAGCGGCGACACGCGTCCGTGCGCCGGGACGGTCGAGGCCGCGCGCGGCGCCGACGTCCTCGTGCACGACTGCACGTTCTCGGACGCCGAGGCGGAGCGTGCGGTCGAGACGCGCCACGCCACCGCCCGCGAGGCCGGCCGCGTCGCGGCGGAAGCCGGCGTCGCCCGCCTCGTGCTCACGCACCTCTCCACCCGGTACGACCGCGAGTGGCAGCCGCTGCTGGATCAGGCGCGCGAGGTCTATCCCGGCGAGCTCGAGGTCGCGTCGGACGGCAGGGTGATCGAGGTGCCGCTCCCGGAGTAGCGGCGAGCGGCCGTGCGGGGCGGAAGCGCGGAGGCGCGGAGGATGCCGCTCCCGAGGCCACGCGAGCAGCCGTGCGGCGTGCGGCGGCGCGGGGAGGGGCCACAGGTATGGCCTCGACGGCGCCCGCCGCGGTCTTAGATCCGGGCCCATGATCACCGTCCGCAAGGCCGAGGCGCGCGGCCACTTCGACCACGGCTGGCTCGACACGCGCCACACGTTCTCGTTCGCGAGCTACCACGACCCGGCGCACATGGGCTTTCGCGCCCTGCGCGTCATCAACGAGGACCGGGTGGCGCCCGGCGAAGGCTTCGGCCGGCACGGCCACCGCGACATGGAGATCATCTCGTACGTGCTCGAGGGCGCGCTCGCGCACGAGGACTCGACCGGCGGCAAGGGCGTCCTCACGCCCGGCGAGGTGCAGCGCATGAGCGCCGGGACCGGCGTCACGCACTCGGAGTTCAACGGCTCGCAGGACGCGCCCGTGCACTTCCTGCAGATCTGGCTCCTGCCCGGGCAGCTCGGCGTGAAGCCGTCCTACGAGCAGAAGCGCTTCCCGGAAGCGGAGCGCCGCGGCAAGCTCCGCCTCGTCGCGGCGCCCGACGGCGCGGACGGCGCACTGCGCATCCACCAGGACGCCCGCGTGTTCGCCGCGCTCCTCGCCGGCGGCGAGCGGGCGAGCCTCGAGCTCGCACCCGGCCGCCACGGCTGGGTGCAGGTCGCGCGCGGCGAGGTCGAGGTGAACGGCGTGCGGCTGGCGGCCGGCGACGGCGCAGCGATCTCGGAGGAGCCGGCGGTGCAGATCGAGGGGAAGGGCAGCGAGCCGGCGGAGCTGCTCGTGTTCGATCTGGCGTAGCGGGCGGTCGGGGTCGAGGTCGGGGTCGGGGTCGGGGTCGCATCATCGAGCGAGCGTCGCCGTGAACCGGGAGGTCTCCGAGCTGGGGAGCGGGGATCGGCAGCGAAGAGGCTGCGGCCGAAGCGGTACCGCGCGCGGGAAGCGGAACCGTGAATCGGCTAACGGTGGCGCGTGGCGGCGGCGGGTGGCTTCGAGCGTCGGGGGCGGGGTGGCGGGAACGGAAACGGCGGGTTGGCGGGTTGGCAGGCTGGCGAGCTGGCGAGCTGGCGAGCTGGCGAGCTGGCGGGGGTGGGGGGGTTGGCGGGGTGGGGGGGGGGGGGGGGTGGGGGGGTGGGG
>Ga0184637_10000370_pt1 | contig 33416 bp, 52 predicted proteins | sample PLM3_127_b2_FD_133143 | JGI IMG/M metagenome (GOLD analysis project Ga0184637, IMG submission 133143) | Groundwater sediment microbial communities from an aquifer in East River, Colorado, USA - PLM3_127_b2 | ecosystem: Environmental > Terrestrial > Soil > Riparian zone | place: USA: East River... | reverse complement strand
TAAAGGGCAAATTACTCAATGGGACGTTGAAAATAGTTCCATTGATGTAACTCCAGCTATTGCTGGTGCTATCGCAACAGACTTGGTTGTTGTTGATGGTATCACTGCTCCTTTGTCATTGCCTGCATTGTATGGTGTTCCATATCAGCATTCAAATGCTAGCACTGGTACTTGGCTTGGATTCAGCCGTGCTACTACTCCTGAGATTCGGTCAAACCGAGTTAATGGTGGCAGCAGTGCATTATCTTTGCCATTGCCAAGGCTAGCAATCAATAAGATTGGAAATAGAGTTGGTATTGATAATAACTTCAAGCCAAATGCATGGTTGCATCCTTGCCAGAAACAGGCTTATGAAGATATTGGTCAATCAGTAATTATGATTCAGAAGCAGGCCAAAGAAGAAGGTCTGGATATGTATTTTGACAGGATGCAATTTGCTGGTGCTCCTGACAAACCATCTTATAACTGGAGTAAAAAGCGTATTGATTTCGTATCAGATGAGGTTTGGGGTCGAGGAGAAATTCTACCAATTGGTTTCTATATGACTGATGGTAGAAAAATCTTTGAGATTAGAAGCTCATCTGGTGGAGTTGCTACGGCTGATATCTTCTATATGGTGTGTGGTATGCAATTCTTTGTTAATAATCCAGCCGCTACGGCATATATCGACGACCTAGCCATTCCGGCTGGTTACAATTAAAAGGAGTTATTGAAATGGGTGAACTCAACCGATACAATATTGGACAGCCACAATCTGAGCAGAATGCACAGCCTAATACACTTGCATCTGCTGCAACGATTGCTCCTGTTCATGGATTTACTAGGGTTACCGGAACAACCCAAATTACTAAGATTACACCTCCAATGCCAGGCTATCATCAGTTGACATTTGTCTTTACGTCAGCTTATGCTGGTGCTTTTACTTCTGGTGGCTCTGGAGATGGTGCTATTCATGCTTCATATACTTCTGTGGCAGACAGGCCAGTTACATTGCATTATGACCCAAGAACTCAGCTTTATTACGTTCAGACAGTAGCATAATAGTTATCTAGTAAAAAGCCCTTGCCGGCTCAGCTAGGAACCGGCATTAAATTCTATGAAGATCCTGCAACATCGTTATCTGATTAGATACAGATGGTATTATAGTTTGCCATCTGTATTTCGTAATCCAATGCAATATGGATTTGGGGATTACATTCTCCATCTATATTATACTTTTAGGAGCCCATTTTTATTTCGATATTATATGATATTCAGAAAAGATTTGATGAATGGTGAAGACAGCACTTTTAGGAAGCTGAATAGCTAATGGAACTCACAGAACCAATTGAAGTAATCAACAAACGATTAGCTGATTTATTTGGCATAGATACAGCTTCATCTAGACCTATGTGGCGTATAACTTGGGGAGATGAGGAGTTTGAATGGCGATTCGGAGAATACGAAGATATTACTTCATTTGGAGTATATCTAAGAACTGTTGTAGAAACTCGATTGGTTCCCAAATATAGGCAGTGGGCACCACATATGTATATTCTTGAGAGGTTAGTTTCTGTTCCAGTAAATCAACAAAAAGAAATACCAGAAATTCAGACATCATATGAACCACTTTGGACATTTAGAGATAAGAATGATAATCCAATTCCTCCAAAATGGGAGGCTATTCAATTAATTATAAGCGTAATTCTTTCTGTTCAACATAAAGATAATAGATTTATAAAAAGATATTTTGACCCAGATGGTGAAAATACAGAAGAGGTATTAGTTGCGCAAAAGAAAAGAATAGATAATATTATTGAAGAATTATTTGGGGAACAGTCGTCTTTGCAAGGTACTACATATGCGACTGGTGAATCAATCATAGTGCCCAGAAATTTTGAAAGGATACACTAATGTCTCCAGTAGGATTTCCAGGTTTTGAAGGATTGACAAGGCGCCGGACGACTAGAGCACCTGTCAATCCTATGGATAAGTCAACTATTGTTTCAATTTATCCTAAAGAGCTAGATGAAGTTAAACATACAATTATGCCCAGCCGCTTTCATTTAGATGCTGGTAGTTTTGAGAATCCTGCAATTCTAGTAGTTGGTAGTAGTTCCTGGTGGAGAGAAGTTGATGAAGAATCTCCACTGCTTGAAATTCCAAATAGTTCAATTCAGGTTGCAGATTCAATTGTAAAAGATTATTGCAATGGGCTTCTTGCTTGTAATATGGTTGATGCAATGCCTGGAATTTTCTATATTCCTGGTGAGTTTACTAAGATTGAGCTAAAAATTAAGCATAAATCAACACTTGAGAAAGCTAAAGCTAATCAGGAACGTTGGTTCCAAGCATTAGTTAAGATGGCGGATACTCTTTGGGCTAAAACAAATGGCAATCCAATTACTATTAGTGATGATATGAGAATGGCTGCAAAGAATCTCAATTTGACTGAGAAGGATTGGATGAAAGATTTCACAATGATTGAGAATGTTAGATGTGTTGCTTGTGGAACTCCAAGAAATCCAGGATTTCCAGTTTGCCCAAATTGTCACGCTATTGTTGACACTGAGAAAGCGAAATCTCTCAATATTAAGTTTGCTGAGTAACTATGACAACAGCAAATCTATTAGCATCTTCTGTTATGGATTCAGCAGCTTCATTATTGAATGATACTGCTAAATCTACTTATACTTATACCGTTCAAATTCCTTATTTGAATATGGCTCTACGTGATTTACAGGAGTCATATGAGCTTAATAATATTCCAGTATCTGATGAGACATCAGCCGTTATTAACGTTCCTGCTGGAAATAGCTCTATTATATTTGCACCAATACCTTCAAATCCAGATGTAGATTATCTACCAAGTAACTTAATTGAACCTAGGAAGCTATGGGAACGATCTGAAGGAATTGACCCATATGTTCCAATGACTCGTGTTAATAGTCTTGATTTATCAGCGGCTGGAGTTCAGATTAATCAACTTAGTAATTATGTTTGGGCTAGCCAGAAAATCAAATTTTTACCAGCTAATCAAGATAATGATATTAAAATGGATTATATACGTAACTTATTTGCTCTAGTTGTAGATGAATATGCTAAATTAGGTGTTATTAACGCCCAATCCTATCTGCAGTATCGTACAGCGGCTCATGTTGCTAAGTTTGTAGAAGAGAATGATGTTCGTGCTCAATCATTGAATGTAGAAGCTACGATATCTCTTGACAAAGCATTAGGAATTGGTACTAAAGGGCGTCAATCAATTAGTATTAGGCATCGTCCATTTAGAGCATCTTATAAATCTAGAAGCTATATGTGAGATAATATACCTTTGGCATCTAAGATGCTGGTCGTAACGACTGGAGGCTGGAAATGACAATGCCGGGATTTTGGCAACAGTTAAGAACAGATAACAGAGATGTAGCTCGTGGTTCTGGTGGACTAGGAGCACTAAGTAGAGCATTTTATATATTTCCACAAGGAAACGGTCCCCGTGGGGCATTTACCTTCACTACATTTACTGCTTTAGCACCTCATCTTCGTTCAAGAGATGTTATTGTTATTGGTGGTGTATTGAGAGAACAGGCAATAGCACCACTTGGTGTATTTGATGTTACTGTTATTGGAGCCGCTAATCAGCCGAGACAAGCTACTAGCGGCGGTGTTCCAACTGGTGGTGGTGCTACTTGGTTAGCTCCTACATCTCCAGCAGCGGCTACTCCACTAATTGAATTAAGAGAACAAGGTTGGACATTTGAGAACATCTTCTTTAATGGACCAACTGATGATGCATGTATTAAAATGCACCGCGAAGAAACAGCTACTTATCCAGATGCTTCCCATTTGACATTACGTGGATGTAGATTGGGTGGTGGATTTATTGGATTAGAAGATTTTGGTGGTGCATCTAACGTATTGATTGAAAATTGTTCATTTGAGGACTTCTCTGGTGCAGGCGGAGCTGCTATTAGAGTAACTAATCAGGGAATTGCTATTCCATCAAGATGGATGGTTCGCAATAGTAGATTTCTACCAAGTGTTAATGGTATTGTTGGTGCTTGGGTTGATAGTGATTTTCTACATAATGTTATTGCTAAAGCAACAACTACTACTATTAATCTTGCATCAGGAAATACTGGTCTTCGTAACTTCGTTTATATGAATGTGTTTAATGTTGATAATGCTGGATTCGACCCAGCTGGTGGATACACTGGTAATGCAACTGATACATGGGTTAATTACTTACAGGATGCTATTGATTTTGGTATTCCTGCGTAATTAGTGAGTTGGGCCATCCTATGATACTAACTCTTGCCGTGGGACTTTATCATTGCTCCGTGTTGATAAAGAATAGGAAGAGGGACAAGTAGGATGGCCCTTTTTATGAGCGAATTAAATTATGAAACTTCGTGATCATTCTCCAGTAGTTATATCTGAATTCAATGGCTTATGGCAACGTGGAGATCCTGAAAATGCACCATTAGATCATTTTGAGGATTGTGAAAATATAAAATTTGTTGGCACATCATCGTTTGGAACTAGAGACGGAATAGGAATTAGCCAGGATGTAGCTGTTCCATTATCAAATGTTAAACGAATCTATAATTATCCAATAGCAACTGGTAATACATTGATCGTATTGACGTTTAATGATGCTACAAACACTGGTAGTATTCATCATGTTGTAAATTCAACTACTGTTTTTGGGCCACTATTATCTATTGTTGGAATGACTGATTTTGCATTTGTTTCATATGCAGGACGAGCATATATTAGTCCATTTACAACATTTGTTACTGGTGATTTAAACATTGAAAAGGGGCTATCTAGTCAATTTCTTTATGTGTATGCAGGTGATGGAACAGCCGCTCGTAAAGCCGCTGGTTCACCATTAGCAGGTGCATTAACTATTGCAAATGGCGCAGCAGGAAATACAGATGCTGGGTTTCATCTATTTGCTTTCGTTGCTGAAACAAATTCTGGCTATCTAACAGCACCAGGAGCTATTACTGGATTTAATACTAGTGGAACATTCTCTGTCTCATTCTCTACTGTTCCGGTTGGTGGAGCAACTGTTACTAAGAGGCATCTTGTTGCTACTAAAGTAATTACTGGTTATAATGGTAATACTACAGGATATACATTTTACTTCGTTCCAAATGCAACAATTAATGATAATGTCACAACAGTATTGAATAACATATCATTCTTCGATGCTGATTTACTGGATGATGCTTCGCATCTACTAGATAACTTTGCAGAAATTCCGGCTGGTGCTGTTCTTGCATTATATCATAATCGTCTTTGTTTATCTACTACATTTAATGATATTTCTTTGACTTTGGTATCAGCACTAGGAGAACCAGAAGCAATTAGTCAAATAGATGGTCTTATAGTTACTCCTTTAGATGGAAATCCAATTACTAATTCGCAAGAATTACGTGATGTCTTCTATGTATTCAAACGTGCAAGAACTGTTTCATATGCAGATAATGGTGATGTTCCATCTAGTTGGATACTTGTAAACATAGATAATGCATTAGGTACGTGTGTTCATGGTATTGCCACAGTATTAGATTCTGGTTCTTCTTCTGTTGATTTTCTTATCATATGTACTTACCAGGGTATATCAGTATTTAATGGTCGATACTTAACTCCAGAGTTAACTTGGAAAATTGAAGATTTTTGGAAAAATCTTGATAGGAATGATTTTAGGCTTATTCAAATTGTTAATGCACCAATCCAGAAAGAAATTTATTGTGCATTACCAGACCGAAGACTTCTATGTGGCAATTATGGTAATGGATTTGATTATAAAAAGATAAAGTGGGCACCGTGGTCATATCAAATGGGTGTTAATACAGTAGCAATTCATAATATCGATGAGATAGTCATAGGTGCGGATACAGATTAATGTCTACTACTACATATAGTGGGAATTTTGATGTAGATAATATCCAGCGTCTTGGCACGCTTGTTAATGCTACAGATTCTGGAAGTAATTGTAATTTGTCTATTAGTGGAGTTCATTCTGATAGTTTTGTTGATGCTGGTCCTTTACCATCTCCTGAGCAAATCACTGCAGAAGTTACAGTAACTCCAGGCCCAGATTATTTATTAATGGGTGATGCTGATCATGCTGGTGTAATTGGGCCAATTCCTGTTGGTTCAGCAATATCAAAAGTCGTTCTTAGATTTAATGCAGCTGTTTCACTAACTACTCAGGGTTCATTTGAAGCGGCTACTGGTATTCTAGATGCAATTACTGGAGCATCTCAATATGAAATTGGTTTAGTTCCATTTCCTTATCTTCCAAGTTGGATAACTGATGAAAATATTATAAGCACTTCTAATATTGATCAAGAAATTAACACACCGCCTACAAATTTTCAGACTATTATATCATTGAGTACGAATCCTATAATTGAGGTAGAATATGATTTTTCTCAGAATCCTGGTGGAGCTTTTCCACAAGGATTTATGAGTTATGATGATTTTATAATTAATTTCACTCAAGTCGGAATAATATTATCAAGTAACAATATATCTGCCAGTCAATTTAATACTCTTACTATTGGCACTGCTGCGGCAGGTTCTACTACCGTAGATTTGAGTGGTAATGTCTCAGTATTAATTGTTACAAATAATTGGAGCATGATAGTTACATGGAGTCAGGCTTTTCGGTGGACATTAGAGACACCTGGTCCTGTTGTAATTGGGTCACCAATTGTAATTACGTCTCCTGACGAAGATTTATGTCCTAATCTTGAAGGCATTCAAATAATCGTAGGTGGAGAGACTTTCGATGTCCCAAACCAGTATATTGAAATCTGCACTCCAGATAGAGTAGTATTTACTGTTCCTCCTGAAATTGGAAACTCTGGTGGAACAGCACAAATTGTGGCTGTAATTAAACCACCATCTGGTGGTGGAACTATATTTGTTGGAATTATAACAATTCTAATTGAGAATGCAAGCGGAATTTATAGAATTATTAAAGATAAGACAGCAGACACTCTCTATGATAGAGATACTCCAGGTGCTACAATTAATGTAAGAATTCCAAATCCATTTGCAAAGACTGGATTTATTGGTGGCTAGGCAATTTTCAGCTGGTGAAATATTACACTTCAATACAGTTAGAATTCGTGTGGCTGGTTCAGGTAATCTTCAGCAATATTTAAGAAGTTTAGATGATGTTCATAATACTCAATTAGCCAATGTTGCAATGGAGGCAACTACTAATAAAGAAGCTAATACACTAGCTAATTTTAAAGATCAATATTCCCAATTGGAAATTAGAACTGTTGCTATTGATGAAACTTTTAATATTTCTAAAATTAGAATATTTATTAAACAAACAGCAACTGGTTATCCACAGTAATGTTCGATCCATCACGACTATTTGCACAATTACTAAATACAGGGTTACAACAGAAGGATAATCCTCTATATCAAGTCATTTATAACCTAATTAAATCTACTTCTGAATTAACTAATGCTGTTTCCAGTGGTAGCACTACAATAGGACCAGTAGGACCACAAGGTGTTCAAGGAATACCAGGAGTAGGAATTTCATTAGATAGCGGAATGGATGGTAGTAGTGATCCATTTAATGAATTATTATTTAATAGGCAAATTGATGCCCAACAAGGAATACTTGGGCCAGTAAGTATTGGTGATATAAAAGAATATGGATTATCTGGATTTATTATTACATCTAAAGATTTTTATGGCGGAGACTGGATTGGATGGTTTCGTAGGCAGTCAAATGCTAATCCTTGTGAATCAGTTATTCGTCATCAACATTTTTCCGGTGGTGCAGTTGTTCCACAACCAATTTTCACTGGTATTGCTGCACGAGGAACTCTTGCTTCACCAACTACATTGCAAACTGATGATTATCTTCTAATACTTGATGGACGTGGATATGATGGTTCTGCTACTGATTGGAGTGAATATGCATTAGGATTTAGTGATACTTCTGCTCAAATTGCTTTTCGTGTAGGTTCTAATTGGAGTGGCTCTAATCATGAGTCTTATATAAGCTTTAGAACAATTCCAAATGGTGCTACTTCACCAATAGAGAGATTAAGAATTGCTTCAACTGGATTTATTGGTCATTTAGGATATGCTAGTAATCCTTTTGCGAGTTTTGCTGCAGCTTCTGATGCTGATTATTCAGTAGTTTTAGATAGCTTTAATGCAGTTAGTGTAGCAACTAGTGCTAATATTACAGCTAGAAGAGCTAGAGGAAGTCAATCGTCTCCATCAGCAACATTAAATGGAGATCAAATATTTTCGTTCCAAGCAAGAGGTTATGGTTCTGGTGCATTTTTAACTCATGCTTCCGCTGCTTTTAACTTCATAGCAACTGAAAATTATGATTCTACACATGGTGGTGGAGAAATTGCTATTCAAACTACTCCAAATGCATCTGTAACTGCTGTTAGTATTTGGAGATTTGCAAATAGTGGAGATTTCCAGGCAATTGCATCAGGGGTTAAAATTGATTTGAGTGCTATTTCAGCAGGTAATCCAAATTTTAAAATAACAGCAACTAGTGATACTCCAGCAACTACATGGACTGGTGGTGTCCCATCAAATAATCCATCTGGATATATTGAAATTCTTGACGGAGCCGCTGTACGATACATTCCATTTTGGACGTGAGATGCCAGAAATTCTTTTAGATGTTGTAGTTAAACGTAATTTGGGTGAACTTGCATTTCAAGTCTGTATTCTTCAGGCTGAGAATGATGCCTTAAAAAAAGATTTAGAAAAGCTAAAAGTTCAACTAGTAGAAGTCGTTAATAAGATATCGGAGAAATCTGATGGCAGCAAATAAAATTTTTAGGTTCGGACCGCTTGCATTAACAACTACATTAACAACTAATATTCTAAATCCACCTACTGCATCTGGTGGAGTTAATGGTGGTTCAAGTAGTCAGTACATAGTATTGAGACATATTAGAATTGTTAATAAAACAGCTGCTGCCGCGACGTTTACATTATATCTGGGTGCTACAGGTGCTAATGCGATTGGAACTGAATTTATTGGAACAGGCTTTTCTATTCCTGCTAATAGTGCGTATGATTGGTATGGAATGGCAAGACTAGATGCTGCCGATTTTCTAGTTGGTGGTTCTAATACTCCTACTGCATTAACTATTCAAGGAGAAGGTGAGATTGGGGTTAGTGGATAATTTTATGCAATTTATTGAAATATTTGGGAGAGTCGTCGATCATGAAGGTGGATATGTCAATAATCCTGATGATCCTGGTGGAGAAACTAAATGGGGTATTAGTAAGAGAGCATACCCTAATCTAATTATTAAAGAATTAACTCGTGAAGATGCAATTAACATATATAGATATGACTTTTGGAATAAATTGGAATTAGATTCATGGACTGATGTAGTTCAGTTTCAAATATTTGATTTTGCAGTAAATTCAGGAATTCAGACTGCTATTAGATATCTACAAAGAGCAGTGAATGTTGCTGACGATGGCTATTGGGGTCCAGTAAGTAAATTTGCTGCATCTTCTATGATAGAATCAGATATTATCATGAGATTAAATGCGGAAAGACTTGATTTCATGACTAGATTAAAGAATTGGCCTAATGCTAGTAAAGGTTGGGCACGTAGAATTGCACAGAATTTGCGCTATGGTGCTTTGGATTCTTAGGAGAAATTTGTGCCACCTGCTGGAATCGACTTACTTAATACACAATCACTTAGACAGCCGTACGGAAGAGTACAGCCAAATTTAGACCCACTAACTAGACAATATCAATTATATAATACTGGCGTTGAACAACAGGCTGAGGATTATTCTGGTTTAATGAAAAGATTTAATGAAATGTATGGAAATATAGCAAACAAAGGTCAATATTCAGCTCAGCAGCAGGCTGATATTCGAGAACGTGGTATTTCACCAATTCGTTCAGTTTATTCAAGTGCTAATAGAGATGTTGATAGGCAGAGAGCATTACAAGGTGGTTATTCACCTAATTATGGTGCCGTGAAAGCCAAAATGGCTCGTGAGATGTCTGAATCTCTATCTGGAGCTACAACTAATGTCAATGCTCAATTAGCTCAAGATATGATGAAAAATCAACAAGCTATGAATGCACAACAGTTATCAGCATTAGGTGGTTCCAGTTCATTGTATGGAACTACTCCTGCGCTAGCTAAAACCTTTGGAGATCAAGCATTACAAGGTGCTGAACTACAACATCGCATTAATCAACAACCATTACCAGGTAGACGTTCACCTTCTATGGGAATTTCTGAACCGACACGTCCCAGATTGAGATAAGACTATGCCAACAGACTTCATCGAAAAGCTACGAATGCAAAATTTGTTTCCAGTACAAGGCAAACCTATTGGAATGCCTGATTTTGATGCTGGAATTCAATATGATACAGGTGGACAAAATCCATTTGGGATAAATATTAATCGTGAAGGACCAATTAGATACGGGCCTAAACCTATGGTTACTGAACCAGAAAAGTTTATTCAGACTGTTGATAGAAGTATTACTCCTACTCAAAAAGAAGCATTTAGACTGCAAGAGAAAGAAATTGAATCTAGAGGTGATATAGCTAGACACGGAATGGGAATTAAAGAGAGAGATTCTGCCATCAGACAGCAAAGAGCAGATATTTATGACTTCAAAGCTAAAAATCCACATATGAAAATTATTATGCCACCTGGAGGTAATGTATCAGCTATTAATCCACTTACAGGTGAGACTATGGATTTAGGTATTTCATCCGGTAAGATGGATGAAGAAGATAGATTAAGACTAACTGGTGGACAAAGGATGGAGCAAATTGGTGCTCGTGGTGATATTCAAAGAGATATCCAAGGTACTCGTGGACAACAGAGGTTAGGAGAAATAGCTGCTAGCATTGCTGGTAGACAACAGTTACAAGATACTAGGCCTAATAAAGAACTAGCTCCTACACAACTTAGAACGACCCAACAGAATATAGCTCGTGAATTAGTAAATACTAGACCTGATTTAGGTAAGTTTATTACATTTGATGAGAGAGGTAATCCAGTTAATACTGCTCCACAAGGTTCACCTGAGTTTGATAGGATTAATAGTGCTTTATATAAGCCTGGTAAAGATATCAAACTACCATCTGAGAAGAAAGCTGAAATTAAACCAACTACTACTAGTGATAAGATAATGGTTGAAAAGGATGGTAAGAGATTTAACCTTCCAAAGTCTCAGCTAGGAGAAGCTACTAAACAGGGTTATAAACAGGTTAAGTAATGCCTCAGAAGCTTGATTTGGAACCTGTTGAAGATACTAGTTTGGACTTGGAGCCAGTAGAAGAGACTACTATTGCTCCAGAACTAGATATTGCTCCTATCTCTACTGAAGAACCGACTCCAGAAAAAGGATGGTTGTCTAAGGCTTATGATTCTATATCTAAAGTTGGTAGTGCTATAACTGAACCTGTTACTGAAATTCCATCTGAGTTTGCTCGTTCTATTGCGCAGTATATTGATGAACCTTCTGACGTAGATCCATCATATTTATCTGGCGTAAAGGCTAGAGCTAAAGGATTTGCTCGTGGAGCTGTAGAAGGTGCTGGAGAATTAGTTAGTAGTCTAACTTCACCAGTTAATCTTGCCTTAACTGCATTAGGTTTGGGAGAGCTTGGTGCGGCTAAGAAAGGATTAACTGGTATTGCTAGTGCTATGAGAGCAGGAACTAGATTAGCCTCATTACCAGTTGTTGCTCATGGAGCTTATCAAACAGCTAGACCTAATGCTACTTTAGGTGAAAGAGCTACTGGTTTAGTCGAAGTAGCTGGTGGTTTGGCTGGAGTGAGAAAACGTCCAATAACTAAACCTAAATTAGATTTAGAGCCTATAGAAGGTCCTAAATTTACTCAATCTTTAAAACAAACTGGTGGCAAGACATTAGGTGAGATGAAAGCAGAAGCAGATTTAGCTAAATTACCAGAAACTCCAGAATTCTTATCTAAGCTTAAGTTTGAAGATAAAGTTCCATCAGCAAAACTTAAGTTTGAAGATAAGTTAGGAATGCCAATATTACCAAGAGAATTACAAGGAGCTAAGCCCAGATTTAATATCGGCCAGAATTCATATGAGCCGCAATTTGAAAGTGATTTAGATAAGGCATTATTCATTATTGCACAAAAACAAAAGTCTCTAAGAGATTCTAGCTATCTTAAATTCGTAATGGACCATACAGGTCTTGAAGAGCAAGAAGCTAGACAACTAGGTAATCAAATTCGGCAAGGAATTAAATCCCAGTTGTCTGGACAAGAGCCTGGCAAAGTTAAAATATCTAATATTTATAAAAAACCAGAAAGTATTACTCCAGAAGCTAAAATTACTATTCCTAAATTAAATTTAGAAGAAATTCAAATAAAAGCAACAGAAACTCCCAAAATATCTATCAAACCTAGATACAAATTAGATAGAGAAACTGGTGGATTTATACCAATAGATGAAACTGGTAAACAGATTGGTCCTGCTCAATTTGAAGGTAAAGAACTAAGACCTGAATTAGCTAAAGCATCTAAATTTGCTAAAGCTACTGAAAAAGAACCTGGTAAAGTTCAACAGTATTATGACCTAGCCCGTGGAACAATGTCTGTTGACCCACCATTTATGACAAGTGCTGCATTCCGCCAAGCTGCACCATTAGTTGGCACTAAACACTGGTTCAGATCGTGGGCATCCGCTGCTAAATCATTTGGTAGTGAAGCTACTCATGATGCTATTCAGAATAGTATTAAAGAGAAACCACTCTTTAAGTCTACTCCTGGCAGAGTTGGTGGTTTTGAGACTCCATCTTATGCAGACCAAGTTGGACTAAAGCTAAGTGATCTGGGTAAATATTCACAGAGGGAAGAAGCATTACGTGGTCAATTAGCAGAACGTATTCCTGTCTATGGCAAGTATATTAGAAGCTCGAATAGAGCCTATACATCATTCCTGAACAATCTAAGAGCTGATACATTTGAGACTTTAGTTAATGATGCTACTAAAGATGGATTAAATCCACAAAGTAATTTGGTTCTTGGAAGAGAAATTGCAGAGTTTGTGAATACAGCTACTTCAATTGGAAAACTTGGAGTTGAAATTGGTATTTCCAAGAAACTAAGTAAAGAGTTCAATCTAGAACGTAATGCGAGACTCCTATCTAATACGTTCTTTAGCCCCCGTAAAATCTCTTCTGAGATAAGAATGCTTAATCCATCTACTTATATTATGGCTAATCCATTTGTAAGAAAACAATATCTGTCTGCTTTAGTTAGAAGAATTGGAACTTGGTGGACAATAGCTGGACTTGCTCAGATGGCTGGAGCTAGTGTTAGTAAGGATCCTACTAATGCTGATTTTGGTAAGATTAAGATTGGTAATACACGTATAGATCCACCAGGAGGTTTACAGCAATATTTAGTGCTTGGTAGTAGAATTGCTAAGGGTGGAACTACTTCTAGCACTTCTGGTAAGTTCACACCATTTGGTGAAGGATTTAAGCCTGAAACTGAGTTGTCCACATTAGCTCAATTTGGAGTTAATAGACTACATCCAACTGCTAAGTTTGCAACTGATTTATTTAACACTACTAATAGAACTCCATTTCATCTTGCTGATAGAATAGCTCAATCAGCACTTCCAATGTATACACAAGATTTGGTTGAGGTGCTTAAAGAGAATCCAGAGCTAGCTCCATTAATTCTTGGATTATCTGGAGCTGGTTTGGGAACACAAACATATGAAAAGGGCTCATTCGGAAAGCCAACATTCATACCTGAAGAGTATGACTTAAACATTGGAGGTAGGTAGTGCCTGACTATACTAGCTTAGTGAATCAACTATATTCAGAGAAACCAGCTGAGAAAACTGTTCAGGGTGCATTAGATTTCACTCTTCGTGTAATCGGAGCTTCACCAAAAGAGGATAAAGCAGGATTATTAAGAAAAGATGGTGGAGAGAATATTGCAGATTATAAAGGAACATCTGTATCAGTTAGCCGAATTTGCTTTCTTGATGGCAACATTTACAAATGTCTTACTGATGTTCCAACTACTAATGGTCCATCATGGCAAGATAATGGTTTTGTTAATACTAATTTATATGTGCCTGTAGAGAGTGAACCAATGCCAGAACCTGTAGATAAAATATCAGCATTCTTAGGGCCTGTTCAACTAGTTAAGCAAGAACTAAAAATTATAAAACAAGGTGATGGAACAGTTATATTTGAAGATAATCTTGGCACAATTAGTGTCCAACCAGGTGGTGAAGTTGAACACCGCCTATTTGGAACTAGTGGTCCTTATGAGATAGCTATATTAAATGGAAATACGGCTGTATTTTGTCCTGATGGTGTTCATGTTTGGGCTTTTCAAGTAGTTAGTAAGATTCCTAACCAGTAATTTTTCTTTGATTATTCCTACCATAGAATCTCCTCACAAGATATTTATCTGGCTTCAAATGATATTTTGGAATTACAGCACCATAACTATTTAGATAGCCACTAGTCATCCATTTTCCATCACTTATACGGAATATTTGAACTCTGCAGTAAATCTTCTTTTTTTGTGCCATCTTCATTCTTAGCCAAGTTCCAAGCCTGCCAAATAACTCCATAGGTGTTCTTATCTAAGAATGAATCATCAATAGATTCATGTAATGGAGTTTTACCATTTAGAAGCTCTGCCAAACGAGCAAGCTTAATTCCAGTAAGGGTCGCAAAAACTTTGTCAATAGGGTCATCAAACCAAGAAGCAATAATACTAGCACGCTTAAAATTACTAAATGGATCGTCAGCTTGTGCATAGTCTTTATTCTTCCTTTCATGTATTTCTTGTATCTTTTTAAGTATTTCTGGTAGTTGTTTGATTGACATTTTTTTTCCTCATTAGCTACTCTTCAAGTCATTTCTATCCTGAACACCTTCTATTTCACCATTCCATATACGACCTGGGGATTCATTACTATCACTAGGATTATCATTAGTATTAGGATGTGCAGGTAATATGAATTCAATCATGGCAAAATTTGCTATATCTACTAAATATTCTGTATTACCATTCTTCTCATACTTCTCCAACCGAGCCTTTAGGCTTGCTATAGCATTTACACGTTTTGGATAACCTAATCTAATTGGTCCGTATTTGAAAAAACTCAAAGACATAGCATTTATCATCTTCTGAAAGAAAGAATGTGAAATTTCAGATTCACATTCTGCTGGAACTAATAAATTCATTTTTCATTCCTAATCCTAATCTCAACCTCTAGTTCTCTAAGGTCTGAGCCTGCATCTTGAACTGCATGATAATCACGCTCTTCCAATTTCATAATAATATATTCGTGTAACTTATCTCGTTTAATTTCTAATTTAGACATGGGAATACTAACTATTACACCAGGTTCTATAATCATTTCATATACCTCTCAAGAATCTCTCTAATCTTTGGTGGCTCAAAGTTTGGTCCTTTAATTGTTTTACCTTTGATTGATTTTTCATCTTTTATCATTGACTTTGTCATATTAGAACGGTGAACTTCTTTGAAGACTTCTTCAATTGGTATCCCATATGTTAATGCTGCGCCAAAGACTACATATAGTAAGTCGGCTATAGCATCGGCTATTTCTATAATGTCGACTGGGATACTATCAAGTGTGCCACACACCCCATATGACCGATCATGGAATTCCTTAGTTTCTTCTGTTATTAATTTCTCTCTTAATCTGACTACGTCAGTTGGAAATGAAGGATATTTATCACCATTAAATGGCCTATTACTAATATAGTGACCATATTTCTCATGAAACTCACGAAGAGCCGCTAAATAGTCATATGGCATCTTCTTAAATCCCTCCCAGCTAGAGTCACCAAATTTAATTCTTGCTTCTGAAACTTCAAATAGTTCATGTTCCATAGCTTCACCTGTTAATCATCCTTTTCTCAAACTGTGCCCTTTTCATTGGTAATTTACATTTAGTACAAAAGCCAAATCCGTCATGTATTTTCCCATCCCGTTCATCTCCTGGAATATACTTACGCCATGTATTAAACCCACATAAACATCTAACATATACAAGATTATCTCTACGATTTCTCCACGAAGGATCTCGTGTCATATTAGTCTAAAGAAATTGCTTTTTCTCTAGCAAATTTAGTGATAGCTCTAATACACGCTTTATCAAAGCAAGTCATTACTTCATTCTTACCCCAGCCGGTCTTAACTCCAACTTCCTTCTCAAACTCTTCTCTTATTAGCTCTATGAGTCTGTCCATTATCTTTTCTCCTCATTAAAAGGTAATTTTAATTGTTTTTCAGGTGGATGATTCTGACAGTACGCAACCCATTCAATACCTATTAGTGCAGGTATAAAAGCACAGCCGCAATTGAATTGATATACTCTAACATAATGCATTATTTTTTCTTCTTTTGAATTTAATGCCAAGCACCACAAGAGCATGGTCCTTCAGATACATCACATCTAACTCCACCATTTGTTCCATAATTTGCATACTGCTGATGAGCATCAAAAATAGTCATATTAATAGCACCGTTATCCATAGAGCAGTTAATTATTCCATTCATAGAACCATGTTTATGCTGTTCTGGATACTCTTTAATATGTTTGATTTTTTCTTCTAGATTCATTTCTTCTCCTTACCAGCCATATATTTCTTGTATGAGTCTAATGGCTCTCCCGAAAGTTTAATGGACCAATCCATGTTACTTCCAACTCCAACTTTCACCCTACGTATCCATCCCATTTCCATTAGATTGTCAATTATCTGATCTAACGTAAAACTAGTGAACATTCCATAACCCTTCCAAAGAAGTTGTCTTCTAGCTAATTCTTGGTCAGGAGCCGCTAACAAGTAATCTAATACGTTCTTAGTCGCAGCGGCTAATGGATCTGGGCCTCTACCTTCAGTCGTTCTCTTATTAGAATAGACTAACTGTGTAACACGTTGAATTGATTCTTCAATATCAATCTCACTGATTTCACCAGTGAATTCATAATTAGCTAATGTCAAGCACATAGCTACTTTTAATACATGATCAGGAACTCTGTTCAGGAATCCTGTCTTATCATATGTTTGTGAATTTCTCCATTTACGGCGCCATGTATTGAATAACTGTTTTGCATCATCACTTGGAGTAATTCGTCCTTTAAGGCTCGCAACCTTCTCAAGATGTGGAACATACTTTGGGACTAAATATTCATCAAATTTGTTGTCATCTTTACTTTCATTGTCTAATAAATCTACGTCTTTACTTCTTTTCTCTTCATATACAATGAGATTACGACCAATATACCCACCTTCGATATTAGCTTGTGGTATACTATCGTAGAAATGAGCCGGACTACTACCAAACAAAGCAGTAATATAAGGATTTTTGAGCTTTTCAGCTCCATCACCTTTAAGTAAATTAGTCCACTCAGGATTGTAATGTCCATCGTATAGGTCAGTGAGAATCGTAAGAGAATCTGGGTCTTGAATAATTGCAGTTGATAATTCACCATTGATTATGAATCCTCTACTATCTGTGATTGTTGCTTTTCCTTCAACTGTTCTGGTTCGAGATAATTCTTGAACAATAGCTTGAATACTACTACGTCCAGCCACTACTCTAGTGACATTAGCTCTAGACACTAATAGCTTAGCCCTATTTATAGGAAAACCTTTACCTAAACCGCTCTCTCCTAAAAGCATTATGTATAAATTAGGCTTATATATTAGGTCACCTTTTAATGTGGTCAGGCTGTAATTGTTTCCAGCAGCCGCTGAAATGCAAGATATGAAAGACCACCAAAGCCAACTTGCGGGCGTTTCGACATGAAGACATTCAGCAACAAGTGAGTCTACCCAATTAAGTTGTCTCAAAGTCTAAACCATTAGCTATTTCCATATATCCAGATTCCTCAATTTTAGTATCATCCCATATAACTGCATAAAGAATTGTAGTTTGATTTTTATAATCTTTCCATGAATTGTTAACTTGTGTAATTACTCCATGTCTAATTGGTTCTTCTTTTGTTAATCCTCTTCTAATTACTCTATCACCTACTCTGAATTTACTCATTTCTTATCCTCTAACTCTTTTCTTATTTTTATCTCTCTTCTCATTCTAATAGCATCGTCTAGAATGGTATGCCACACGTTTTTGCCCCAACCTACTTCCATACAATATTCATGAACATAATCATGTGCCTCATTTAGTCTTTCTGAAGTATTTTTATTAGACTTAGAATGTCTGATTGCATCTGAGATTAATTCAATTACTTCATATACATCGTTTAATATGATTCTATCTTCAGGTTTATTCATCTTCTCCCAAGCCTCCCACGTTCTCTAGCTAAATTATAAATTTTTTCAAAATAAGATAATGGTATATTCTGTCCTGCACTACCAATAACTATAACATGGAAATTCATATGTCCTAATAAGTCTCTTGGTTCAGTAGGATAGAACCATTCATCAGCATCTAGTTGTTGTCCTCTAGCCCATGTTTTAGCTTCATTGTAGTTGCCTGATAGGATGCAGATAATTTTATTACCCTCACTTTCTAGAAAGGAATATCGTCATCTTCTGCTATTTTATATTTTGATTCTTGCTCTTCTATTATTTTATCCTTCATATTAATAATAGTGAATTCAAATTGTTCTATTAGGTCACTAAAGCTATCAACTTCAATCCTATCTCTGGACTTGAATAGCCCATCTTCCCATCTAGTTAGAACTAGTTCTAACTTCATTATTCAATCCTCAGTATGCTATTGGCCCAGCAATAACAAGATGGGCATATGCAATCAGAGAATAAAAAATACCAATATTTAGGATCTACCTCAAATACTTTTGGAAATTCATTAATATCAAATGTCTCACTAAAATACTTTCTTAGCTCATCAGTCGTCATCTTCAAGTCCTCTTCCAATAGAGCAGCATACAAAATAAGTATTACCATCAGGTGCTAAAAACCATAAATCATCACCAAATCCAATATCAGCATCCTCATGGCATGATAAACAACATGATTCAAATTCTATCTCTAAAAACAGTTTTCTAACTTTATCACAATCCATTATATTTTCACCTTCCTCATCTCCTTATATAGAAGTCATATAGTCGTGTGTCAGGTTCAATACCTTCTTTCCTAGCGATAGATATTACACATTCTCTTGCAGCTATGCAATATTCATTACTTGGACTCTTATCGTCACACTGCCCAACTCTATATGTAGCCCATATTCTACTTCGTAATATTCTAGACAATTTAAACCAATGTTTTTTGCACATAAACATTTCAGGTGGTACTTTAACTTCACAATTGGTAGCATGACAAGTGTGAGGCATTATATTTTTACCTTTCTCATTTCTGCGTAATTAGTATCACTCATCTCAATATCACATGGAATTACTAATGTATAGTTTCTCTTCAAACTACAGTAAGTTGAAAAGTCAATAGGAGTAAGAAAATGCTTCTTCATTAGTTTAGCATATGGCTCCCAGTTAGCGGCTGGGACTTGCATTTTTAATGAGTCGTGGTCTTCACTGAGCCACAAGAAAGCACTATCACCATTTAATTCATCATCTATCTTGAGAGCGGCTCCCTGAACTAAATGTGCAACAGTCCTCTGCGGAATATTGGCAAATCCCTCTTTATATAATTCATCATCCATTCTCCCATTGAAAATTCTAACTCCCCCATATGGGTCGATAATTGTTCGTGTGCTTTGAAGACAATCAATAATATCCTGATGAAATTTGCCTCTGATTCTAGGTGATGCCGTATGAAATAAGTCAAGCATCTGTCCAGCGCGCCACTCACTAATAGACATAGCAATATCAAACTTTTGAGCGTCAGTATTAAACTCAACCATAAACCTATTCTTACCCATGTTATAATTGCCTGCATTACGTGTCTTTTTGCCACAAAACCTTTCTGGTCCATCTTTCTCTAAGATATCAACTACTAATATTGGATTGACTCCCAATTCTAAACTTTTAGTATATCCAAATATAAAACCAGCCGTTCTTCTATGGATATCTATTTTATCATCAAATGCTTTTAGAAGCTCCCAGTCCTCACATAGCACAGCTACTATTCTTGGTTCAGCTTGGCTAGAATCTGCTGCAAGGAAGACAGTCCCTTTATCTGGAATAAACATGCTACGTATGTCTTTTGCCAGTCTCCCATGCTTAGATATTGTATGAAACGCAAGTCCGATTTTCTTTGGCCTAACTGGCTTTTTGAGAATCGACGTAGAACTCCTACAAGTCTCTGTTGCTGAAATATTGAAAGACGTTTTGCATCTTCCATCGTAATCTGGATTGAAATTGATATATCTAGATTTTTGAGTTCTGATTCTTCTCTCTTCAAGTAAGTCAGTGAGGATGGCTTTCTTTTCTTTTGTTTTGGCATGATTCCCCAGTAATGCTACAATCGTATCCTCTGACGTTGGATTACGCTTCATATACTTAAATTTCATCTCGTTATATAATAACTCAAACATCTGTGGATAACTATTGACATTTACTTCGTGACCCACTGCGTCGCTAATTCTCTGATGAACAACTAATGCCATCTCTGTGTATCTTTTTCGTAGTTCTTTCTGCCTTGCAACATTAACAGCAAAGCCATTATTTTCCATCTTCAAATAAAACTTATGTTTCTTCATCATATAATTATAATAATAATCTACCAATGGAACATGATGAGCTTCACTTAAATCAATTAAGTCTTGTTCCTGAACCTCATCTATTTCATAGGTGACTGCACAATCCCTACTATTATACTTAAAGAACTGTTCAATGTTTTGCTTACCCAGCTTGAATTCTTTACCTTCATCCTTGTAAAACGGCTCTCTTGTCCAGAGACTACTTTGAACATGTAATTGTTTAATTGGTAATTCTGGAAATATAACTCTTGTTTTAATTAGAGTATCACTATAGACATTTGGTAATTCAAATCCAATTAAATTTAACTTAAATTCATCATATTTTAGATTTTGTCCAACTAGTTTAAGTCTTCGTAATTGTGTATCAATGAGTCTCCAGCATTCATCAAGCTCGTTATCTCCCATATCAGTAAGTCTATGCTTACCAATGGAGTTAAGTAAAGGCACCGAAATGGCGTGTTGTTTATTGAATGCAAAACCGATGCACACAGGAACACAGTTAATTGATTCAATGTCTGTAACTGCTTTATCAAGCTGTTTATATTTGTCAAAGAATCTATACAAGTCCAATGAACTGTGACAAACATCAAGTTGTCTATCTGGTAAGTTAAGCTTCCTTGTTCTGGATTCTTCAACAGCTCTTGCAATATCTGCTTCAATAAGTTTGAGATATGTGTATTCAAGTCCACCTTTATCACCTCGATTGAACAAAGCGGCTGGATGTATTGTAGGAACTACCTTTGTAACTCCATCCTTTGCTAATAATATACTACCACGATAATTTAGAATTCCGGAATATCCAGTAGTAGCTTGTAGAGCCTCATCTCCAATAGCTAGAATACATTTAGGACGTAATTTGAATATCTCATCATCCCAAAGATTCTTTATTTGCTCATTAATGTCTATGTCAATAAGAAATAACTTCTTGAAATCATTGAATGGTGGCTGATATTTAGATACATTTGTGATATAAACTTCAGAACGTCTAGCTCCAGCCTTTGTTAAACAATCAGTTATTATTCTTCCTGATGGTGCATCTGGATGGAATGGAATACCTGTGTCATCCTCTTGTTTACCAGGAGCTTCACCTATAGCCATCAAATCTGGCTCTAGTGGTCCGACTCCATTTACATATCTAGGCATCAGTCTTTTTTATCTCTTTAATTTCTTTTTCTGTTCTCTCACACATAAAACATTTGCCATCTATAATGACGTGTTCTGTATACCTTTCACATGGATAATATTTTATAGATTCTTTTATGTAATTCTTTCTGACTCTATCAGGATGGCTAGGCATTAAGGATGTCTTTCATCTGCAATATGCTCAGGCCAACAGTTATTACAAATCCAAATATCACATTCAGCACAAGTCCTTCCAAACTCCTCATGATATCTGATATCACAAATTTCACATTTACGATATGGGTCATCTACTATATCATCAAATTCCATCATAATTCTACCTCCCCTAATCTTATTTCTCTCTCTTTAGAACGCACAAATTCTAATGCATCCTTCATAGATACAAAATGTCTTAACTGTTTCTCATGAGTCTTGACCCAACTAGCTAATAGCAAGTCTTGAGAAACAGAACCAATAGAACGATTAAGAGATTCAGCCGTTTTCTTTATTGTCCAATCTGGCTCGTCTCTTAATTGATGTATATGGAATTGATGAATACTTACAGCGCGTTCTAGCCAGTGTGGTTTTATAGGAGGAGATTTCAAGTTTATTTCCGATTAAATGATATCTTATCTTCAGTATTTCTTTGCCATTCACTATTATCTTCTTCTTTATTATCCTTTTCAGCATCACGTTCTGCCTTAGCTTCTGCTTTACTACGTCCCATACTATCTCTAGTTCCTTTACACTTGGGGAACTGTTTGCATCCCCAAAATACTCCATATTGACTCTTACGTGATACCATTTCTCCGTCACACTCAGGACATTTTACATTTTCTGGTTTACTCATTTTTTTCTTTCTCTCCCTTAAGTAGTCATGACCATGTTTATGTATTATTTCAGTCTCATTAACAAACTTAACTTCAACGTGTTGTGAGCCGCACCATCTACATCTATCTGTTATTGTTTTGATTACTATTCGACAGGACTTACAAACTGTAGCTATCATAATAAGCACCCTGCTTCCAGAACCACTTTATTCTGACTTTCATTTCAGGCACTCTGTTCTAGAATCAGCCTTCAGTATCCAGCGAAGTCTATAGGTTTAACTCGCCGAAAGCAAGGTAAATAATTATCTTAGCTATTCTCTACTTCACTATTTGGGTCATTAAAGATAACGGCTTTAATTGCCCACATAGCTGTTGTTTCGTTATTTGTGAGAGCAACTGACTGATGTCGAGATGTAGGACAAATCTCTCTAATTAGTCTTTCACCTTCACTAAAATGCTCACGTAAACGACTGATTTTAGTCAATCCATCTACGCTAGGCTTGTGATATGCATATGGTTTGTCTATTGGCATGATAATTATCCAAGAGGCATGAAATCAACAACGTCGTTAAATTCATTACCTTTATTTGACTTACCTCTCTTGATATATCCCTTAACCTTAGCTCCAATCTTAGACTTGAATGCTTCTGAACTCAATTCATATCCCTTAACTGGGTCTGATGGTCCGAAAAGAACTAGCCACAGACTCTTACCAAATCCTAGTGCTTTCTCATTGAATAACTTCTGTGGGCTAATGCCTTTGTTTGGCCCATCAATAATCTTAAAGAGAAAAATACAATTAGTTGAACCATCTGTGTCTGCTGGCTTCTCAATGTAATCAGTAATTTCCATTGGATGCCAGCCGACTTCTGCCAAGTCTCCACGTTTTAAATCGTCTGGGGTAAGGATTGCTCTCATTCGTAGTTTCCTTTTTCTGGATTCCAGGTTTTGTTGGTTGGTTGATTAGTTGATTGATTAGTTTGATTTGCAAATGGATTGATTGGTGTTTCTTCTGCTATTAACCTGTCGGCATTATTCACCTCCTTTAGCTTTTGAACTTGTTCTTTCCAAACTTCATAGAATAGTCTATTAGTAATATCCATATCTCCAGTTAAACCTAAATTACTCTTGGCAAAATCATCTTCTGCAACTCCCTGAGTAGATACTATATATTGAATAGATGGTTTTCCAGAGGTTGCGTCCCAATTAGAACGACGTGAGAAATGATATATCTCACTAAAGTTACCTGGAACAATCCCTGCCACCTTACTACCATAGGTGACAATAGGATTAGTTTTAATAATTTTCATATTACTTCCAGAGCCTTCAATCTTGATTGATGGAACAGGATGGCATGTCCAGAGAACATGGACTGGTAGAGCCTTACAAATATCTAATGCTTGCGTAACAAGAGAAGTTTCAACCTTGTACTCATCAAAATCTGGTATTAACTTATCTTTATCTTTAGCTTTCTTATTGTCTCTAAAGCCTAAGCTCCAATTAACAGCGGCTGATGTCATGTTAGTTACTGAATCATTAACTATAGCAAAATATCTACAATCTTTAATAAACCCTATTAGTTTATTCAAATACTCATTTGCATTATGAGAATTATATACATCATATTCTATTCTATTTAGTAAATCAGGTCTCTTAATAATACGTCTGAAGAAATGTTCAAGTTCTACTGGTTTCTTCTTATCCCAGTATGATATGTGTATCGGTCCTTCAAGAGCGAAGCTTGCTGCAGCGAGTGTCTTGCCAAATCCAAATGGACCTTTAAGTAGAATACTAGCTTGGCTATCAATAATCATCTCACTTGCTTTTGGACTCATTTAATACTCCTCAATTCCCCAGAGCTGGCCTTCATCTTGCTTATCAATTGATATGTTATCAAGGTGTCTATTGCTATAGATATTTTCCATTGATACTATCATATTAACTACTTCACACAATACTTCTTTGAATCTATTCATATCCTTAATTTTATTAAAAACTAGAATTCCCTTCTCATCATAACTACCAATTGCTTGGTCACTTCCTATCTTAATACAATCATTATCATAGTCGAGTCTGATAATCATTTAATACTCCATCCTTCACTCTCCCAACCACAGTCAGGACATATGAGAAACATTCTATTTCCTTCAGTTGTCTTAAATGCATGCTTATGCCTACATCTAAATATCACCTTCGTTAGTAGGTGAAATGGCATTCTCAAGACGTAACCGCAAATCTTCAGCATTCTCATCTGCAATTGTTGAGAGAACAGCAATGTTTGATTTACGGACGTAATGATTTTTTCCATCAACTCCTCTCACCTTTTGTTTACTGCAATTCTCACAGTGTGGTCTTGCTAATTTCATTGTGTATTCATTAATAATAAATTCAGTATTACATAGATTACATAAAGTTCTCTTTCCTAACGATAGCGCAACGTCTATCTTAAATCCACAGTCCGGTAGTGTACAGAAAAAGACTGTATTACCAGTCTTATACTTGTGTCTCTTTAGTTTGTGTATGTGCTTTGAGTTCTGCATCTTGTTACCAATGTCACGGTATGCCCCAAACGAACAATATTAAAGGCATTATTACCCAAAGTATAACAGACATAACTGTCACTGCTAGCCATGTTGGAATAGAATTAATCGGTTTTGTTAATTTTGAGCTCACGTTTATCCTTTCAATGAAAAACTCCGTCTTTCTTAGAGTGTGATATATTCTCATCATCAACCCATTCTACCATACTTTCACTAACACATACAGGACACATATTGCCCATATAATGCCAGCCATTATCATCATCAGATTGGATTATTATGAATACACCAACTTTATACTGGTCTAATACTCTCTTAAGTTTCTTTTCTATCTTTTTAAGTGTGGCTTCATCCATTAGCATTAGCCTCCTTCTTCGACCGTTCGTCATCTAGAATTTGGCTAGCCTTGCGCATTACTTTAGTCACATCCCAAGGCTCTACTTGAATGTAGTCTGAATTAATCTTATAATTCTTAGCGGCTAAGCCTGAAGAATCGCAAATTCTAAAGTAATCACATCTTCTGTTAAACTTATCACATGAAGTCTCATTCATTGGCCAAGAATTCTCTGCTACACAAGTGAGGTAATGCATTACTACTTTAACTATATTGTTCTTCCACTCTTCAAGTATTAATGGGTCATAGCTAAGGGGAACCCTGATAAATTTTTCATGTGGTTTCAAAGTCTTTTGAAATCCTATTTTGTTTACTCTTAGATAATTGGATTTAGTAGCATAGCAATAATTCTTAAATTGATTACTCATTCTGTGAGTATCCCATGCTCTATCATACGACTTGTGATCGTATGGTAGATTAGTATATTGATTATCATTAATGAGTAAATCAATCTTACCAGCCATATGTATACGAATATCATCATCTTCATATAGAAGATAAATAAATGGTTGTTCAACAGAAACAATTTGAAACCTTTGGTCATCTACTCGCCAGTAATCGTAATACTCTTCCATAACATCAACGACGCGGCTTATAACTTCATTATTTAAATCAGTTAGAATAACACCAGCTTCACGTATCTTAGAGAGTGCTGCATTGACAGCATCTTGATATTTAACTCCATTCTTCAATGCTTCATAATAGACTTCATTACCTATATGAACTAGGGTTCCACGGTCTAATGGAGCGGCTTTCTCCGGTAATCTTATGTGTAGATTATAAGCATAATTATATCGACATTCGCATAGCCGAAACATATCTAGCATTGAAGCGTCAAATACTACGTTTATCTTAGCCACTAGTTCTTACCTAACTCTGGTTTTGGGTAGCCATTAATCAAACGAACGGCTTCATGTGTTCTTATAACGTCTTCAAGAGTATCACATTGTCCTAATATCATTCTAGGGTTACTACCACTAGCATGATGTCCGATAATAGCATCTAATGAGTTAGCATACCTACCTGTGCCAGAGCTTCTAAATTCTAAATCAGTATAGTCATACCCAACTCTCATGGACCATGCTATAGCCCAACAGTCCCTATCTTCGTCAAATACATAGCCGCTAATCTCTAACCAATCAATCATTTGTTGTAGTATTATTGATTTATCTTTGGTCATATTCACTCCTGATAAAGAATGACAAACCCACACTTATCTCTACAGATTAACTCTTCTTCAATTCTACGCCCAAAGTCTAGTTGTGAGCCACAGTTTGGGCATATAGATGGTAGTGTTCCACAACCTGAATTGATAGTAAGATTATCAATGTTAATGTGAACGTCTTTACTTTCAAGTATCTTAGCAAGTCTTTCACTCATTACTTTTTTTTCTCCTCTGCTTCTAGTAGTGATGCTATATAATGAAGTGTAATCACAGCAAGAGACATTTCTCTACTGATTATACTAATCAATCTATACTTCTTCATCTCTTCTGCTAAATCATCAGCGAATGTACGAATGAACTGTGAGTTCATAATTATTCATCTGCTAATTCTTCTCTCAATCTTTCAATAATCAAGTTAAGCTCATCTCCATCTGCTGCTTTAATCATACCTACTTGTTCTTTCTTATTATCATCAGGATTATCGTATAGTGACACTCTATCAATAAATATTGAACTATTGCTAATGATTACATTAATATCTTTCATGATTAGTTTAGGAGTTGGCTTCGGTAGCGGCTCTACATAATCTGCTCTCTTCCATACTTTATGAGTCATTACTACACGCTGTTGTAATCTAGCAGACGAAGCGGCTGGAATTGGCTCTTTAGTGTGATTGTCACAGAAGTAAATCTTTCTTTCTTTGACTTCAATGACAACAAAATGTCCAATGATTGTAACAATGTAAATACCATCACTTCCTGCTAATTGAACTAATGTGCTATATAGTGATGTATCTGAAAGGACTGACTTGCTATCAAATCCTAATCGCTGAGCGGCTGTTAGTAGAACATCTAGATTGACTCCAGTTACTGTATACTGTCCACTAATGCTGGAGATTACGCTTGCACATTCGTCCGTGTTCTTACCTGTTAGAATAGATAATACGGCTGGGCCACAAAACTTGTTAAATCCTATGTTAGCACTTTTGAGATTAGTCATTGTATTCTTTCTTCCAGTCAAAAGATAAGTATTCTTTGCCTCTAAACTTTTCTATTTTTACTTGAATTTTCTTCCCAATCAATTTATTTAATTGAATAACAATCCACCCGTTTCGTTTTCTAATAACTGGAATCTTTGCTTGTCTACTAAGATTCTCAATTATATGTGTGGCTTCTACTGAAATATAAATTATCTCATTACTATCTGTTGTAATTTTGATTACTTTCCTACCCAGTTTAGTTTCACTTTCTTCAGCATGTTTGATTACAACTTCCATGCTTTTTTCCCCTTAGTTACTAAAATGTTAGCAAGCTCAGTCATTAGACTTGACTGGTCCCATTGTATCTCTTTATTATCTAATGTTGACATTACTATTGCTCTCTTACTTTCAACTAGCTCAGTGAAGTATTCATCTATCGTTTCACTAGCTAGCATATATGTAATGCTTACTGGATTGATTTGACCAAATCGGTGAAAGCGTCCTTCAGCTTGCTCTTCATTAGCTGGATTCCACTGGCGCTCTAAAAGAATCGCGTCACTGCAGAATTGAAGATTAATTCCTTCACCAGCCGCCAATGTGCTGGCTATCATTACTCTGTAATCTTCTTCTCTGAACTTCCTTACCATTTCAGTTCTAGCATCTGATGATAAACTACTTGTTAAGTTTAATACTCCTTTATATCCACCATCTTTTAGCCAGCTATCTAATCTACTCTCTAACATAGTGGCTACGTTGTGATGATGAACAAAGATTACTAGTTTCCTATCACTTGATAGCAAAAACTCAGTAGTGAAGTCTACACATTGTTCTACTTTGCTAACTCCTGTAATCTGGCGCATCTTCGTCATGATTGCAAGCATATTAGTAGACTTTTGCATACCATCTAATTCATCGTCATACATTACGTCGTCTAGCTCTTCCAACGCTTGAGCATAAGCCTTGTTTAGCTTACTGTCTAGCTCTACGTGGTAGAATTTGCGGCTGAGTGCAGGTAAATCAGGTAATACTTCTGTTTTTGTTCGACGTAGTATGAAGTCTTTTGTCTTTTCATGAAATAATTCTGGATTCTTTAATCCACCTACTTTGTATCCCCAGCCATTATTGTAGCTGTCACAATCACGTTCAATAAATGTAGCGTAGTGTGGAAACAATCGTGGCTTGACTGCATTTAGGATAGTAAAATACTCTCCTGCATTGTTCTTGATGGGAGTTCCACTCATTGGTAGGATATGGTCTAGGTTCTTGCAGATTCGTTGAACTGCTTTAGCTCTTCCCGATAGGTGATTCTTGATTCTCTGGCATTCATCAACAATGATGAATTTAATACTATCTTGAACTAGCTTAAAGCATTCTTCGTCCTTGAGTAAGTCATACGTTGTCACGTAAATGTCAAATCCGGGAGCGGCTAGTTCTTTGCCACTGCTGATGACTTGAGTCAGAAAACCTTGAACTCCACACCAACGTATAATCTCATGGTGCCATTGGAGTTTAACTGTAGTAGGACATACTATTACTGCCGGAAGCAGTGAGTCTTTGTGAAGCTTGAGCAATGCTAATGCCTGAACTGTCTTTCCTAATCCCTGTTCGTCTGCAAGTATTGCTCTAGCATCAGCACTCTCTAAGAATTGAACTCCAGTTACTTGGTATGGCATTAGACTTCTGCCATCAGAACTGACTATTGAGTTATAGTCAGCCGTAGCCAATACTTCTTCACTAGTAACATGTCCACATTCTAGTGTGATTAGCTTAGTGTTACCGAAGTTAATTCGTGATTTTTCAACGGCTATCTTATTACATACTTTGCATGTCTGTTTGATTATGCTTGATAATGCCATTAGCTAGCTCCTATTACTTCGCTACTTCAGTAACTTTTGGAGTGTTGAACCCACCAGTCATTGACTCGTAAACGTCAAGAATGGATGCCTCTAATTGACCAATCTGTTCGTCACTAGATGGCCTGAGGAAGAAAAACGGCTTAGTCTCTCCGTCGCTACCATCCTTATTTATTCGCTTCACAATGCTAGCAGGAAACAATACGAATAGTCCTTTCTGTTCGTCGTCACAAATCGTGAATCCCACTAAGTGGAAGCCTGCAAGAATTCCTTCGTCAAAACTAATTGCGGCTTTCGCTACCCTGTTGCCTTTTTTCATCAGAAAAGGCTCAACTTTAATCTTCATTTACTGTCTCCTTTTACTTAACTACTTACTGAACGATAGACTAGATGGATTGAATGCTGGCTTAACTTCACCATTCTCTTCTTTAGGTTTGACTACCTGAACCTGAATCACACTTGTTTCTACAGTTGGTTTATTGAACGTGACTGTCTTAAGATTCTTCTCAGTAGCTTTCTTCTCAAGGTTAGCTACCATTTCATTGACAGTGACTTCATCAATGCCAGCCGTTAGTAACTGAGAACGAAGTTTGTCCATCTTGGACATTCTCTCTTTTCTTACTTTGATGGCATTGATAGCATCTGTTGAGATTGCGTCTGGCTCAATAGATGTAATAAGCCATTCCTTATTGCTTGTTTTGGCTTTCCTTTCTCTGCCTTCGTCGTCAGCGGCTACTAATCTAGCCTTAGCTTCAAATGCAATGTGAGACAATTCATCACGATGTTCTCGTAATTGACTTGTTTCCATGTCCTTTACGAGAATCTTTTCATGATTGTAAAACTTAGCAAATAATTCTTCTTGTGGTGTCATACTGTTTACTCCGTTTGCAACAACTAAAGTCTGAAGAAAGTCGGGTTTATTAGCTGTTGCTTGTAATTGATTGCATCTCTGGTCTGCACAGGATTTATTCAATCCAGAATTGAGCAGACCGCAACTGCAATACCATGACATTATCCGAATTGCTTCATTGTTCCGATATTATCTATCTTGTTTCTATCATTGTATCCGGCTTCTTTAGGGTTATTGTGGTCTAAATACATTGCATTACCACAGGAACTACATTTGAGAAAATGAATTCTCTCATTAAACTCTTTTGGTGCAATTCCCCATTTACCACAACCACATACGCCGTAGTTAATTCTATTCAATCATTAACCTCAATTCTAGCTGATTAAATCTGTCACCACTAGTGGACATGTCCTGAGAAGTGGGCATACGTGTCGGACGATGTCGGAGCGCGTCGTCATGTGTCGTTTTGTGTCGTGACACGTCGTCACACTCCGTCTGCTGTAAGTTGTTGAAAACATTGTAGTTCCACGACAAAGAGATTATACCATACTCTCTCCCAAAAGTCAAGGGTGCCCTTGTCACCTTTTAATGACACTTTCTTATTATTATATATATAAAAAAATATATAAATAAGAATAAAAGAGTAGAGACTACCCGTAGGAAGGTGGAGTGGGGTAGGCAAAGTGGAGGGAGCCCACAAAATCGAGCGAAAATCTGTAAGCGATTGTGTTTGCAGTCACTTAGCGACCGTTGGAGCGACCAAAAACTGAAACGACGTGTTCCGACGTGTCACGACACTTTACGACATGTCACGACACGTTACGACACGTTTGTCACCTAAAAGAGACAGTGTTTTAATTAGCTAGTTTACTTGAATCTAACTAATTATCTGTATTTGGGATTCTGTCGGTGTAGAAGCTGAGACTAGACCTAAATCCAGTAAGCTTTATGTGAAGAGAGTGCCAGTTTTTAGATGGAACTGGCAAACCATTCTACTAGTGAGTGAAATGAGAGTGAGCTACTTCGTAGTGAATTGCTTGGAGAAGCCGGGCTTGATAAGAGCAACAGCGTCTTCAAGAGAAACCATTGCACCACGACTGTAATTACGCACAACCAAGCGGAACTGAGTCTGAGCGTCAGCAGGCCACGTCAAGTCAACGTATTCAGCAAGAGGGTCACTCGCTGCTGTATACATTGCATCGTTGAATCCACCAATCAAGAAAGAAACAAGAGAAGGTTCATCCTTCACACTCGTAACATCCATGAATGATTGAATCGACGTAGGAAGAGTCTCAGGCTTTGATTCGTCGAATGCTTCCCATCCAATTACCATTGGATTCTTTCCGCGAGTCTGTCCAACCCGCAGACGGACGCCAATACCTGAACGTCCTGCATTGGTGACGTTTGCTTCCTGCTGCTTACGCTCAACTTCCAGTTCGCGCGGTGACGTTGCTTCTGTAGCCATTTGTGGACACTCCTAATTTAGCTTGCGGATTATTCCGCATAGCCCCGACTGACAAGATTGATTGTATCATGATTCGACTAACTTGTCAATAGCCGAGCGAGCGTAGCGACCGAAACCGACTGTCCGTCCGATTTGACACGAAACAGCCAGAATCGGTATTACTCAAGCTAGACTTTTATTACACTTCAATGACGAAGTTAGGTCTAGACTTACTGAGTAATCATCTTACTACCCTCCCTATGTGATGTTAGTTCTTTTGACTAAGCGAACGAACGGAACGAACGAAGCTAGTCTCAGTTTACGCCTAAGAACTAACTTATTGTATCGACGTGTATTGACATCACGTTTGATATTTTCCACACGTTTGTATTGACTAATCATTGCTGTTTCTCCAACTGAAAGAGAAGCTATGTCAACGCTTATCTGGATTTAGGACTAGTCTCAGAAGATTAACAGTTTAATCGCGAAGCGACAGGACTGTTAATCACTAGTCCACAGGAATTGTATATTCTTTTAGGGTGCTAATCTCCTATTTGAGTTAGATGAACTTCAGAACAGCTTCGATTTTTGCTCCAAGACTGATGCTTTGTCTGATAGAATCAGCAGCAGAAGAAGAAGAAGCATAAGCAGCAGCAGCATCAGAAGCGGCAAAAGCAGCATAACCATAAACAGCATCAGAAGCATAAACAGCATAAGCAGAATCAGCAGTTCTGTCACTGCCATCTAGCCACTTATGCGCCCATAGCAAGTATGATGGCTCCTGATATACTTGCAGGCTCAGCTTAATTGCCAGCGTAATCTGAAAAGTGGGGTAATCCATATCAGTTATCCTTTCTGTTTTGGATTAGCACACTAACAGAATATACAATCCCTTTATATTTATCTTCGGAGCTACACCCTTACCTAAGTAGGTGTGCCAAGCGCCGAAGGTGACAGCATATTAAGATATTAAGTAGGCTGTGCTTATCAGCCTGAGTCAGCACAAGTTGCTAGGTGAATACTACGCAAGTATCATGCTAGGCTTGTCTGCTACCCTTCCCGCTGGCGTTTCACGGCGCCTGCGTTCTGGACATCTATACTGCATCGGCCATGCCATGTCACATACACAATATATTGTAGTGCATTCTTGCTAGTCTACCATATATGGTGTGTCCAATCCGGGACATGACAACAATTGTTGTCACTAGTGACAAAAGTTATTATCATGCCAATATAGTAAGTTGCACATAATATCATACTATTACACATTATACGTAATTGCACAGAACTAGCCGCAATTTCATATTGGCATGGCTTATGAATATTACACTAATGTAATCTGAATTACAATCATGTATCGTGCCAATTACATTAACGTTAGCCGCTTTCAATTCTGTAATTGGCATGATTTATGTGTTACCACTTCTGCTCATAGTTGCACTGGCATGCGGCTTGAACTGCACACAATTACATTATATTTATTTAATGCAGCCTTGTGAAGGCTATTGAAATACTGTAAACTTCTTTACATTACTTCTTATTTCTGCAC
>Ga0184637_10000369_pt1 | contig 33469 bp, 26 predicted proteins | sample PLM3_127_b2_FD_133143 | JGI IMG/M metagenome (GOLD analysis project Ga0184637, IMG submission 133143) | Groundwater sediment microbial communities from an aquifer in East River, Colorado, USA - PLM3_127_b2 | ecosystem: Environmental > Terrestrial > Soil > Riparian zone | place: USA: East River... | reverse complement strand
CGCCCGACCGCGGCGTCGCCCGACCGCGGCGTCGCCCGACCGCGGGACGCTTCGTCCGCGCGGGGCAGGTGAGGTTCACCGTGCGTGTCCGTAACCGTCCGCTTGCCCTCCAAGAGAACCGCGCGGGCGAACGGCCACCGGCCCCATGAGGACCCCACCTCCTCCCCGGGATCCCCGATGACCTGCTCGCGCCCGCGGCTGCACGCGCCGCTGCTCCACCTCGCCTCGGCCGCGCTCGTCGCCACCGCGCTCGCTGGGCCCGCCCGCGCCCAGCTCGTCGGCGAGAACGTCAACATGGTGTCCGGCACCGCCTGGCCCGGGGGGGACCCGTTCCTGCAGCGGCAGAACGAGCCGTCCATCGCGGTGAGCAGCGCCAACGCCGACCACCTCGTCGCGGGCGCGAACGACTACCGGACCGTGGATCTGCCGGACCCGAACACCACGGGCTCCACGGGCGACGCGTGGCTCGGGCTCTTCAAGTCGGTCGACGGCGGCCTCACCTGGCGGAGCGTGCTGCTCCCCGGCTACCCGCAGGACGGCTCGCCCGAGGGGCTCGCCTCGCCGCTGCGCGGGTTCCGCTCGGCCGCGGACCCGGTGGTGCGCGCCGGCACGGACGGGATGCTCTACTACAGCGGCATCGCGTTCGACCGCGCCACCGGCCTCGGCGTCGTCTTCGTCGCCCGGCTCGCCGACCTGAACGACAAGGAGAACGGCGACGCGACGCTCGGGCGCGACCCCATCGCCTACCTCGGCGCGACCCTGATCGACCGCGGCACCGACGGCCAGTTCACGGACAAGCCGTGGCCCGCGACCGACGTGCCGCGCGCGGGGGCGGGCACCTGCACGCTGCCGACGTCGCCGCCGCGGAGCTTCCCGGCGGGCACGGTCTACCTCGCCTACTCGACGTTCACCGGCTCCAAGGAGAACGCGAGCAAGATCCTGCTCTCGCGCTCGCTCGACTGCGGCGCCACCTGGTCGCGGCCCGTCAAGATCAGCGAGTCCAACTCGCTCAACCAGGGCACGGCGGTGGCCGTCGATCCGCTCACCGGGACGGTCTGGGTCGCGTGGCGCCGGTACGCCTCCTCGAGCGAGACCGACGCGATCGTCGTCTCGCGCTCGACCGACTTCGGCCAGACGTTCACCCGGGCGGAGGTGGTGGCCGACATCGTCCCCTTCGATCAGCCGCTCACCGAGACGGCCTTCCGGGCGCAGACGCTCCCCACCATCGCGATCTCGGTGGACGCCGCGGGCACGCGGAGCTTCGTGCACCTCGCCTGGCAGGAGCGGCGCGGGCCGTCCGGCGACTCGCGGATCGTCCTCTCCACCTCCGCGGACGGCGCGAGCTGGTCCGCCCCGACCCCGATCGACGACGCGCCGGTGCACGACGACCTGGGGGACGCCTTCACGCGCGGTCACCAGGTGATGCCGCAGCTCACCTTCTCGCAGGGCCGGCTCCTCGCCCTCTACTACGACACGCGGCTCGATCACACCCGCGCGTACCACGCGCCCAACCTGCCCTTCCTCCCCGACCCGGTCACCGGCGCGTTCTACGCGGAGTGGCGCGCGCCGCTCGGCGAGCTGCTCACCTCGCCCGGCGCGGTGTTCGGCCCCTTCATCGACGACGCCGGGCTCACGCAGGTCCGGCACACGATCGACGTGCGCGTCGCGACGGCGGGGCCGGGTCCCGCGCCGGCCTTCTCCTCCACGCGCGTCTCGCGGATGCCGTTCGGCACGCGCGGCGACGAGGTGGTCGGCCAGCAGGCGGCCTCGTTCGCCGGCCCGCCGCTCGAGGTGGTGGACGGCGCCGGCACCGTGAAGCTGCTCCAGCAGCTCCAGGTCAACCCGCCCAACCTGCCGATGTTCCGCAAGGGCACGGCGCCGTTCATGGGCGACTACATCGACATCGCCGGCCCCGCGTTCGCCCGCACGGCGGCGGGCTGGGCCTTCGACACGGTGCCGTCCGCGGCCCCCGTCCACCACGCGATCTGGACGTCCAACCAGGACGTGCGTCCCCCGGCCGACGGCGACTGGACGCGGTACACGCCGGTCGGCCTCGGCGGCCCGAGCACCTTCGACCCGGCCGTCGCGCGACCGGCCTGCGTCCCGGGCTACGAGGGCTCTCGCAACCAGAACGTCTATACGGCGCGCATCACGAGCGGCCTCGCGGTCTCCTCGCCACAGAACGTGAAGCCGCTCGCGCCCGGGCTCACCCGCGCCTTCGTCGTCGCGGTCGCGAACTCCACCGACCGGACGATCGCGGTCCGCCTCTCGGCGGCGCCGCCCGCGGGCGTCACCGCCTCGTTCCGGAACGACGGCGTGCAGCTCGGCGCGCTCGACGTCGAGGTCGGGCCGCGGTCCGCCGTCTTCCGCTCGCTCTTCGTCGCCCTCGCGGGGAGCGTCGACCCGCTCCCCACGATCCCGGTCCGCGTCCAGCAGGTGGACCCCGCCGGCGGCTGCCTCGGCGCCCTGCCGCCCACGTGCCCGCTCGTTCCGGGCGGCCTCGCGGGGTCCGTCACGTTCAACCCGCCCGGCGTGTTCCCCGGCCTCGTGCAGCCGGACGGCAGCCCCGACGACGTGACCGAGCTCGAGGTCTACGCGCCGACGGTCGCCCTGGCCAACGTGACGAGCGCCAACGTCACCAGCGCGAACGTGACCAGCGCCAACGTGACGAGCGCCAACGTCACCAGCGCCAACGTGACGAGCGCGAACGTGACGAGCACGCACGTCGCGAACCCCGACCTCGCGAACGTGACGAGCGCCAACGTGACGAGCGCCAACGTCACCAGCGCGAACGTGACGAGCGCCAACGTGACGAGCGCGCCGATCGCCTCGGCCAACGTGACGAGCGCCAACGTGACGAGCAGCGCGGTGTCCGACGCGAACTACACCGTCACGAACACCGGCAACACCACCCACTCGTACCACGTGAAGCTCGTCGGAACGCCCGGCGGCGGGCCGCTCCAGCTCATCGTCTCGAAGCCGTACCTCACGCCGCTCGCGATCTCGTGTCTCCTCCTCGAGCAGCCCCGGAACGCCGTGGTCGTGAACGTGGACGACGTCTCGAGCGCGATCCTGCCGCCGACCTCGAGCCTGCTCGACGCCAACATCCCCGACCCCCGCACCACCAACGCCACCCTCTCGCTCGCCCCCGGCGAGACCGCGCAGATCACGCTGCGCGGCGCGCTCGGCACCGTGGAGCTGGCGGGGCTCATCGCGCAGCTCACCCCGGTCGTCGTCCCGCACGCGGGCGGCGCCTACGCCGCGTCGCTCCTCGTGACGTCCGACGGAGCTTTGCTCCCGGCCCCGCGCGTCGGCGTCCCGTACGCCGCCTCGCTCCAGGCCCTCGGCGGCGTCCCGCCCTACGCGTGGGCCCTCGCGTCCGGCGCGCTCCCCGCGGGCCTCGTCCTCGCGCCCGACGGCGCCATCACCGGCACGCCGACGGAGGCCGGGACGGCGACCTTCACGGTCGAGGTGACGGACGCGGCGGCGCAGGCGGGCACCGCGACCCGCGTCCTCACGCTCACCGTGGCGCGCGGGCCGACCACCACCACGCTCTCGGCCTCCCCGTCGGCGGCGGTGTCGGGTCAGCCCGTCACGTTCACCGCGCACGTCGCCCCGCAGGACCCCGGCGCGCCGTCGCCGGAGGGGACCGTCACGTTCACCGACGGCGGCGCCGTGCTCGGGAGCGCGCAGCTCTCCGGCGGCGCGGCGTCGCTCACGACCGCGGCGCTGGGGGCCGGCACCCACGCCGTCGTCGCCGCCTACGGAGGTGACGCGCGGTACCTCGGGAGCGCCTCGGCCGAGCAGCCGGTCGCCGTGGGCCTGGCGGCGACCTCGCTCTCGCTCGTCTCGTCGCCCAATCCCTCGATCGCCGGCGCGCCCGTCACCTTCACGGCGACCGTCACGGTCACCGCCCCCGGCGCCGGGACGGCCACCGGCTCCGTCACGTTCCTGGACGGGGCGACGGCGCTCGGGACCGCGCCCCTCGCCGGCGGCGTCGCGACGTTCACGACGGCCGACCTCGCGACCGGCGCGCGGACGATCTCCGCGACCTACCCGGGGGACGCCCGGCTCGGCCCGAGCGCCGCGACCCTCACGCAGACCGTGAACGCGCCGGTGTTCTACGGGTTCACCGGGTTCCTGACGCCGCTCGCGACCGCCGGGATCCTGGCCGCGCCCTCGTACTCCGGCACCCAGCGGCTCGGGAGCGCCGTGCCCGTCAAGTGGCAGCTCACCGACGCCACCGGCGCCTTCATCGACCGGCTCTCCACGACACGCCGCCTGACCGCCGTCCGCAACCCCGGCTGCTCGGGCCCGCCGCCCGCGGGGGCCGCGGTGGTGGTCCTGTACTCCCCCACCTCGGGCGCGACCGGTGGGAGCACGTTCCGGTACGCGTCGGACCAGTTCATCTTCAACTGGGACACGACGAGCGCGGCGAAGGGCTGCTACACGCTGGTGCTCGAGCTGGACGACGGGAGCGCGCCCCGGGCGACGACCGTGAAGCTCCAGTAGGGGCCCGGGGCGGGATCCTCGGGACGGCGCGCGAAGCCTTCGTTATTGCGCCACCCCGAGGGATCCATGTCCGGCAGCCCCGCCGACCAGGGCCGCGACCCCGTCGCGGAGGAGGTCCGGCCCCCGAGCCCTGCGCCGCGCAGCGGCCGCTTCCGCGCGCTGCTCGCGGAGGTGCAGCGTCGGCGCGTGCCGCGCGCCGTGGTCGCCTACGGCGTCGCCATGTTCGGGCTGCTCCAGGGCGTCGAGGTGCTGCGCGCCGCGTTCGAGGGGCCGCGCTGGGTCCTCACCGCGGCGACGATCCTCGCGCTCGCTGGACTGCCGGTGAACGTCCTCGTCGCCTGGTACTTCGACGTCGTCCCGGACGCGGGCTCGGCCCGCGCGCCGGTGCAGCGCGCGATCGCCGCGCCCGGCACCACGAGGACCCTGCGCAAGCCGACCTGGGCGGTGATCGGGGCGATGGCCCTGGTCGCGGCCGGGCTCGGCGCGTGGCGGCTCTGGCCCACGCCCGCGCCGCCCGCGCCGCCGGCCCCGCGCAGCGTCCTCGTCGCCGACTTCGAGAACCGGACCGGCGAGCCGGTGTTCGAGAGCACGCTCGAGCCGGCGCTGACGCTGGCGCTCGAGGGGGCGTCGTTCCTCACCTCCTTCTCGCGCGGGGCGGCGCTGCGGATCGCGGAGCAGCTTCACCTCGACGGCGCGGGGCTCGCCGAGGCCCGCGCGCGCCTCGTCGCGCAGCGCGAGGGGATCGACGTGGTCACCGCCGGCGCGATCGAGCGCACGCCCGCCGGCTACCGGGTCGGCGTGCGCGCGCTCGACGCCGTGACGGGGAAGGTCATCTCGGACGGCGTCGAGGAGGCGCCCAGCAAGGACGCCGTGCTCGCCGCCGCGACGAAGCTGGCGGCGCGCGTGCGGGCCGCGCTCGGCGACACCGTGCCGGAGGCGGTGCAGCTCAGCGCCGGCGAGACCTTCGGCGCGGCCTCGCTCGAGGCGGCGCACGCGTACGCGCAGGGCATGAACCACCAGTTCGCCGGGCGCTGGGACGAGGCCGGGAAGGCCTACCTCGAGGCGCTGCGGCTCGACCCGAACCTCGGGCGCGCCTACGCCGGGCTCGCGGTCATCGCCAACAACGCCGGCCGGCGCGCCGAGGCGGAGAGGTACTTCAAGGAGGCGATGGCGCGGGTCGAGCGGATGTCCGAGCGGGAGAAGTTCCGCAGCCGGGGCGCGTACTACCTCGTCGTGGACCGGGACCCGGCGCTCGCCATCGAGGCGCTCTCGGCGCTCGTCGCGCGCTATCCCGCCGACAACGCCGGGCTCGCCAACCTCGCCGTCGCCTACCAGCTCCAGCGCGACTTCCCGCGCGCGCTGGCGGAGGCGCGCCGCGCGATCGAGATCTACCCGCGCAACGTCCCGCAGCGGAACAACGTCGGGCTCTTCGCGATGTACGCGGGCCAGCTCGACGAGGCGATCCGGGAGCAGCAGAAGGTGCTCGAGCTCAACCCCGGGTTCATGAACGGCCACGTCGGCCTCGCGCTCGCCCAGCTCGCCGCGGGCCGGCGCGCGGAGGCGCTCGCGACCTGGCGGCGGCTCGAGGCGCTGGGGACGGCCGGCGCGTCGGTCGCGGCGGAGGGGCTCGCCGACCTCGCGGCCTACGAGGGCCGGCTCGCCGACGCGCGCGGGCTCCTCGAGCGCGGCATCGCCGCGGACGACGCGGCGAAGGACGCGGAGGCGGCGGCCCGCAAGCGCGCGGCGCTCGCCGAGGTGCTCCTCGCCGCGGGCCAGCGGCCGCAGGCGCTGGCCGCGGCGCTCCGCGCCGTCGAGGCGAGCGCGACCGACTACGTGCGGTACGCGGCGGGGATGGTGCTCGCCGACGGGGGGGACGAGCGGCGCGCGCGCGCCGTCGCCGACGGGCTCGACGGGCGGATCGCCGGCGAGGCGCGGCTCTACGCCGAGCTCCTCCGGGCCGCCCTCGACGTGCACGGCGGCCGTCACGCGGCCGCGGTCGAGCGGCTCCGCGCGGCCGAGCAGCGCGTGGACGGCTGGCTCGTGCGCGCGGCGCTCGGGCGCGCCTACCTCGAGGCGGGGTCCTTCGCCCGCGCGCTCGACGAGCTCGAGAAGGCGCAGAAGCGGCGGGGCGAGGCGACCGACGTCTTCCTGGACGTCGTCCCGACCTACCGGCTCTACGCAGCCGTCGAGTACCAGCTCGCGCGGGCGCAGGAGGGGCTCGGGAGCTCCGCGGCCGCGGAGACGTTCCAGGCCTTCCTCACGGCGCGGAGCGGCGCGGACGATCCGCGCGTCGAGGACGCGCGGCGGCGGCTCGCCGGCCGATGATCTCGAGCGCCAGCGCTTGCCCGACCGTCGCGCCCGTACCTTCGCCCCGGTCGTCTGGAGGCACGAGCCCGTGATGCGCATCTTGTACCGACCGCGAGGTGCCCGATGCTGCGCGTGACCGATGACGTCCTCGAGGTGCGCCGCTGGGCGGAGCGCCATGGCGCGCGCCCCTGCCGCGACCGGCAGACCGGACGACTGGAGCTCGCCGCGCCGGGCGAGCCCTGCGCGGTCGACGTCGGCTGGGACGAGTGGGAGCCCACGTTCCGCTGGAGTCGCTGCTTCCTCGTCTACGACGACGCGCCCGGGTTCCGGCCCCACTTCGTGGGGGACGAGGACGCGGCCAGGGATTGGCTCGCCGTCGCGCTCGGGCGGGGAGACGGCCGTCCCGCGCACTCCTGAGCCCCCTCCGGTCCTTGCGGCTCGCGGGCGGCGTCGCGATCTCCTTCGCGCGGAGGTGACCCCCACGCCTCCGAGGGGGAACGTATGCCGGAGCGGCCCGTCATCGCGATCGTCGAGGACGACCCGGCCATCCTCGGCGCGCTCCTCGACGCGCTGAACCGGAGGTTCAGCGCGGACTACCTCGTCGTGCCTTTCCTCTCCGCCCGCGGGGCGCTCGAGGAGCTCGCGCGCCGCAAGGCGGCGGGGGAGGAGCTCGCGCTCGTCATCGCCGATCAGTGGATGCCCGAGATGACCGGGAGCGAGCTCCTCGGCCGTGCCCACGAGCTCGACCGCGCGACGAAGCGCGCGCTGCTCGTCGGCTGGGGCGACTGGAAGGCCTCGAGCGCCATCCTCGAGGGCTGCGCGTTCGGCCAGCTCGACAACTACATCCTGAAGCCGTGGTCGCCGGCTGAGGTCCACCTCTACCCGCAGGTCTCGGAGTTCCTCTCGGAGTGGACCCAGGCGTTCAGGCCGGAGATGGAGATCGTCCGCATCGTCGGCGAGGAGCGCTCGGCGCGCTCCCACGATCTGCAGGACATGCTCCACCGCAACGGCGTGCCGCACCGGTTCTACGACTCGGCGAGCGCGGAGGGGCAGCGGCTCCTGCGCGACGTGGGCCTCGTGGGCTCGCGCCTCCCGGTCGTGCTCCTCCTCGACGGGCGCACCCTCGTGGACCCCGGCAACGCGGAGCTGGCGGACAAGATCTCGGGCCTGGACCCGGGCTCGAGCGTGCGGGCCTGCGACGTCGCCATCGTCGGCGGCGGCCCGGCCGGCCTCTCGGCGGCGGTGTACGCTGCGTCCGAGGGGCTGCGCACCTGCATCGTGGAGCGCGAGGCGGTGGGCGGGCAGGCGGGGATGAGCGCGCTCATCCGGAACTACGTCGGGTTCCCGCGCGGCATCAGCGGCGCGGCGCTCGCGCAGCGCGCCTACGAGCAGGCGTGGCTCTTCGGGGCGAAGTACGTGCTCGCCCGAGAGGTCACGGCCGTCGAGGCGCGGGGCACGGAGCGGGACGTCGTCCTCTCCGACGGGCGGACGATCGCGGCGCGCGCGGTGATCGTCGCGACGGGCGCCACCTACCGGCGCCTCGGCGTCCCGTCGCTCGACCGGCTCGTCGGGATGGGGCTGTACTACACGATGCCGTACAACGCGCGGCTCGTGCACGGGCGCGACGTCTTCGTGGCGGGGGCCGGGAACTCGGCTGGCCAGGCGGTGCTCCACCTCGCGCAGCACGCGCGCAAGGCGACGCTCCTCGTGCGCGGCGGCGAGCTCGAGAAGGGCATGTCGGACTACCTGATCCAGCAGCTCCGGCGCACGCCGAACCTCGAGATCAGCCTCCACACCGAGATCGTCGGAGGGGGCGGCGAGCGGTTCCTCGAGCGGCTCACGCTCCGCGACCTCGCGCGCGGGCGGGACGAAGAGGTCGAGGCTACGCTGCTGTTCGTCCTCATCGGCGCGCTCCCGAGGACGGACTGGCTCGGCGACGCCGTCCACCGGGAGCACGGCTACGTCGTGACCGGCACCGACCTCGACCTCGACGCGGTCCGCTGGCCCCTCCGCCGCGCGCCGCTGCGGTACGAGACGAGCATGCCGGGCGTGTTCGCGGCGGGAGACGTGCGCTGGGGATCGGTGAAGCGGGTCGCCTCGGCGGTGGGCGAGGGCGCGGTCACCGTGCAGATGGTGCACGACTACCTCGCCGCGCCCGCCGACCTGGCCTCGCCCGCGGAGCGCACACGCGCCGGCCCGTCGGCCCGCCCGGCGGAGGGGCCCGCTGCGCCGCCGCCTGCCGGGTGAGCGACCACCGCCCGGCGCGATCGGCGGCCCGGCGCGGGAATCAGCGGGGCGCCTCGAGGTGGTGCGCGGGCGACTCCCCGTCGAACGCGGGGATCGCGTTCACGCCCACCTCGTCGACGTAGCACCAGGCCCAGTCCTCGCCCGGCTCGAACGACTTGATCACGGGGTGCTGGGTCGCGTGGAAGTGCTTCGTCGCGTGGCGGTTCGGCGAGCTGTCGCAGCAGCCGACGTGGCCGCACCTCAGGCAGAGCCGGAGGTGGACCCACCGGCTCCCCGACGCGAGGCACTCGCTGCACCCGGCTCCGCTCGGCGCGGTCGCCTGCGTGCGGTGGCTCGCTGCCCCGAGGTGCTCACATCCACTCGCCATGACGACCTCCCCTGACGGCTCCGGCACGGGGTTAGCGCCGCGCGAGCGGCGCCGCAACGCCCTCCGACCGGTCCGCCCCGCTCGCGTCGTCGCACGCGCCTGCGAGGGCTTCGCGCCGAGGCGCCCGTCAGCGCGCCCAGCGGGCGAGCGCCGAGAGGGCGACGACGAGCGCAGCGAACCCGGCGAAGGCGCCCCCGTCGCCGCGCTCCGGGGCGCGCGACGAGAGCAGCCGGAGTGCCGCCACGATGAGGACGAGCCAGAGGATTCCCTCGTTCGTGGCGTACAGCGCGCCGCCCGTGAGCGCGACGATGCCGAGGCGCTGGGCCCGCGTGAGCGCGCTGAAGCCTCGCGCGCCGTCGAGGGACCAGACGGGAACGAGGTTGAACAGGTTCACCACCGCGCCCGCGTGCGCGAGCGCGAGCGCGAGCGGCGAGCCCATCAGGCGCGCGAGCGCATAGAGCGCGAGCGCGACGGCCGCGCCCGCGGCGGGCCCCGCGAGGCCGACCCGGGCGTCCGTGCGCGCGTCCGGCGGTGCGCGGTGCATCCGGATGTACGCGCCGACGCCCGGCACGAACATCGGCGCGCTGCACGGGATCCCGGCGCGGCGCAGGGCGACCACGTGCCCGAGCTCGTGGAGGTAGATGGAGCCGAGGAACCCCGCCGCGAACCGCCAGCCCCAGGTCTGCCAGTAGAGCGCGAAGGACGCCAGCAGCGAGAGGACCGAGCCGAGCTTCGCGACGCCGAGGAGCTTCCAGGCCCCGAGCGCGATCACGGCGACCGGCCCGAGCCGCTTCGCCCAGGGCGGCGCCTCGCGCGGCGGGTGCGCCGCCGCCGGCACCGCCGCGGACCAGCGCGCGACCTCCTCGCGGACGGCCCCGTGCTGCCGCGTCCCGGGAGGCAGGAGCGCGAGCGCCTTCCGCCAGGCCGCGAGCGCGGCGGCGCCGTCGCCGCGGTCCGCCGCGGCCCCCGCCTCGGCGGCGAGGCGCTTCAGCTCCCCGGCGTGGACGAGCTGGCGGCAGGCGGGGCAGGCGAGGAGCACCTCCGGGAGCTCCGTCCCGCACGCGGCGCAGCTCCGCGGCGCGCGCGCCGCCTCAGGCATCGGCGGAGCGAGCGGCGCCGACTGCGTAGGGACCGGTCACCGTGAGCGGCGGGACCCGGTTCACCTTCCACGCCTCGTACAGGCCGATGGCGATGATGACGAGCCCCATGACGTTCTCGAGGCCGCTCAGGAACGGCAGCGCGAGCGTGAACCCGAGGAGGATCGCGAACGAGAGGAGGAGGCCCGGCTCCGCCTCGTCCTGCGCGGCCGGCGCCGCCGGCGCGTCCGCCGCCTGGACGGCCGGGCCCGCCGGCGCCGCGTCGGCCGGCGCCGCGGCGCCGGGCGCCTCCGGCTGGGCCTGCTGCTGCTCCGCCCCCATCGCCTCGAACACGCGCGGCACGTACGTGCTCGCGATGGAGAGGTAGGTGAGGAAGATCGCGAGCGCCTGGTACCGCCACCCGCCGCGGGCGGCCGAGCCCTTGCGCACCGCGAAGCCGACGAGGAGGCCGACCACTATGCTGATGAGGCCGATCTCGTAGCCCGTGATCTTCGCGACCGCGTAGTAGAGCGCCGAGCCGACCGCCGCGGCGACGAGCCCGAGCGCGGTGGCCGCGAGCAGCGTCGGCAGGTGCGAGCGCGCGGCGGCGGCGACCACCGCTTCCTTGCAGCGGGCGCAGGCGACGGCGCCCCTCACCTCGAAGTACGCGTCGAGCGGCGCGCCGCACGCGGCGCAGCGGACGTCCGCCGCGGCCGCCTGCACGGGCTCGGCGGTGTCGAACTGCAGGCCGGCTTCGGGACCGCTCACGGGAGCCTCCAGGAGGGGGGAGGCGGGATGCTAGCGCGCGCGGCGGGGCGAGTCACGATGGGTGCGTGTACGCGGCGGCGCACACGCCGGCGGCTCACGCGGGCGCGCGGCGGAGCGCGACCCACAGCCCGGCCGCGAGGATGAGGGCGATCCCGGCGCCGGTCGCCGCGTCGGGCACCTCGCCGAAGGCGATCACGCCGAGCCCCGTCGCGCAGGCGAGCTCGACGTAGTGGAAGGGCGCGAGCACGGAGGCCTCGGCGCGCTCGTAGGCGGCCGTGATGAGCCACAGCGCGAGGCCGCCGAAGACCGCCATGAGGGCGAGCCAGCCGAGGAGGACGGCGTCGAAGGCGCGCCAGCTCCCACCGGCGGCGAGCGGGAGCAGGCAGACCGTGGCGACCACGCCGAAGTGGAGCGTGGTCGCGAGTGGCGGCACGTCGCCCTTCAGCTTGCGGTTCAGGATCGCGGCGGCCGCGAAGGCGACGGCCGCGCCGAGCGGCGCGAGCGCCACCCACCGGAAGACGCTCGCCCCGGGCTGGATCACGAGGAGCGCGCCGGCGAAGCCGAGCCCGACCGCGAGCCAGCGGGCGAGCCCGATCCGCTCCCCCAGCACCGGGCCCGACAGCGCGGTGATGAGGAGCGGGTTCACGAACAGCAGCGCGGACGCCGCGGCGAACGGCATGGCGGTCAACCCTGCGAAGAGGAGCAGCGTCACGACGACCGGCAGGGCGACGCGCAGGAGGTGCAGCCCGCCGAGCGGCGGGAGGAGCGCGCGCGGGCCGAGCCGGATCGCCACGACCGGCGCGAGCAGGACGACGTTGGCGGTGTACCGCCCCCAGGCGATCTGCCCGACCGGGATCCCCCGCGCGGCGAGGTGCTTCGCGATCGCGTCCATGCAGGGCCAGACCACGGCCGAGAGCAGGATCATGCCGACGGCGGCGAGGCGGGTGCGGGACGCGGGGTGCGGGACGGCGGGGGGCATGGCGGGCGCGGGTTGTAGCGCGGATGCCGCGGGCGGGGAATGACGGAGCCGCGGTTCCGCGGAGGGTGAGTTGCGACCGCGACCTCGCGACCCCGCCCCCGCGCGTCTCACCGCCCCAGCACGCCGCCGAGCTCCTCCCGCGCGAGCCGCACGAGCTGCCAGTACGGCGGCGGGTATCCCCGCTCCGCCTGGAACGCCGCGGCGCGGCGCTCGAGCCGTGCGACGACCCGGGCGTGCACCGCGCCGTACCAGCGGTTCCTCAGGGCGGCCGTCGCGCTCATGCCCTCGGGCACGGGGCCCACGAGGCCGACGGCGTTCAGCCCCACGCTGAGCCCCTTCGCGGCGCGCGCGACGGGCAGGAGCCAGCGGGCGTACTCGAGCGGCGCGCCTCGCTCGGCCGCCTCGAGCATCGCCTCGGTGACCGCGTTGTCGTGGTGGTCCCTCCGGAGGGTCTCGGGATCGCGCCACTCGGCGACCACGCGCAGCTGCGGGTCGTACTCCAGGTCCGACGGCTCGAGCGTCTCGAAGTGGCGAACGCCGAACGCGGCGAGCCAGCGCCGGAGCCCCTCCGACGAGATGCGCGAGAGCCCCGTCCACAGCCGCACGCCGAGGCGCGCGTAGGCCTCCGCCGCCACCTCCGAGCAGAAGAGCCTCGCGGGGTCCTCCCGATCCATCGCGAAGTCGTACGCGACGTGCCCGGCGCTCGCGCGCTCGAGCGCCGCCTCCGCGGCGCGGTGCGGGAGCATCGGGTCCTGCACGAGCGCCGGCAGGTCGGCCCGCGGGCGGAGCACCAGCACACGGAGCTTGGCGTCCCCGAGGTAGTCCTCGAGCGACGACACCGTCACCCCGCGGTCGATGTGCGCCTCGACGATGCGCGCGACGCCCGTGCGCGCGTCCACGTGGACGAGCGCCACGTGCGAGAAGTTGCCGGGGAAGTCGTTCCCGCGCGCGATGAGCGCCGAGGTCGCGGCGCCGCCGCGCGAGAGGAGGACGTCGCCGCTGTGGATCGTGACGCCGAGCATCGGCGCGGCGGGCGTCGCCGACGGCTCGTCCGCGCCGGGCGCGAGCACGGCCCGCGCCGCCGCGGCGGGGTCCTGGAGGAGGAGCTCCTCCACGGCCGCGCGGCCGCCGTAGAGGAGGCGGTAGAGCGCCTCGCGCGCGCGCCGGTCGTCCATGGACCAGCGCTCCGACTGGCGCTTCACGGCGTCGCGGAGGGCCGCCGCGCGCGCCGCGTACCCGGGCACCTCGTCCGGGCAGACCCCGACCCGCGGCGCGAGCTCGAAGAGCGCCCGCTCCACCTCCGCGAGGAGCGGCGCGTCGGGGCCGAACGTGCCGGCGCGCAGGCGCCCGAGCGCGCCGTCCAGCGCAGCGAGGCCGCGCGCGAGCTCGGGCCGCACCGCCGCGCACCCCGCCGCCCGGGCGCGAACGTGGCCCGCCTCGAGCGCGTCGAAGAAGGCGTCCTGGTTCCAGGCGAACGCCCGCGCGGCGTCGCCCTCCGCCTGCGCGCGCGAAAGCGCCGGGTCCGCGTCCGCGCGGAGCAGCAGCGCGTACGCAACGGAGAGCGCCGCCGCGATCCCGAGCGCGACCCGCACCGCCCTGCGTTCACCTCCCGCCACGCGCGCTCGTCCTCCGACCTCGACCTTGGCACGCGCGCCGACGAGGCGGCAAGCGACCGCTCGCTCGCCTGCTACCCGGGCGCCGCCGCGGCCGGCGGGGGTCCCGCCGTGGCGCCCGCCTCCGCCCGACCGGCGAGCACGCGCAGGTAACCCGCGACCGAGGCCGCGAAGAGCACGGCGACCGGGAACAGGAGCGCGGGGCGGGGCGGCAGGGCGAGCTGGCCGCTCCAGGTGGCGACGCCGAGCGAGGCAGCCCCCGCCCCGCCCGCGAGCGCCTGCGCTCCGATCAGGGCCCGCAGATCGAGCGGCCGGCCCCCATGGAGCAGCGCCGCCCCGAGCGGCGCGCCTCCGATGGCGAGGAGCCAGCCGGCGACGAACGCGATGGAGAGCCACTGCGCGATGAGCGCCTCGTCCATGGTCCCGAACGCGAAGTCGGGGAAGCCCACCGCGACGAACATCAGCACCTGCAGCCCGACGAAGAACGCCACGCCGAAGCCGAGGGCCGAGCCGATCATGACGGAGGCGACCGATCCGGGCCGCGCCCGCTCGCGCCGGCCGGCCCGGGCCGCGACGGCGCAGAGCCCGGCGAGCAGCGCGAGCTGGAGCGCGGCGGCCGCGGTCTCCGGCCGCTCCTCGTCGGCCCGGCGGCGGAGGTGCTCGGCGAGCGCCGGCGACGGGCCGGGCGCGGGGGGCGTCCGGGGCGCGGCGAGCACGATGCCGAGGTGCAGGGCGGCGGCGGCGGCCCAGAGGAGCGTGATGCGGAGCCTCACGCCGGAGGGCTACCACGAGCGGGCGACCGGACGTGAGTGCAGGGGCCTGGTTTGACTCCCCGCGGCGCGCGCGTAACATCCGGCCCGCGGCTCGTCCGCGAGCGGCCCCCGCCGCCCTTCGCGAGCCCCAGGAGCACACCGGTGCAGTCTGCGCTGTTCCCCGCCGCCGTCCTCGCCGTCATCGCCGTCTTCTACGTTCGCCGCACCATCGCCCGCCGGCGCTTCGAGCGCTCGAACGTCTCGGGTGGCCGCAAGGCCCTCGTGCTGAACCTCGTCGATCGCAGCCGCTGAGCCGCGGCGGGGTTCCCCGCGCGGCTCGCCACCCACGATCTCGGACATCCGGCTCGCGCGTTCGGGCGCGCGTGGAGACACGCTCGCCCGGCGGAGCTGCGCCCTTCGCTAGGCGAGGTTGTGGAACACGCGCTGGACGTCGTCGTCCTGCTCCAGCGCGTCCACGAGCTCGAGGACCTCCTTCGCCTGATCCTCGGGCAGCTCGACCGGCGTCTGCGCGACGTACTCGGACTCGGCCGAGATGACCGGCAGCTTCCGCTCCTCGAGCGCCGCCTGGAGCTGGCCGAAGCTCTGGAACGCGCAGCGGATGATCACCTGCTTCTCGCCCTTCTCGCCCGTCCCCTCGCCCATCTCCTCGAGGCCGTGGTCGATGAGGTCGAGCTCGAGCGCCTCGAGGTCGAGCCCCTCGGGGTGGAGCCGGAAGACCCCCATCTTCTGGAACTGGAAGGCGACGCTGCCGGTCGTCCCCATGGTGCCGCCGTGGTTCTTGAACCCGACGCGCACGTTCGCGACGGTGCGGACCAGGTTGTCGGTGGCGGTCTCGACGAGCACGGCGATGCCGTGCGGCGCGTATCCCTCGTAGAGGACGACCTGGTAGTCGTGCTGGTCCTGGCCGCTCGCCCGCTTGATGGCGGCCTCGACCTTGTCCTTCGGCATGTTCGCGCCGCGCGCGTTCTGGAGCGCGCGCCGGAGCGTCGGGTTGGTCTCGGGGTGCGGTCCGCCCGCCTTCACCGCGATGACGATGTCCTTGGCGATCCGGGTGAAGACCTTCGCCATCCGGTTCCAGCGGGCGAACATCGTCGCCTTGCGCGTCTCGAAGATGCGTCCCATGCTCGTCGCCGCCCGGTGCGGGGCGGCCTCCCAGTCCGTTTTTCCGCGCGAGTCATCCCACGGAACGGCGGGGCGCGCCAGCCGTCCGCGGGTCGCCGGCGCCGCCCCCGGGAGCGGCTAGAACGGCTCCGCCCGGTCCAGCTCGACCCGCTCGACCTGCCACGCCGCGTACTCGAGCGGACCGCTCTCGAGCAGCCAGGTGGCGACCAGCCGGAACGGCACCTTCAGCCCGCCCACGTCTCGGTAGTCGCTCGAGCTGCCCGCGAACGGCGTGAGCACGCCCTTGCCGTCCACGTCCCGGAAGCGCTCGGCGAGGAAGCGGGTCGGGAAGCCATCCTCCCCGAACTCGAAGGTGGCGGTCACCTCGCGCCCTCCCACCCGCAGGGTGGCGCGCGCGCGCCGCTCGTCGAGCGGCGCCCAGCTGACGTACCGGCCGTCGAGGAACACGGTCGGGCACCAGATCAGCTCGCCGAGGAGCCGGAGGAGCGCGCCCTGGTCGAGCTCCGGCCCGCGCGCGTCCTGCAGCGTGAAGGTCGAGGCGAGCACGATCCACATGTTCCCCTCGCCGAGGCGCGAGCGATCGCGCGCCTCCACGCGGAGCCCGGGCGCGGCGCGGATCCGGCCCCACCAGACGAACCCCGGCGGATCGGCCGTGAGGTACTGCTCGCCGTGGATGGCCATCGGCGACTTGCCGGCGGCCGTCACGAAGGTGCCCCCGTGGACGAGCCGCACCGCGCGCAGCGGCTTCCGCCCGAGCGCGCCCGCCTGCTCGAGGTAGCGGCGCACGGGAGCCGGCAGCGCCGCGGGATCGAGCGGTCGCGGTAGCTCGGTGGAGGGTTGCGCGAAGAGCTCGCGCGCGTCGGCCGCGACCCGCCGCCCGAACCGGACCCCCTGCACCGCCGCCGCCGTCGCGAGCCCGCCCGCGACGAGGGCAACCCCGCCGAGCACGAGCCCGAGCACCTTCCACCCGCTCATTGCGGCGATGCTAGCACCCCCATCCCGACGGGGAGCTCCCTTCGCCCGCACGCGCAACGGCGCGAGATCCGGCGCTCCGCGCGCCCGACCCGGGGCGCGTGGACTGATCGCGCCGCGACGACGATACTGGCCTTCTCCCCATGACCGCCTCGATCCTCGTCGTCGAGGACGACCCCGACCTCCGTGAGATCCTCCAGACGTTCCTGGAGGTGGAGGGGCACGCGGTGCGCACCGCCGAGAACGGCGCCGCCGCCTTCGTGCAGCTCTACCTGGGCGACCGCCCGGAGCTGGTGATCCTGAACCTCTGGATGCCGGTGGTCTCGGGCCCGGAGGTGCTGGAGGTGATCCGCCGCGACCCGAACCTCGCCTCGATCCCGGTGATCGTGGTGAGCGGCGCCCCGATCTCCGACGAGGTGAAGCGCGACGCGACGTTCGTGCTTCCGAAGCCCTTCGAGGTGGACACGCTCCGCGACATGGTGGAGATCGCGTTGAGCTACTCGCACGGGCCGTCCTCGACGCCGCCGCCGCTGCAGGCCTGATCGACCGCGACCGCGACCGCGACCTCCCGCGTTCACGCACCGAAAACGTCGAAGGGAGGCCCAGTAGGCCTCCCCTCGCAGCGCCTCGGAGCGCCTGGAATCTCTTGTTATGCGCGGTTCAGGTGAGGAGGAAGGCCCGGGCGAGCTCCGCCCACTCGTCCCCTGCCAGCGCCCGGGCGATCCCGTGGACCGGCGTCCCACCGTCCTGCAGCACGTGCCCGATCTCGGGGCTCATCCGCAGCGCCAGCGCCTCACCGGCGTCCTCGACCAGCCGCTTCGCAGCGTTGCCCTCGAAGAGCTGCCGCATGTTGGCCGCGAGCCGCGGGGCGTCCACCTTGAAGAGCCAGCCCGCCGTCGAGCAACCGGCGGCGCCGGCCCGGCGCGGCTACCCCGCGCGCTCCCACGCCGCGGCGAAGAACCCGTCCGTCCCGTGCCGGTGCGGCCACGTCCGCATGAAGAGGTCCGCTCCGACGAGCGCCCCGGCCGCAGCCGGATCCACCGCGCCCTCCGGCAACGCCGCCACGCGCCTGAACGCAGGGTGCTCCCGCTCGAACGCCTCCGCGACCTCCTCGTTCTCCTCCTGCCGGAACGTGCAGGTCGCGTAGACGAGCCGGCCACCCGGCCGGACGTGTGCCGCGCCGCGCTCGAGGATCCCGCGCTGCACCGCGGGCAGCCCCTCGAACCCGGCCGGATCGATCCTCCAGCGCAGGTCGGGACCGCGGCGGAGCGGGCCGAGCTCCGAGCACGGCGCGTCCACGAGCACGCGGTCGACGAGGAGCCCGGCGGCCGGCGCGGTGCCGTGCACCGCCACGGTCGCCGCGGCCCCCGCGCGCGCGGCCCTCGCCCGCAGCCGCTCGAGGCGGGCCGCGTCGGGGTCGGCGGCGTGGACGCGGCCCGCCGGGCCCACGAACGCGGCGAGCTGCAGCGTCTTCCCGCCCGCGCCCGCGCACGGCTCGAGCACGGCCTCACCCGGCCGCGCGCCGAGCGCGAGCCCCACGAGCTGGCTCCCCTCGTCCTGCACCTCGAGGAGCCCGCCCCGGTGCGACGCGAGCGCGAGCACGTTCACGCGCCGGCCCTCCGCAACGAGACACCCGGGCGCGAGCGCGCCGGAGCGCGAGGGGACCCCCTCCCCGGCGAGGCGCGCCGCGAGCAGGGCGGCGTCGGTGCGCAGGCCATTCACCCGCAGGAACACCGGCCCCGGCACGTTCAGCGCGTCCGCGAGCGCGTCCGCCTCTCGGCCGACCGCCCGGCGGAGCTCCGCCGCGAGCCAGTCGGGCAGGGAGGCGCGGGCCGCGAGGTCGGTGGGCGCGGGCCGCGGCGCTGGCAACGCTCTCGGCGTCAGGCCGGCGAGCGCCTCCGCCTCGCCGCCGGCTCGCCCGGCGAGGTCCCGGATCAGCGCCGCCAGCAGCAGGCCGGGCGCCGCCGCCTCGTCGCCCACGGCGTGGCGCAGCCTGCGCCGCCAGAGCCCCACCCCGAACACCGCCTCCACCAGCGCCTGGCGCCCCGCGCCCGACAGGCGAGGGCGGACGCGCAGCGCGCGATCGACGGCCCGCTCCGCGGCGGTGCCCGCGAGCACTGCGGCGAGCACGGGGCCAAGGTCGCCCGCCTCGGCGAGCGCCTCCCACGGAACGCCGGCGAGGCGGGTCTCTGCGGGTCCTGGCACGGCGGGGCACGATACGTGGGCTGCCGCGCGCCTGCGCGCCCCCCCCTCGGGGGACCGCACGCGCCAGGCCGACCGAGCGCCTCGTCGAGGACGACGCGGATGCGAGCGAGATGCTGCGCGAGCTGCCGGCGCTCGACGGGCACGAGGTCGTGCTCGCCCGCGACGGCGAGACGGCGCACACGCTCCGTCGCACTTCGCGAAGCCGCTCGAGCTCGAGCCGCTCCGGGCGCTGCTGGAAGGCTGCCGACCCCGGGCGCCGGGCGGGCGCGCGCCCGCGGATCGCGCTACAAGTGCGGAGGCACATGGCACGCAGCACGGGAACGGCACGGCGACTCGCCCTCGGCTTCGGGGCGCTCGTCCTCCTCATCGCGGCGGCCTCGGGCGTGGCGCTCGCGGGCTCGTCGCGGCTGCACCAGGGGCTCGAGGAGACGCGGCGCCGCGAGGAGGGGGTGCGGCTCGCCCTCGAGCTCGCGAGCGCGGTGCGCGACCAGTACGCCCACCAGGCCCACACGATCATCATCGGCGACGCCTCGCACCTCGGCTTCTACCGCGAGGCGCGCGGGACGGTGCTCCGGCTCACGCGCGCGCTCCGCGCCGCGGCGCACGACCCGCAGTCGCGCGCGCTCGTGGACGAGATCGAGCGGGAGAGCGCGAGGCTCGACGTCATCTTCGAGCAGCGCATCGTCCCCGCGGTGCTGCGCGGGGAGCGGGCGAGCGTGCAGGCCGAGCACGACCGCGCCCAGCTCGTGGTGACGCGCATCCAGGACCTCACCCGGGAGCTCGTCGGCCGCTTCGAGAGCGCCATCCGGTCCTTCCGGATGGAGGCGGAGCGGATCGGCCGGCGCACCTTCGCCATCCTGGTGGCGCTCCTCGTCGCGGCCCCCGTGCTCGGCCTCGCCGTGAGCCTCGCCATCGGCCGGTCCATCGCCGCGCCCGTGGCGGGGCTGCAGGCGGGCGCGGCGCGGATCGCGGCGGGCGACCTCGACACCCGCATCGAGGTGCGGGGTGCGCCGGAGCTGGAGGAGCTCGCCGGCGCGTGGAACCGGATGACCGCCTCGCTCCGCGAGCACCAGGATCGGCTCGTCGAGTCGGAGAAGCTTGCCGGCATCGGACGGCTCGCCGCCGGGGTCGCCCACGAGATCAACAACCCGCTCGGCGTCATCCTGGGCTACGCGAAGCTCCTGCGGAAGAAGGCGGCCGACGGCGCGGTCGCCCATGACCTCGCGGTCATCGAGGAGGAGACGCTGCGCGCGAAGGAGATCGTCGACGGCCTCCTCGACCTCTCGCGCCCGCTGCCCGCCCCCGACGACCAGGTGAACCTGCGCCTCCTCGCCGACGAGGTGGTCCGCAGGCTCGGCGAGGCGAAGCTCCTCGACGGCGTGGCGGTGGCCATCGAGGGCGAGGCGGTGGCGCCGGGCCACCCGGACAAGCTGCGCCAGGTCCTCGTGAACCTCGTGCGGAACGCCGCGGAGGCGGCCGGACCGGGCGGCCGCGTGGCGGTGCGGGTCTCGGCCGGCGCGGAGGGCGCGGAGGTGGCGGTCGAGGACTCCGGCCCCGGCGTCGACCCGGAGGCGCGGGCGCGCCTGTTCGAGCCGTTCTTCACGACCAAGCCGCGGGGGACCGGCCTCGGCCTCGCCGTCTCGCGCGCCATCGCGCGCGCGCACGGCGGCGACCTCGCCGCGGACGCCGCGCCGGGCGGCGGCGCGCGCTTCGCGCTGCGCATCCCGGCCACCGGGAGGGCGGCATGAGCGAGCCGACGCGCATCCTCGTCGTGGACGACAAGGAGAACCTGCGCCGGCTGCTCGGCCGCGTCCTCGCGGACGCGTACGCGGTGGAGGAGGCGGAGGACGGCGCGCGTGCGCTCGCCCTCGTCGCGACGCGCCCGTACGACGTGGTGCTGAGCGACATCCGCATGCCCGGGGCGGACGGCTTCGAGCTGCTCGCGGCCGTGAAGGCCCGCGCGCCCGCCACCGAGGTGGTCCTCATGACCGGCTACGCGACGGTGGCCGACGCGGTCCGGGCGATGAAGCAGGGGGCGTTCGACTACCTCGAGAAGCCCTTCGACCCGGACGCCGCGCTGGCGGTGGTCGCGCGGGCGGCCGCGCACAAGGCGGCGGGCGACGCCGCGCGGCGCGCGGAGCCCCCCGGCGCCGCCGGCGGGTTCCACGCGCTCGTGGGCGGCAGCCCCCGCATGCGCGACGTCTACGCGCTCCTCGAGAAGGCGGCCGCCGTGGACGCGACCGTGATCCTCCTCGGCGAGACCGGCACCGGCAAGGAGCTCGCCGCGCGGGCCATCCACTACCACTCGGCGCGCCGCGAGCGCCGGTTCGTGCCGGTGAACTGCGGCGCGCTCCCCGGCGAGCTCGTCGAGAGCGAGCTGTTCGGCCACGCGCGCGGCGCCTTCACGGGCGCCGCCGCGGCGCGCCCCGGCCTCTTCGAGGAGGCCCGCGGCGGCACGATCTTCCTCGACGAGGTCGGCGAGCTGCCCCTCGCGGCGCAGGTGAAGCTCAACCGCGTGCTGCAGGAGCGGGAGATCCGGCGCGTGGGCGACAACACGCCCATCCCGGTGGACGTGCGCGTCGTCGCCGCGACGCACCGCGACCTGCGCGCCGAGGTCCGGGCCGGCCGCTTCCGGGAGGACCTCTTCTACCGCCTGAACGTGCTCGCGGTGACGCTCCCCCCGCTCCGCGAGCGGCCCGGCGACGTGCCGCTCCTCGCCGCCCACTTCCTCGCGAAGCACGCGCGCGCGCTGCGCCGGAAGCTCGACGGCTTCGCGCCCGAGGCGCTCCTCCGCCTCGAGGGCCACGCCTGGCCCGGCAACGTGCGCGAGCTCGAGAACACGGTGGAGCGGGCGGTGGCCGTGTCCGGGGGCCCGGTGGTCACGACCGCGGACCTCCCCCCGGAGATCGCCGGGGCCGAGCCGGCGTCGCCGTCCGAACCGGCGGCGCCCGCCGCGCTCGCCGCCATGCCGTACAAGGACGCGGTGGAGGCGGCGCGCGATCGCGTGTCGCGCGAGTACCTGGTGGCGCTCCTGACCGAGTTCGCCGGCAACGTGACCCGGGCCGCCGAGCGCGCGGGCATGGAGCGGGAGAGCCTGCACCGGCTGCTCCGCCGCCACGGGCTGCGCTCGGACGACTTCAAGGGCGGGTGAGCCAACGGTGCCCGAAAGGGATCCCGATCGGGTCGCCGGACGGGGTAGGCCTGAGGCGGTGGCCAGCCCGACGGCGCGCGGACGCGAGGTGCTCCTCGACGGGGACGCCCTCGGCTTGCTGTTCGAGCAGGCCGGTCTCGGCGTGTGCCTGATCGGCGCCGATGGCCACGTGCTGCGGGTGAACGCGGAGTGGCTGCGCGGCACCGGGCTCTCGGCGGCCGTGGTCGGCACCCGCCTCGACGAGGTGGTCCCCGACGTGCGCGACCCGATCCGCGCGGCGTGCGCGCGCGCCCGGGCAGGCGAGCGCACCGACTTGCCTCGCCGGCGCGTCCTCGAGGACGGGCGCGAGAAGTTCTGGGACGGGGCGGCGGTGCCCGTCTCGACCGGCGACGGCCCCGGGGTGCTCGTCACCCTGCACCGCGCGGCGACGCCGGAGGAGAGCGGGCCCGAGGAGCCGCCCGCCGTCCGCCGCTCGCGGGTGCTGCTCGCGGCGGTGCTCGAGAACGCCCCCACCGCCATCGCGGTCTTCGGCTCCAGCGACCTCCGCGTGCGGTTCGCGAACCGCGCCTCGCAAGCGATGCTCGACGCGTTCGACCCAGCCGCGCCGGGCGGCGCGATGGTGGGCCGCCTGCTGCGCGAGGTGGTGCGCGATCCCGGCCCGCTCGAGGAGCTCATCCAGCTCGTCGCGGTGAGCGGCGCGCCCCTCACCGACGACGAGTACGAGCTGCCGCTCGCGCGCGGGACGACGTTCTGGCGCTGGTCGCTCCACCCGCTCCCCGCGCCGGGCGGGGAGCCCGACGTGCTGCTCATCGCGACCGAGATCACCGAGCAGGTGCAGGCCCGGCGCGAGGCGGAGGACTCGGCCCGCCGCGCGGCGTCGGCCGAGGCGACCGCCCGCGAGGCCGCCTACCGGATCGCCCGGCTGCAGCGCGTGACCGCCTCGATGTCGGCGGCGCTCACCCGCGACGACCTCGGCCGCGCGCTCGCCGGCGCGGCGGTGCCCGTCACCGGCGCGGCGGTCGCGACGGTCTTCGCGCGCGACGGCGACGCGCTCGCGCTCGCCGCGTCCACCGCGGTGCCGGAGCGCGGCGGTCACGGCGGCCACCTCGCCCCCGACGACGCGGGGGCGGTCAGCCACACCGCACGCACGCGGGAGCCGCTCTTCCTCACCGACGCCGAGGAGGTGGAGGCCCGCTTCCCCGCCGACGCCGCCCGGCGCCGTGGGCTCGGCCACGCCGCGCTGGCTGTGGTGCCGCTCGCGGTGGCGGGTCGGGCGCTCGGCGTCCTCGTGCTCGAGTGGCGGGAGCGCCGCGCCTTCCCGACAGCGGAGCGCGAGCTGCTCGAGGCGGTCGCCGCGCAGTGCGCACAGGCGCTCGAGCGCGCGCGGCTCCACGAGGAGACGGGGGCTGCGCGCGCCCGGGCGGAGCGGCTCGGCGAGGCCCTCGCCTGGCTGAACGCGGGCGCGACCGAGACCGAGGTGCTCCACGCCGCCGCCGAGGCCGCCATCCGCACGCTGGGCGGGTTCGACGCCGCGTTCCTGGGGGCGCGCACCGCGGGAGCGGGGCTCGTCGGGCTCCACGAGACCCGCGCGGCGGGGCGCAACGGCGCCCGCTTCGCGCTCGCCGACCTGCCCCACGTCGCCGCCGCGCTCGCGTCGGCGCGCCCGGCGCTCTTCACGCGCGGCGAGGGGCGCGGGGTCGAGCCCCGCTGGATGGAGGCGCTCGGCGCGCGGGCGACCCTCGCCATCCCCATCGTGCGCGGCGGCGAGCGCGAGGGCGTGCTCCTCGTGAACTACGCCGACGGCTCGCCGCTGCCCGGCCCGGACGTGCTCGCGCTCGCCGCCGAGGTCTCGGTCCAGTGCTCCATCGCGCTCGAGCGGGCCCGCCTCCTCGAGCGCGAGCGGCGCGCCCGCGAGCGGCTCGAGCGGATCGAGCGGGTGACGTCGGCCCTCTCCGCCGCGGTCTCCTTCGCCGACATCGGCCGCGCGATGTTCGAGGAGGGACTCGCCCCGCTCGGCGCCGCGCAGGTGAGCGTGGTCCGGCGCGACGGCGACGAGCTCGAGTCCGTCTTCCAGCACGGGCTGCCGCCCGGGGAGGTGCCCGCCCAGCGCTTCCCGCTCACCGCGCCGTACCCAGCCTGCGACGCCGTCCGCACGCGCCGGGCGATCTGGCTCGAGAGCGCCGCGGAGATCGACCGCGCGTACCCGGCGCTCGCGCCGCTGCGCGAGGGGAGCGGCGACTGCGCCTGGGCCTCCGTGCCGCTCCTGTTCCGCGGCGAGGCGGTGGGCGTGCTCGGGCTCGGGTACCGGGCGCCGCGGGCGTTCGATCCCGACGAGCGCGCCTTCGTGACCGCCCTCGCGGACCCCTGCGCGCTGGCCATGGAGCGGGCCCGCCTGTTCGAGGCGGAGCGCAGCGCGCGGCAGGCGGCCGAGGCCGCGAGCGCGGAGGCGCGGCGGACATCCGAGCTGCAGCAGCAGCTCATGGCGGTGGTGGGCCACGACCTCCGCACCCCCCTCCAGGCGATCTCGATGGGTGTGCGCGTCGTCTCGCAGCGCGGCCACGTGTCCGAGCAGGACGCCGCGACCCTCGCCCGCGTGGCGAGCGCCTCCGCGCGCGCCGCCGGGATCATCTCGGACCTGCTCGACTACGGGCGCACGCGCCAGGGGCTCGGGCTGCGCCTCTCTCCCGCGCCGGTGGACCTCTCCGCCCTCGCCCGGCGCGTCGCGGCCGAGCTCGCCGAGGCGCAGCCCGGGCGGGCCCTGCGGGTGGTCGCGCCGGCGTCGGTCGAGGGGAGCTGGGATCCGGACCGCCTCGCCCAGGTGATCCAGAACCTCGCCTCGAACGCGCTGCACCACGGCGGCGGCGGCGCCCATGTCGAGCTGCGGGTCTCGGCCGACGCCGCCGACGCGTTCCTCACGGTGTGGAACGACGGGCCGCCCATCGCGGAGGACGACGCCGCGCGGTTGCTCGAGCCGTTCGCCGGCCGCCCCGGCGCGCCCGGCACGCCGGTGCAGGGCGGCGCCGGGCTCGGGCTGTTCATCGTGCGCGAGATCGTGCGCGCGCACGGCGGCGCCCTCGCGGTCCGCTCCTCGGAGCTCGCCGGCACGAGCTTCGAGGTGCGGCTGCCGCGGCGGCGCCCGCCGCAGTGACGCGCTGGCGCACGAGCGTGAGCGCGCGGCGGATCGGTGAGAGGCGACCCCCGCAACATGCGGGCGCGCTCCCCGCGCGGGAACCCCGGCCTGTGGCGCGCGCCGGGCGTGGCCACCTTCGCGGCATGGGCCGGGATCTGCGCGGGTCGGCGGTGGTGGTGACGGGCGCCTCCAGCGGCATCGGGCGGGCGACCGCCCTGCGGTTCGCGCGCGACGGGTGCCGGCTCGTGCTCGCGGCGCGCGACGGAGCGGCCCTGCGCGGGGTGGCGGCGGTCATCGAGGGCAGGGGGGGCTCGGCCCTCGCGGTGGAGTGCGACGTCTCCGACGAGGACGCGGTGGAGGCGGTCGCCCGGCGCTGCGAGGAGGCGTACGGGCGGATCGATGTCTGGGTGAACAACGCCGGGATCTACGAGATGGGCCGCTTCGAGGACCTGCCGGAGGAGGTCTTCAGGCGCGTCCTCGAGACCAACTTCCTCGGCACGGTGAACGGCGCGCGCGCCGCGCTCGGGCGGTTCCGCCGGCAGGCGAGCGGAACGCTGATCCACGTGGCCGCACTCGACGGCAGGCTCCCCGCCCCCTACGCGAGCGCCTACGCCGCGTCGAAGCACGCCGTCGTCGGCTTCTCGGGCTGCCTGCGGCAGGAGCTGCTCCTCGACGGGCTCCGCGAGGTGCACGTCTGCACAGTGCTGCCGGGCACGATCGACACGCCGCTCTTCCAGCACGGCGCGAACTACACCGGGCTCGAGGTGAAGGCGCTTCCGCCGGTCTACGCGCCGGACCGCGTGGCGCGGGCCATCGTGGACCTCGCCCGCCTCCCGCGGCGCGAGGTGGTGGTCGGCGCGAGCGCCCACGTGTTCGCCGCGCTCTTCAAGGTCGCGCCAGGGCTCGTCGAGCGGGTGCTCGCCCGCTCCGTCCACCGCCGCCACCTGCGCCACCGGCACGCGGCGCCCGACAGCCCCGGCAACGCCTTCGCCTCCACCGGGCCGCACGGCGAGACGGGCGGCTGGCGGGCCCGGCCCTCGTGGACGCGCCGCGCCGCCACTTTCGGGCTCCCGGCCGCGCTCGCCGCGGGCGTCCTCTGGGCCAGGGCCCGCTCGAGCTGACGGGCGCTCCCTGCCCTGTTCGTGTGGCGCCAGGTGGGGTGATGGAGAATGGAATGCGATGCGCCGGACGTTCGTAGGTCCGAGTGCGCGAACTGGGAACTGCCCGGGTGCTGCAACGAGACGAGGAGCGGCCCGATCCGCTGGCGGTGGTGCGTGCCGGCCGCTTCGGCGTGCAGTACGAGCCGATCGTGGACGTGCGAACAGGCAGGGTCCACGCCTACGAGGCCCTCGCCCGCTTCCACCTGCCGGACGGCGTCGCGGTCCCGCCGAACGTGGTCTTCGACCGGCTCCAGGACGCCCCCGAGCTGCTCGTGAACACCGAGCTCGCCATGAAGCGGCTCCAGATCGCGCACGCGCCGGGCCCGCGCGTCTTCCTCAACGTGAGCGCCAGCACCTGGGCGCTCGCGGGCGGGGAGCCCTTCCGCAGCCTCTTCCTCTCCTCGCGCGTCCCGGTGGTGGTCGAGGCGGTCGAGTGCATCCACCCGACCCGCGCGCTGCACGGCGCGCCGATGCTGAAGGCGCTGCGGCGCGCCGGCATCCCCTCGGCGCTCGACGACCTCGGCGCCGAGAACGTGCTCGTGAGCGCCGAGGAGCTGCAGCTCGCCCGCGTGCTCAAGTTCGACCGCACGGTGCTCCGCACGCTGCACGTACCCGCGCGCGTCGCGCTCCTCGAGGCGCTGCTCGCCTTCGCGCGGCGGACGCGCAAGCCGGTGGTCGCCGAGGGCGTCGAGACCGGGCGCGACCTCGCCGTCGTGCGCGAGCTCGGCTTCGACTTCGCGCAGGGCGAGCTCTTCCGCGACGCGTTCCAGCGCGTGATGCCCGACGGCTGCGCGCCCACCCACGCCCACTGACGCGGGCGGGGTTGACGCCGGGCTCGCGCCGGCATCTCCTCGGGCGATGGAGCTCGCCCTCTACGTCCTCGGCTTCGTCGCCATGGCGGTGGGCCTCGCCGGCCTCGTCCTGCCCGCGGTGCCCGGCTCGGCCCTCATCGTCGCCGGCGCCGTCGCGGTCGGGTGGGCCGAGGGCTTCACCCGGGTCGGCTGGGGCACGCTCGCCGTCACGATCGTGCTCGGCGTGCTCGTCTGGGCGGTGGACCTCGCCGCCTCGGTGCTCGGCGCGCGGGCGTTCGGCGCCTCGCGCTGGGCGGTCGTCGGGGCCGGCGTCGGCGTCCTCGTCGGCCTCTTCCTCGGGCCGGTGGGCATCCTGCTCGGCCCGGCGGTCGGCGCCATCGCGTTCGAGTACGCGCGCAACCCGGACTTCCAGCGCGCGGCGAAGGCCGGCGTGGGCGCCTTCCTCGGGTTCGTGCTCGGGAGCGCGGTGAAGCTCGCGCTCGGCTTCGCGATGGTGGGGCTCGTGCTCGTGGCGCTCTGGCGCTAGCGCCTACGGCTTCGCGCCCGGCGCGAGGCAGGTCTCCATCGTGCGCGGCGACTCCTTGCCGGAGGCGGGATCCACCGCCGCGACGCGGTAGCAGCGCCGCTCGCCCATGCGGAGCCCGGCGACCGTGTACTGCGTGCTCGAGGTCGCGCCGATCTTCTTCCCGCCGTCCCAGTACACCGCGTAGACGACGTCCGGGTCGGGGGAGGAGTCCCACTTCAGGAGCACCATCGTCGGCGCCTTGTGCTCGGCCCGCACCACCGTCGGGCCGGAGGGCACCCCGACGGCCGGCGTGGTGGCGCAGGCGTCCAGCGCCGGGGACCGATTGCCGGCCCGGTCCACCGCCACGAGCGCGAAGCAGTGCTCGGTGGAGGGCGCGAGCCCCGCCTGGCTGACGCGCGTCGCGCCGCCGTCCACCCGGGCGACGACCGCGCCGTCGCGGCGGCGGAGCTCGTACGCGGCGACGCCCACGTTGTCGGTCGCCGCGTCCCAGGCGAACGCGACGTTGGAGGGCGAGCTCGGCGCGGCGGCGAAGCGCGGCGGCGACGAGGGCGGCGTGAGATCGGGCATCACGGCGCAGGCCCGCTTCGACGCGGCCGACACGTTCCCCACGGTGTCGCGGGCGCGGACCGTGTAGCAGACCTCCTGGCCGGGGCGCAGGCCGTCCTCCTCGACCTCGGTCGCGGGGGTGCTCGCGACGGGCTTCCCGTCGCGCTCGATCTCGTAGGCGGCGACCGCGACCTCGTCCTGCGACGGCGCCCAGCGGAGCTCGGCGCGCTGCTCGGTGGGGGTCGCGAGCGCCACGGCGCGCGGGACGGTCGGCGCCGTGAGATCCGGCGGCGTCGCGCAGGCCGGGGCGGTCTCGGCCGAGCGGTTCCCCGCGGCGTCGAACGCGCGCGCGGTCAGGCACACCTCGACGAGCGGCTTCAGCCCGCGCACCGTCGCGGCGAGCTCGGCGCTGCCCGCCACCACCTTGCGGCTCCGCAGGAGCTCGTATCCGGCGACGCCCACGTCGTCGGCCGAGGGGCTCCAGTGAGCCTTCACCGCGTGCTCTCCGTCGGCCTCGACCACGAGCGCGTCCGGCACGCTGGGCGGCGTGAGGTCGGGGGTGGTCGCGCAGGCGGGGCCGGCGGGCTCGGAGGCGTTGCCGGCGGCGTCGAGCGCGCGCACCAGGTAGCAGTAGGTCTGCGCCGGGACGAGGCCCGACTCGGTCACGGCGGTCCCGGCGAGCCGGGCGACGACGTTGCCTCCGCGCAGCACCTCGTACGTGGCGACGGCGACGTCGTCGCTCGCGGCGCTCCACTCGATGACCACCTGCCGCTCGGCGGTCGCGCTCGCGCGGAGCGCCGGAGGCGCCGTCGGCGGCGCCCGGTCCGGCGTCTCCGCCGGGACGGAGGGCGCGCGCGTGTCACGCGCCATCACGGGCGCCGGTGCAGCGCGCCGGGTGCGCTCGGCGGATGTCGCGGGAGCGACCTCGGTCTCGGCGGCGAGCGGAGTGACGACCTCGGTCGGGGTCGCGGACTCGGAGGTCGGGGCCGCGGTCGGGGTCGCGGTCGCGGTCGCGGTCGCGATCGGAGTCGCGGTCGCGGTCGCGCTCCCCGCCGCCAGCCGCTCCTCCGCCTCGCGGGCCCTCTTCATGCCGACGTGGACCACCGCGCCGGCATACGCAAGCACCGCGACGACGATCAGGATTCGACGAGCCATACGACTCCCCCGCCGTGCAGCTCCGGGGAGGGGGGAGAGCTGCGGGTGTTCACCTTCACGGCCGCTGTGGCACTCACCGTATCACACAAGTGGGGGAGGTCCGTGACCACGGTCAAGGGACAAGAGACCCCTGAGGGCGGGTCGCTGCGCCACACCTCGGAGCGGGATTTCACCAGCAGTAACGCGGCACGGTTCGCGTCCCGCGCCCGGGCCAGGCGCGGGCGTGTGCGACGTTGTGAGCCGCGCGGGAGTAAACGTGTGGTGCCCGCGGACTCAGGACCGAATCCGCCCGCTGGCGATCTGGATCACCGGCGTGATCCAGGCTCGGCAGCGGCTAGGCGACCCCGGCCGCCGCCGTCCAGGCCGCGGAGTCGGCTCCTCCGAGGGGGGCAGGCGCGCCGAGCGACGCCGCGACCGCGCGCAGCACCTCGGCTTCCGCCGGGAGGATGCGGCCGTCTGCGCGCGCGCAGGCCTCGCACGCCGCGAGGAGACGGGCCTTCACCGCGGGCGAAGCCTGGTCGAGCCGCTCGAGCGCCGACTCGAGCCGCGCGGCGCCGACCTTCTCGCGCGGGAGCGGCCGCCACCCGGGGCGTGCGCCGAGCACGGCGACCCCCGCGTCGAGGGCGGCCTGGGCGCCGGCCGGGTCGCGGTGGCCGAGCCACGCGAGGATCGAGAGCACCTCGTGGCACTCGAGGGCGACGTCCTCCACGCGGCGCGCCCCCGCGCCGGGCGCGCGCCGCGCCTCGCCGAGCGGACGCGCGAGCCGGCGCCGGACGATCCGCTGCACGGCCCACTCGAAGACGGTGGTCCGCCCGTCGGCGCCGGCGAGCGTCGCGAGGTCGGCCACGAGCGCGCGCGCCTGCTCGGGCGAGAGCCCGTCGAGCGCGGGGAGCGCGAGCTCGAGCAGCGCCATCCGCGCGCCGCGATCGAGCGGCGAGGCCGCGACCGCGAGGCGCCGCGCCTCGGCTCGCGCGGCGAGCTCGGCAGCCGGCGCGCCTGGCCGCGGGACCGTGAGCGGCGCCGCGTCGGCCTCCGCCCCGCCGAGGAGCGCGCAGACGACGGCGCGGGCGCCGGCGGGATCGCGCGAGGCCCGGACCAGCTCGGCGGGGAGCGCTGCGAGGAGGACCGCCGCGTGGCCGTGCGGGGACGTCGCGGCGCCCTCGCTGGCCGCGGCGTCGGCGGCGCCCCGGAGGTCGGGCGCGTCGGCGTCGGCGCCGGGGCCTGGCTGCGCCGCGGCGAGCCCGGACGCGAGCGACGGCGCGGCCGCCGCCGACCCTGACGCGACCGCACGCGCCGCGCGCGCGACGGCCCAGGCGGCGCCCGGCGCGATCCGCCGGATCCGCTCCTCCACCGGCGGGTGGGTCGAGAGCAGGCGCGACGCGAGGCCGTTCGCGAAGAAGAGGTGGGCGGCCTCGGGCGCCTGCGGGGCGAGGAGCCTCGAGCCCTGCGCCGCGATCTTCCCGAGCGCGCCGGTGAGCCCGCCGGGGTTGCGCGTGAACTGCACCGCGGCGGCGTCGGCGAGGTACTCGCGCTCGCGCGAGACCGCGAGCCGGATGAGCCGCGCGAAGAACGCGCCCGCCGACCCCGCGGCCCAGAGCACGAGCCCGGCCGCGACGATGGCGCCCCCCGCGCCCTTGCCGCGCGACCCGGCCCGCACCCGCCCCGTGCCGCGCAAGAGCGTCCGCCCGACGAGCGCGAGCGCGGTGAGCCCGCCGACGAGCGCGATGAGCTGCAGGTTGAGCCGGGTGTCGGCGTTCACCACGTGTGACAGCTCGTGGGCGACCACGCCCTGGAGCTCGTCGCGCGTGAGGGCCTCGAGCGCGCCGCGCGTCACGGTCACGACCGACCGGTCGGGCGTGAAGCCGGCGGCGAAGGCGTTGATGCCGGGCTCGTCGTCGAGCACCCAGACGTCCGGCACGGGCACGCCCGCCGCGATGGCCATCTCCTCCACCACGTTCACGAGCCGCTTCCAGTCGGGCCGCTCGGTGCTGCGGTCCACGCGGATCCCGCCGAGCATCCGCGCCACCGCCTCGCCGCCGCCCGCGGCGAGGCGCACGCCGTGCCAGGCGGCGCCCGCGAGCGTGACGGCGGTGACGGCGCCCGCCACGGCGAGGAGGAGGGGCGGGGAGCGGAGGTCGATGGGAGCGGTGGGCGTCACCGCCATCGAGAGGACCACCGCGAGCGCGAGGTACACGACGGCGATGGTCGCGAGCCAGGCCGTCGCGAACAGGACGACGAGCAGCGCGGTGCGCCGGCGCGCCGAGGCCTGCGCCGCGAAGAAGTCGAGCGTGGCCCGGCCGGCGGCCATGGCGCTCGGCTAGAAGGCGACGCGGACCGGCGCGCGCTCGGCGGGCGCCTCGATCTCGAAGGGCAGCGCGGCCGCGAAGCTGCCCGCGAGCAGGAGCCCGGGGAACGTCTCGCGCGCGTTGTTGTAGGTCATCACCGCGTCGTTGTAGGCCTGCCGCGCGAAGGCCACCCGGTTCTCGGTGGAGGAGAGCTCCTCCATGAGCTGGCCCATGGTCGCGTTGGCCTTGAGGTCCGGGTACGCCTCCGCCACCGCGAGGAAGCGCGAGAGCGTGCCCGCGAGCGCGCCCTCCGCCGTCGCGAGCGCCTGCATCGCGCGCGGGTCGCCGGGCGCCGCGGCGGCGGCGCGCTCCGCGGAGGCCGCGCCGTTCCGCGCCGCGACCACCGCCTCGAGCGTCGCGCGCTCGTGCTTCAGGTAGGCCTTGGCGGTCTCGACGAGGTTCGGGATGAGGTCGTAGCGGCGCTTCAGCTGCACGTCGATCTGGCTGAACGCGTTCCGGAAGGCGTTCCGCTTCGTGACGAGGCCGTTGTAGAGGCCGATGCCGAGGACGACCGCGAGGACGACCAGCCCGGCGAGGACGAGGAGCGCGACCATGTACACCCTCCGGCACGCGGCTTCGGCGCGCGTGCTCGGCCGAAGATGACACGAATCGGCGCTCCGCTGCGCGCGCCGGCCCGGCGGACGGCGCGCACTCCGGCCCACACCGGGGACGGCGCGCTTCACTCCGGCGCGCGCCCGTGTTGTGATCCGCCTCGTGGATCTCCCCGACTCCGCCGTCGAGGCGCTCGCCTCGGTGCGCCGCACCGGCAAGAACGTCCGCTTCGAGGTGAAGAAGGCCTGCGAGCAGGAGCGCTGGCGGCTCAAGGTGCTCTACGAGGCGGTCGACCCGACCACCGGTGAGGAGAGCACCGTGCAGCTCGGCCTCCTGTGGGACGACGACCGCAAGGGGATCGTCGACCTGAAGGACAGGCTGGCGCGCGGCGAGGACGGCCGGGCGCGCTGAGCGCGGACGTCAGGCGGCGCCGGCGACGGGACCGCCCGGCCGCTGGCGCCGGCGCTCGAGGAACGCCTCGATGATCCGCATCGAGGCCTCCGGGAGCCGCTGCAGCACGAGGTGGGGCGCGTCGAGCATCCGGATCTCGGCGTCGGCCCGCAGCGCGCGCACCTCGATCGGCAGCGCGGTGCGGAGCAGCCGGTCGTGCTTGCCGCCGAGGAAGAGCAGCGGGACGGGGCAGGCGCGCAACAGCGCGCTCGCGTCCACACGGAGCGCCTCGTGCGCCCGCGCCGCCATCACGCTCCCCTTCACTTGCCCGACCGCCTGCTGGACCTCCCGCACGAGGTCGTCCGGCGCGTCGGGGCCGCCGAGCAGGAGCCGCACGGCGTGGGCGGGGAGCGGCAGCCGGAAGAAGGCCGGGGAGAGCGGGCGGAGCGCGGTGATGATCGGCGCGGCCGGCCGGCGGTGGAACGAGGCCGCGAGGACCACCGCCACGAGCCCGGGCGGCCTGCGCGCCGCGAGCCGGAGCGCGAGGGGACCCCCGAACGACTCGCCGAGCAGCGCGAAGGGTGCGCCGTCCGCCGGGAGCTCGCGCGCGATCCGCTCCTCGAGCTGGGCGTACGAGTGGAAGCGGTCCACCGGGTAGGCGAGGACGCGCAGGTCGAGCGCGCCGCTCGACGCCGCGGTGAATCGCCCGAACAGGGCCCCCGTTCCGTCGAGGCCCGGGAGGCAGAGGGTTACGAGCGGCT
>Ga0184637_10000368_pt1 | contig 33470 bp, 35 predicted proteins | sample PLM3_127_b2_FD_133143 | JGI IMG/M metagenome (GOLD analysis project Ga0184637, IMG submission 133143) | Groundwater sediment microbial communities from an aquifer in East River, Colorado, USA - PLM3_127_b2 | ecosystem: Environmental > Terrestrial > Soil > Riparian zone | place: USA: East River... | reverse complement strand
CGGGCCCTCCCCCGTCGCCTCGACGAGCCACATGTCGACGCCGTCGATCTCGAGCCGGAAGCTGAGCGGCGGGCGGAGCTCGGCGGCGGCGGCCGGAAGCGTCTGCGCCATCAGGCGAACCGCAAGCTCGGGATCCGCCTCGGCCATCCGCCGCAGGGCCGCCCTGCGGTTGCCGTTCTGTGTGCCGTTCAGCGCCATGCCGCCATCCCCTCGTCGCTTGCGTTCCCGGTGATTGTCCCAGACGCGGCGACCGATTTGGCCAGTCAGCCAGTGCTCCCCGCTCGCGCCCGTCACGAATAGAATCCTCGCGCCTTGGCGCGCCTCGGGAAATCCCTCCTGCCGGGCGTGGCGCTCTCCGCGCTTCTCGTCCTGCTCCTCGCACCGGCGGCGCATGCCGTCCCGTTCGCCCCGGAGGAGGCCCGGTCGCCGAACGCGGAGGACACGACGACGGTCTACTGGGTGATGCTCGTGGTCGCGGTGGCGATCGTCGCGGTGGTCAACCTGGCGCTGATCGCCACGGTGGCTCGGTTCCGCGCCCGGCGGGGCCGCGAGCCGGCCCGGATCCACGCCGGCCGCAGGATCCAGCCCCGCGCCACGACGCTGCTTGCCCTGCTCGCCGCCGCCGTGTTCGCCGTCGGCGTCGTCTCGACCGTGAGGGTGCGCGACGTCGAGCCCTCGGGCCCCCGGGGGCTGGAGGCCGCCTCCGCCCGAACGGCCCAGCTCGACCTTCAGCCACCCGCGGGCGAGAGGGAGCCACTCAGGATCCTTGCCTCCGGGCAGCAGTGGCTGTGGCGCTACGAGTACCCGAACGGCACCTTCAGCTACTACGAGCTGGTCGCGCCGGTCGACACCACGGTCCTGCTGCAGCTCGACTCCACCGACGTGGTCCACCGCTGGTGGGTCCCCGAGCTTGGCGGGAAGTTCGACGCCGTGCCGGGACGCAGCAACGGGACCTGGTTCAGGGCCGAGCGCGAGGGCGTCTACGAGGGTCGCTCGGCGGTGTTCTCGGGACCCGGGTACGCGACGATGCGCGCGCGGGTCCGAGTCGTGAGCGTGCCCGAGTACGGAGCGTGGCTCGAGCAGCAGAGCGCCGACATCCAGGACGCGCAGGAGGCCGTCCAGGAGCAGGTCCAGTGAGCGCGCCGCCTCCCACCTCTCTCGCCCCCTCGCGGCCCGAGATCGTCACGGAGCGCTATCCCCAGCGCCGGCCCGCATGGATCGAGCTGGCTACCAGCGGCGACCACAAGGCGGTCGGCGTGCTGTACCTCGGAGCGGCGCTCAGCTTCCTGGCGCTCGCGGTCGTCGAGCTCGTGCTGATGCGCGTGCAGCTGATCGTGCCCGAGAGCACGATTGTCTCCCCCGACATCTTCGACCAGCTGCTCTCCGCCTACGGCGCCACCGCGGTCGTGCTGTTCGGGATCCCGGCGGCGCTCGGCCTGATCAGCTACATCGTGCCGCTCCAGATCGGCGCCCGCGGCACGACCTTCCCGCGTCTGGGGGCGCTCAGCTTCTGGCTCTACCTGGCGGGCGGGGTCACGCTCTACGCGAGCTTCCTCTACCGCCCGCCCGACGCCGGCGTCAATCCGCTGCCGCCGCTGTCCGACACCGTCTTCTCGCCCACGGCCGGCGTCGATGCCTGGATCGCCGGGGTCGGGCTGGCGGTGCTCGGCTTCACGCTGTTCGCGGTCAACATGCTCGCCACGCTCCACACCCGGCGCGCGCCCGGGCTCGTATGGCGGCGCCTGCCGCTGTTCTCGTGGTCGGCGACCGTGAGCGGCTACGTGCTGATGGTCGCCGGGCCCGTGATGCTCGCGGCGTGCACGATGCTGCTGATCGACCGTCAGTTCGCAGGCGTCTTCTTCGACGCGGGCGAGGGCGGCTCGCCGATCCTGTGGCAGCACCTCAGCTGGCTGTTCTTCACCGGCGCCTATCTCGTGATCCTGCTGGCGGCGTTCGGCGCGATCTCGGAGATCCTGCCCACCTTCTCGGGCAAGCCGCCGTTCAGCCACCGCGCGATCGCCGCCTCGCTGGTCGCCGTCGGCGCGCTCGGGCTGCTCGCCTGGATGCAGAACATGTACACGGCGCCGATTCCCGTCGGGTGGACGTTCTTCGCGATGGCGGCGGCCGTGGCGCTCACGGTCCCGATCGGGCTGCTGCTGTTCAACTGGATCGCCACGCTGTGGGGCGGTGCGCTGCGCCTCCGCGCGCCGCTGCTGTTCGCGCTCGGTGCGATCAGCACCGTGAGCTTCGGGCTCGCCGGCGAGCTCACCTACTCGGTGATCCCCGTCGGGTGGCAGCTCGACAGCACGACGGCGGCCCAGGCCGACACCTACTACGCGCTGGTCGGCGCCGCGGTATTCGGCGGCTTCGCGGCGCTCCACTACTGGTTCCCGAAGATCACCGGCCGCACGATGGGCGAGGGACTCGCCCGCGCCTCGTTCTGGGCGCTGCTCGTCGGTGTCCACGGGATGGCGATCCCGATGACCCTCGCGGGCCTCGAAGGACAGCCGGTGGACGTGTACAAGTACTACGAAGGAGGTGCTCTGGGCACCTACAACCTGATCGCCAGCATCGGGTCGTTCGTGCTCGCTGTGGGGATCCTGCTGACGCTCGCAAACGCCGCGTACAGCGCCCGCCGCGGGGTCGTGGCGGGCCCGGACCCGTGGGGCGGGACGACGCTGGAGTGGTTCGCCAGCTCGCCGCCGCCGCCGCACAACTTCGACGTAATCCCCGACGTTCGCAGCGCCGAGCCGCTGCGTGACATCCGCGAATCGATCCGCCGCCGGACCGAGACCTGGGAGCCACCGCCACCGCTGGAGCGCCCTGAACCGGCCAGCGACCCCGCGACGGCGGAGGCGAAGCCGAGCACGTCGCGGGAATGACTTTGGCGTGTACGCGCCTGTAGCCTGAACCCGATGCACAGCGCCGCTGTCCAGGGCGGGCCGGATCTCGCGCGCTTCCGCCGCCTCGTCGACCTCACCATCGTCGCCACCTTCCTCCTGATCGTGATCGGCGGCGTCGTCCGCGTCAGCGACTCGGGGCTGGGGTGCGGCCCCGCGGGCAGCGGCACCGAGGGCTGGCCTCTGTGCGGAGGCAGGGTGCTTCCGTTCCTGGAGACCAGCGCGGTGATCGAGTTCACCCACCGCGCCGCGGCGGCGATCGTCGGCATCCTCATCCTCGTGCTCGCCTGGCGCGCGATCCGCGGGCTGCGGGAGCACCGCTGGCTCGTGCGCGGCTCGGTGGCCGCGGCGATCCTGGTCCTCGCCCAGGCCGCCCTGGGCGGGCTGACCGTGGAGAACAACCTGCACGAGGTCCTCGTCGCGGCGCACCTCGGGCTGGCGATGCTCCTGCTTGCGATCCTGATCGCGCTGCGGCGTGCCACGCTCGAGGGAAGCCCGGCGCCGGCGGGGGCCGCGGGCGTGCTGCGGCCCCTGGCGGGAACGGCGCTGGCCCTGCTTTTCGCGACGATCGTCGCCGGCGGCTACATGGCCGGCACGGAGGAGGAGGGGGTCGCGGGCAGCACGGCCGCCGGGGCGCACCTCGCCTGCGGGACCGAGTTCCCGACCTGCCTCGGCAGAGCGATGCCGTTCGGGCTCGGCGAGATGGTCGACGTCCATCTCACGCACCGGGCGTTCATGTATCTGGCGGCGCTGGTCATCCTCGCGCTGGTCGTCGTGGCGCGGCTGCGGGGGGTGCGCTCGCGGGCCTTCCCGCTCGCCGCGCTGCTGCTCGCCTGCCAGATCCTGCTCGGCGCGCTCAACGTGTGGCTCGGCGAGCACGGCGAGCTGGTCGTCGCCCACCTGACACTCGGAACGCTGCTCTGGGGGACCGTCGTCTACGCGGCGATGGAGCTCGTCCCGGTTCGCGAGCCCGGCCGCGTTTCTTTGCGTCGTGCCGAGACGGAGGCCTCGGCTTCCCCCGCCTGACCGTGTGATGGAGAGCGCAGCGGAGACAGCAAGACGGGCGGCGGCCGAGGTCGCCGGCGCGGATGCCGCGCCCTCGGTGCGCGCCGCGCACCCGGTCGCGGTGCGGGGGGAACGGCGCTCCGCCGGCTCCGTGCTGCGCGACTACGTGGCGCTCACCAAGCCGCGGATCATCTCGCTTCTCCTGCTCACCACCGTGGCAGCGATGTTCGTCGCCGACCCGGAGGGCCCGGCGCTCTCCGCCGTCCTGTGGACGGTGCTGGGCGGCTATCTGGCCGCGGGCGGCGCCGGTGCGATCAACCACTACCTGGAGCGCGAGGCGGACGCACGCGTGGCGCGCACGCGTGGCCGCCCCCTCGCCAGCGGGCGCATCGAGCCTGCCCACGGCCTCGTCTTCGGGATCGCGCTCGGAGCCTTGGCCGTGGTCGAGCTCGCGGTTACGGTCAACGCGCTCGCCGCCGCGCTGGCCCTCGGCGGCCTGCTCGGCTACGCGCTCGTCTACACGCTGTGGCTGAAGCCCCTGACGCCGCAGAACATCGTCATCGGCGGCGCCGCGGGCGCGATCCCACCGCTGGTCGGCTGGGCGGCGGCGACGGGCGGTCTCGGCCCTGGCGCGCTGTATCTGTTCGCGGTGGTGTTCCTGTGGACGCCGCCGCACTTCTGGGCGCTCGCGCTGCTGATCAAGGACGACTACGCCCGCACGGGGGTGCCGATGCTGCCTGTCGTCCGCGGCGAGGCGACCACGCGGCGGCAGATCCTGCTGTACGCGCTCGCGCTGCTCGCGGTGACCCCCCTCCCCTTCGCGTCGGGCCTGTTCGGCGTCCCCTACCTGGTCTCGGGGCTCGCGCTGGGCGCCGGCTTCGCGGGCCTCGCGGCGTGGCTATGCGCGCGGCCCTCGCGCCGTGCGGCGCTGCGGCTCTATCTCGCCTCGCTCGCCTACCTGGCGTTGCTGTTCACGGTCATGGCGCTGGACCGGGCCATCTGGTAGAAGAGGGGCGTGGATCGCAGGAGCGCATACTGGGAGCTCCGCGCCGGGCTGCTGCTCGCCTCGGTGGCGATCTTCGTCTTCGGGATGACCTTCGTGTTCGCGGTCTTCTACATCGCCTGATGGCCGAGCTGCCCCCCGAGCCGACCGAGCTCGTCTACCTTCCACGGCCCTCCTGGCTTCCCGCCCTCACCGCGCTCGGCGTGGCGCTCGTCGTCGTCGGGCTGTTCGCGTGGTGGCCGTACGGGGCGATCGGCGCGCTGATCGCGCTCGTCTCGATCATCGCCTGGATCAGGGGCTCCGCCGGGGAGACATCGCGCCTGCCGATGCAGCAGCGGCCGGCCTCCGCGGTGCTGCCGGCGGTCCCGCTCCGCCGGCCGGACAGCAAGCGGTAAGCGACCCTGCCTAGCCGACCGCTTCCTGCCCCGGCGGCTTCATCCCGGAGGTCGCGCCCTCCGAGGTCCATACCCGCATGATGTCGCGCATCGAGAGGACGCCCACCGGGTGCCCCCCATCGACGATCACCAGGTGGCGGATCTTCCGCTTCGACATCTCCGCGGCGGCCCGCTCCAGGCTCCAGTCGGGGGCGGCGGTGATAACGGTGTCCGACATGTGCCCGGCGACCCGCTCGGAGTCCGGGTCCTCCCCGGTTCCGATCGAGTTGAGGATGTCGCGCTCGCTGATGATCCCCGGCCCGGGAGCCTCCTCGTCCATCACGACCGCGGCCCCGACCCCCTGCTCGGTCATGCGGCGCGCGGCGTCGCGCAGCGTGTGGTCGGGACCGATCGTCAAGACCACGCTCGACATACCTTCGCGTACTTCCATCACACCCCCGTCAAGTGCCGATTGCCGCGAACCCTATACGAAACGGGGCCGGGAGACGAGACCGCGGTTTTGCCGCGGCCGGCCCGAGATAGGATTCGCGCCCCGTGAGGGCCTCTCGCCGCAAGCCCCTCGCCGTCCTCGCCGCGACCGTGGGCGCGGCGGCGATCGCCGCGCTACCCGGCTGCGATCTGCAGGAGAACGCCGACGTCGACAACGGGCGCACGCTGTTCGTCGAGAAGTGCGGGACCTGCCATGCGTTCAAGGAGGCGGGGACGCAGGCCGAGGTGGGGCCCGACCTCGACGCCGCCTTCCAGGGGGCGCGTGAGACCGGAATGGACAGCGACACGATCGAGGGCGTCGTCGAATCGCAGATCGGGAACCCGCGCTTCGAGGCCCCGGACAGCCCCGCGTTCATGCCCGCCAACCTGGTCGAGGGCGACGACGCGAGGGACGTCGCCGCGTACGTGGCCGAGTTCGCGGGGGTGCCCGGGGTCGAGCCGCCGATCCCGCCCGACGCCCCGCCCGGCGCGCAGGTCTTCCTCTCCCAGGGGTGCGGTAGCTGCCACACGCTGGCGGCCCTGGGTGCGATCGCCACGGGAACCGTGGGCCCGGACCTGGACGAGGTGATCCCCGGCCAGAGCCCGGAGCAGGTCCAGGAGTCGATCGTGGATCCGGAGGCGCAGACCTCCCAGGGCTTCCCGTCCGGCGTGATGCCGGACACCTACGCGGACCTGCCCGAGAAGGACCTTCAGGAGCTGGTCGACTTCCTGATCCAGTCCGCCGGCAAGGGCAAGTAGCCGCCGCGGCTCGCCTATCGCGTTGCGTCCTCGGGGCCGGCCTCCTCTGAGGGCGCTGGCCCGGAAGTCGCGGAGGGCGCCCGTAATCGCGCCCACGCGACGCCGGCCGCGAAGCCGACCAGCGCGGCCGCGAGCACGACGCCGAAGCGGGGCCCGGCCAGGAGGCTGAGCGCGATCACCGCCGCCGCCCCCGCGCCGATCGTCATCACGAAACGGAATGCGTCGGCCTCGGATCGCAGCGGGTTGTGCATGCCCCTACAGGATGTAGATCGTGGTGAACACGATGACCCACATCCCGTCGACGAAGTGCCAGTAGATGCCCGGCACCTCGACGCCCAGGTGGTCCTTCGCCTTCGGCCCGAAGTGCCCGCGCCAGATGCGGATGTTGGCGAAGCTCAGCAGCAGCAGCCCGACGAAAACGTGCGCGCCGTGCAGCCCCGTGAGGCCGTAGAAGATCGTGCCGAACGACCCGTCGCGGGCACTGAACCCGATGTGCACGTACTCGTTGATCTGGATGAACAGGAAGGTGAAGCCGAGCAGCCACGTGGCGCCCATCCCGAGGAGCAGGCCGCGGCGCTGACCTCGGCGCACGGACTCCAGCGCCCAGTGCACCGTGACGCTCGAGCTGAGCAGGATCGCGGTGTTCACCCCGGCGACGGCGACGGGTAGCTCGAACTGGTCCGGCGGCCACGGTCCCTCGTTGGCGACCACGCGCAGGAAGAAGTAGGAGGCGAAGAAGGCGCCGATCAGCATCACCTCCGAGACGATGAAAAGCAGGATTCCGAGCGTCTGGCGGTCGAACCGCGAGCTCTGGTGGGCCTCGGGCGGGCCGTGCTGGTGCTCTGCGGCGACGGACGCGCTTTCCATCAGCGAGCCCCCCGTGCCTCGACGTGCTCGACCGGCTTGTCGCTCATCGCCTCGACCTTCTCCACCAGGCCCTCCTGGAGCCACTTGGACTGCTCGCCCGCGAAGGTGGAGATCAGGATCTCGTCGATCCGGTAGTGCTCGATCGCGTTCTCGACCGCCGCCGCCGGCGACGGGCTCATAGGCTGGCCGGTGGCGTCGATGTCCTCCCTGTACAGGGTCGCGAGCGCCTTCGCGAGCCGCTCGCACACCTCCTCGCGCGAGATCTGGCCGGAGCGCGGCGAGATGACCGTGTAGCGGTGCGGGCGCTCGGCGGCCTTGCGCTTCAGGGTGTCCAGCAGGTCGTCGCTGGCCACCGTCTGCGTCGCGACGACCAGGGTGTGGGTGACGTCCCAGCGGATCGCGTCGTCCTCGATCCGCACCGGGACGTGGACAACGGGAACGTCGTACCGCCGGCGCGCCCACTCGACCAGGTCGCGGCGCAGCAGCCCGAACCTGGTCTCCGCAAGGCACGAGATCAGGATCTCGTCCGGGGAGAACGCGCGCACGGCGTCATCGAGGGCGAGCGGTGGATCGGGGTCCATGACCACCCCGACCGCCTCGACGCCGAACTCCGACAGCACCTGCTGGGTCACCTCGACGCGGCTCTGGGCGGCCTCGCGGACCTCGTCCTGGTCGACGATCTGGCCCGCGGCGGGCTGGTTCTGCGGCGCAGCGACGGCGACCGACGCACCGCCCTCGGCGGTGCGCTCGTGCAGCGTCTCGAGCAGCCTCCGCCCGCCGGCGACCTCGTTCAGGAAGGCGAGGACAGTGCCGTCGCCGTCGCTCACGATCTACCCCCGCCCACGGTCGCGGGCTCCGGCGCCTTCACCTCGGCCTCCTCGCCGGCCATGATCGCGTGCCGCGCGCCCGGGACCCCGTACTCGTACGGGCCCCCGACCACGCGCGGGATCTCGTCGAAGTTGTAGATCGGCGGCGGCGAGGAGACCTGCCACTCGATCGTCTTCGCCCGCCACGGGTTCGCGGTCGCCCGCGGGCCCCAGCGCCAGCTGACGACCATGTTGTAGAGGAAGATCAGCTGGGCGGCGCCGAGCAAGAAGGCGAAGCACGAGATCAGCAGGTTCCAGTCGCCGAACTGGGCCGAGTAGTCGGCCACCCGGCGCGGCATCCCCTCCATCCCGATCCAGTGCATGGGCAGGAACGCGCCGCTCATCCCGATGAAGGTGAGCCAGAAGTGCAGCCGGCCGAGCTTCTCGTCGTACATGCGGCCGGTCATCTTCGGGAACCAGTGATAGATGCCGGCGAAGATCGTGAACACCGAGCCGCCGAACAGCACGTAGTGGATGTGGGCGACTACGAAATAAGTGTCGGAGACGTGGATGTCGAGCGGCACCATCCCCAGCATGACGCCGCTGATCCCGCCCATCACGAAGGTGACGATGAACCCGAGCGCGAACAGCATCGATGTCGAGTACAGGTGCAGCACGCTCCCGAACAGCGTCCCGAGCCACGAGAAGATCTTGATCCCGGTCGGCACCGCGATCAGCAGCGTGGTGATCATCATCGGCACCCGCAGCCAGCTGAACATGCCCGAGACGAACATGTGGTGGGCCCACACCGTGTAGCTGAGGACGACGATCCCGATCAGCGCCAGCGCCATCAGCCGGTAGCCGAAGATCGGCTTGCGGGCGTGGGTCGAGATGACCTCCGAGATGATCCCGAACCCCGGCAGCATCATGATGTAGACGGCGGGGTGCGAGTAGAACCAGAAGATGTGCTGGTAGCTGACCACGTCGCCGCCCCCGGCCGCCTGGAAGAAGTTTGTGCCGAGGGCGCGATCGAACAGGACCATGAACTGCACCCCGGCGATGAACGGCGTCGCGGCAACGACCAGCAGCGAGGTCGAAAGGTTCGCCCACACGAGCAGCGGCAGGCGCCAGAAGTTCATCCCCGGCGCCCGCATGGTGACGATCGTGACCAGGAAGTTGAGCGCCGTGGCAACCGACGATGCGCCTGCGAACTGCACCCCGAGGTTGAAGAACGACTGCCCGAGCGGCGCACCGGTGGACAGCGGCGCGTAGCCGGTCCAGCCGGCGTCGAAGGCGCCGCCCGGGACGAAGAAGCTGGTCACGAACAACAGGCCGCCGATCGGCAGCAGCCAGAAGCTGAGCCCGTTGAGGCGCGGGAACGCCATGTCGGGCGCGCCGATCATCAGCGGCAGGACGTAGTTCGCGATCCCGGCGAAGATCGGGATCACGAAGATGAAGATCATCAGCGCCGCGTGGGTCGAGAAGAGCCCGTTGAAGACGCCCGGATCGACCACCTGGGTGCCGGGCTGGGCGAGCTCGGCCCGCATCACCATCGCCAGCGCGCCCCCGATGAAGAAGAAGATGAAGCTGGTGACGATGTACTGGATCCCGATCACCTTGTGATCGGTGTTGAACTTGAAGTAGTCGCCCAAGCTCCGGGCGCCGTGCTGAGAGTGCTCCTCCGGCCTCGTCGGGGCGCCCGCCGCCCAGCGGAACCAGTAGTCGAAGATCCCCAGCCCGACCAGGTAGCCGAGCGGGGCGGTGATCGCGGGGACGATCACGTGCGGGTAGCCGGTCGCCTCGGTCTGGAACGTCGGCAGGCCGGAGATCTCCCGCAGGACGACCACGAGGGCGAAGCCGAAGGCACCGCCGATCAGCGCCCCGAGGAAGGCGCGAGGCTGGCCGGGTTGCTTCAGTGCCGCTGCCAAGGTGGTCTCCGTGCGCCGACCCGGGCCGCGAGACCGCTCGCCCCCCGTCCCGGGTCACCGCTCAATCTTATTGCGCCGCCCCTCACTTCTTCCCCTGCGTGCTGTCGACCAGGTAGCTGACGAGGATGTCGAGCTGCTCGTCCGACAGCGCGTCGCCGAAGTTGTCCGGCATGATCCCGTCGCCAAACCCGGGCGAGAGCTCCGCGCCGGGATCGACGATCGAGTTGCGGATCTCAGCCTCGCTGCGCTGGGGCAGCACCTCGTCGAGGTTCGGCCCGATCGTCTCGTTGGCGCCCGCCGCCTTCAGGGTGTGGCAGCCGCTGCAACCCTGCTCGTCGAACAGCTGCCGGCCCTCGGCCGCGAGGGCGGTCTCGCCCCCGCCGCCCCCCGCGGTCCCCCCGCCGGTCGTGCCGCCCTGGTCCTCGATCCAGGCGTCGAACTCCTCCTGGGGCTCGACGACCACCGGGGCGCGCATCGTCGAGTGCCCGACCCCGCACAGCTCCGTGCACACCACCTCGTAGCTTCCCTCGCGGTCGGGCGTCGCCACGACGCTCGTGGGCTTGCCGGGGACGGCGTCCTTCTTAACCCGCCACTCCGGGACCCAGAACGAGTGGATCACGTCGATCGCGTCGAGGTTGAGCTCGACCTGCCGGTCGACCGGGACGTGCAGCTCGGTCGAGGTCACGCCCTGCTCCGGATACTCGAACCGCCACGCGAACTGCTGCGCGGTCACGTCGACCTGGAGGCGGTTGGCGTCCCGCGCCTCGATCTTGTCGAGGATGAACCAGCTGTAGGCGGCCCCGAAGAGCACGATCACGGTGGGGATCACGGTCCAGGCGACCTCGAGCTTCGTGTTGCCGTGAATCGGCTCGCCGTCCGACTCGTCGCCCGGCTTCGCCCGGTAGCGCCAGATGCTGTAGCCGAGCATCACGAGGACGATCGCGTAGACGAACGCCGAGAGCACGATCATCACGTCGAGCAGCAGGTCGACGTCGTCGGCCTCGGTGGAGCCGGCGACGCCGTTCCAGTCGAACTGGAGCATCACCACCGAGATCACCGCCGTGAGCAGGAGCATGGCGGCGACGAGCCTGGTCAACGTCGCGCGAGTCATACGGCGGGCGCCATTCTATTGCGGCACCGGCGGGAGGTCGTCGAGGCGTCCCGCGGAGGCGGCGAGCACGCCGCCCGCCACACTCTCCCAGCTCCACAGCTCGCGGACGCGCCGGTTCAGCGCCCGCCCGGTCTCCTCGCGTACACCGGGGTCGAGCGCGAGCGATCGGTTGAGCCGGTCGGCGATCGCCTCGACCGCGCCGTCCCCAATCGGGAACGAGAGCAGCTCCGCGGCCTCGATCGGGAGCGCGGGGGCGAGCGATCGGCAGACCTCCCGCAGGCCCGAGTGATCGGCGCAGAGGGGAATCACCCCGCAGGCGGCCGCCTCGGCCGCGACCATCCCGAACGCCTCGGGAAAGGTGCTCGGGACGACGATCGCGTGCGCGGCGGGGAGCACGCGCGCGACCTCCTCGTGCTCGAGGCGTCCCGTGAGCGAGATGCTCCCCGCAGCGGCTCGCGCCGCATCCTCGTAGCCCGCCGGCCGCGCGGAGAGGAACGAGTCGAGCATGCGCAGCCGGACGGGCTGGGCCTCCGCGGTGACCAGGCCGCGAGCCGCGATCGCCCGGGCGGCGTCCATGTCCCCGGCGTCGAGGGCCGCCTGCAGCGACTCGATCACCTCGCGGCCCTCGCCGAAGGCGACGACGAGCAGCCGCGCGCCGGGGTTGGCGCGGGCGACCAGGGGCCACGCCGCGAGCAGCAGGTCGAGGCCCTTGGAGGCGATCAGCTTGCCGACGAACACGGCGCGCGGGCCCTCGGCGGCCGCCCAGGCCTCGAGCGCCGCGGCGGCCCTCGAGGAGTCTCGCCCCCATTCGTCGGCGCGGTCCTCGGCCGAGATCGAGTCCGCGAGCCGGTGCAGATCCGCAGCCGCCTCGGGCGGCGACCGTGGCACGAAGGCGCCCGTGTCGACCCCGGGCGGGCCGAGGCGAGTCTTGGCGGGCAGGTCCGGATCGTCCAGCGTCTCCCACAGGCTCTCGGCGGTGTGTCGCGAGCCGACCAGCACCCCGGCGGCGGCCCGCATCCCCTCGCGCGCGTAGGGGAGGAAGCGCGGATTGGGTCGCAGCGTGAACTCGAGCGCGCTCCCGTGGATCTTGGCGGCGAACGGGATGCCCGCCCGGGCGAGGACGGCGGGTCCCATCACGACGTGGTTGGCAAGCGCCGCGTCCACACCCCCGACCGAGTCGACGACGTCGCGCGCCGCGAGGACGTTCGCCTCGAGGTAGGCGTCCAGCTCCTCGCCGGTCAGGTCCGGAAAGGTCTTGACCGTGAAGCCCTCGTAGCGGTCGAAGACGTAGACGGGCAGAAGCCCGCCGATGTCGGGGACGTAGACGGTGACGGTCCCGGGGCCGGGGGCCCGGGGCGAGCCCTCACCCGCCGGCTCGACCTGCAGCTCGCCGCCGTGCCACCTCCCGACGCGATCGACCCACGGCAGCGAGCCCGCCTCGCGATCCTGGCACAGCAGGTGAACCTCGTGGCCCAGCCCGGCGAGCGCCTGGGCCAGGCTCGCGTTGTAGACGTTGCTGCCCGTGCCGCGCAGCAGATAGCCGTGAAAGACAAGCGCCTTCAGAGGCTAGTCGCAGATGCCGGGGTTCTCCGCGCACGCCTTCTCGAACTTCTCCGCGGGGCTTCCCGGAGGCGGTGGGATGTCGTTGCCCTCCACGTCCTGCTCGGGGTCGTAGGCGCCCTGCGGCGGCTGCGCGCCGCCGGAGCCCGGCGGCCCGTCCTTCGACCCCTTCTTGCCGGAGCCGGACGGGCCCGTGGCGCCGGTGGTCGTGGTGAGGGCGGTCTCGTCGTCGCCCATGCCGGGGAGGTCGCAACCGCTGAACGCCGCGGCGGCGAATGCGAGGGCGGCCAGCGCCGCCCACACCGCGATCCGGCTCACGAGCCCCCGTCGAGCGCGGGCTGTCGCAGCCCGCAGTGGGGGCAGTCGCTGACGTCGAGACCGATCAGCTCGTCGCAGCGACCGCAGATCCGCAGGTTCTCCGCCGTTCGTGGAAGCGTCGAGTGCGACGGCTCCAGCGGCAGCACCCGGGTGACGGGCCGCAGCTCCTCGCCCGTCTCGCGATCCACGTAGACACCGTCCGGATCGGCCTGCACCAGAGCCTCGCGCCCCGAGGCGGGCGCGCGCAGGCGGTATGTCTGGCGGCTCGGCATTGCCTGGAGCGCGCAACGATAGCGGCCGCGCCCGCGACGCTAACCGGCCGTGTAGTAGCCCCAGTAGAGGAGGCGGGCGTCCCGGTAGGCGCAGCCGTAGACGCGTGTCGACCCCTCGTCCGTCTGCGGCCTGCTCTTTTTGAGGTTCGTCCGACCCTTGGCCGTGTCGGTGCTCACATCGCACCTGTTGCCGGCTCGGCTGGCGCGCCAGCTGTTGTTGCCGGCCAGGCCGGTCGCGAAGTTCGGTACGTAGGTCGGGATCGTGAGCGCGATGATGTCGCCCTTCTTCAGCCGCAGGGGCTTCGCGAGAGTGAAGATCGGCTTGGTGCCGAAGTGCTCGCTGAGCTCCGCGACCGGGCCCTGACCCTCCAGCTTGTACTTCTTCCCCTGCGAGCGTCGCAGCACGGCGATTCGTGCGGCCGGCTTGCCGCCGAGCTTCTTGTCCTTGTAGGTCTTCTCGAAGAACTTCTGCTCGGAGTCCTTGGGCTTCGAGAGGTCGACGCTCCATGCGACGAGCTTGCCGTCGCGGGGGGCCTTGAACAGGCTCTTGCTGCCGCCCGCGTTGGCCTGGAACCCGGTCAGGTTCCCCACGGCCTGACAGTCGCGGACCACCCGGTTTCCCTTCTCCTGGAAGGGACAGTCGGGGTGAGGCGTCTTCTTGGTCTTGCCGATCAGCTGCGCGCGCGCCGCAGTCGCGGGGTCCGCGCCCGCGCCCGCGAGCACCGCGCCCGCGCACAGCGCGAGCAGCACGGCCAGGGCGGCCGAGAGCGCGAGGGCTCGCCGGCGTGCGTTTTCGCTGCAAGTGAGCATGGTCACCAGCATTGTCCAAACACGTCCCGCGAGCAATGGTTGCGCATCGCGCGGTCGCGTAGCGCATTTCTCCATCCACTAGGGTCCCGCGCGGATGCAGGGCAGCGACGGGTTTGAGCGATTCGTGGAGGCCGGCTTCGAGCTCTTAGGCATCGAGGCCGACAAGGTGGAGCTGCGGGTGGTCGGCGCCGCGGACTCGCTCTACCGGCCGCGCATCGATGCTCTGATCGAGGCGGACCTCGACGGTGTGGATCCCGAGCCCGACATCGACCTCTCGCGCCCGCCCGAGCGATGAGCGTCCTGGACCGTCCGCTGCGCGAGCAGGCGGCCGCCGTCGCCGACGGAGAGGCGAATCCCGCCGAGCTGCTGGACGAGACGCTCGCCCGGATCGAGGCTCGGAACCCGGAGCTGAACGCGATCGTCGCCACCTTCCCGGAGCAGTCGAGGCGGATGCTCGCCGAAGCACCGGCCGGCCCTCTGCACGGCGTTTCGGTGGCGATCAAGGACGAGTGGCCGCTGCCATGGCGGGCGGAGCGGCTCGGCGCGGCGCAGCTGCTTGCGCCCACGCACGCAGGTGAGTCGGGTCCCTACCGGGCACTCAGGGAAGCCGGCGCGGTAATCGTGGGCGTGGCCAACATGCACGAGTACGGGGCGGGGAGCACCGGCCACATATCCGCCTACGGCCCCGCCCGCAACCCCTGGGACACCGAGCGCTGCCCGGGCGGCTCCTCGAGCGGCTCCGGCTCCGCGGTCGCCGCGCGGCTCGTCGCCGGGGCGGTCGGCGCCGACGGCGTGGGCTCGATCCGCTACCCGGCCGCCTACTGCGGGATCACGGGCCTGAAGCCGACCTTCGGGCGATCGACGATGGAGGGACACCACGTCCGCGACACGACCACGATCGTCTCGGGCCCGCTGTGCGCCGACGCAGCCGACTGCCGGCTGCTCGGCGGGGTCCTGTTCTCCGAGCAGCTCGCCCGCGGGGACGCGGCGGGCCTGCGAATCGGGACGGTCCCCGGCCCCCCGTGGGAGGACTGCCAGCCCGAGGTAAGAAGCGCCTGCGAGGCCGCCGTGGAGAGCCTGCGCGAGGCGACCGGCGGCGAGGTGCGGGAGGTCACGATCGATGGCCTCGAGCACGTGTTGATCTCATCGGTCCTGGTCGGGCAGACCGAGGACCTCCCGGCGATGACCCCCGCGAAGCTGAACGAGCTGCCCGATGACGTGAGCCTGGTCGCGCGCGCGCTGATGAAGTACAGGCTGTTGCTGCCAGCGGTCGCCGTCGCGCGGGCGGGGCGCGTCCGCAACCTCGTACGCCGCTCGCTCGCCCGGGCCTTCGAGCAGGTCGACGTGATCGCCTCGCCGACCGTCCCCGCGGTGGCGCCGCCGCTGGACAACCCCACGGTCGAGCTTCCCTCCGGCGCGTACCCGGCGGACTACGCGAACCCTCGCTTCGGCGGGCTCGCCAACCTGGCGGGGATCCCCGCGATCAGCGTGCCGGTCGGCCTCGGCGCCGGCGGGATGCCGATCGGGCTCCAGCTTCAGGCCGCGTGGGGGCGCGACGAGCTGCTCCTCGACGCGGCCGAGGCCCTCGAGCGCGCCACGGAGCGCCGCCACGTGGAGGTGGTTCCGGCACACGCGGCCACGTAGGGAGCCGGATCGCGCCCGTGCCCGGCGTCACAGAGCGCCGGTCGCGGGTCCATACAATCCGCGCCATGCCGGCGATTGAGACGCGTGACTTGCAGCGGGTCTTCTCCGGTGGGATCACCGCGGTTGCCGGCGTCGATCTGAAGATCGCCGACCGCGAGATCTACGCGTTCCTCGGCCCCAACGGCGCCGGCAAGACGACCACGGTGAGGATGCTGACCACCCTGCTGCGCCCAACCGGCGGCAGCGCGACCGTCGCCGGATTCGACGTCGTCTCGGAGGCCGGCGAGGTCCGCAATGCGATCGGCGTCGCGCTCCAGGAGGCCGCGCTCGATCCGCTGATGACCGGGCGCGAGCTGATCCGCCTTCAGGCGACGCTGCACGGGATCCGGCGTGCGGAGGGGCAACGGCGCGCCGAGCGCCTGCTCGCACGGGTGGGCCTGGAGAACGCCGCCGACCGCCGGGTGGGCACGTATTCGGGCGGGATGCGCCGCCGGCTCGACCTCGCCTCGGCCCTCGTGCACACGCCACAGATCCTCTTCCTCGACGAGCCGACGACCGGGCTCGACCCGGTGAGCCGCAAGGCGATCTGGGAGGAGGTCGAGAAGCTGAACCGGGAGGGCACGACCGTGTTCCTCACCACGCAGTACCTGGAGGAGGCGGACAACCTCGCCGACCAGGTGGGGATCATCGACGACGGGAGGATCGTCGCCGAGGGAACCCCGGCGGCGCTCAAGGAGGAGGTCGGCCGTCCGCACCTGGAGGTCGTGCTCGCCGACGGGACGATGGACCGGGCCGAGGAGATCCTGGGGCGGTTCGGCAGGCCGCTCCCCGCGAAGGACGGCGCCGCCCTCGTCGAGCTCAAGGAGGGCGCGGCAGGGGTCGCCCCAGTGGTGCGCGCGCTCGACGACGCCGGGCTCGTGGTGGAGTCGCTCGACCTCGTGCAGCCGTCGCTCGACGACGTCTTCGTCGCCAAGACCGGCTATCACCTCGAGGGCTCGGAGACGCCGGACGTGGAGGAGAACGAGCTGGAGTCGCCGGCTTGACGAACCTGCGCGTGATCGGGGCGCTGGGGAGGCGCTCCATAAACCAGACGTTCAGGCGGCCTCAGCTGATCGCCCCGATCCTGATCTTCCCCACGCTCCTGCTCGCGATCCAGGTCGGGGGCGCCGGGCGCGCCGTCGATCTGCCGCAGTTCCCGGAGGTGAACGGGTTCCTCGACTTCATGATCGCGGGGGCGATGATCCAGGCCGCGCTGCTGGCCGGAAACAGCGGCGGGATCGCGCTGGCGCTCGACATCGAGATGGGGTTCACCGACCGCCTGCTCGCCGCCCCGATCTCGCGCTTCGCGATCGTGCTCGGCAGGCTGGTCGGGACCGCGGCCCTTGGCGCCGCGACTGCGGTGTGGTTCATCGCCATCGCGCTGATCTTCGGCGCGAAGATCGAGGGGGGCGTGACGGGCGCGCTGCTGATCATCCTCCTCGTCACCCTCTCCGCGATCGCCTTCGGCGCGATCGGCGCCGCGATCGCCCTGCGGAGCGGGAGCGCCTCGGTCGTCCAGGGCCTGTTCCCGCTCGTCTTCGTGATCCTGTTCCTCTCCACCGCGTTCTTCCCCGACAACCTTCTGCTCGAGCCGGCCGCCTCGATCGCGGAGTGGAACCCGCTCAGCTTCATCGTCGAGGGAATCCGCGACCTGGTGATCTCGACCTTCTTGGGCCCGAGCTTCGCCGAGGGTGTGGCGGCGCTTGCGCTGGTGTCGATCCTCGGGCTGCTCATGAGCGCGGCGGCGATGCGTGGTCGGCTGAAGAGGGGCTAGGTGACCGCCCGCGCCGACCTGGAGACGATTCGCGCGCTGATGCGCCGCGCGCTGAACGAGATCCTGCGCGTCCCCGGGGCGGCGATCCCGGGCGTGCTCGCCCCGACGATCTTCTTCCTCGGCCTCACGGCCGTGTTCGGCAACCTCACCCTGCTGCCCGGGTTCACGACCGACAGCTACCAGAGCTTCCTCATACCCGTGAGCTTGATGCAGGGCGCGGGGTTCACCGGGGCGGCGACCGGGGTCAACCTGGCGCGCGACATCGAGCAGGGCTGGTTCGACCGCCTGCTCGCCTCCCCAGCACCGCGAGGCGTGCTGCTCGCCGGGCTGGTGCTGTCGGCCAGCTTCCGCGTGCTCCTGCCCGCGACGGTCCTGCTCACCGTGGGCTTCGCGCTCGGCGCCCACTGGCCGGGGCCCGGCGGGCTGGCGATCGCGCTCCTGATCACGATGGGAATGGCGATCGTCGCGGCGGCCTGGGGGACGACGATCGCGCTGCGGTTCAAGAGTCAGTCCGCGGCGCCGCTGATGCAGGTGGGGATGCTGCTTCTGATCCTCACGACAACGGCGTACGCGCCGCTCGCCCTGCTCACCGGGTGGCTGCAGGAGGTCGCGCGCTACAACCCGGCGACCCAGATCGTCGACGCGGCGCGGCAGGGCTTCGTCGGCACGGTGAGCTGGGACGAGACCTGGCCAGGGCTGCTCGCCCTGGCGGGGCTGGCCGCGCTGCTGGTCGCCCTGGCCCTGCGTGGGATGCGCCGGACGGCCGATTGAGTCGGAAACCCAGACCTCCCGCGGCGCAGGGGTGACGCCGTCTGGATGCGTTATACTTGCTCGGTATGACTCACCGGATCGGCACGAAGGGTCAGGTCGTGATCCCAAAGGAGCTGCGTGACCGGCGTGGTATGGACGCTGGGACCGAGGTTGCGTTCGAGGAACAGACCGGTGGCGTCCTTGTGCGCCCAGCGTCGCGGTCACGAACCCTGAGAGGGCGCTTCGCTCGCAGCGGGATGGCGTCTCGCCTGCTCGCCGACCGGCGCGCCGAGCCACGATAGTTGGCCTTCTGCCTCGACTCGTGGGCCGTGCTCGCATGGCTGGACGGCGAGGAGCCGGCTGCTCGCGCGGTGCAGCGGGTGATAGACGAGGAACGCCCTGCGATGAGCTGGATCAACCTCGTCGAGGTGCACTATCAGGTTGCGCGAGACCACGGCGCCCACGAAGCGGATCGGGCCCTTTCGGAGCTCCGCGATCTGATTGCAGAGGAACTGCCCGGAATCGCCAGGATGCGCGAGGTCGCGGGCCTGAAGGCGGAGCACCCGATCGCGCTCGCCGACTGCTTCGCGATCGCGACCTCGACGGCCGCGGACGCGACCCTGGTCACGGGCGATCCCGAGATCACCCGGCGCGCAGAATCCCTCCCGTGCGAGGTGCTCGACGCACGCGGCTGACTTCGCACGCACGAGACGGATTCGACCCCCCGGGGACCGAGCCCGACTGGCGGGGCTCGCGGAGCGGGTCCTGCGGACCAACTGGACCGAGGGCGAGCGCCGCGGCGTCGCCTACTCCTACACCCGCCCCAGCCCGCGTCGCTACCCGTGGCAGTGGTACTGGGACTCGTGCTTCGCGGCGATCGTGTGGCGGCGCTTCGAGCCGGCGCGTGCGCGGGCGGAGCTCGAGTCGCTCCTGCGCGCGGCGCGCCCGGACGGCTTCATCGGCCACACGATCTTCTGGGACCGACCGGTCTCGCTGCTACGCAGGAGCTTCTACAACGTCCGCAAGCGCTCCTCGCCGATGAGCGAGACGATCCAGCCGCCGCTGCTCGCCTGGGCGTGGCGGATCGCGGTCGGCGACCCGGCCGCGGAGCCGCGGATCGCCGCCCACCACGAGTGGCTCGCCCGCAACCGTGACCTCGACGGCGACGGGCTGCTGTGGATCGTGCAGCCCGACGAGTCGGGGCTCGACTCCTCGCCCAAGTTCGACCCGGTGTGGGGGCGGCGCGCCCACGCCCGGCTCGGCTTTCCCTGCCTGGTGCGGCGCAACCGGCGGCTCGGATGGGACGCGCGGAGGATCCTCGCCGCGGGCGGGCCGGTGCTGTGCGAGGTGGTGGTCAACGTGCTGTGGTGCCTCGCCGAGCTCGCGCTCGGGCGCCGCTCGCTGACCCCCGCGATCGTCGAGCGGCTGTACGACCGCGAGCGGGGGCTGTTCCTGGACGAGGCGCGCCCCGGCGGCGCGCGGCCGGCCGTGGAGACGTGGGCCGCGCTGGCACCGCTGGCGCTCCCCGACCTACCGGAGGAGATCGGCCGGCGGCTGGTCGAGGAGCACCTGCTCGACCCGCGGCGCTTCTGGCTCCCGCTGCCGCCCCCGTCCGTCGCCGCGACCGAGCCCTCGTTCGAGCCCGGCGGCGGCCGCGGCCCGCTGCGCCGCTACTGGCGCGGGCCCTCGTGGGTCAACGCGGCGTGGCTGCTGTGGCTGGGGCTGGTGCGGCTCGGCTACGAGGAGCATGCGGCGGCGATGGCCGGTGCCCTGCGCGACGCCGCGTTGAGCGAGGGGCTGCGCGAGTACTTCGACCCGCGCGACGGCCGCGGCCTCGGCGCCGAGGACTTCGCCTGGTCCGCGCTGCTGGTCGAGATGACCGACCCGGACCCGGCCGCAGCGAAGAGCTACTTGTAGCGGTAGGTGATCCGGCCGCGGTCGAGGTCGTAGGGCGACAGCTCGATCTTCACGCGGTCGCCGGGGAGGATGCGGATGTAGTGGCGGCGCATCTTGCCCGAGATGTGGCCGAGGATCACGTGGTCATTTTCGAGCTTGACCCTGAACATCGTGTTCGGCAGGGCCTCGGTGACCTCGCCCTCCATCTCGATCTTCTCTTCCTTACCCATCGCGGGAGCAGGTTACCCAAGCGGGTGGACCAGAACTGAGCGTGGACCGAGTCAGCCGATCCCTGCGGTTATCCCCGGCCCCCCGATGGCCTCGCCAACCTCCCCGCCGGGGTCGTCACCGGGGTAGAGCGGGATGGGGAGCAGCTTTCCGACCACGTCGGGCTCCTGGGGCGGCTGCGCGAACGGGACGTCGAAGAAGAGCTGGTCGTCGAAGGCCGGCAGGTTGCAGACGAGGCTGTAGCCGCCGCCCGGGCCCACCTCCCAGGAGACCGAACCAAACTGCCCACCGCCGGTGGAGCACGCCGCGGCCTTGGTGTGGAGGACGTCGTTGTTCCCCGACTGCGAGACCTGCGCGCCGCTGATCAGGCGGCTGTAGGCGGCCTGGTTGAAGATCACGCGGGGGTCGCCGGGCGAGGGTTGATAGTCGTAGCTCGTCAGCGCGGGGAAGGGCTCGCCGCTGGCCCGGGTGTAGACGCGCGCGTCGAGTGCGGCCGGGTGCCCCAGGCCGGACGCGACCGCGGACGCGGCGACATCCTCCACGGAGATGTCGCCCAGGGCAGCCTGGCCGGCGAGCGTCTTCGCCGGCCCGACCAGCTTCAGGCCGGGCAGGTCCAGCGTCAGCCTGCCCTCGGCGTCGACCTGCATCTTCGACGGCGGTAGGTGGAAGAGGTCCCGCGCCTGCTCGTGAACCTGGTGGGACTCGGGCCCGAGCGTGTTCACGAACCCGAACGAGTGTCCCACGTTGCGCAGGAACTTGATGTCGCTCTGCACGATCCTCGCCTCGATCAGCACCTGAGGTGTCGGGGTGCCGCCCGCGGCGCGCGCGCCGCTCGGGGGGACGTTCGCGATCCCGACGATCCCCACGGCGCGCCCATCCTTGTTCTTCACCCGCGCGGACTGCGCGACCACGACGACCTGGTCGGAGAGCTGCTCCTCGTTCTTGGCCTGGAGCTTGAGCTTCGGCTTGTCCTCGTCCTTGGCCTTGAACTCGATCCGCGCCACGGCGAGCTGGCCGGCATCCGGAATCGTCAGCCTGAGCCGCACCTTTTTCTCAGCTCCGGCGGTCGCGGGAGCGAGCATCGCGCCGATCAGCAGCGCGCCAAGGAGCGCAATCCCTGCGCGCGGCAAACCGATCCTCACCACTCCTGAAGCACGTCCTCCTGCGGACCGTACACCGATCGGCGCCCCGGGGCAGGGCGACCGAACGGGCTAGCGGCAACCCCAGCCGCGCCGGGGTCCGTCAGCCGATGCCCGCGGTGACTCCGGGGCCGGCGATCGCCTCGCCGTACTTCTTGGTCGAATCGCGTGGATAGGCCGGGATCGGCATCAGCTTCGCCGCCTCAGTCCCCGCCGGAGGGGGGCTGACGAAGAAGAGGTCGAACAGCACTCGATCGTCGGCCACCGGCAGGTTGCAGATGTCAGAGGTGCCGCGATCCGGACCAGTGGTGAGGATCGTGCCGCCCTGAGCGAGATCGTTATCGCACGGCGGATCGGACACGTCGAGCACGGGCTCGAGCTCCGTGCTTCCCGTCTGTGACGCCTGGGCGCCGATCACGGGTGTGCCGTAGGTCGTGTCAGTGAGGATCTTTTCCGGCTTGCCCGGCGCCGGCATCTGGCTGAAGCTGGTGGGCTGCGGGATCGGCTGACCGGTGACGAGCCCGTAGACGGCGCTGTGCAGCGCGGCCGGCGGGCCGATTGCTGCACCGAGACCCGACTCCACGAGGTCGCGTGGCGGTATCCCTGTCAGGGTCGTCGAGCCGACGAGCGTCTTCACCTTGCCGATCAGCCGCAGCCGCGGCAACTTCAACTCGATCGCCCCTGTTGCGTCGTCGTGAACCCTGTCCCGGGAAAACTCGAAGACGTCCTGCACGTCCAACCGTTCCCCGCTGCCCTCTGGACCCAGGACGTTCGCGAACTCCCCCGTGTCGTCCGGCTTCCTGCTCAGATCGATGGCGCCGCCCGGCGCGTCCACCTGAAGCACCAGCTTCTTCGGGCCGGTGGCGGGTGCACCCGGCGGGCCGGGCGTCCTGGCCACGCTGACGATGATCGCCGCGCGGCCCTTCTCCTTCTCCGGCTGTCCGCCCTGGACGGCGGCGATGACCTCGGCGGGTAGCTTGCCTGCATTCGCCGCCTTCACGCCCAGGCGGGGCTTGGCGCCCTCCCTGAGCTTGAACTCGAGCCGCGCCACGGTGAGCTGTCCGGCGTCGGGAAGCCCTACCGTGACTCGCTCCTTCTTCTGAGCGGCCTCGGCGCGATCCGGGGCCGTGAGGCCGGCCAGCGCTGGCGGCGAGACGCACAGCCAGAATAGAGCCGCGAGCGCCCACCTCAACGAGGGGAGACTCATGCCGGCCCCATTATGTCAGCGGCCCTCGAAGGTCGCCTTGCCGGGGCCGTCGGCGAGGAACGAGCGCACGGCGCGCTGCAGGTCCTCGGTCTCGAACAGGCCTCCCGCCGCCTCGGCCGTCACCCGGTCAGCCTCGTCGACGCCCCCTTCGAGGTAGCCACGCACGATGCGCTTGGTGGCGGCGTGCGCCACCGTCGGCCCGGACGCGAGTCGGTGCGCGAAGCGCATCCCCTTGTCCAGCAGATCGCCGTCGGGGAGGACCCGGTTGACGACGTTCCAGCGCTCCAGCGTCGCCGCGTCGTAGATCCCCGCGGTCATCACGAACTCGCGCGCCCGGCCGGGCCCGGCGCGCTCGGCCATTCGCTGGGTGCCGCCGGCGCCCGGGGTCAGGCCGACCACTGCCTCGACGAGGCCAAAGCTCGCCGACTCGCCGGCCCAGATCATGTCGCAGCCCAGCGACACCTCGAGCCCGGCCGTGAGACAGAGGCCATGGACCAGGGCGAGGGTCGGGATGGGCAGCGCCTCGAGGCGGCGAACCGCGCCGAGCAGCGGCGTGAACATCTCGCTTGCCCGCTCCCGGTCGGCCTGCGCGAACACCTTCACGTCGGCGCCGCCGGTGAACACCTCGCCCTCCGCCCGCCACACCAGCGCGCGGGCGTCCGAGCCCTCGACCTCGTCGAGGCAGGCGTTCAGCGCCTCGAAGGTGCGCGCGCCGAACAGGTTCAGCGGCGGGTCCTCGAGGACCATCGAGGCCACCGCGCCGTCGCGCTCCAGCCGCACGGGGGCGTCGCTCATTCGGTGCGAATCCTCTCCGCGACCGCCGCGATCTCGTCCGCCTCGGCGCCGCGCGGGATCCAGGGGAGCTTCAGCGGGTCGTCCTCGTAGCGCGGGATCACGTGCAGGTGGTAGTGGAAGATCGTCTGCCACGCGGCCGGGCGGCAGGCGTTGAGGATGTTGTATCCGGCGGGCTCGAGCGCCTCCTCCATCCTCAGGGCAAGGCGCCGCGCCGCGGCCATCGTGTGCGCCAGGTCCTCGTCCGAGACCTGCATCAGGTCGGCGGCGTGCTTACGCGGGACGACCAGCGCGTGGCCGGGGGTCGCCGGGTTGATGTCCATGAAGGCCACGGTGTGCTCGTCGGAGTCGACGATCTGGGCCGGGACGTCACCCGCGACGATGCCGCAGAACAGGCAATCGCTGGCCTCCACGGCGGCGGAGACTATTCGACCCCGGAGAGCAGGCGCCGCGCGAGCGCGATCGCGTCATCGCGGGACGTCACCTCGCCGGCGAACTGCGCGGCCTCGATCTCACCCAGGGCCCGTCCCAGCTCGGGCCCGGGCTCGATCCCCAGCTCGGCGGCCAGCTCGTCGCCGCGGACGAGCGGCGCGGGCGGGCCCGTTCGCCGCCACGCGATTCCCGCGGCGATCATCTCGCGCGCCAGCTCGAGGTGGGAGTCGATCGCCTCGGAGCGGGTTCGCGGCCCCTGTGTGGCGAGCCTGTCGGCGACCGTCAGCAGGGTGACGTCCACGGTCTCGGGCTCGGTTGCCACGAGGTAGTCGTATATCTGGCGGCGGGACAGGGGGCGCTCGTGGACCAGGAAGCCGAGCCGCAGGTGGTTGAGTGTCAGCGACTCCAGGTACGAGGTGAGGCGGCGGCTGGCGCGGAGACGAGCGCAGATCGCGCGGATGATCCGCGCGCCGGCCTCGTCGTGGCCGATGAACAGGATGCGCCCGTTCTCGGCCACGCTTCGCGTCTCCGGCTTGCCGAGGTCATGGAACAGCGCCGCGAGGCGCAGGCCGCCGGCCCTGGTCAGCTCGTCGGCCAGCGGCTCGGCGAGCAGCGACTCGACCTCGCCGGCGCTCTCCTCGAGCACGGCGCCCAGGTCGGCCTCCAGCCCCACGACCCGCTCCACGACCTCCATCGTGTGGCCGTGGACGTCGAGGTGGTGGTAGGGGTTCTGCTCCACCCCGCGCAGCGCCTCCAGCTCGGGGAGCACGGCGGCCGTGGCGCCCAGCTCGTGCATCAGCTTCACCCCGCGCAGCGGATCGGGTCCGACGACGATCCGGCGCAGCTCGGCGAGCTGGCGCTCTCCCGCGGGATCGGCCGCGTGAGCGGCCGAGCGCCGGGCCAGCTCGACGGTCCCCGGATCGACGTCGAGCCCCAGCGCCGCCGCGATCCGGGAGGCCCGAATGATCCGCAGCGGATCGTCCGCGAACGAGCGCTCGCCGACCGCACGCAGGAGGCGGCGCTCGAGGTCCGCCGCCCCGTGATGGGGATCCACGAGCTCGCCGCCCGCGAGCGGCAGCGCGATCGCGTCGATCGTGAAGTCGCGCGCCGCCAGGTCGGCCTCGATCGAGCCGCCGCGAAGCGCCGCCACGTCCATGTGCCAGGGTTGCTCGCGCGGCTGCACGCGCCAGGTCGCGAACTCCCCCGAGAGCTCGAACGGGTGCCCGTCGGCGCCCCGCGCCACGGCCCGGGCGACCTCGTCCGCGTCGCCGTCGACCGCGAGATCGACGTCGGTCACCTCGCGCCCGAGCAACGCGTCGCGAACCGCGCCGCCGACGATCCACACGCCCTTCCGGTCGGCGAGCGCGCGCTTCGCCGCCCGCACGGCCGGCGCCATACCGACCCGCTCTTCCGCTGATCCGGGAGGCGTCATGTGCGCCGCGGCACCCGCGCCGAGATGCCGCAGGTCACCTCGTAGTTGATCGTGTCCAGGCGGCGAGCGACCTCCTCGGCCAGGATCCGCTCCTCGCCCTGCGAGCCGATCAGGACCGCGGGCGCGCCGGGCTCAACGTCCGTGTCGGGGCCGAGGTCGATCGTGATGTTGTCCATCGAAACCGTCCCGACGAGCGGGTATCGGTGGCCTCCAACCAGCACTTCGGCGTTGTTGCTAAGCCCGCGCCGGACGCCGTCGCCGTAGCCGATCGGCAGCACCCCGACGCACGTGTCGCGAGGCGCGCGCCAGCTCTGACCGTAGCCCGCGCCGGCGCCCTGCTCGAAGCGCTTCACGTCCGCGACGTAGGAGCGCAGCTCCAGCGCCGGCTCCAGGTCGCGCTTCGCGGGATCCTCGTGAAAGGGGTCGAGGCCGTAGATCGCGATCCCGCAGCGGACCATGTCGAAGTGGGAGTCGGGGTCGCGGAGCGTCGCGGCGCTGTTCGCCGCGTGAAGAAGCAGCGACGGGTGCTCCTGCTTCACCGGCAGCGCCAGCTCACGGAAGCGGGCGAGCTGCTCGTCGAAGAACTCGGAGCCGGGCTCGTCCGCGGTCGCGAAGTGGGTCCACAGGCCGACCAGCTCCGCGCGGTCGTCGGCCGCCGCCTCGGCGACCAGCGCTCTCACCGACTCCGGGTCCCTGTGCCCCAGCCTGCCCATCCCCGAGTCGTACTTGACGTGAACCCGGGCGACCAGACCGAGGGCGGCGGCGCGCTCGGCGACGAGGCGCAGGAACTCCGGCCGCCACACGGCCACGTCGGAGCGGGCCCCGAGGGCGATATCGGTCTCATCCGCCGTCAGCGCGCCCATGGTCAGGATCGGCACATGCGGAAGGGATTCGCGCAGCTCCCCGGCCTCCGACGCGGCCGCGACCGCGAGCCAGCTCGCGCCGCCGTCGAGCGCCGCCTGCGCGGCGACGACCGCCCCGTGTCCGTACCCGTCCGCCTTGACCACGGCGCAGAGGCTGGAGCGGCCGCCCAGCTCGCGAATCAGCCGGGCGCTGTTGCGCGTCACCGCGTCCGGGTTCACAGTGGCGAGTGCTCGTTGCACGGTTCGCTCCTCCGGGCCCGCCACTAGACGGCGAGCCCCGCGGGTACCGCGTCGATCACGTCGGTCGCGATCACGGACTCGGTGCCGACGCGCTCCGCGGCCATGCGCCCCGCCCGCGCATGCGCGAGGACGCCCGCGCACGCGGCGGCGAAGGGCTCGAGCCCGCGCGCGAGCAGCGCGGAGATCACGCCCGAGAGCACGTCCCCGGTGCCCGCGGTGGCGAGCCCCGGGCTGCTGAGCCGGTTGATTGCCACGCGGTCGCCGTCGACGACCAGCGTGTCCTCGCCCTTCAGCACGACGATCGCGCCGCCTTGCCTCGACGCTTCCCTGGCGTCGCGCAGCCGGTGAGCCGAGACCTCGTCCGAGTCGCTGTCGAGCAGCCGGGCCAGCTCACCGGCGTGGGGCGTGATCACGGTCGGCGCCTCGCGCCCTGCAAGCTGCTCGAGGCGGCCAGCGTGGGCGTTGAGCCCGTCGGCGTCGATCAGCAGCGGCGCCTTGATCGCCGGGGCAACCGATCGCGCCAGCTCGAGCGCCCCCTCGGCGCGCCCCAGCCCCGGCCCGAGGACCACTGCCGCCGCCCGCTCGGCGGCCTCCAGGATCGGCTCCGCCGCCTCGGGCCCGAGGCTTCCCTCCGGCCCCGGACAGCCGCGCGACATCACCTCGGTCAGCTTGATCTCGAAAATCGACTCCAGGTCCTGCGGGACCGCGACGGTCGCGTACCCGGCGCCGGCGCGGATCGCGGCCTCGGAGGCCATGCAGACCGCGCCCGTCAGCCCTCTCGAGCCTCCCGCGATCAGCACCTGGCCGGAGCTGAACTTGGTCGACTCCTGCCCGCGGCGCGGGGCGAGCGCGAGCACGCCGGCTCCGATCAGGCCGGCCGCTGCCTCGACCGGCGCGCCGGCCGGGATCCCGATCTCGGCGACCCGGACCTCGCCCGCGTGCCACTTCCCGGGCGCGATCCAGTGGCCGAGCTTGGCCGCGTGAAAGCTCACCGTCACGTCGGCAAGGACCGCCGCGCCCTCCACCTCCCCCGTCGAAGCGTCCATCCCGGAGGCGATGTCGGCAGCGACGACCGGAGCGTCGCAGGCGTTGATCGCTTCGATCGCCGCGTCGGCCGGCGCCCGCGGCGCGCCGCTGAAGCCGGTTCCAAAGATCGCGTCGACCACCACCCCCGACCCCTCGAGCGCGGCACCAAGATCAGCCGCCTCGACGTGCCGGGCCGAGCCCTCGAACCGCTCCAGGTTGGCCTGCGCATCGTCGGACAACTCGTCCGCCGGCCACAGCAACAGCACCTCCACCTCGTAGCCCATCCCGGCAAGCCCGCGGGCGGCGACCAGCCCGTCGCCGCCGTTGTTGCCCTTCCCGCACACGACGCTCGCGCGCTCCGAGCGGGCGACGTCCGCGGCCGCTTGCGCGGTCGCGCCGCCCGCCGCCTCCATCAGCTCGAGCGACGGAACGCCCTGCTCCTCGATCGCCCAGCGGTCCGTCTCACGCATGCGCTCCGCGTCGAACACACCCTCCATCCAGGGCTCCAGGGGCATGGAGGCCAGCCTAGACGCTAGGACCCGGAGCCGGCCACGACCACTGCCGCGGCCATCTCGCGCGAGTGGGTGAGCGAGACGCTCAGCTCGAGATCGCGCGCGCGCTCCGCCGCCCGGCCGTGAAGCCGCAGGCTGGGCGGCTCGCCCGCGAGCACCTCGATCTCGCGCAGGCCGAATCGGCGCAGGCCGAGCGCCTTGACCGCGGCCTCCTTGGCCGCGAAGCGGGCCGCAAGGTGGCGTCCGGGGCGGCGGCGCTCCCGCGCGTAGGCCAGCTCGCCCGGCGTGAACACCCGCCCCGCGAGGCGCGGGTGCCGCTCCAGCGCCCGCTCCAGGCGCGCCACCTCGAGCAGATCGATTCCGATCCCCGCACCCATCGCAACCCGCGGGCTACTTGAGCCCGACCGCGACCCGAGTCAGGGCGCGGTCCTCGACCACACGGCCGCCGAACGCGAGGAAATCGAGATGAGCGAGGTACGGCTCCGCCGCGGCGTAACCGGGATCGTCGCTCGCGCCGGCCACCCCGGCGAGCTCGAGGATCGGCTCGAACTCGACGAAGCCGGTCAGGTCGAGGTCTGCGCCGAGCGACCCCTCGGCGTTCTCGAACGCCTCGGAACCGGCGAGCGGCTCGCTCGGGGCGAACGCCTCCTCGGTCGCGTCGTCCCCGTAGGTGATCGCGACCCGGTCCTCGCGCTGCGCGAAGTGAATCTGGTCGGGCGCCCCCGGGAGCTGGATCGAGAATCCCTCGCCCCCTTGCTCGAGGTCGAGCGGGCCGACCTCGGCCTCACCCTGAAGCTGGCCACTCAGCAGCTCGCCCAGGTCCGTCAGCGACTGCGCCGAGGCCTCCGGGTCCGTGGTCTCGATCACGGCGCCACCGCCGACGGAGAGCAGGCTCGTCCCGCGCGCGAACAGCGCCACGTCGCCAATCCAGGAGACGAGGCTCTCCACGTCGACGCCGGTCTGATCCCGGATCACCTCCGGGAGGCCGCCCGGGGGAACGCCGGGGACATCGGCCGATTGGAGCTGCTGCAGGCCCTGACTCACGGCGTCGCCGACGTCGTTGAACCCCAGCGCGGCCCACGAGTCGCCCGGAAGCTCGCCGAGCAGCGCGGTCTCCGCTGCGGTCGGCGCGGCCGCTCCGTCCGCTCCGGGAGTCGAGAGGTCGAAGCCGAGGCTGTCGTCGCTGGCCCCGATCGCCGCGAGCACGGGTGCGTCGGTCGCACCGCCGAGCGCCCCCTCGACGATCGATCGCTCCTCGGGCGTGATGTCGCCGGCGTCGGCCACTCCGTCCAGGGCGCCCGGGATGTCGGCGTACACGCTGACGATCTGCTCCTCGCCCGCGTCCTCGAAGTCCGACTCGAACGTCTCGCGCGCCGAGGCGAACTCCTCGTCCTCCGCCAGCGAGTCGCCCTGCGAAGCGTCCACCGCGGCCCGAAAGCCCGGCTCGGTCCCGACGACGAGGAAGTCCCCGACGATGCCGGCGGCACCGCCGGCGCCGACGCGATAGGGGACGCCCTTGTAGGTCGCGTCCTCGAGCTGATCGTCCAAGCTTGCGGCGGCCTTGTCGATCAGCGCCCGCGCGGCCTCGGCGTCGGTCACCGCGACTGCGACTGCGGAGACACCGTCGTCCGTGAACGTCTCGACGAACAGCCCCGCGCGCTCCCCGAGCCCCGGCTCGATGTCCTCGGAGTAGCTGATCTCCGTCTGCTCGGAGTCGAGCTCGTTCTGCAGCCGATCGACGATCACCCCGCCCGGGTCGTCGCTGTTCAGCAGCTTCGACAGCGCCCCCTCGAGCGCCTCCTTCGCGTCGCCTTCCGGCTTCGCGATCGACTCCACGTAGAGGGGGGCATCGGGCGGGGCAAGCGTCGCGGGGTCGGGCGGCTCGTCGCCGCCGCACCCGCCGGCGAGCGCGGCGGCTGCGCACGCCAGGGCGGCGGCGCCGGTCGCGCGCGACCGGCGCGCAGGCCTGTTCGGCCACCGGCCGCTCACTCCACGGTGACCGTCTTCGCGAGGTTGCGCGGCTGGTCGACGTTGAGCCCGTTGAGGCGCGCGATGTGGTACGCGAGCAGCTGCAGGGGAACGATCGCGAGGATCGGCTGCAGCACCCAGTCGGTGCGGGGGATAAGGAGCGTCTGGTCGGCGAACTCGGCGACCGCATCCGAGCCCTCGGTCGCAACGGCGATCACGTCGGCGCCGCGGGCGCGCACCTCGGCGACGTTGGACAGCACCTTCTCGAGCACGGGGCTGTCGGTCGCAACGCACACCACCGGCGTCGACTCGTCGAGCAGCGCGATCGGGCCGTGCTTCATCTCACCGGCCGCGTACGCGTCGGTGGGGATGTAGGAGATCTCCTTCAGCTTCAGCGCCCCCTCGAGGCAGATCGGCAGCCCGATGTTCCGCCCCAGGTAGAGGAAGAAGCGACGGGTGTGGTGGCTGCGGGCGATCGCCCGCACCCGCTCGTCGACCGACTCGAGCACCCCCTCGATCGCGGACGGCACGCCCTTCAGCTCGGCGATCAGGCGGGCGATCTCGCGGCCCTCGAGCGTGCCTCGGACACCGGCGAGCCAGAGGCCGAACAGGTACATGGCGGCGACCTGGCTGACGAACGTCTTCGTCGCAGCGACCCCGATCTCGAGCCCCGCCCGCGTGTAGAGGACGGTGTCGGCATCCCGCGTCGCCTGGCTGCCCATGATGTTCGTGACCGCCATCACCCGCGCGCCGCGCTCCCGCGCGAGCCGCATCGCCGCCAGGGTGTCCGCCGTCTCGCCCGACTGGGTGATCCCGATCACGAGGTCGTCCGGCCCCACGACCGGGTCCCGGTAGCGGTACTCCGAGGCGATGTCCATCTCCACCGGTACCCGCGCCCACTGCTCGATCGCGTAGCGCCCAACGAGCCCCGCGTGGTAGGAGGTCCCGCAGGCGACGATCACGATCCGGCGCAGTCCGGTCAGGAAGCTGTCGTCGAGATCGAGCTCGCTCAGGTCGACCCGATCGAGGTCCGGGAGGCGATCGGCGATCGTCTCCGCGACCGCATCCGGCTGCTCGTGGATCTCCTTCAACATGAAGGTCGGGAACCCGGACTTCTCCGCCGCATCCTCGTCCCAGGTGACCTCCTCGATCTCCCGGCTCACCGGGTGCCCCGCGGTGTCCGTGATCGACGCGCCCTCCGAATCGAGGCTGACGATCTCCCCGTTCTCGATCAGCGCGACCTTGCGGGTCTGGGCGAGAAAGGCCGGAATCGCCGAGGCGACGAAGGACTCACCCTCCCCGAGCCCGACGATAAGCGGGCACTCGCGCCGCGCCCCGACGATCAGGCCCGGGTGGTCCGAGTGCATGGCGACGAACGCGTAGTGGCCGCGCAGCTCGTTGAACGCGCGCCGCACCGCGTCGGTCAGGTCGCCGTCATCGTGCCGCTCGATCAGGTGCGCGACGATCTCGGCGTCCGTCTCGGAGCTGAACTGATGGCCCTCGGCCTCGAGCTCCCGGCGCAGCTCCGAGTGGTTCTCGACGATCCCGTTCAGCACGATGTGGATGCGGTCGTGGCAGTCGCCGTGGGGATGGGCGTTCTGCTCCGTAACCCGCCCGTGGGTCGCCCAGCGGGTGTGCGCGAGCCCGATCGTCGCCTCCGCCTCCGCCACCGCGACGGCGCCGTTTCCGCTCGCCTCGCTGACCGCCCGGCGCAGGTTGGCCAGGTTCCCGACCGCGCGGACGGTCTCGATCCGCCCATCGGCGAGCAGCGAGATTCCCGCCGAGTCGTAGCCGCGGTACTCGAGCTTCTCCAGACCCGCGATCAGGAGATCGCGGCAGGGGCGCCCCCCCACGTATCCGACGATGCCGCACATGAAGGCAAGAGAAGATAGAGCACGCCGGGGGAGGTTCCGGAGCGGAGCCGGCGGGCGAAGCGGTGCGTGCGTTGCGGGGGCTAAGCCAGCTCGCGGGTGGCCACTTCGCTGAGCCGTTCGAGGATCGCCTCGCACTCCTCCGCGCTCGGGGCCTCGACCATCAGCCTGACGAGCGGCTCGGTCCCGGAGGGCCGCACCAGGACCCGGCCGCGGCCCTCCAGCGCGGCCGTCTCACGCTCGACGGCCTCCCACAGCCCAGCGGCGCCGTCGAGCGCATCCGGGTCCGCGAGCTCCACGTTCTCCAGCCGCTGCGGGAGCTTCTCGAACGGCACCACGTCGGCGAGGTCGGCCCCCTCGAGTGCCCGCTCGAGAAGCAGCGCCGTCGCGATCCCATCGCCGGTGGGCGCGAACTCCATCCAGATCACGTGGCCGGACTGCTCTCCGCCGAGCGGCCATTCGCGCTCCCGGAGCTCTTCGATCACGTACCGGTCACCGACCTTGGTCGTGGCGACGTCGATCCCGGCCTCGGCCATCGTGGCGTGGAATCCGTAGTTCGTCATCACGGTGACGGCGACGCCTCCGGGGAGGCGGCCCGCGCGCCGCAGGTGCGCGGCGATGATCGCGATCAGCTCGTCGCCGTCGCGGATGCGCCCGCGGCGGTCGACAGCCAGAACACGGTCGCCGTCGCCGTCGAACGCGAACCCGATGTCGGCGCCCGACTCCTCGACACGGCCGGCCAGAAGCTGCGGGTGGATCGCGCCGCATCCCTCGTTGATGTTGCGCCCGTCCGGCTCGGCCGCGAGCGCCTCGACGTCGGCGCCCAGCCGCTCGAAGGCGGCGGGCGCGGCCCGGCTCGTGGCGCCGTTCGCGCAGTCCAGCAACACCCGGTGGCCGCTGAGGTCCAGCTCGAACGCGGAGGTCAGCTCCCGCAGGTAGTCGTTGAGCGCTCCCTCGAGCGTGCGGATCCTCCCCGTGCTCGTCGTGCCGGCCCGCGCTCCGACCCGTTCCTCGATCCGGGCCTCGACCTCGTCGTCGAGCTTGATCCCGTCCGGCCCGAAGAACTTGATCCCGTTGTCCTGCCACGGGTTGTGCGAGGCCGAGACTACGGCCGCGAGATCGAGCCCGTGCCGGCGCACGAGAATCGACGCGGCGGGCGACGGCAGCACCCCGGCGAGGTAGGCATCCCCTCCGCCGGCGGCGACTCCGGCCGCCAGAGCGGCCTCGAGCATCGGCCCGGACTCCCGTGTGTCGCGAACGATCACGACCTGCGGCCGCTCGACCCTGCTCTCCGCGACGGCGGCGCGGCCCAGCGCGACCGCCAGCTCGGGATCGAGCAGCTCCCCGACCCTGCCGCGCACACCATCGGTGCCGAAGAGACGGCGGGTGGTTGTCAGCGAACCCGGATCCATCGGGAGGGACGCCAAGGCGGGAGCGGCTCGCCGCGCCTCAGCG
>Ga0184637_10000367_pt1 | contig 33491 bp, 34 predicted proteins | sample PLM3_127_b2_FD_133143 | JGI IMG/M metagenome (GOLD analysis project Ga0184637, IMG submission 133143) | Groundwater sediment microbial communities from an aquifer in East River, Colorado, USA - PLM3_127_b2 | ecosystem: Environmental > Terrestrial > Soil > Riparian zone | place: USA: East River... | reverse complement strand
CTGGCGGATCTTGCGCTCTTCCGGGCTGCTCTGGCGCGGGGGGATCGGCACCGCGTCGCGGGCGTCCTCGCCGCGAATCGCCGCCCGGATCGCCGCCTCGACGTGGCGCAGCTCGGTGCCCACAGACAGCGCCAGCCGCTGGGCGAAGCCGGAGCGCTCGACGCCCGACGGAATCCTGGCCAGCAGAGGCGCCACCGCCGCTACCGCGTCGGCCTGTTCCGCCGGCGATGCGCAGCCGCGCGCCACCGCGCGGTCGATCATGAAGTCGAGCGCCGCGGCGGCGCGATCGACTACGGCGCGCAGCGCGGCCGCACCCTCGCGCCGGAGCAGATCGTCCGGGTCGGCGCCCGGCGGCAGCAGTGCGGCGCGCACCCGCAAGCCCGCCGGCAGCAGCACTTCGAGCGAGCGCTCCATCGCGCGCTGCCCCGCCTCATCGCCGTCGAAGAGGAGCACGACGTTGCGCGTGCGGCGGCACAGGTTGCGCGCGTGGTCCTCGGTGAGCGACGTGCCGCAGGTGGCGACCGCCTCGTCCAGCCCGGCGCGGGCGAGCGCGATCTGGTCGAAGTAGCCCTCCACCACCACCGCACGGTCGGCGCGGCGGATCGCGGCGAGCGCCGCGGACAGGCCGTAGAACGCCTCGCGCTTGTGGAACACGGGGCTCTCGGGCGTGTTGAGGTACTTCGGCTCCTGGCCGGCACTCAGCGCGCGACCGCCGAATCCGATCACCCGGCCGCGCGCGTCGCGAATCGGAAACGTGAGCCGACCGCGCAGGCGGTCGTAGAAGCCGTCGCCGCGCTGGCGCGGGGCTAACAAGCCGGCCTTCTCGCCGGTCTGGGCCGGCACGCCGCGCGCCGCGAGCGCACGCGCGACGGTGTCCCAGCGATCGGGCGCAAAGCCGATCTCGAAGCGCTCGGCGTCTTCGGCGCCGAGACCGCGCGTCGCCAGGTAGGCGGCCGCCGGATTTCCCGGCTCGGCGAATGCCGCGCGGTAGGCCGCTTGCGCGATCTCGTTGGCGGCGAAGACTCCCTCGGAGACGCCGCCGGCGCCATCGCCCGTCTCCGGAATTTCGATTCCGCAGTCTCGCGCCAGACTGCGCGCGGCCTCGGCGAAGGTCAGATTCTCGACCTTCATCAGGAACGCGAAGACGTCGCCCCCTTCCTGGCAGCCGAAACAGTAGTAGCTGCCACGGTCGGGGTTCACGTGGAAGGAGGGGGTCTTCTCGCCGTGGAAGGGACACAGACCCTTGTAGCTGCGACCCGCGCGCTTGAGCGAAACCGACCGCCCGACGAGCTCGACCAGGTCCACGCGATCGCGGACCTGCTGGATGATCTCGTCAGGGATGCGACCCAAGCCGACTACCTCCTGCTCACCGGGCCATTCGGCGCAACTTCTTGAGTGCCCGCTTGCGCGCCGCAGCCGCCTTCTTCTTCTTGCGGATGCTCGGCTTGTCGTAGTACTCGCGACGCTTCAGCTCGCTGAGAATGCCGGCCTTCTCGCACTGCTTCTTGAAGCGCTTCATCGCGACTTCGAACGGCTCGTTGTCTCGAACCTTGATTACGGGCATTTACGGAGTTTCCCCATACACGCCTAGGCGACGGCCTACACGGCGCTCGTCGCGGAGGTGTGCTTCGCTCGAAACATTGTGGTGGCCTGGATAGCGGTTGTGTCGAATCCGCCTCGCTGTGCACGAACGGAGAGCTTCGTTCGGGAGACGGCAAAAAGCATTGGAAAGTCGAGCACTTCCATGTGGTTGAAAGCGGCGTTGCAGGCTAGCGCAGGGCCGCGTGACCATCAACCGACGGCCGCATCGGAGGGCGGGCGGACCGGTACACCCAGCGCGATCAACCTCCGTTTCACTTCGGAAACCGTCAGATCACCGAAGTGAAAGATCGACGCCGCGAGCGCAGCCTGACAGTGGCCCCCAGAGGAACCATCGTCGAGCGCGCGCGCGAGATCCTCTGCGCTCCCGCCGCCACCCGATGCGATCACCGGAATCGCGACGCGGTCGGCCACGGCGCGCAGCAGCGCGAGGTCGTAGCCGCTGCGCGTGCCGTCTTGGTCCATGCTGGTGAGCAGGATCTCTCCAGCACCGGCGTCGGCCATCCGCACAGCCCATTCCACGGCGTCCAGACCGGTGGGTCGCCGGCCGCCGTGCGTACACACTTCCCACGAAGGAGCCTCGTCCTCGCCGCCGGATTGACGCACGCACCGCCGCGCGTCAATCGCGACGACGAGATTCGCGCTGCCGATCCTCACCGCCGCTTCGCCAACCAGCTCGGGATCTTGCACGGCGGCGGTCATGATCGAGACCTTGTCGGCACCGGCGTTCAGCAGGTCGCGCACGTCCTGGAGCGAGCGCACGCCGCCGCCCACGGTCAGCGGCATGAACACGCTCTCCGCGGTGCGTGTCACCACGTCGAGCAGGATCCGCCGCTCCTCGTGGCTCGCGGTGATATCGAGGAAGGTGATCTCGTCCGCTTCCTGAGCGTCGTAGCGGCGCGCCACCTCGACCGGGTCACCGGCATCGACGTGGTCGACGTACCGGACGCCCTTCACCACGCGGCCGCGGTCGACGTCGAGGCAGGGGATGATCCGCTTGCACAGCATTTACAGGCTCTCGAGTCGCCGCAGCGCGGACGCGAGGTCGATCGCGCCGGTGTAGAGCGCCCGCCCGACGATCGCACCGGCGATGCCGCGGGCGGCGTGGCGCGCCGCGGCGACGAGATCGTCCTCGTCGCGGACGCCGCCGGACACGATCACCGGGATGTCGACCGCATCGGCGAGCTCGGCGCTGGCCTCGAGGTTGGGGCCCGCGAGCATGCCGTCGCGCGCGATGTCGGTGTGGACCAGCGCCGCCACCCCCGCGTCCTCGAATCGCTGCGCCACTTCGATCACGGTCGCCTCGCCCGTGTCGAGCCATCCTTCGACCGAGACGCGGCCCTCTTTCGCATCGAGGCCGACCGCGATCCGGCCCGGAAAGCGGCGCGCGGCGCCGCGTACCAGCGCCGGGTCGCGCAGCGCGGCGGTGCCCAGCACCACGCGGTCCACGCCGGCTGCGAGGGCGGCCTCGATCGCGGCGAGATCGCGCAGTCCGCCGCCGAGCTGGACCGGCAGCGCGCCGGCCGCCGCGACGATCGCGCGCACCGCGGCGCCGTTCACCGGCCGACCGGTGCGCGCGCCGTCGAGGTCGACGACGTGGAGGCGTCGCACCGCGTGCGCCGCGAAGCGCCGGGCGGCGGTGGCCGGGTCGGGCTCGTAGACGGTGGCCGCGTCGTAGCGGCCCTGGGCGAGGCGCACGCACGCACCGCCGAGCAGATCGATCGCCGGAATCAGCTCGAACGCGGCGGCGCTCATCGCAGCTCGGCCAGCCGCGCGGCGGCCGCATCCGCGCCCCAGCGCGCGAGCTCTGCCGCCGACATCCAACGTGAGCCGGCGCCCGGATACCGGAGGACGCCGAACAGGTCTTCCGAAAGCATCTTCTGCGTGTGATCGAAGCGCGCGGTCCACAGCACGCGCGCGTCGGGCGCGGCGTGCAGCGCGAGCTCGTAGCCGACGCTCGCCGGGCCGGTGAGGCCCTGGCGTTCGCGGTAGCGATACGCCTTTCCGAGCAGCACCGACGTCGCGCCGAACTCGCGCGCGGCGGCCTCGGCAAACGCCGCGGCATCACCGTGGGGAACCACCTCGCCCTTCGCCTCGAACACCCGGGCGACGTCGCTCGCGGGAATCACGGCGAAGCCCGCCGCCGCGAGCGCCTCGCCGGCGATCCGCGTCGTCAGTGCGGCGGCCTCGGCGGCTTCGCCGCCCGCCGTCACGCCCGGCTCGTCGTTGCCGCGAAAATCCGACGCAGGCAGGAACGGCGCCACGGCCACGCGCGCGAGCGTCTTCGGGTCGATCTCGAGGACCTCGTCGTCGACGATCGGGCCGGCGCACGCGAGTCCGGCTAGTACGAGCCCGAGCGCGAGAACGCGCTCGCAACTCATGCCGTCACCCAGGCGTGGAACGCGTCGAGCAGCGCGCGTCCCGACGCCTGGCTCTTCTCCGGGTGAAATTGCACCGCGAACACGTTGTCCACCGCGATCGCGGCCGCGAACGGCGCGCCGTAGTCGACGACCCCGGCGACGAGCGCGGCGTCGCGCGGCACCGCGCGATACGAGTGCACGAAATAGAAGCGGTCTTCGCGCGGCAGCCGCCGGGTGATCGGGTGGTCGCCCGAGAAGCGCACGGTGTTCCAGCCGATGTGGGGAACCCGGGGCGGCGCGCCCGGCGTACCCGGCGCGGGAAAGCGCTCGACGCGACCGGCCAAGAGGCCCAGTCCGCGCGTCGCGCCGTGTTCGTCGCTCTCTTCGAACAAGAGCTGGAGGCCGAGACACAGCCCCAGGTAGGGTCGGCCAGACTCGATCGCGTCGCGTACCGCGTCGTCGAGCCCCTTCGCGGCGAGGTTCGCCACCGCGTCGCGGAACGCGCCGACGCCAGGCAACACCACGCCGTCGGCTGCCCGCACCGACGCCGGGTCGCTGGTGACCTCGGGCGCCAGTCCGGACCGCGCGAGCGCGCGCGACACGCTGCGCAGGTTGCCGGAGCCGTAGTCGACGACGGCGATGCGCGGCGCGGAGGAGCGGGGGGATGTGCTCACGAGCGGAACCCGTGCGCCACACGCGAGGCAGCGCGGAGGAGGAAGTGGGATTGAACCCCGTCTGCGGGGGGATCGCTAGCTGTTACAGCGCGCCCTTCACCGTCGGCAGGCCGATGCCGCGCGGGTCGCGCTCGAGCGCGATGCGCAGCGCGCGCGCGACGCCCTTGAAGATCGCCTCGACGACGTGGTGCGGGCTCTTGCCGTAGCGGAGCTCGACGTGCAGATCGAGGCCAGCGTTGTGCGCGAACGCGTACAGGAAATCTTCGGTGAGACGCCCGTCGAAGGTCCCGATCATCGTGTGGTCGAGCGGCACCCGGTAGACGAGGTAGGGGCGGTTCGATACGTCCAGCGCGATCTCGACCTTCGCCTCGGCCATCGGCAGGAGCTGCGTTCCGTAGCGGCGGATGCCGCTCGCATCGCCGAGCGCCTCGCGCAGGGCCTGGCCCAACGTGATGCCGACGTCCTCGACCGTGTGGTGCAGGTCGACCGCGAGGTCGCCGGTGGCGGCAAGCTCGAGGTCGAACACGCCGTGCTTCGCGAACGATTCGAGCATGTGATCGAAGAACGGGATCCCGGTATCGACCTGGTAGCTGCCGCTGCCGTCGAGGTCGAGTGCGACGCGGATCTCCGTCTCCTTCGTCTTGCGGTGCACGCTGGCGCGGCGCCGATCGCTCACAGCTCGAGCTCCGCCTCGCGCGCCGCCTCGCGCTCGCGGCGTGCGCGCCGGATCTTCTGCAGGCGCAGGTCCACCGACCGGCCGTGGCCGGTGAGGCCCTCGATCTCGGCCAGTCGCATCACGTCGAGCCCGAGCTCGCGCAGCTTCGGCGGCTCGAAGCGCACGATGCTCGTGCGCTTGAGGAAATCGTCCACGCCGAGCGGCGAGAAGAAGCGCGCCGAGCCGCCGGTGGGCAGCACGTGATTGGGGCCAGCCAAATAGTCGCCGACCGCTACCGGCGTGTAGTGCCCGAGGAAGATCGCACCCGCGTTGTGGACGTCCTTCGCGATCCGGTCGGCGTCGTCGCTGGCGATCAGCAGGTGCTCGGGCGCGTACTGGTTCGCGAGCGCTACGCACTCCGCGATGTCCTTCGCGACGATGATCGCGCCGCGCGTGGAGAGCGACTTGCGCGCGATCTTCGCGCGGTCGAGCGTCTTCAGCTGCTTGGCGATCTGATCCTGCACGCGCGCCACCAGCGATTTCAGCGGCGTGATCAGGATCGCCTGGGCCAGCTCGTCGTGCTCGGCCTGGGAGATCAGATCGGCCGCGATCCATGCCGGCGTCGCGCTGCGGTCGGCGATCACCAGCACCTCGGTGGGGCCGGCCTCGCTGTCGATGTCGACGTCGCCGAACACCATCTTCTTGGCGGCGGTGACGTAGACGTTCCCGGGGCCGACGATCTTGTCGACGCGCGGCACGCTCTCGGTGCCGTACGCGAGCGCCGCCACCGCCTGCGCTCCGCCGATCTTGAACACGCGGTGCACGCCGGCGACCTTCGCCGCCATCAGCACCTCGGGGCGCAGCTTCCCATCGGGCCCGGGCGGCGACACCATCACGATCTCGGGCACCTCGACCACCGAGGCCGGGATCGCGTTCATGATGACGGTCGACGGATAGACCGCCTTGCCACCGGGGACGTAGATCCCCACCCGCTGCAGCGCGCGCACGCGCGTGCCGAACACGCCACCGCCTTCCTCGCGCACCTCCCAGCTCGACGGGATCCGCTTGCGGTGGAAGTCTCGCACGCGCATTGCCGCCTTGCCGAGCGCCGCGCGATCGGCGGGGTCGATCGTCTCGCCGGCCTCCTCGAACTCGGCGCGCCCGACTTCGAGTGCGCCGAGGCTCGCGCCATCGAACTTCCGGGTCAGCGCGCGAAGCTCGTCGTCGCCAATCTCCCGCACGCGGTCGATGATGCGGCGGACGGTCTTCAAGACGTCGTCCTGACCCTCCTCGCGGCGGTGGACGAGCTTGGCGAACGCCCGGCCGAAGCCGGCGTCGCTCGTCTTGAGGACCGGGAGGATCGCTCTCGCTGATTCACGGGCCGCCATCGGTCACCCCTCCCGCCGGATCTCCGCGCCGAGGCGGCGGAGCTTCTCCTCGATGCGCTCGTAGCCGCGATCGATGTGGTAGACGCGGTTGATGATAGTTTCGCCTTCCGCCGCCAGCGCCGCCACGACCAAGCCGGCCGAGGCGCGCAGATCGGTGGCCATGACCTGCGCCCCCGACAGCCGCGATACGCCACGGACGTGCGCGGAGCGTCCCGCGAGCGTGATGTCCGCGCCCATGCGCTGGAGCTCGGGAACGTGCATGAAGCGGTTCTCGAACACCCGTTCAGTCACCACACTAGCACCCTCCGCGACGCACAGGGTCGCCAAGAGCTGTGCCTGCATGTCGGTGGGGAAGCCCGGGAACGGCGCCGTGGTGACGGAGAGCGCCCGCGGCGGCCGCGTGGCGCGCACGCGCACACTGGTTGGATCCGTTTCGATCTCGGCTCCGCACTCGCGCAGCTTGTCGAGCGTCGCCTCGAGGTTCGCGGGATCCACGCCGGTGACGCGCACGTCGCCGCCCGTGGTGACGGCCGCGGCCAAGAGCGTTCCCGCCTCGATGCGATCGCCGGCCACGCGGTGGCGGACGCCGCGCAGGCCGTCGACACCGTGGATCACGATCCGATCGCTGCCCGCGCCGCGGATCTCGGCGCCCATCTTGAGCAGTACGTGCGCCAGCTCCACCACCTCGGGCTCGCGCGCGGCGTTCTCGATCACCGTCTCGCCCTCGGCGAGGCAGGCGGCCATCATCACGTTCTGGGTGCCGTTCACCGTCGTGAGGTCGAAGGTGACGCGCCCGCCGACGAGGCGCGCGGCGGTCGCCTCGACGTAGCCGTGGTCGAGTGTGAGCTTGGCGCCGAGCGCGCGCAGGCCCTTGAGGTGCTGGTCGATCGGACGCACGCCGATCGCGCAACCGCCGGGCTCCGACACGCGCGCGCTGCCGAAGCGCGCCAAGAGCGGCCCCAGCACCAGGAACGAGGCGCGCATCTTGCGCACGAGATCGTAGGGGGCCTCGGGGCTGCGGATCGTGCTGGCGTCGATCAGGACTGCGTGGTCGTCTTCGGGATCCCACTGGGCGCGTGCTCCTAGCGCGCGCAGGATCTCGAGCATCGCCGAAACGTCGCGCAGTCGCGGCACGTTCTCGAGACGCGTCTCGCCGCGCGCCAGCAGCGCGCCCGCCATCAACGCGAGCGTCGAGTTCTTCGACCCCGACGCCGCGACCTCGCCGCGCAGCTGTCCGCGGCCGCGCACCACGATCCGATCCATCGCTCACCCCCCTGCCCGAAGGTACCGCTGTCCTGCTGTCGCCGGCCCGACCCCGGCGCGACCCGTCACCACCCGCGCGAGGCCCTCGAGATCGCGGCGCACCGCCGTCGCGAGGCCCAGATCCTCGAGCCACGCTTGCACCCGCTGCGCCTGGCCGGGTGCGAGTTCGAGGGCCAGGCCACCCCCGGCCGCCAGCAGCGGTGGCACCTGTCGGCACAGCCGCTCGAGGTCTTCCAGGCCGGTCGGGCCCGCAAACAACGCTCGCGCCGGCTCGTGCGCCAGCTCCGGGGCCAGATCGGACTGCTCGGAATCTGCCAGATAGGGCGGGTTCGCCACCACGCAGTCGAAGCTGCCGGCCAGCGGAGCCGTCCAGTCTCCCCGCAGGAAGTGGATTCGCGCTTCCATTCCGAGTGCTTCGGCATTCTGTTGCGCGATTTTGAGCGCTTCTTTCGCGATGTCGGTGGCTAGGACCACCGCGCGCGGTCGCTCGTGGGCCAGCGCCAGCGCGACGGCGCCGCTGCCGGTGCCGAGATCCAGGATCCGGGCGGGCGCGCTGGCGTCCGGCAGCAGATCGAGCGCGGCCGCGACCAGCGTCTCGGTGTCGGGGCGCGGGATCAGCACGTGCGGGCTCACGCGCAGCGGCAGCGACCAGAACTCGCGGCGGCCGGTGAGCAGGGCCACCGGCACCCGCTCACGCGCGCGGCGCAGCACCAGCCTGCGGAACTCCGCCCGTTCGCTTACGCCCACCGGCTTCTCGAAGTCGAGGTACAGGCGCAGGCGGTCGACGCCGCGCGCGTGCGCGAGCAGGCACTCGGCATCGAGCCGGGGGGTCTCGATCCCGCGCTCGCGGAAATGGTCCGTAGTCCAGCGCAGCAAGTCGAGGGCCGTCCAGACGCGTTCGGCCCTGCGGTCGTCGGCCGCGGCCTCGAGCAGGCTCACGCCGCGGCGGTCTCGGCGGCCATCGCCAGCGCGTTCATGTGGCTGTGCACCGCGTCGAGCAGCTCGTCGAGGTCGCCCTCGAGCGCGGTCTCGAGCCGGTGCATCGTGATACCCGCCCGGTGGTCGGTGAACCGGGTCTGCGGAAAGTTGTACGTGCGGATCTTCTCGCTGCGCCCGCCGGTGCCGACCTGCGACCGCCGCTCGCTCGCGCGCTCGCCCGCCGCGCGCTGCTGCTCCGCCTCCAGCAGGCGCGAGCGCAGCACCTTCATCGCCTTCGCCTTGTTCTTGTGCTGGCTCTTCTCGTCCTGACACTGCACGACGACACCCGTCGGGATGTGTGTGACGCGCACCGCCGAGTCGGTCGTGTTGACGCTCTGCCCGCCCGGGCCGGACGAGCGGTACACGTCGATGCGGAGGTCCGCCGGGTCGATCTCGATGTCCACCTCCTCGGCCTCGGGCAGCACCGCGACCGTCACCGTCGACGTGTGGATGCGTCCCTGGCCCTCGGTCGCGGGCACGCGCTGTACGCGATGCACGCCGCGCTCGTGCTTGAGACGGTGGAACACCTGGTCGCCGGACACCGACGCGAACACCTCCTTCAGCCCGCCCGCGTCGGATTCCGAGATCGAGAGCAGCTCCACCTTCCAGCCGCGGCGCTCTGCATAGCGGTTGTACATCCGGAACAGCTCGAGCGCGAACAGCGCCGCCTCCGCCCCACCGGTGCCCGCGCGGATCTCGAGGATCGCGTTCTTCTCGTCGTTCGGATCCCGCGGCAAGAGCAGCACGCGGATCTCTTCCTCGAGCAGGGAGCTGCGCGGCTCGAGCTCTTCGATCTCGGCGCGCGCAAGCTCGCGAAGCTCGCCGTCGCCCTCTTCCAGCATCGCGCGCGCACCCTCGAGGTCGGACAAGAGCTTCCGGTACGCGGCCGCGGCGGCCGCCGCCGGGCGCAGGCCCGCCAGCTCCTTCGCGAGCTTGCCGTACTCCGCCGGATTCGAGGCCACCGCCGGCTCGGCGAGCCGCAGCTCGAGCCGCGCGGCACGGTCCGCGAAGGCCTGAATCTTCGACAGCAGGTCGGACATCGGCGAACCCGGAAAACGGGAGGGAGGTAGGGAGGTTATGAGATCGGCGCGGGCGGCGCCCGCGAACGCGGGCCCGTGCACGGGCTAGGAGTTCATCGACTCCAGGAACTCCGCGTTCGCGTCGGTCATCTTGACCTTCTCGAGCAGGAACTCCATCGAGTCGACCGGATTCAGCGGCGCCAGCACCTTGCGCAGGATGTACATCCGGTTGAGCGCCGCCTCGGTCAACAGCATCTCTTCGCGCCGGGTCGCCGACTTGTTGATGTCGATCGCCGGGTAGGTGCGGCGGTCGGCGAGCTTGCGATCGAGCACGATCTCGCTGTTCCCGGTTCCCTTGAACTCCTCGAAGATCACCTCGTCCATCCGCGAGCCCGTCTCGATCAGCGCGGTGCCGATGATCGTCAGGCTTCCGCCCTCTTCGAGGTTCCGCGCCGCCCCGAAGAAGCGCTTCGGCTTGTGCAGCGCATTCGAGTCGACGCCGCCGGAGAGGATCTTCCCCGAGTGCGGCACGACCGTGTTATGGGCGCGCGCGAGCCGTGTGATCGAGTCGAGCAGGATCACGACGTCGCGCTGGTGTTCCACGAGTCGGCGCGCCTTGTCGATCACCATGTCGGCCACATGCACGTGGCGGGTGGCCGGCTCGTCGAACGTCGACGAGATCACCTCGGCCCGGACGTTGCGCTCCATGTCCGTCACTTCCTCGGGCCGCTCGTCGATCAACAGCACGATCAGATAGACCTCGGGGTGATTCTCGGCGATCGCGTTCGCGATCGCCTTCAGGATCATCGTCTTGCCGGCCTTCGGCGGAGACGTGATCAGCGCGCGTTGACCCTTCCCGATCGGCGCGATCAGGTCGATGATGCGCGTCGTCATCCCGCCCGATTTTGCTTCGAGCTGAAACTTCTCCTGCGGGTAGAGCGGTGTCCGGTTGTCGAACAGGATCTTGTGCTTCGCGGCGTCCGGGGCCTCGAAGTTGATCTGGTCGACTTTGAGCAGCGCGAAGTAGCGCTCGCCTTCCTTCGGCGGCCGGATTCGACCCAGTACGGTGTCGCCAGTGCGCAGGTTGAAACGCCGGATCTGGGACGGCGATACGTAGATGTCGTCGGGGCCGGCGAGATAGCTCTGGTCCGGCGCGCGCAGGAAGCCGAAGCCATCGGGAAGCGTCTCGAGCACGCCCTCGGCGTAGATGCGGCCGCTCTTCGCCGCTTGCGCCTTCAGGATCGCGAAGACCAGATCCTGCACGCGCATGCCGGCGGCGTTCTCGACCCGAAGCTCGTCGGCCAGCGCCGCGAGCTCGGGCATCGACTTCTCCTTGAGCTGCTTCACGTCGAGCTGCGTCGCGTCGTCGCCGCCGTCGAGCTCGAACTCGTTTTCGTCGTCGAGCGGGGCAGCCTCCGACCGCTCGTCGCGAGCGCGCGGCACCTCGAGAGCACCGTGGCTTCGCGGACGGCGATGGCCGCGCCGCGCGGGCGGCTCCGTCGCGGTCGTGGCGTCTTCGGTAGGCCCGATGCTCAGATGGGGTTCCTCGGAGCGAGCGCCTCGGTTCGCTGGCGCAGCCGATCGCTCGGCACGGTCGCCAGATGCGACCCATCTGCGTCGCGAAGCCAACGTGCGGTGGAGTTAGGTTGAGTGGGATTGCGGTTGGATTCGAAGCCGACCGGAGATCGGTGGCGGCAGGCTATGCGCCACCCTCGGCGCTGTCAAGGCGGTCGCGTCGCGATCCAGTGCACCAGGCGCCCCGCGCGCGGGCCGTCCCTGCGATAGGAGTGGAATCGATGAGCGTCGCAGGACGTGCAGAGCCGCTCGAAGTCGCCAATCTCCGCCGATGACACCCCGGCGCGTAGCAACGCGCTGCGCGCCAGCGCGCCGAGGTCGAGCCAGCGGTGTCCCGGGCGGCTCGCGCTGGTCGCTGCGTCAAGATCCGCGTCGAAACGATGGCGCAGTGCGTCGAGAACCGGTGCGTCGACCTCGTAACAGCACGCTGCGATGTGCGGACCGATCGCCGCGCGCACCGTTCTGGCCTGCGCTTCTCGCCGCAATGCGTCGATCCCCGCCTCCACCACCCCGGCCGCCAATCCGCGCCAGCCGGCGTGGATCGCGGCTACCGCGCGGCCATCCGCGCTCGCCGCCAGGACCGGCACGCAGTCGGCAGTGACCACCCCCACCGGCTCGGGCGCGGTGCACGCGATCACTGCGTCGGCGTCGACACCCTCGGCGCACTCCTCTGCGCGCGCGACGCCGCATCCATGCACCTGTCGCGGGCGCAGCAGCCCGGCCGGCGGCGCATCGGCGCGCGTGCCGAAGCCGTGGCGAACGCCACAGGCGCGTAGCAACCGGTGTTCGAGGCTCACCCCGCAACCTCGCGCCGCGCCAGCGCCGCGAGGCGCGTCTGCATGTCGGCAGGCAGCGCGGCCTCGAAGCGCATCCGCTCGCCGGTGCGCGGATGCGTGAGGCCGAGCACGCTTGCGTGCAGCGCGGGCCGGTCCAGCCCGGGCTCTGCACGGTCGCGCCCGCGACGGCCGTAGACGGGATCGCCCGCGATCGGCAGACCGACCGACGCGAGATGCACGCGGATCTGATGGGTGCGTCCAGTCTCGGGGCACACCTCGAGCAGGCTGCGCCCGCTGCGCGGGAAGCGGCGCGCGACGCTCCAGGCCGTGTGCGCGTCGCGCCCGCCCTCGCGAACCACGGTCATGCGCTTGCGGTCGCGCGGGTGGCGCGCGATCGGGGCGTCGACGCGGCCGCGGTCGCTCGACGGATTGCCGCGAACCAGCGCCTGATAGACGCGCTCGATGCTGTGTTCGTGGAACTGTTCGGCCAACGCCCGGTGGGCGTCGTCGTCCTTGGCCGCAACGATCACGCCCGAGGTGCCGCGGTCGAGGCGATGCACGATCCCCGGGCGCAGTACGCCCCCGACCGCCGCCAGGTCTCCGCAATGATGCAGGAGTGCATTGACGAGCGTGCCGGTCGCGTGACCGGGCGCCGGGTGCACCACCATATCGGCCGTCTTGTCGATCACGACGATCGACGCGTCTTCGTACAGGATGCGCAGCATGATCGCCTCGGGCAGCGCTCCGGGCGGTATCGGATCGGGCGGGGATGCGTCGACCCGATCGCCCGCGGCCACGCGCTGACTCGCGGGAGCGTTGCGATCGTTCCAGCGAACGAGGCCGTCGTCGATCCAGCGCCGGACCTGCGACCGCGATCGGCCCACGAGGCTCGCCAGTGCCGTGTCGAGACGCTGTCCGTCCTCGGTCTCCCCGACGAGGTAGCGAGGCGGCGGCACAGGCCTCGCTATTTGCGCGAGAACAAGCGGCGCTTACTGCCGCCCTGCTTCTCTTCGTAGCGCTGCAGGTAGCTCGACGCGACGCGCTTGACGTCGAGACCGAGGCAGCCGGCGTAGCCTGTCACGAATCCGCGCACGTAGACAGCGGCGGGCAGGCCGTCGAAGTGCTCGTCTTCGATGAAGCCCAGGTAGGTGGGGTTCACCTTGGTGACGTCCGAGATCTCGTCGATCTCCACTCCCTGGCGCAACCGCGTGCGCCGCAACCGGGCGCCGCTCCACTCGCCCTCGCCTTCCTCGAGCTCGTCGAGCGTGTCGAGCGGCGCCAGCACTGGCGCGGCGGGCCGCGCAGCAGGCGCGGCCGATGCGGGTTCCGAGCCGGGGCGCGCGGCGGGAGCCGCGTGCGCATTCCCGGTGAGCTCGAGATCGTACGCGCGGCGGGTGTCGGGGTCGCCCAGGATGCGGTAGGCGATCTCGATCCGCTCGCGCAAGAGCTCCACGTCGCCGGCCTCGAATACCGGGTAGCCCGCCAGCGAATCCTCGCAGTAGGTGGCGCATGCGAGGCGATAGGCTCGCTCGATGTCTTCGCCGCCGGCGCTGCGCGACACGTCGAGGGTTTCGTAGTAGTCCTGCTCGGAGAGCGGTTTCATGCCGGGGCACCTGCTTCGCCGCCCGCGTCGAGCCGCGGCGCGATCAGTTTGCGCGCGATCCGCGCGAGGTATACCGCCGCGTCCGAGCGCGGATCGGAGTCGACCAGCGGTCTGCGCGCGCGCACGGAGGCCCGGACCGCTGCGTCGTGGTTCACGTAGCCCAGATAGTCGGCATCGATCGCGAAGTACTTGCGGCACACGCTGCGCACCGCGAAGCCGAGCCGGATGTCCTCGGCGCTGCGCACGTCGTTCACGACGATGCGCGGCCGGAACGAACGCATCACCTCCACGAAGCGGTGCGCTTCCTCGGTGTCGAGAGCCCTCACCTCGCGGAGCAGATCGAGCGGCGTGCGAATCCCGCGCTCGTTGCGCTCGTCCATCGCAAGAGCGACCACCTTGCGGACGTCGGCCGAGAGCATCGCGAGCTTCAGGCGCCGGTAGAACGCGGCCCGCATGAAGGCGTAGGCGTTCTCGACGGAGGTGGGCTCGGGCGCGATCACCACGACGCCGTCGTCGCAGACCATGAAGTAGTCCATCACTGCGGAGTCCGCCCCGGCACCGAGGTCGAGGAAGACGAAGTCGGCGTCGAGCGTGCGCAGCGCGCGCACGAAGCGGACGCGCAGCGCGTGGGAAGGATGCGGGCTGGCCAGGTTCGGACGGGTCGCGGCGATCAGGCGCAGATTCGGGAAGGGCGTGTCTTCGAGGAGCTTCCGAACGTCCTCCTCGCGCTCGGCGGCGTATTCGGCCACGCTGCTGCGCGGACGCGCCACCCCGAGCGCCGTGTGCAGATTGGCGCCTTCGAGGTCGCCATCAACGGCCACGACGCGGTGGCCCGCCTTGGCGAGCGTGGTGGCGAGATTCGCCGCCACGAAGGTCTTCCCGACGCCCCCCTTGCCGCCGCCGAACGGAATCAGCCGCGGTCCGGCGCGTTCCGGCGGTCCTTCGCGAGTCCCGCTGATCACCTCTCACCCCCCCCGCCGCGTCCCACGGCGACCGATTTCCCACCGTGTCGAAGCCGTTCACGGCGCCCCCCGGCGCCGCGAACGGCTAGCCCCCTGCGGCGACCCCCTGCTCCGGCGCGGCGATGTGCAGGAACGGCCGCCATTCCTCGTAGCGGATCTTCGTGCCGAGGTGGGTCAGCATCGGAGTCCAGCTCGGCTTCACCGGACGCCGCTGCAAGCGCAGCCGCGCCTGCGTGGGCGTGCGACCACCCTTGCGGCGATTGCACTCGATGCAGCTGCACACCACGTTCTCCCACGTGGTGCGACCCCCCAGCGAACGCGGGATCACGTGGTCGAGATTGAGCTTCGAGCGGTGCGGGCGCCCACCGCAGTACTGACACGTGAAGCTGTCACGCGCGAAGATGTTCAGCCGGCTGTAGCGGACGTGACGGCGCGGCACGCGGTCGTAGCCCTGTAGCACGATCACTCTTGGCACTCGGATCGCGCCGTCGGGTGTACCAACGCCGGCCTCGCCATCGACCTCGACGCGACTCCACGCATCGAAGTCGAACGTCTCGTAGCGCCCGTTCACCGCCAGCGCGGTTCCCTGGTAGATCAGCGAGAAAGCACGGCGAACCGACGTGACGTGGATCGGCAGGTATGACCGATTCAGGACGAGGACGTTCGAGTTCAGCATGCCTTTCGCCCACGGAGCGTACGGGAAGGGCTCCGCCGCATCAACGCAGCGCCGCCAGCAACGCGCGCACCACGGCGTCCTCGTCGCCGTCGAGCAGCGTGCGCACGTCGAGGATCAACCGCTCGTCGCGAACGCGCGCCAGCACCGGCGGGCGCCCAGCGCGCAACCGCGCCGCGAGCCGCGCCGCGCCGACGGAGGCTTCGATTCGCACGACCCAGCTGGCGAGCGCGTGGTCGGGCAGCGAGCCGCCGCCGGCGTAGCCGCGATCGGTCTCGACGTGCGCCTCGGCCCGGAAGCCCTCGCACGCACTGAGCCTCTCGGCGAGTGCCGCGGCGCGTCGACGCAGATCGTCGGGTGCCGCCAGCAGCTGCCGGAGCACCGGGATGTCCCGCTCGGCCCGCCCCTCGAGGTGAGCCGACAGCGTCCAGTCGAGGGCGGCGAGGGACAGCTTGTCGATTCGCAGCGCGCGCGCGAGCGGATGGCGGCGCAGGCGGTCGGCCACCTCGGCACACCGCGTCAGGATGATGCCGGCCTGAGGTCCACCGAGCAGCTTGTCACCCGAGAAGCAGACGATGCCTGCGCCGCCGGCGAGTCGCCCCGGTGCCCAGGACTCCAGAGGAAGCCCACGCTCCGACAGATCCAGCAGGGTTCCGCTGCCCAGGTCTTCGGCCAGAGGCAGGCCGTGCGCTCCGGCGAGCGCGGCCAGCTCAGCAAGGCTTGCTTCCGCCACGAAGCCCCGCAGGGCGAAGTTGCTGCGATGCACCTTCAGCAGCAGCGCTGTGTCCTGGCTGATCGCCGCCTCGTAGTCGCGAAGATGGGTGCGGTTGGTGGTTCCCACCTCGATCAGGCGCACGCCGGCGGATGCGATGATCTCAGGTACGCGAAACGAGCCCCCGATCTCGACCAGCTCACCGCGCGAGACGACGGCGGCCCTCCCCTGCGCGAGCCCGGCGAGGACTAGCAACACGGCCGCGGCGTTGTTGTTCACCACGAGAGCTCCCCCCGCTCCAGAGAGCAGGCGCAGCTTCTCCTCCGTTGCCGCGCTCCGATGGCCTCGACTGCCGGTGACGAGATCGAACTCCAGATCGCCGTAAGTACGCGCCGCGATCTCGACCGCACGCGCCGCTTCGGGAGCGAGCGGCGCGCGGCCCAGGTTCGTGTGCAGGATGATCCCGGTGGCGTTCACGACGCGCTGTGGGTGAGGTCGGGCGAGGTCTGCTGCGCGCGCGAGCGCGCGCGCGATCAGCTCCTCCTCCGAAGCGGCGGCGGTGAGGTCCGCTGCCGCATCGCCGAGCCGAGCGCGCTCGGCATCCAGCACCTGACGCGCCGCCTCCCGACGCGCCCAGACCGGGAGCTCGCCGCCCGAAGCCTCCAGATCGCGCACGAGCCGATCAACCGCCGGAAGAGATCGGCGCGGATCACTCTTGACCTCGGGACGCGGATTCATGATTCTGTGGGCCTAGTTTTTTGCGCGGTCCTAGGAGGTTACCCCGCGGGATTCCAACTGTTTCCGGAGCTGCACACCGAAGGTTCCAGTAGCCGACGGTTCAGAGAGAAGCCCGGCGGCGGACACAAGAATTCCCGATCACGTGGTAACCCCCGTCAACGGAGGCCGGACCGAGTCGGACGGGCGGCGGGGTGCTGCACGGGGCTCGTAGTCGGACACTGGGCCGCACCGTATAGAGACTTCCTGTGCGAGTCAACGTTTTCAATAGCGAATTCGGGATATTAGAGAGAGTTCTCGCCCGCTCGCCGCGGCGTTCAGCCGCAGCGGAACCCGACTAGACCCCGCCGGGCGCCGGCCACCTCCGGCGTCGATCACAACTCATTCTGGGACCCGAAGCGGCTCGCCAACGCCGGAGACAAGGCGTGGCGTCCAATGGACAGCGTTCGGGCGGAGGCCGCTCCGCGGTCTCGAACGAGATCATCATCAATGCCAGCGGGGGCGAGACACGGGTTGCGCTGTTGGAGGCCGGGAATTTCACCGAGCTCCACATCGAACGCGAACGCGATCGCAATGTGGCTGGGATGGTCGCGAAGGGCCGCGTAACCCGGGTGTTGCCCGGTATGCAGGCCGGCTTCGTAGACATCGGGCTCGAGAAGGCGGCCTTTCTCTATGTCGGTGACTACCTCGACGGGGACGGCCTGCTCGACGGCGAAGAGGACGATCGGCGGCGGCGGTCCCGGCGCGGCCAGCGCCAGATGCCCCGGATCGAGACGGTTCTCCAGGAGGGCCAGGAGATCATCGTCCAGGTAGCCAAGGAGCCGATCGGTACCAAGGGAGCGCGCGTCACGAGCCACCTCTCGATCGCTGGGCGCCATCTGGTGTTGACGCCGTGGTCGAAGCGGGTCGGGGTGTCGCGGCGGATCGGATCGGACCGCGAGCGGCGGCGACTACGCGACATCGTCAATCGCGCCCGCTCCAAGGAGCTCGGATTCATCATCCGCACGGCCGGCGAAGGAACTCGCGAGGCCGACATCGAGGCGGACGTGAACTACCTGGCCGCCGTGTGGGACGAGATCCGCGCGGCGCAGGTGGGTACCCGAGCGCCCGCCACGCTCTACGAAGAGCTGTCGCTGCCGCTGCGCTCGATCCGCGACTTCGCCAACGCCAGGACGAAGCGGATCGTCGTCGACGATCCGGCGACCCACGACAAGATGCAGCGCTTTCTGGACCGATTCGTCGCCGACCCGAAGCCGAGGCTCGACCTCTACCAGGGCAGCGTTCCGCTCTTCGATCAGGAAGGGCTCGAGTCGCGGATCGACGAGAACCTCGGCAAGAAGGTCTGGCTCAAATCGGGTGGCTACCTGATTGTCGATCAGAGCGAGGCGCTCACCGCGATCGACGTCAACACCGGCCGCTACGTGGGCAAGCGCGATCTCGAGGAGACCGTCCTCAAGACCAACCTCGAGGCGGTGCAGGAGGTGGTCTACCAGCTCCGGTTCCGCAACCTCGGCGGCCTGATCATCATCGACCTGATCGACATGGAGAGCGCGGAGAACCGCGACAAGGTGTACCGCGCGCTGCAGGAAGCACTGCGCAACGACAAGGCGCGCACCAACATCCTGAAGATCTCCGAGCTCGGACTCGTCGAGATGACGCGCAAGCGTACGCGGGAGAACCTCGTCCAGCAGCTGTGCGAGCCGTGCAGCTTCTGCCAGGCGCGCGGCTACGTGCTCTCGGCGGAGACGGTGGCCTACAAGCTGCTGCGCGAGATCCGCAAGGACCTGCCGCGTTTCTGCGGCCGCCAGATCGCAGTGTCGGTGAGCCCGCGCGTCGGCGAGATGCTGCAGGGCCCCGCGCGCCGGGCGTTGTCGGCGCTCAGCGAGCAGCTCGGCCGCGAGATCGAGGTACGCACGCGTGCCGGTCTGCACCAGGAGCAGTTCGAGGTGGAGGCGCTCGACCAGGGTCCGCCGGTGACGATTCCCGTCGCTTGGCTCGAGAGCCGGGAGGAGCGGGCCGCCGCCGAGGCCGCGAGGCGCTCGGCGGCCGCCGCAGCGCGGGCTGCCGCCGAGCTGGAGGCTTCGGCCGCCGCCGAGCCGACTCACGCGCGCTCGGAGGAGCCCGAGCTCGCAGGCGACTTCGAGCCCACCGAGCCCCCGGTGGAGGAGCCGTCTTCCCCACCTTCGGCGCCCAGTCTCGAGGTCGCCGCAGCAGAGCGGGCGATCCCCGAACCGGTTGACGGGATGGGCGAAGGCTCCATACTCCCGCGGCTCCAGAACAGCGAGGATTCGTGATGTACGCCGTGATCCGGACCGGTGGCAAGCAGCACCGGGTCGAGCCGGGCCGATCGGTTCGCGTCGACAGACTCACGGGCGCGGTCGGTGACAGCGTCGAGCTGAACGAGGTGCTGCTGGTAGGCGGCGAGGGCGACGCACGGGTGGGGCAGCCGCTCGTCGCTGGCGCCCGAGCCGTTGGCACGATCACGGCTCAGGGTCGCGGCCCGAAGCTGCGGGTCTTCAAGATGAAGCGGCGCAAGAACTACCGGCGCCGGAGTGGCCACCGGCAGGACTTCACCGAGATCCGCGTCGAGAAGATCGAGGGCTGAGAGATGGCACACAAGAAGGGTCAGGGCAGCTCGCGCAACGGACGCGACAGTCACTCGCAGCGACGCGGTATCAAGGTCTATGCGGGCGAGCGCGTGCGCGCAGGCGCGATCCTCGTGCGCCAGGTCGGCACGCGCGTGCACCCCGGTCGCGGCGTCGGGTTGGGCAGGGACTACACGCTGTTCGCTCTCTCCGACGGCGTCGTCAGCTACGGCCGCGCACGCGGCAAGGTCGTCGCCAGCGTCGGCTGACGGGGCCCGGCCCGGGCCTGCCGCCGAGGCTTCGGATGAACACCGACGACAAGACGTTCATCGATGAAGCCACGATCATCGTGCGCTCCGGTTCGGGCGGCTCCGGGAGCAAGAGCTTCCGCCGCGCGAAGTACGTCCCGTTCGGCGGCCCGGACGGCGGCGATGGCGGTCGCGGCGGCGACGTGGTGCTGCTCGCCGATCGCAACCTCGCCACGCTGATCGACCAGCGCCTGCGCCGGGAGAGCCGCGCCGAGACCGGCGTCGCCGGCGCCCGCGCGAACAAGACGGGCCGCTGCGGCGCCGACCTGGTGATTCGCGTGCCGGTCGGCACGATCGTCCGCGACGCCCTGGACGACCCCGATGCGGCGCCGCTGGCCGACCTCGCCGCCGACGGCACGCGCTGCGTTGTGGCGCGCGGCGGACGCGGCGGACGCGGCAACGTCCGCTTCGCAACGGCGACCCGCCAGACACCCGACTTCGCCGAGGCTGGACGGCCCGGCGAGGAGCGGCGGCTGCACCTATCGCTCAAGCTGCTCGCCGACGTCGGGCTGGTGGGCTTTCCGAACGCCGGCAAGAGCACGCTGCTGCGCCGGATCTCGGCGGCGCGGCCGCGCGTCGCCGCCTACCCATTCACGACACTCGTGCCGAATCTGGGTGTCGCCGAGGTCGGGGAGCGGCGCTTCGTGGTGGCCGACATTCCCGGCCTCGTGGAGGGAGCGAGCGAGGGCGCGGGGCTCGGCGATCGCTTCCTGCGCCACGTCGAGCGCACCCGCGTGCTGATCCATCTGATCGACGTCGGCAACGCGCTGCTCGAGGGGAATGATCCGCTCGATCTGTACGAGAAGATCCGCGCCGAGCTGTTCGCCTACGCCGGAGAGCTGGAGCGACGCCGCGAGCTGGTCGCGCTGAACAAGATCGACCTGGTGTCGGATCGCGAGATCCTGGCGCCACTCGAGGCGGCGCTGCGCTCGCGCGGACGTGAGGTGTTCCGCCTGTCCGGGGCGACCGGCGAGGGTGTGCGCGAGCTGCTCGCACGGACCGCCCGCGTGCTCGACGAAGTCGATGCGGAGGCGGCGGCGTGAGCGCGCGGGTGGAGGTGCGAGAAGCGCCGCGCCGCGCGCGACGGATCGTCGTGAAGGTCGGGAGCGGCTTCCTGACCGACGACGGCGCGGTGCGCACCGCCGCGTTCGGGCAGATCGCGCGCCAGGTGTCTCAGTTGGTAGCGGACGGCCGGGAGGTCGTAGTCGTGTCGTCGGGCGCGATCGCGGTGGGCAGCCGAACGCTCGGCTGGTCGCATCCCGGACACTCGATCCCGGAGAAGCAGGCGGCCGCTGCGGTGGGACAGATCGGTCTGATCGAGATGTACCGCAAACGGTTCGCGCGCCACGGCCTCGAGGTCGCACAGATCCTGCTCACCCGGTCCGGCCTCGAGCAGCGCGAGCGCTTCCTGAACGCGCGCCACACGCTGCACACGCTGCTGCGCCTGCGCGTGGTGCCGATCGTGAACGAGAACGACACCGTCGCGACCGAGGAAATCCGTTTCGGTGACAACGACAACCTCTCCGCGACGGTGGTGAACCTGGTCGGCGCCGAGCTGCTGGTGATCGTCAGCGACGTGGACGGCCTGTTCCGCGAGCCGCCCCGGCCCGGCCAGCCCACGCCACCGCTCTACGACGTGGTGGAACGCATCGGACCGGCGATCGTGCGCGCGGCGGGCGGCTCCGAGCGCGTGTTCGGGCGCGGCGGCATGATGACCAAGCTCGAGGCGGCGAAGACCGCTGCGCGCTGCGGGGCGTCGACGGTCGTGTGCAACGGCCGCCGCAAGGACGTGCTGTTGCGCGTGGCGGCGGGCGAGCCCGTCGGCACGCTGTTCCTCGCCGCGGATCGCCTCGCCAGCCGCAAGCACTGGCTGGCCTTCACCACGCGCACGCGCGGCGCGCTCCTGGTCGACGACGGCGCGGTGCGCGCGCTGGTCGAGCGCGGCAAGAGTCTGTTGCCGGCCGGCATCACCGGCATCCGCGGCGAGTTCGGCATCGGCGACCCGGTGGCGTGCGTCGACGCGCGCGGCGTCGAGATCGCCAGAGGTCTGGTCGCCTACTCGTCGGAGGCGATCGAGCGCATCGCGGGCCTTCCGACGCGGCGCATCGACTCGGTGCTAGGATACTCGAACGGCGGCGAGGTGATTCACCGCGACGATCTGGTGCTGTCCGGTTCGGCCGAGACCTCGCTGCCCGGCGAGTCGTCATGAACCTCCAACAGCTCGTCCACGAGATCGCCGTCAAGGCGCATGCCGCCTCGGAGCGAACCGCCGAGCTCTCCTCGGCGCAGAAGGACGCCTGGCTGCTGCGCGCCGCGGAACACCTGGAGGCCGCGTCGGGCCGCATCCTCGCGGCGAACGCCCTCGACCTGGAGGATGCGCGCGAGAAGGGCGTCGAAGCACCGCTGGTCGGCCGCCTCGAGCTGTCCGACGGCAAGTGGCGCGACATGATCGCCGGGCTGCGCGACGTCGCGGCGCTGCCCGACCCGGTCGGGCGCGTCGAGCAAACGTCCGTGCGGCCGAACGGTCTCGAGGTCGGGCGCATGCGCATCCCGCTCGGCGTGATCGGCATCATCTACGAGTCGCGTCCCAACGTGACCGTCGACGCCGCCGCGCTGTGCGTGAAGGCCGGCAACGCGGTGATCCTGCGCGGCGGCTCCGAGGCGCTGCGGTCGAACCTGGCGCTGGCGGAGGCGCTGCGCGCGGCGGCGCGCGACAGCGACGTGCCCGAGGACGCGATCGCGGTGATCCCCTGCACCGATCGCGAGGCGATCGACCACCTGCTGCGCGAGGACGGGCTCGTCGACCTGATCATTCCGCGCGGCGGGCCGGGCCTGATCCGCAAGGTGACCGAGACTTCGCGCATCCCGGTGATCAAGCACGACGCAGGCGTGTGTCACGTCTTCCTGGACGCCAGCGCCGACGCCGAGATGGCGCGCAAGATCGTGCTCGACTCGAAGCTGCGCCAGATGGCGGTGTGCAACGGTCTCGAGACGCTGCTCGTCCACGCCGACGCGGCCACCCGGGTGATGCCCGGGGTGCTGAAGGCGCTGCACGAAGCGGGGGTGGAGATCCGCGGCGACGCGCGCACGCGCGAGATCTTCGGCGACGCGGTCCCCGCGCGCGAATCCGACTGGTCGGAGGAGTATCTCGCGCCGATCGTCGCGGTGCGCGTCGTCAGCGATCTCGACGCGGCGATCGCGCACGTGCGGCGCTACGGATCCAATCACACCGAGGTGATCGTCACCGAGAGCTACGCGAGCTCCCAGGCCTGGCTGAGGCGCGTGAACTCCTCGACCGTCGGCGTCAACTGCTCCACCGCGTTCGCCGACGGCTTCCGGCTCGGGCTCGGCGCCGAGATCGGAATCTCGACGTCGAAGCTGCACGCGTTCGGGCCGATGGGTCTCGAGGGGCTCACGGCGCAGAAGTACGTCCTGCGGGGGAGCGGCCAGCTTCGCGAATGACGCGAACCGGCATCCTCGGCGGCACCTTCAATCCGATCCACCAAGGCCACCTGCGGGCAGCCGAGGAGGTGGCCGAGGCGCTCGGGCTCGCGCGCGTGCTGCTGGTTCCGTCCGCGCAGCCGCCGCACAAGTCGCGCGGCGGCGCCAATCCGTTGGCGCCCGGCGCGCAGCGCCTCGCGTGGGTGGAGGCGGCCTGCACCGGCAATCCGATGCTCGAGGCCTGCGATCTCGAGATCGCGCGCGGCGGCGCGTCCTACACGGTCGACACGCTGCGCGTGCTCGCGGATCGCTCGGCGCCCGCGCGTTTGGTGTTCATCATCGGCAACGACGCGTTCGCCGAGCTCGCGAGCTGGCGCGAGCCCAAACAGCTCTTCGCGCTTGCCGACTTCGCGGTAATGACCCGGCCCGGCACCACGGGCCGGCTCTCGGACTGGATTCCCGAAGCGCTGCGCCCGGATTTCGAGCTGGATCCCGGCGGCGAGGCGGCTCGCCATCGCGCGACCGGGGGAAATCTGCGCGTGGTCGCGATCTCGGCGCTCGACATCTCGTCGTCGGACATCCGCGATCGGGTGCGCCGGCGGCGGTCGATCCGCTACCTGGTGCCCGAAGCCGTGCGCCGCGACATCGAGGCCAGCGGAGTCTACGCTGGGTAGCGAAGAGGTAGGCAGCATGGCGACGAAAGCGGAGCGCCTCGCGCGGGCGAGCTGGGTGGCCGAGGCGGCCCTCGACAAGAAGGCCACGGACCTCGTCGCGCTCGACGTGAGCGAACTCACCTCCTACGCCGACACGTTCGTGCTCGCGACCGGCACGTCGGACCGCCACGCGCGCGCGATCGCCGACGCGGTCCGCGAGGCTTCGAGCGTGCGCGGGGAGAAACCGCTGGGCGTCGAGGGCTACGAGGAGGCGCGCTGGGTGCTGATCGATCTGGGCGACGTGATCGTGCACGTCTTCCAAGCCGAGGTGCGCGCCGCCTACGACCTCGAGCGGCTGTGGAGCGACGCGCAGTCGATCGAACTGTTGGCGCGCGCCGCGACGGCGTAGCCGGTTCGACCTCTCGCCTCCAGCTCCCGGGCGAGCGCTCGCACCGCCTGGCTACCGGAACTCGTGAACAAGGCAGGCACCCACGCGTGCACCAGACACGCGAGGCCGGCCGCGATCAGGCGCAGCCCGAAGCCGGTGGCCGCCGAGAAGTGCTCGCCGTAGGTCTCCCCGACCGATCGCGGGTGGTCCAGAAACAGGCCCATGAACGAGAATCTATGGCAGCACGAAGTGCGATTCATCGCAAATTCATCTCTTAATTTCTTTTAACTTGGGGGATTCCATCGTTTCAAACGGATCTGATCGCAGTAAACCCCCCGGTGCAAGAAACCGCTAGTATCAGAACCACCCCGGTCCCGGGGAGCCGCCGGCGATGAGTGGTTGCGGCGCCTGGCTGGGCGCGGCCTTGGATGCGCTGCTGCCGTGCGCGTGTGCCGGCTGCGGGGAGAAGGTGCCGGCGGGGCGCGTGCTGTGCGCGCGCTGCGACGCGCGCCTGCCGGCGATCGCCGCCGATGCATGCCCGCGCTGTCAGCTCCACCCACGGGCGAGCACGGGTCGCTGCGCCGGCAGCGCGGACGGCGATCCGCTCGACGCTGCGATCGCCGCAGTGTGGCTCGAGCCGCCGGTGTCCGGCTGGATCCACGCCTTCAAGTACCCGCCGCGCGGTCTGCGCGGCCTCGCGCCGGGTCCGATCGCGGCGATCGCGGAGCTGGCGGCGCGCGCCGCGCGCCGGGCGCCCGGCGCGCTGCCCGACCTGGTGGTGCCGGTTCCACTCCACCCGCGTCGGCTGCGCGCGCGCGGCTTCAATCCGGCCCTCGCCGTCGCACGCGCCGTCGCTCACGCGGTCGGAGCGCCGGTCGCGCCGACCGCGCTCGAGCGGCTGCGCGACACGCCGAGTCAGACGGGTCTCGACGCCGCCGCCCGCCGCCGCAACGTCCGCGGCGCGCTGCGCGCGCGGCGCACCGTCCCCCTCTGTGTGTGGATCGTCGACGACGTGATCACGACGGGTGCGACGGCCCGCGAAGCGGCGCGCGCGCTGCGCCGGGCGGGTGCGCGCTCGGTCGTAGCCGTCAGCGCCGCGCGTACGCCTCGGGACGACTAACCAGGAAAGGAGGCCGACTCGAGAGTCGGCCGACGCGCAGCGAGCCGCAGGCGAGCAAAGGCGGGCCGCTGCAGGGCTAACCGCTCTTGCGGCTCCCCACCGTCTCGAGAATCACCTCGATCAAGCGGTTCGGGTCGACCGGCTTCTTGAAGATCACGCCCTCGAGGCCTTCGAGGCGACTGCGCTTGATCACGTGGTCCCGGTCGTAATGGAAGCCGGTCATCATCAGCACGGGCAGCTCCGGGTGGGTCTTGCGCATCGTGGTGTAGAGCTCGTAGCCGTCCATTTCGGGCATCACGACGTCGGAGAGCACCACGTCGAGCGGCGTCGACTCGACGCAGCGCAGACCCTCCGCGCCGTCGTGAGCCGTCGAGACCGCACAGCCGGCCGTCTCGAGGATCTCCTTGACGCTCTGGCAGATGCCGAGATCGTCGTCGACGACGAGCACCCGCACACCCGCCAGCTGCTGCAGCGCGGGCGCAGTGCGCTTCTCGCGCAGGTCGATCATCCGCCCCGAGGGCCCGACGTAATCGATCGTCTCGTAGGTCTCGCTCTCGGCCTGCGCGCCGAGGCGGGACAGGACGCCCGAGATCCGGCCGACCTCCCGCCGCATCGCATCGATGCGCTCGCACTCGACGCTCACGTCGCAATCCCGGGCCAAAGTGAAGACGTCGCGCTCGAGCAGCTCGAGCTGATTCACGATCACGCCGAGCGGGTTGTTGATCTCGTGCGACAGCCCGACGGCGACCTCGCCCACGGTGGCGAGCTGGTCCTTGCGCAGGATCTCGCGCAGATCCTTCGCGAAGCCGATCGTGCCGTCCTCGGCGCCCTGTCCGTCGTAGAGCAGCGTGCCGGAGATCGCGACCGGGATCTCCTCGCCGGATTTCGCTCGGAAGGTGGTCTGGAAGGTCTCGACGATCCCCTGCCCACCGTGGCCGTCGCCGCGCATCGCCTTCATCACGCGCTGCGCCTCGGCGAGGTCGCGGTAGAGCGTGACGACCTTGGCTCCGAGGATCTCGGCCGTTCGATAGCCCAGGATCCGCGACGCGCCGTCGTTGTAGTACACGACACGCCCTGCGCGGTCGGTTGCTACGACGATGTCGGTCGACCGCGCGATCAGACGCTCGAGCGTCTCTTGAGAGAGGCCCATCGCTCTCCAGTCTAGCTTGTGCCTGTTCGAGCTCCGCCTGCGGTGGTCTGCGTCAGGCAATTCCCCGCTCTGCCAGCCAGCGCTCGGCGTCGATCGCCGCCATGCAGCCCGTCCCCGCCGCGGTCACGGCCTGACGATACGTCGGATCCATCGCGTCCCCGCAGGCGAACACACCCTCGACGGAGGTACGCGTCCCGTGGGTCACCCGGATGTAGCCGGTTTCGTCCATGTCGATCTGGCCGCGGAAGAGCCCGGTGTTGGGCTGGTGCCCGATCGCGACGAACAGCGCTTCGACCGGCAGGTCCCGCTTCTCGCTGGTTACCAGATCTCGGACCCGCACGCCGGTGACGAACTCGTCCCCGAGGACCTCTTCGACCGTGGAGTTCCACGCGAAGTCGATCTTCTCGTGCCGGAGCGCGCGCTCCTGCATGATCTTCGAGGCGCGCAGCGCGTCGCGCCGGTGGATCACCGTCACCTGGGTTGCAAAGCGGGTGAGGAAGAGCGCCTCCTCCATCGCGGTGTCGCCGCCGCCAACCACCGCCATCGGCTTGCCGCGGTAGAGCGCGCCGTCGCAGGTGGCGCAGGCGGAGACACCGCGGTTGGTCAAGCGCTGCTCCGAGGGCAGGCCGAGCCACTTCGCGGAGGCTCCGGTCGCGAGGATCACCGCGTCGGCGGTGAACGTGCGCTCTGCGGTGGCGATCCGGAACGGCGGCTCGCGCAGCTCCACTCGGGTGGCGTCTTCGAGCAGCACCACCGCGCCGAAGCGTTCGGCCTGCTTCTGGAACAGCTCCATCACCTCGGGGCCGCTGATTCCTTGCGGGAATCCCGGGTAATTCTCCACGTCGGTGGTCAGCATCAGCTGACCGCCGAACGCGAGCCCCGCCACCACGGCCGGCGCCAGCTCTGCGCGCGCCGCGTAGATGGCCGCGGTGTAGCCAGCGGGACCGCTGCCGACGATCACGACTCTGCGATGCTCTGCGTCGCTCATCCATCTCCACTTCGGCTGGCGCGGTGCTAGAGCAGCCGGTCGAGCTCACCCGACGCGTCCAGCCGCGAGAGATCTTCGAAGCCGCCGATGTGCCGATTATCGATCCAGATCTGCGGCACGGTCGTGCGGCCGCTCCGCTCGATCATCTCCCGGCGGCGCTCGGGCTCCGCCTCGACGTCCACCTCCTGCCACGGCTGGCCCTTCCCTTTCAGCAGGCGCTTGGCCATCTGGCAGTAGGGACACCAGCTCGTCGCGTAGATCTGGATACGCGCCAACGGCGGACTCTCGGCTGCGAGGGTAGGCCAGGTCACAGCGGTTCGGTGATCGGGATGTCTTCCCACATCAGCTGGAGGAACGTTCCGATGAAGAACGACATGAAGGCCATCATGAAGACCGCCGACGGAAACGCGTAGAAGGGGTCGATGCCGAGCACCACCGGCAGCTGTCCGATGAAGGGCTCGGCCGCGGAACGCAGGTCGCCCACCGGCACGTCCACTCCGCCCCCGGGCCAGTTCCGTGCGGCCATCAGACGCCCGAGCATGCCGGTGAGCAGTATTCCGATGCCCGCGGCCTGCAGCACGCCCAGCAGGAAGATCTGCCGCGCCCTCGCGAACGCCACCTGGCTGTCGCCGATCCGGCGCTGCACCTCGATGTACAGGTAGAGCAGCGTCGTGGAGCCCAGCAACGCGACGATCGTCGTCAGCGTAGTCCACGGTCGCGCGGCGAGGCTCCAGACCTCGTCGATGAAGAAGATCGGCAGGTAGCCGACGATGATGCCGGCCATGATGCGCGGCACCGCCGAGTGGAAGAAGACGAGGTCGCGCTGCCACAGGAATCGGTACACCAAGAACCAAGCGACGACGACGTTCGCGCAGGCGACCTCGAACGCGCACAGCGCGTCGAACAGGCGTGGCGCCGAGTCGTAGAAGAAGGCCGCCCCGATGAAGGGTGTCGCGATCGCCGCCAGCGACGCCACGTAGGTCGGCGTGTTGTGCCGGGAGAGGACGCTGTCCGAGTCGAGCCTCCCCTTCGTCAGGTTGTCGGCGTGCTGGATCATCGCCGCCGCGTGGTGGATGTCGTACTGGCGCAAGAACCACGCCTCGAGCTTCCCGAGCAGGCGCAGCGCGTCGCGGTTGCCGGGTCTGCGCAGGTAGGGTGCGAGCTCGCGGCCGCGCCGGACGAACGCGCCGTGCTCGCGGCTGATCGCGGCCCGGACCTCCGCCTCGCGGCTCGCGAACGGCGAGTTCTCGATCTCGAACACGCCGTTGTCCTCGTCGAGACACACGTCCTCGAGCCACCGGTAGAAGGCGCGTTCCGCGAGGCGCAGCAGCACGCGATTGACCGTCTCGGGATCGCCCTGATCGAGGGCGTGGAAGAAGCCGGCCTCCGACAGGTCGTCGGCCGGATCGACCGGGTCGACGCTCCCCGCCACGTAACCCTCGAGGTACTCCGGCGCCACCCGCCGCTGCACCAGGCGATCGAGCACGCAGTAGAGGAGCTTGCGCAGATGGAAGAGTGACGTGCGCAGGCCCGGGTGATCCCGGGTATCGCGCCCGCTCGCGAAGCGGGCCATCACCTCGGTGATCAGCGCGAGGTCCGCGTAGACCTGCTCCAGGCGCTTGGGGTCCAGGCGCGGATCGGCCTCGAGGTGGTGCAGCACGCCCTCGAGATAGCGGGGAATCGAGAGCAAGAGTCGCGCGATCAACAGCTCGCTGTCGCGCCGGCGCGCCGCCGCAGTCAGCAGCTCGGGCTTGTCGGCGAGGTCGGCGAGCTGCAGGAACAGCTCGGCGGGGTCGTGACGGTCGGCGTGGAACGAGAAGGTCTCGGGAAAGACGCGCTCATAGCCGTCGCCGCGGTCGCACTCGAAGCGCACCTCGCGGGCGTGGAACGCGTAGGTGAAGCGAAACACGAGACGCAGCCGCTCCACCCGGAGCTCGAGCCGTTCGAGAGGTGCGCTGGGTCCGGCCACGTCGGATTCAGAGAATCGCACCGCGCGTCTGCTCGCCGGACTCGTAGTAGTCAGCGACGCGGCGCGCGAGCTCGGCGACGCGCGGCGGCAGCTCGTCGCCGAGCGGCCAACGCGCACTCGCGACGCGCAGGCGGTCCTGCAGGACCTGGGCGTCGGGGAACTCCTCGCGCGTCATCGCGTCGTCCACCGCCAGCCAGTTCTCCACTGAAGTCCGGGCGCGCGAGATGCGGTCGGCCAGCTCCTTCATGCCCGGCGACTGGATCGCGGACTGCCGCGCGGCGTCGTCGAGTTCGGCGAGCTGTTTGCGCCCCTCCTCCAACCGCCCGCGCACCGGGCCCGCGGTCGCCACCCACTCGCCCACCAGGTCGTCGAAGCGGCGGCGCAGCGGCTCGTGGGAGACCTCGCGGAACAGGACCACGCGACCGAGCGGCTCGCCGTGCGCCTCGAGCACGCGGCTCGTGACGCGGAAACGATGGCTCTCGATGTCGAGGTCGTAGTAGGTGACCTGGCCATCCCGGGCCACCGCCACCGCGGCCGCGCCGATCGCGGCGAACCCCTTGTCGGCGAGCAGCTCGTCGAAGCGCCGCCCGCGCGGGTCGTGTTTGAGCGCGAAGTACTCCCGCACCGGACGGTTGACGGCCTGGATCACACCATCGTGGTCGAGCGCGATCGCACCCGAATCGAGCTCGTCGATGACCGCCTCGAGGAAGCGGTTGGCGCGCTGGAGGTCGCTGAGCAGGCGTTCGTTCTCGACGGCGAGCTTGTGGTGCTCGACGGCCTGCTTCATCACCTGTTTGAGGTGGTCGGGCTCCCAGGGCTTGGTGATATAGGCGTAGACGTGTCCGTCGTTGATCGCCTGGATGATCGCGTCCATGTCCGAGAAGCCCGTCAGGATCATCCGCACCGTCGTCGGATGGCGCTTGAAGACCTCCGCGACGAACTCGACACCGCTCATGTCCGGCATCCGCTGGTCGGTCAGGACCGCCGCGAACGGACCCCGGGCGTCGAGCATGTCCAGTGCGCGGCGCGGGTCGGTCGAGGTGTGGACTTCGTAGTCGTCCTCGAACGTGAAGCTCATCGTCTCGAGGATGGCCTCTTCGTCGTCGACGACCAGGATCCGGGGGCGGGCGACGTCCATCGCGGCGTCAGTATCGCGCGTACTCGATCAATCGATCCACTGTCGCGCTGCGAAAACGCAAGTTGCCCCCATCGCGGCGTCAGTATCGCGCGTACTCGATCAATCGATCCACCGACCGCTGCCAGTCCCCCTCCCAGCGATCGACCACACCCTGCCCGGGGCTCGTACCCTGCTCGAGCTGCTCGAACACCGGGTCGAGGAAGCCGGTCTCGTCGGGATCCCGGCGACCGGCGTGCCGGATGCGGCGCAGCCCGTCGCGGGCCAGGCCTGCGAGATCGCGCGCGAGCTCGATCACCGGCTCGTCGCCGTAGCGCGCGGCCAGCCCGCGCCGCGCGACGTCCGACCGCGCCGCCTCGCGGGCCGCGAGCGGATGGATCCGGACGCGATCCCAGGCGGCCGCGAGCGATTGCGCGTCGTAGAGCAGGCCCTTCCAGAGCGCCGGCAGCGAGCAGGTGAGACCCGGCGGCACGGCGTCGGCGCCGCGCACCTCGAGGAAGCGCTTGAGGCGCACCTCGGGGAACAGCGTGGTGAGGTGCCGCTCGAAGTCTTCGAGCGTGGCGCGCTGACCACCGAAGCCCGCCTCGATGAACGAGCGGAACGTCATGCCGTTCGCGGGGCGGTACTCGCCGTCGCGCACCACGAAGAACATCGGCACGTCGAGCGCCCACTCGATGTAATGCCGGTAGCCGAAGCCCTCTTCGTAGGCCATCGCGAGCATGCCGGTGCGATCCGGATCAGTGTGCTGCCAGATGTGCATCCGGCGCGACACGAAGCCGTTCGACTTCCCTTCGGACAGGCTCGAATTGGCGAAGATCGCCGACACCACCGGCGAGACGGCCAGCGCCATGCGCATCTTCTGCACCATGTCGGCTTCGGACGCGTAGTCGAAGTTCGCCTGCACGGTCGCCGTCGTGAACATCATCTCGAGCGACATCGACCCGTGGCTCGGCAGGTAGGCGCGCATGATCCGGTAGCGCGACTTGGGCATCACCGGAACGTCGACCACTCCGTAGAGCGGGTTGATGCCGAGCCCGAGCCACGCGATGTCGAACCCGTCGTTGGCGCGCTCCATCAGCGAGAGGTGGGAATGGAACTCGTCACACGTCTCGTGGATCGTGCGCAACGGCGCGCCCGAGAGCTCGAACTGACCGCCCGGCTCGAGCGTGATGCTCGCCGCGTCGCGGGTGAGCGCGATCGGATGGCCGCCCTCGTCGACCGGCTCCCAACCCTCGGTGTCGGCGATCCGGCGCAGCAGCGCCCCGATGCCGCGCTCGCCCTCGTACGGCACTGGCGTCCACGAGCCCGAGTAGAGGCCGATCTTCTCGTGCTCGGTGCCGACCCGCCAGCGCTCCGGCGGCTTTTCGCCCTCGCGAAAATAGCCGACCAGCTGATCGATGGACTCGATGGGAACGGAGAGGTCGTTCACGCAGGATCCGTCCGGCGGGCGCTCAGGGTGTGGCGGCCTCTTCGAGGAATCTCTCGAGGAAGCTCGCTAGCGCGCCCAGGACCTCGTCCCGGGCGTCAATCGGGTAGCTCTTGCACGGCCCCTCGGTCTTTCCGCTGCGGAACGGGCCAACGAAGGTCACGTCGCCGCGGCTCTTCGCGGTGACGATCGCCCGGTAGCGGCCGCGGCTCAGTTCGAACTCGACCGAGCGCAGGTGCTTGTCGTCGATCCGCACCGGCGAGAGGTCGACCCGCAGGTGAGGCGCGCCGGCCGCGGCGGCGGCGCGATGGAAGCCGTCGAGCGCCGCGGCGACCTCGACCCGCAGCGCTTCGACACACGCCCGGGCGCGATCGAGGCCCTCTCCGTGCAGGGCCTCGCGCTCGCCGAGCGCGCGGCCGAGGGTCGCGAGCCGCATCGCGAGCGGGGCGCCGGTCACCGGCGGATCCGAGCCTGACAGGGTTTGGGGGGAGGCGACCATGGGCGGATGCTCGCACAGATGCCGCCGCGCAGAAAAGGGTTACCGCCTCGGGGGTGGCTTCCGCGTAGGCCGCGAGAATCCCGCCTTCCGCGTCATGGCGGGTTGCACCCGCCCTGCATTTCTAGCGGCCGCCGGCGACCCGGCGCTGCCCGGCGAGCTCGGCCAGCCGGAGGTCACGCGTCGTGCGGAACGTCGGCACGAGCCCGGCTGGGATCGGGGCTCCCGAAGGCATGCGCAGCCGCGAGGGGTCTACGTAGCTGCCGTTGCGCTGGATGCGGAAGCAGACGTGCGGACCGGTGGCGAGCCCCGTCTGGCCCGCGAAGCCGATCACCTGCTTCTGCTCGACCCGGTCGCCCACCCGGAGGCCGTCCGCATAGCGCGACAGGTGCGCATACGACGACACGTAGCCGCTCTCGTGCTTCACCTTGACGAGATTGCCGTTGCCGCCGGACCAACTGCGCTGGATCACGACGCCGTCTGCGACCGACCAGACCGGCGTCCCGATCGACGCCGCGTAGTCGATTCCGCGATGGGGGCGGGTGACCTTCAAGATGGGATGGCGGCGAGCGGAGCTGTAGCTCGAGGTGATGCGGGCGTGGCGCAACGGCGCCATCAGGAACTCGCCCTCCACCGACGAGCCGTCCGGGCGGTAGTAGCCGCCGCGGCCGCCCGACGAGAAGTACACGGCGGTGTGGTCCCCGGACTTGCCTTGGAAGCGGGCGGCCAGGATCCGGCCGGGGCGCACGTAGGTCTCGCGCCCTCCGACGTTCCGGTACAGCCGCTCGTAGAGGATCTGGTAGCTGTCGCCGGGCCGGACGGCGCGCTGGAAGTCGACGTCCCACGCGAAGATGTCCGCG
>Ga0184637_10000366_pt1 | contig 33565 bp, 26 predicted proteins | sample PLM3_127_b2_FD_133143 | JGI IMG/M metagenome (GOLD analysis project Ga0184637, IMG submission 133143) | Groundwater sediment microbial communities from an aquifer in East River, Colorado, USA - PLM3_127_b2 | ecosystem: Environmental > Terrestrial > Soil > Riparian zone | place: USA: East River... | reverse complement strand
GCTGGCCTTGGCGTCGCCGAAGAGCATCGAGGTCCTGGCGTCGTAGAAGAGCTCGTTCTCGATGCCGGCGAAGCCGGGGTTCATGCTGCGCTTCATCACGATCACGGCCTTGGCCTGATCGACGTTCAGGATCGGCATGCCGTAGATCGGGCTCGACTCGTCGTTCTTGGCGGCGGTCGAGGTCCGGTAAGACCCGCTTTGGCAAATCCTCGGGGGATTTCAGCCCCGTAGGCGGAGAGGACACGAACTACGTCTGTCGAGTAATCGGACAGGCGGCGCGAGTCGCGGTGCTCGACGGTCCTCAGGGAGAACGGATCAGGCGTTCGAGCAGCAGGTCCTCGAGGTCCCTCCGGCGAACTTCCAGCTCGACCTCTACAGCCCGGACGACGGCCACTTCGAGTACTCCGCCGTCGCAACGAACAAGTCGCTCCAGATCGCGCCGCTGTGGCACTTCATGGCAGGCCGCGGAGCGCACGAGAAGACCCTGGCGGAGCTGAAGCAGCACTTCGGCTTCGCCGCGATTCCGACCAACGACCAGCAGGCCAACAGCACCTGGCAGCTGATCAGCGTCCTGGCGCTCAATCTCGTGCGCTACTTCCAGATCACCGTGGGCGCCCGGGAGCGGGGCCGCACGTGGAAACGGACCTTCGACTACGTCTTCCAGTCGATGCAGACGGTGCGTTTCGAGCTGATCCAGCAGCCCGCTCGGCTCGTACGCCCGCAGGGGCGGCCCGAACTGCGCTTCGCCGCCGCTCCTGCCGCCCGCAAACGCATCGAGGCCGCGGAACGCGCCTCGGCCCGAGCCGCCTGAGCGCTACCGTCAGCTCCGGTGACACCCGAGCCACTCAAATTATTCTCGGATCAGGGCTAGCTGTGATAGGGTCGGCCCTATTTCGGTCCCCCTGGTGTTGCCAACGCGCCGATGCTGCGAACGCATCGCGATCCCGTTCGGCGAGGGAAGGGGACTCAGCCGAGCCGCCGGTACGGAGCCAACGTGGCGTCGATTCATGAAGCGACTCGAAGCGTTGTGGTACCTGCGGAACTCCGCCCTATCCCCGCCTGTTGGACTCGGCGTACCAATGGATGACGCGAGCCGTGTAGCTTCGGAGAGCTGGGGTCGCTCGCGAGAAGCGAAGGGTACGGCTATCGGCATCATTGGGATTGGTGTCTTCGTCATCAATCTCGACCTCACGTTGGCAATCTCGATCTTCCCCGCGCTACTCGACGACCTGGGGGAGAACGTCGGCACCGCCTCTTGGGTAGTGAACGCGCAGACCGTGGGGATCGCAGCGGGGCTTGTGACCGGTGGCCAGCTCGGTGACAGACTAGGCCGGCGAGATGTCTTCGCGGGAGGCCTTCTTGGCTACAGCCTCCTCGCTCTAGCCTGCGGCTGGGTCTCGAACCTGCCCGCCTTGATCGCAATCCGGCTCGCGATGGGATTCGCCGGTGCGGTCGTCTTCCCAACCTCGATGGGACTCATCGCCGAGCGTTTCCCACCGGAAGAGCGCCCCCGCGCCCTCGCCATCTGGTCAGGCCTCGCCGGGTTGGCTGGCCTGGTGGGCCCGTTCTTCGGCGCGGCAGTCGTCCGCTGGCTCAGCTGGGAATGGGCTTTCATCGTGCTCGGTCCTCTGTGCATCGTGGGCGCCGTACTGGCCCGCTTCCGCTTGAGTCCTTCGGAAACGAGCGCGGCTGCGCTGTCCTTCTGGGGAAGCACGCTACACATCGCGACCGTAGCCTCACTCTTCGGAGTGTGCGCGCTTGGTCAGGACGTGGGCTGGACGAGCGTTGCAACCTTGTCGGCCGGGGTGGTCGCGGTCGGTTGCGTTGCGCTCTTCCTGGCGATGGAGGCACAGTCGGCATCTCCCCAGTTCCCGAGGGATCTACGCCAACCGTCCTTCGTGCGCGCGTTGGTCGGAGTGTGCGCGCTCGGCTTCGGACTCGGAGCGGGAATGTTCTCGATGCCACTCTTCGCGACCGAATTGCTCGGCGTGCCGGATGCCTCGGCCGGCTTTGTCCTCGTCCCCGCGGCCCTAACGCTGCTGATTGCCGCCTTCGCCTCGGGCAGGATCGTCGGGCGCTATGGGGCTGCGCGCATCGCCGGCGTCAGTCTCACGCTGTCCGCGACGACCTTGCTTGCGCTCAGCTCTCTCGATGCTGGCAGCGCCCTTTCGACGCTCTACTTGCTCTCGGGTATGTCCGGGATCGGGATCGGACTGGGCCTGCCGTCCTTCGCCGGGTTGGCCCTCGAATCAATCGTGGCCGGCAGCTCCGGCGTGGGTTCGGGCTGGTACAACACTTTCCGCCAGTTGGGGACCGCGGTCGGCGTCGCATCCTTTGCTCTGGTGCTGGCCGGTGTCGCAGTGGAAGAACCGATGAGCAGCGAATCGACGGCAGCTGCGTTCCGACTCGCGTACGGATCCAGCTGCGGGATCACTGTGCTGGGCCTGCTCTCATTCGGCTTCATTCGCCGGAGAGGGGAGAGTCTCGCGGGTGAGGCGAGGAGGTTTGCATGATTGTGCATCCGCCCCCGCCGACCCAATCGCGAGAGCCGCTTCGACGTGCGCTCCCGGCGGCAGTGGTGGGGGAAGCGGGTTCGAGGCGTTCCCGTCGCGCGGGCTGCTGTGCTGGTACCACATCCGATTACGCCGGTGCTTGACATCTCCGGGGGATGTCCCCAAAGGTGCGTCAGGCCCTCCCGACTGAAACGTAACTCATTCAGGTGACGCATGAATTCTTCTATCGTGGACATCATCGAGCAAACGAATCAGGCGGTGCATGTCTAGAGAACTTCATCAGACCCACTGGGCTCGAGGGTATGAGTTCCACCACCTTTCCCAGCGGCCCTTCTATTCCGCGTGTCCGCGCTGGCTCATCTCCCACGGCGATATACCCCGGGGAGCGAAAATTGCCGATTTGGGGTGCGGGTCGGGCATCCTAACTCAGTTCTTGCTAGACGAGTACGACGACGACGAGGAGCTACAGATCTTCGCAATCGACCCCTCGGAATGGGAATTGGCAATCGCACGCGAGAGGATTTCGGATCCCAGAGTCACCTTTATTCAGGGCACGGCCGAGGAGGCCACGGCACACGTGAGCCAATGTCATGCCGTGTTTCTCTGCAACGTGTTGCATCAGATACCGCTCGACGAAAGGGAATCGCTGCTCGCGAAGGCGGTGAGTCTCCTGCGGCCAGGTGGCATCCTCGGATGCAGCACATTGTTCTACCGCGGCGGATTGAGTGAGACGGCCAAAATATTCAACATCCAATGGATGCAGTACGCGCGAGCAGAGCTGGAGCGGCTAGGAGGACAGTGGCAAGACATGTCGAAGGATCCGCCACCCGCGTTGCAGAACCTGTCGCCGAGCGAACATGAACACTGCCTCAGCAAAATAGGGCTCTCAGACGTGATAGTGGAGGAACTCGAGTTCGACTGGGTACGAGAAGACTGGGAGGCCCTCTGCCGCTATTCGGTGTTTATTCGGGGCGCCCTATCGCCTGATGTCGAGCTCGAGATCGGGCACAGAGCTCTGGTCGAAGGGATGAGAGCCGCCTATGATTCTCTCGGCATTCAGTCTCTGAAGCGTTATTGGCTGCACTGTTCGGGTAGAAAAAGGTCCGAATGACTTGTCGTAGTCACGTTGTTGAGCATCGCCGAGGCTCGACAAGACGGTAGCCACGACCCGAGAGGATCATACCGGCTGCCCGTTGTCGATCGCCGTCCTCGTTTCTGTCGTATCAGGCCGCCGTGGGGCGCCGGTTCCAGCGCCGTCTGGATGCCGCCAGCTCGATCCCCTGCAGCAGCGAGGCCAGCGTTGCAGCGTCCACGGCAACTCGGTCGACGCCCGCCGGCACCTGGGGCAGCTCGAAGGTGCCGCGCTCGAGCCGCTTGCTGAACCAGCACCAGCCCGAGCCATCGAACCAGACCATCTTGCACAGCCTGCGGCCGCAGACTAACTATATAGGGCCAAGGACCAGCGAGATGAGAAAACCCATTCAACCAGCCGCCACCGTGGACTCTGTCATGCGCGCGCCCGAGCAGATCAACCCAGCGGTGGGAAAGCTGGAGCGACCCGATCGCGCGTGGATGAATGACTTTCGGATCAATCCGGCGACCACCGCCCTACTGGTCGTCGACCTCCAGTACGGCAGCACCCGCGTCGATCTCGGCTACAGCAATATCTTCCGCTTCCTCGGCTTCGGCCCCATGCTCGAGGCCCGCAATGAGCACATCCATGGCACCCTGTTGCCCAATGTGCAGCAACTACAGGCGGCGTTTCGTACGGCTGGGGCTCCGGTGATCTTTCTGACGGTGGGCAGCAGCGTCGGAGATCTGTCGGACATGCCGCCGCGCTTCCGCCGCGCCGCGGCCTACTGTGCCGAGCATGGGCTCCCGGCGCCGTGGGCCGGGCTCGGTACCCGCGAGATCACCATATTGGACGAAGTTAAACCGCTGCCTGGAGAAGCCGTGGTCGTCAAGACGGGCGCGAGCGGATTCACCGGATCGCCGCTCGACCGAGTGCTGCGGAGCCGCGGGATCCGCGAACTGGTCTTCTGCGGCGTGGCCACCACCTATTGTGTCGAGTCGACGCTGCGGGACGCCGCCGACCGTGGGTTCGACTGCGTGCTGGTCGAGGATGCATCCTATGATTTGAACGACGACGCCCACCAACGCGGCGTCGAGTCGTGCCGTTACTTCGCCCGCGTCGATCAGACCGACGCCGTGATCGTCGAATTGAGCGCGAACAGCGGTGCCCAGCCCGAGAAGTGACGATCGACGCGCCCATCCCGGGCGAATTCGTCAATCGACAAACCTCCCTGACCATGACAGACGATCACAAGTCCGATCCCTCAGTCCTACCCATTTCCGTGTACCAGCATCGGTACTGGGCGAAATGGGCCGAGAACTCACAGGGCACCTTTTTCAATACCCCGGTCGCGTTCGAAATCCGCGGCGATCTCGACAGAGACGCGCTCAAGTACGCGTGCCACACCGCAACGAAGACGCATGAAGTCATGCATGCCAGGTTCAGTGACGACGGCTCCGAACAGTATTATTCGGGCTTCTCGATTGAGGACTTCTTTACCGAAGGTGCGTTCACCGAAACCGACGACATCGAGAACGAGATCAAGAAGATCTTCAGTCGCCCTTTCGATCTGGCATCGGGCCCGTTGGTCAAGTTTCACCTCTGCGCCAGCGGGGATCGAACGTACTATTTCGTCGTGACCTCGCATCACATCATAACGGACGGGCTGTGGGTGCCACTGCTCATCTCCGAAATCAGCTCAGCCTACTCTGCCTACGTGTCGGGCTCGACCGCATCGGCGCCTCAGGGGCCTTCCTGGGCAAGGTGCATCGAGGCGCTTCACGCGTCTGTCACGCCCGAGCGACATACCCGTGCGCGCGCTTTCTGGACGAAATTCCTGGATCAAGCTCCGCTCACCGTCGACTTCCCGCGCAAGGAGCGTCCCGACATCAAGGAGCTGGCCGCAGAGTCCATCTATTTCGAACTGGACGAGAGCGTTACAAAAGCCGTGATGGACTTTTCGAGCGCCTGCAACTCCACGCTCTTCATCGTCCTCTCCGCGATGTACTCCTTCCTATTGGCGAGATACGCAGAGCAGGAGGTCGTCCTCGTCAGTTATCCGATCAATATGCGCCCGCATGGTTTCGAGCGTATCGCCGGTTGCTTCGTGAATCTCGCGTTGCTGAAGGCAACCGTTCGTCCGAGCACGTCGCTCAAGAAGCTCGTCGACGAGCTGACGCGGCAGCGAAAAGATGTGAGGTCGCACTGGCACTTTCCGTTGCGCGACCTCGTGCATGCCGGCGGCGAAATCGATGCCGACATTGAAAAGACCTATTTCAGTGTCTTTTTTGGGGAAACATATCTGAACAGCCGCGTGTTCACGCTGGGTGAACTCGCCGTGCGTGCCATTGACCTCCCGTGGAGCGAGGAGTTCGACAGAGAGTTGCGCCTTTTGTACGATGCGAGCAACGGTACTGGCATCAAATTTAGAATGGATTTCAGGAGTGCGCACTACGATAGGGCTCTCATTCTTGAATTCACCGTACAGTTCAAGCGGCTGCTCGCCCTCGCAATGCTCGATGAGCGCCCTCTGCATCGGATCGCCGACGGCACGTGAAGCCGGAGCTGCAACCGCGCCTCGTGGCGACTGCCTCCACTTCGCAATCGCATGATTGTCGCCGGCGGTCCGAACACCTTGTCGAGTTGACCGTAAGGCGCGTGAGAGAGGATGCGATGATGATGAGGAGCACCCTATGGGGATGAGTCCATCGAACCCGGAGGTGCATCCGCTGCTTGGGGTGCGCTCGTCGCTTGATACCGCTCAGACAGTATTCGAGTCGACTTTGTCACGCACGGAGCATCCGTGGCTCTACGACCATCGGGTGGCAGGCAAGGCCTTGCTGCCTGGAACGGCGCTTGCGGAGCTTGTACGCGCGGCGGGCGAGCTCCATTTCGATCGCAAGCCGGTACAAGTCTTGTCCCTGGTGTTTCAGACGCCGCTGGAGCTGCCCGAGAGTGGATCGCAGCGATTGCGGGTGGTGCTATCGGACGATGACGACGGCTTGCGTGCTTCGGTGTACAGCCAACCGGCGAACGCCAAGGCGGAGACGCCGTGGACGCTGCACGCGAGCGCCGAGGTGCGTCCCGCGACGGCGGTCACGGCAACATCTCGGCTCGACCTTGAAGGCGTGCGGTCGCGATGCACGAAGCCGGTAGAGGTCGAGCAAGCGTACGCGTCGTTCGCATCGAAGGGTTTGGCGTACGGTCCGGCGTTTCGCGGGATGCGCTCGCTCTCGGAGGGCAAGGCCGAGGCGGTCGCGCACATCGTGCTTCCAAAGGGCGTGGAGGGAGCAGAGCGCTACGGCATCCACCCGGCGCTGCTCGATGCGTCGTTGCATGCGGCGATCGGCCTGGGCGAGAGCGACACGTTGGCGCTGCCCTTCGCGATCGATCGGCTGACGGTCTACGAGGCCGGGGCGGCAGAGGCGATGGTGAATGCTCGGCGCAGCGAGAGCGCCGGCGCCGCGGCCTCTAGCGACCTGCCGGTCGTGGATGTGACGCTGACCGATGCGCAAGGTCATGTCCTGGTCGAAGTGGCGGGGCTGAGGCTCCGGCCGGCGAGCCTCGAGGCGCTCGAAGGTGTGGAGAACAGCGTCGCGAACGCTCTGTATCGCGTCGAATGGCCGCTGGCGGCCGCCTCGCCAACACCAGCAGCCGGGCTCGAAGGCCGTTGGGCGGTTGTTGCGGAACAGGAGGACGAGCTCGCGCAGGCGCTCGCCGAGCGCTTGGCGGCGGTGGGTGTATCGCGCACGGTCACGTCGGTAGGGCGCCTCGGCGAGGCGCTGCCTGCCGAGCATGTTGTCTGCGTCTGGCCGAGGGGCAAGAGCAATGAGGCGACTCCCGACGAAGCGCTGCGGCTCGCGACCGAAGGGCTCGCGGTCGTGCAGCGCCTCGCCAAAGAGGCGACGCGACCCCTTCGGCTCGTGTGGGTGACGACGGGAGCGCTCGCCGTCACCTCTCGAGAGGCCGTCGCCTCCGTCGCCTGCGGTGCGCTTTGGGGGCTCGGACGCACGGTGACGCAGGAGCATCCGGAGCTCGCCTGCAGGTTGGTCGACCTCGAGCCTGCTTCGGATGCGGTCGAGCAGTTGCTCGCCGAGCTCCGTCTTACCGATGATGAGAGCGAAGTCGCATGGCGCGCCGGCCAGCGCCGCGTCGCGCGCCTCGTGCGTGCACCGACTTCGACGGTGCCCGCTACCGACAACTACGCCCTCGAGATTTCGCGAAGCGGCATGCTCGAGACGCTGACCCTCGTACCGATGCAGCGTCGCTCTCCTGGAGCCACAGAGGTCGAGATCGCCGTGCGCGCTTCGGGCATCAACTTCCGCGATGTCCTCGCTGCCCTCGGTGTCGAAGCGGGCACAGAGGGTTCGCTAAGCGCGCCGCTCGGTCACGAATGCGCGGGAGTGGTGACGGCGGTAGGCGCGGGCGTGGAGCACCTCGCGGTAGGCGACGCAGTGATGGCGTTTGGGCCTGGCAGCTTTCAGCGTTTCGTGACGGTGGATGAGCGGCACGTCGCGCCGATCCCCGCAGGGCTTTCATTCGAGCAAGCAGCAAGCATCCCCGTGGCTTTTCTGACGGCCTGGTACGCGCTGCATGACCTTGCAGGGCTCAAAAGCGAAGAGCACCTGCTCGTTCACGCGGCCGCGGGTGGCGTAGGCATGGCAGCGGTGCAGCTCGCGCGACGGATAGGTGCCGAGGTCTATGGGACGGCGAGCCCATCGAAGTGGCAGGTCGTTCGTGCGCTCGGGGTCGAGCACGTCGCGAGCTCGCGTGACCTCGACTTCGTCGATGCATTCCGTAGAGCGACTGAAGGATCGGGTGTCGACGTCGTGCTCAACGCCCTCGCCGGAGAGTTCGTGGACGCGAGCGCTTCGCTGATGCGATCCGGTGGTCGCTTCGTCGAGATGGGAAAGACCGACATTCGCGATCCCGCCGCGATGGCCGCTCGGTATCCGGAAACTACATACCGTGCGTTCGACCTTCGCGAAGCGGGCCTTGAGCGGATCCAACAAATGCTCGAAGCCATTCGGCAGGGCCTCGCCACGGGCCAGCTTCGACCGCTTCCCGTTCGCACCTTCGACGTCACCGAAGCCGAAGAGGCCTTCCGGATCCTGGCGCAAGGCCGAAATGTCGGCAAACTCGTCTTGGCTGCTTCACGCACCCTCCGGACGGACGGAACGGTACTGATTACGGGAGGCCTGGGAAACCTGGGATTGCAGGTTGCGCACTGGCTCGCGGCCCGCGGCGTCAGGCACCTGCTGCTGACGGGGCGACGAGGAAAAGATACGCCGGGGACGAAAGAGGCCGTCGCAGCCCTCGAAGAGCTTGGTGCACGCGTGACCGTGGCGGCGCTCGACGTCGCCGACCGTGAGGCGGTCGCGACGGCACTGGCGGCGATTCCGACGGACCTCCCGCTCCGTGGCGTGGTGCATGCGGCGGGAGTGCTCGACGACGCCCTCCTGTCAGAGCAGACGACCGAGCGGTTCGCGCACGTGATGGGGCCGAAGGTGGCCGGCGGTTGGCACTTGCACGAGCTGACGCGCACCGCGGATTTGGACGTGTTCATCTCGTTCTCGTCGATCGCTGGGACGTTCGGGTCGGCGGGGCAGGGGCCCTACGCAGCAGCCAATGCGTTTCTGGATGCGCTGGCGGCGCATCGTCGCGGGCAGGGACTGCCAGGACAGAGCCTGGCGTGGGGGTTGTGGACGGACGCATTGGGCGAGGCCGCGGGGATGGCGGCGGGTCTGGACGGGGCGCAAACACGACGATTGACGCGCAGCGGGATGCGCGCGGTGTCGCCCGCGCAGGGCCACGCGCTCTTGGACAAGGCTCTTGGACGTCCGGAAGCGCAGCTCGTACCCGTGCCCATTGACCTCGAGGAGGCGCGCAAGGCGCTCGAACGCGCGGTGCCGCCATTGTGGCGTGCGCTCGTGCGTCCAACACGCAGCGAGCCGCAGGCAAAGGGCGAGTGGGTCCGAGAGCTCGGTTCGCTCGGGCCGGAAGAGCGCACCGCGGCCGTGCTCGAGACTGTGCGCATCGAAGTGGCGCGGGTGCTCATGCTCGACGGACCGAGCGCCGTCGCGCCGGACCAGCCGCTCAAGGAGCTCGGCCTCGACTCTCTCGCGGCCATCGAGCTCTGTAAGGTGCTCGGAAGCGGCGTTGCCACCAAACTGCCCGCCGACTTGCCTTTCGATTACCCCACACCAAAAGCGCTCGCCATGTACCTCATCGAACGCTTCTTCGGCTCTGTGTCTGATGCTTGATCCATCGCCGTTTCAGACGGGGATGTCCCAAAGCCGGTTGACCTTCTAGAAAAGTAAGAGCGGCGGCTCCTTCACCCTCCGTGTGGTACGGAGGGGGTAACCAACCACGAAGGAGCCACCACCATGGCGAAGCATGCCAAGTAAGGCGACCACCTCCAACTCGTCGAGCGTCCGCAGACGACGACGGTGGAGATTCCGCTCCCGCTGCTGGGAGCTGGGACTTCGGGAAGGCGACACGGAGAACAGCCGGGGTGGCGAAGTCCCTGCTGCGAGACCTCGTCGCGCGGGGCCTCGATCCCGAGCGCGCACGACTGAGACGCTCACCCTTCAAGGCTTGGGCATCGAAGGGACGTTGTACCGGAAGCTCCGGAGCACGAGCGCGATCGAGAACCCGAACAGTCGAATCGCCACGTACTCGAAGAACGTGAAGCGCTGGCGGGGCGGATCGATGGTCGTCCGCTTCGTAATTTTGGAAACGTCTGGCAGCGTAAGACCGAGGTATGTATCAAGGTTCGTCGCGCCCTCATTGCCAGCAAACCGTAATCGAGGATACCATCAGCTCATGAACTGCGAAGAAGACCTCATCGCCTACATCAATCGAGAGATCATGGAGGGGCACGCGAACGATCTGGATGCCCTCACCCCCTTGCTCGAGCTTGGCATCATCGATTCGATAAGCACCGCCATGTTGGCCGCGCATATTTCCGAGGAATACGGGGTAAATGTGCCACCGGAATTTCTGACCGCCGAATATCTACAGGATGTTCGGTCTATTGCGAAGCTGATCGAGCAATTGCGGCTGCGTCAGGCTCCCGACCGAAGCGTAACTCAGTAGGGTGACATGGATTTTGATTGGAGTGACACGGACGAGCAACTCTACCAGGCGGCCCGCGCGTTTGCAGAGTCACGATTGCGCGTCGTGGGCTCGTGTACACCACCACCGTTTTCACTCGAGCGTTTCCGCCTCTGCGGCGAATTCGGGCTCCTGGGGCTAAGCGTACCCAAAGATCTTGATGGGATGGGGCTCGGAGCCCTGTCAACGGCGCACGTGATCGAAGGTTTCGCTCATGGCGCCCGCGACCCTGGGCTGGTGTTTGCCGCGTGTGCCCACCTCTTCGCGTGTGTGATGCCTATCGCCGAGCATGGAAGGGACGCCCTCAAGGCTCACCTCGTTCCGCGCCTTTGTCGCGGCGAGCTGGTGGGGTCCAACGCGATCACTGAGGCCGAAGCCGGGTCGGACGTTTTTGCACTCAAGACTCAAGCTACCAGAGATGGGGATTCGTATGTGCTGAACGGCACGAAGACCTACGTGACGAACGGACCGCTCGCGGACGTGATCTTGGTGTACGCCGTCACCAATCCCAAACACGGCTATTTGGGCATCAGCGCGTTTGCGGTGGAAAGCACGATGCCGGGCGTGGTGCGCGGAGAGCCCTTCCAGAAGATCGGACTGCACGACTCCGCGATCGGCCAAATCTACTTTCAGGATTGCCGGGTGCCAGCGGCAAATCTGCTGGGCACTGAAGGTGGGGGCGCCGCGGTATTCAACGCGTCGATGCACTGGGAGCGCGCCTGTCTCTTTGCCCTCTACCTCGGCGCAATGGATGATGAGCTCGCGACGACGATCGACTACGCGCGCCTCCGCAAACAGGCAGGCAAGTCGATCGGGAAGTACGAAGCCGTGTCCCATCGAATCGTGGACATGAAGCTGCGGCTCGAAGCGGCTCGCCTTCTCCTGTATCGGGCATGCTGGCGCTTCGACGCCGGTAAGGATGCGCACCTCGACATCTCCCTATCCAAGCTCGCCGTGAGCGAAGCTGCCGTCAGCTCCGCCATGGACGCAGTGCGCATACACGGCGGCCTTGGCGTCATTGCTGAGGTCGGTATCGAATCGCACCTTCGTGACGCTATCCCAGGCTTGATCTTCTCCGGTACCTCGGAGATTCAACGTAATCTCGTGGCGGCGCGGCTGGGGCTATGAGCGGGCTGGGGTCGGTCGTCATTGCTACTGCGCGCGAACATCGGGACTCGCTGGCAATCAAAGGGCAGTCCGGATCTTTGACCTACGACGAGCTGGACCGCATGGCCAATCGCTTCGCGGGGGCTCTGTTGGAGCTGGGCACGAGCTCGGGCGCGAGGGTGGGCATCTGGATGGAGAAGTCGGCAGGCACAGTGGCAGCCATGCAGGGGGTTCTTCGCGCTGGTGGTGTCTACGTTCCTGTCGATCCACTGAGCCCTCCGCGGCGCGCCGCCGAAGTGCTTCGGGACTGCGGCGTTCGAGTGGTAGTGACGCAGCGGGCGCGCGCTGCGGCCCTCGTGGCTGAGGGTCTCGAGATTGTCGCGCTCACTACGGACGAAGCCTTCGAAGGCGCTCTCACCTTTGCGGATGTCGAGCGCTTGTCGGATGCGCCAGTGTCCACGCCCGCTCGCGCGGACAGCGACCTCGCCTACATCCTCTACACGTCCGGTTCTACCGGCAAGCCCAAGGGCGTGTGCATCAGCCACCGAAACGCGCTCGCCTTCATCGAGTGGGCGATGACGACCGTGGGGGCGCGAGCGGGCGACCGCTTTGCCAGTCATGCACCGTTCCATTTCGATCTCTCCGTTTTCGACCTTTACGTTTCGTTCGCCTGTGGAGGTACGACCTGCATCATCCCGGAGGGCGCTGCCTACGCTCCCCAGCGCCTTGTTGAGTTCATTCGCAAGGAGCAGGTTACGATCTGGTACTCGGTGCCAACGGCGCTGATCCTGATGCTGGAGCACGGCGAGCTACTCGATCTCGAACCGCTCCCGATGCGGGCCGTAATCTTCGCGGGAGAGCCGTTTCCCATTGAGCCATTACGGCGCATTCGGGAGCGATGGCCCGAGCTGCGACTCTTCAATTTCTACGGACCGACCGAGACGAACGTATGCACCGCATACGAGGTTGGCACGATCGACCCAGAGCGTATACACCCAGTCCCGATCGGGACGGTCTCTTCTGGGGATTGCGTTTGGGCGGTGAAGGAAGACGGCACCGATGCTGGCGTCGGCGAGGAAGGGGAGCTTCTCGTCAGTGGGCCGACAGTGATGGTTGGCTACTGGGGCGAGGCTCCACACAAAGGTCCGTATCGGACGGGCGACATCGTCCGACTGCTTCCCGACGGTAACTACGAGTACATCGGCCGTCGAGACCATATGGTGAAGGTTCGCGGCTATCGCATCGAGATGGGAGACATTGAGGCCGCTCTTCTTGCTCATCCCGGACTGCGCGCCGCGGCGGTCGTGGTGTCGGGAGAGGGTATCAAGGCGCGAATCGTGGCCATTGCGGTGGCGAGCGGTGCGAGCCAACCAACTCTGCTTCAGCTAAAGCGCCACTGCGCCGACCGCTTGCCTCGCTATATGATCATTGACGACGTGCGCTATGTCGAGTCGTTACCGCGCACCGCGAACGGCAAGATCGACCGGCTGGCCTTGACCCGCAGTGCAGCGCCGTTCCCTCGTTCCACCACATAGGCTCTCTTTAGATTCTCTTGATAGCGACGGGTCTTTTGGAGCCTCTCCGGAAAGGCTTGGCATTGTGTTGCGTTGTGGCTTTGGTTCATGCAGCTTGCGGGCCCGCATCGAAGTTTTCGAAGGCTCGCGTCAGCATGACTCGATCTCATGGTTTTCAATAAGGCGGTTGCTGTGGACAAGAATTCCCCTTCGAACGATTTGGTGGCGATCGTAGGCATTGGATGCCGGTTCCCTGGCGCGGGTGGCCCGGAGGAATTCTGGAATCTTCTACGACAGGGCACAGACGCAGTTCGTAAGGTCCCGGCCGAGCGGCGCGAACTTTTCGACTCGGACGTTACGAGGGGTGAAGCAACAGCCACGCACTGGGGCACCTTTCTCGACGATATCGAAGGCTTCGACTGGCGGGCGTTCAGCATCTCGCCCCGGGAAGCGAGGTTCATGGATCCACAGCAGCGGCTCCTTCTCGAGGTCTCTTGGGAAGCGCTGGAGGACGCGGGGATCCCCGTCGATGGACTGCACGGCAGTTCCACTGGGGTCTTCGTAGGCATCATGTGGAACGACTACGCAAAGCTGCAAATGACACGCCTCGACGGGTACAGCGTCAGCGGTGGGTCGCTGGCGTTTGCCGCGAACCGCATTTCGCATTTTTTCGACCTCAACGGTCCCAGCATGTCCATCGACGTGTCATGCGCCTCGTCCCTGGTCGCCTTTCACCTGGCATGCCAGAGCATCTGTACCGGTGAGTCGGACATGGCAATCGCCGGCGGCGTCAACCTAATGATCGCGCCCGACACCACACTTGCCATCGTGCAGGCGGGCATCCTCTCGCCGCAAGGGCGTTGCAAGACCTTCGACGCGGATGCCGACGGCTTCGTACGCGGTGAGGGCGCGGGCGTCGTTCTACTGAAGCCGCTTTCGCGGGCACTGGCGGACGGGAATCGCGTCTATGCAACCGTTCGGGCGACGGCCGTTCTTCACAGTGGTCGTACCGAGTCGATCATGGCGCCAAGCGTGCCGGTGCAAGAGAGGATGCTTCGGTCGGCATACGCCCGGGCCGGGGTGGACCCGGCCGACGTCGACTTCGTCGAACTTCATGGCACGGGTACCCGGAAAGGAGACCCTATTGAAGCCCGCGCCCTCGGGGCCGTTGTGGGTGCGACGCGCGATGCTCGGCGCCCGTGCATCGTTGGCTCGGTGAAGACCAACATCGGCCACGTCGAATCGGCAGCCGGTATCGCGGGTCTCATCAAGACGGCGCTGGCCATACACCATCGAGAGATCCCACCGAGCCTTCACCTTCAAAAGCTCAACCCCGAGATCAATCTAGCCGATTTGCGCCTCGAGTACGCGTCGTCGCTCAGGCCCTGGCCACAAACAGGCAGACTGCCGCTAGCAGGAGTTACGGGACTCTCGTTCGGCGGCGGCAATGTGCATGTTGTCCTGGAAGGCATGCCTCAGGCCGCAGCCAGCGACGTCGAGCGACCACGACCGGCGATACTTCCAATAAGCGCGCGCACCCCTCCCGCTCTGCGCGAGCTCGCCGGGAGGTATCGGCAATTGCTCGATGAACAGCCCACCGCGGCGGTTGGAATGCTATGCGCGTCGGCAGCCCGGGGCCGGGCCCACCATGCGTGGAGGACCGCGGTCGTTGGTGCCACGCGCGCCGCGCTGGCAGCCAAGCTCGATGCCTTCCTTGGACGAGCGCCAACGAGTGACACGAATAGGCGAAGCAGCCACCCGCCGCGAGTGACCTTCGTCTTTTCAGGAGCGGGAGCAGAGTGGTCGGGGATGGGGCGCGAGCTACTCCGACAAGAGCCTATCTTTCGTGAGGAGATGGAGCGGTGCGATTTGGCAGTGCGACGGCACGCGTCGTGGTCGCTGATCGAGCAGCTCTGTTCGGATTCCCCAAGCATACCGAGCACTGAACGTCTGCAACCAACCCTCTGGGCGCTGCACGCGGCGCTTGCTTTCCTCTGGCGATCCTGGGGTCTGGCGCCCGCGGCCACCGTCGGTCACGGCGTCGGCGAAATCGCGGCCGCGTTTGTCGCCGGGGCATTGTCTCGAGAAGACGCTGCGCGCATCGCCGTCGTCCGTGGCTGCCTCCTGCAGCACGCTACGACCGGTCCGTTGCTCGAACTTGCGCTGCCTGAGAACGAGGCCGCGCGGGTGGTTTCCGAGTCCGGGGGACGTGCCTCCATCGCAGCCTATGACGGGCCGAACAAGACCGTGCTTCTCGGCGAGGGCTCCGCACTGAGAGACATTGCTGGCGGGCTCGAATCACGCGGTGTCGCATCCCGCATCCTCGACGTCAACCACGCCTGCGACGCGGTCCAGCTGCGCCAGCTGGCCGACCAGTTCGCGAACGCGTTGGGTAGTGTCACGGCATCGCAACCGTCGTTGCGATTCATTTCCACAGTCACCGGGAAGCCCTGGTCGGGTCACGATTGCGGTGCTGCGTACTGGGGTCGGCAACTGCATGAGCCCATACGCTTCTTTCCTGCCATCGATCAGTTGGGCTCGGAAGACTACGATGTCTTTGTCGAGCTTGGCCCGCACCCCATTCTGACCGAGGTACTGCGCGAGTGCCTGGGCGCGCGCAACGAAAACGCGACCGTCGTTTCCTCTCTCCGCCGCGCCGAGGGAGAGCGCGAGGCGATGCTGGCCTCCCTTGCTGAGCTCTATGAGCGTGGCTGCAACATCGACTGGCGCGCGGTTTCCGGAGAAGGGCGGCACGTTCCTCTACCGCTTTACCCCTGGCAGAAGGAGCGCTTATGGCTTCTGTGAAGCGCGAGGGATGTCAGGCGCTCCCCCTGATCGCCTACGCCCGAAAGCCCTCTCGGTCGGTCAAGGGTGGCCGCTTGTTTGACCTACGCGGACTCGGTTGCGTACACAGCGACTTTGACGTATGAAATTCGGCAAATGAGTGGCACTGATAGCGCTCCCCCCGCGCAAGGCCCCGCCACGCTGGTCCAGGCTCTCACCCAGAACGACCCGGCTGCGCGCGTCCTCGTCTTCATCGACGACATGGGCGGCGAGCACACGCTGACGTACCGCGACCTCGACCGGGGTGCGCGCAACGTGGCCCGACGGCTGTTGAAAGGGGGGCAACCAGGCGATCGAGTCATCATCGCGTTCGATTCTGGCCTCGACTTCGTTGTCGCCTTTTGGGGTACCGTCTATGCCGGATTGACCGCCGTGCCAGTCAATCCCCCCGGCTCCGATCGCCCTGCGGATGCCATCGTGCGGCTGCAGAAAATTTCACGGAGCGCCGGCGCCACGCAATGCCTTGCGTCGAGCGAGACGATTGAGTTCACCAACAGCCTGTCCGCTGGCGCGGACCTCAGCGCCCATCTGAAGTGGCTGCATCTCCGAGCGGGCGATGCCATCGCGGATGTCCCATCACCTGATCCCGAGCTGTCTTTGCCGGTAGCGCCGGCGGAGCGTATTTCAACGCTGCTCTACACCTCGGGATCCACGGGTGCCCCGAAAGGGACAATCATCACCGAGAAACGCGCTTTGGACTGGGCCGGCGCCATTCTCGCACAGCGCGAGCGAGATCCCCGCACGGACGTCGGCGTGTTTTGGAGTCCGATGACCCATTCGACGGGCTTCTTTTGGTGTCTCGCGAGTTGCTTGTCAGCCAACTTCCACACGATCTGGATGACGCCTCAGGCCTTCGTTCGGTCACCCGTGAAGTGGTTGGGAGCCATCTCCCAGCAGAGCGCAGCTGGCCTCCAGGTGGAAACGACAGCACCGAATTTTGCTCTCGACTTGTGCGTTTCGTCTATCCCCTTGAACGAGCGCTCTAACCTCGACTTGAGCGGCTGGACCTATTTCAACACGATCGGCGAGCGCGTGCGGCCCGAAACTTGGCGCGCATTCTGCGACGCGTTTCGCGATTGTGGTTTCAAGCCCCGAAACTTCTGCGCGAGTTATGGTTCGACCGAGGCGGGCGTGATTTCTCGGGCCGTAAACGGACGCTCGCTCAAGTTTTCGCGTCCTTCGATCGCGGCCGGGCTGCTGGAGAGCGACCCCGATGGGGCTGTCGAGCTCCAATCGTCAGGGCCTCCGCTCCCTGCCACCAAGGCGATCATCGTCGATCCGGAAACCAGGGAGCCACTGCCCGAAGGCCGAATTGGGGAGATCTGGAGCGTGGTCTCCTTTACCCCCGGCTACTGGGACCTTCCCGAGGAATCTAAGCACAATTTCGATGCGCGAACAGCCGATGGTGACGGCCCATTTTTTCGCACTGGCGACCTGGGAGGATTGCACGAGGGCGAGCTCTTCGTCACCGGACGCCTGAAGTCCGTCATCATCATCAGGGGGCACAAGCACCACGCCGAGGACATCGAGGCGACGCTCGAGCGTCGCCTCGATTGGGTCTCCACCAATTCGGTAGTTGCCTTCGCTGATGACGTCAACGGCGAGCGTTTCTACGTCCTCGTGGCAGCATCACTCGGCGATGGTGACATCGATTCGAAAGGCGGTGAGATACGAGCCATCATTGCAGAGGAACATGGCATTCGTGTCGATGAAGTATTGTTTCTCGAAGATGGCAATCTCCCGCTAGCGAGCCTCGGCAAAGTTGCCCGCACGACTTGCCGTGACCTTTTTCGTACGGGCAAGCTCGCGCTGATCGGCCGGTACGGAGCTTCGGCGTCCCTGAGTCAACCGCTCTTCGTCACTCCCTTCGACGAGACGATGGCGGCACCCACAGCCAGCGAACGTAACGTTCGTCTGGTCGATGGCATTTCGAAGCTATTGGCGTACTCATCGGGCGTGTCTGTCGCAGGCCTCGACGTATCGAAGTCTTTTCTGGAAATCGGAATGGACTCGGCAGCCGCGGTTCGGTTCACCGTTGAGCTCGAGCGATGGGCTGCGAAATCGCTCCCGAAGACTCTCCTCTACAACTATCCAACCATCGCCGACGTCGCGCGCTATTTGTGTTACGGCGCTGCAGCCACGACGCCCGAAGCGGCGTCTCACGGGAAGGAAGGATCGGGCGGCGAATCGCGGCCCGCGCCCGACAGCTCGGAACCGATCGCGATCGTCGGAGTCGGGTGCCGCTTTCCCGGAGGGGCCTCATCGCTGGAGTCATTCTGGAGCGTCGTCGACAATGGCGTGGACGCCATCGGTACACCCCCTGAAGAGCGTCGCGACTACTATTCAAGAGCGCAGATGAGAGACGTTCTGGGCGGCTTCATTCGGAACGTCGAGGAGTTCGACCACCTTGCCTTTTCGATATCGAAGCGCGAGGCGGTGTCGATGGATCCCATCCAGCGCATTCTTCTGGAGGTATCGATCGAGGCTCTCAACGACGCGGGCGTACCCGCTGGCAGTTTGCGGCGCAGCGCAACCTCCGTGTTCATCGGTGTTGCAGGCCCGAGTGGTTATGCGTCGGGTCCAGGGGAGGAACCCGATCCCTATACGGCGACCTCGAACGCGTTCAGTGTTGCCAGTGGCCGTCTCTCGTACTTTCTTGATCTCGTCGGACCGAGCGCCACGATCGACACTGCCTGCTCCTCCTCGCTCGTCGCCACCCATCTTGCCTGCCAAAGCTTGAACTCTGGTGAATCGAATCTGGCCATCGCGGGTGGCATCACGCTGATGGTCAGTCTCGCCGGAACTGCCGCGATGGCATCGGCGGGCGCGCTCGCGCCGGACGGACACTGCAAGGCGTTCGACGCCTCTGCGAATGGGTACGTGCGGTCGGAGGGCTGCGGCGTCTTGATTCTCAAACGCCTCAGCGATGCACAGGATGCGGGCGACCAGATCCTCGGGGTCATCAAGGGGTCGGCCGCGGCCAGCGACGGCCGTAGCAATGGCCTCACGGCGCCGAACGGCCTCGCGCAGCAGCGACTGATCACGAGCGCCCTGGCGGCGGCTCGGGTGCGAGCGGACGAGGTCGACTACATCGAAGCCCACGGGACTGGTACTCCGCTGGGCGACCCCATCGAGCTGGGCGCCCTGGGGGCCGTCTTCGGTGGCTCGCGCACCGCCGAGCACCCTCTTCTCGTGGGCTCTGTCAAGGCGAATATCGGACACAGCGAGGGCGCGTCAGGCGTGGCGGGCATCATCAAGGTGCTCGGGATGTTTCGCCACGATTCCATCCCCCGGCAACTCCATTTTAGCGAACCTAACTCGGCCGTGAGCTGGTCCGAGCTCAAGTTGGACGTCCCGCGAACGAGCGTGCCATGGCGTCCCTCGGGTAAGCCTCGCATCGCTGGCGTGAGCTCGTTCGGGTTCAGTGGCACGCTCGCTCACTGTGTCCTCACAGATCCCCCCACAGCGACGAGCGAGCCGGAGGAGGTACGCGAGGCGTCGAACCGCGCCTTCGTGCTACCGCTCTCGGCAAAGAGCCCTGCCGCGTTGAAGGCGTACGCCGCGTCGTTCGCGAACTACCTCGAGGGCAATCCTGCGGGCGCCGCGGTCCGAGATATCGCGTTTACGGCGAGCGTGCGGAGGGATCATCACCCCCATCGACTGACCGTCGTCGGCGCAAGCAAAGACCAGTTGAGACAGAGCCTCGAAGCCTACGTTGCCGGGCAACGACGCGCGGGCCTCAGTGAGGGGGTGGCCGCCGCGTCCCGACCGCAGGTGGCGTTCGTTTTTTCCGGTCAGGGCACCCAGTGGTGGGCGATGGGTCGGCAGCTTCTCCGTAGCGAGCCTGTGTTTCGGCAGGCACTCGAGGAGTGCGACGCGCTGATCCGTGAAGCCGGCGGGCCGGCGCTGCTGGAGGAACTGGGACGTTCTGAAGAGGAGTCCAAGCTCGGCGAGACATTGATCGCGCAACCGGCACTCTTCGCGCTTCAAGTCGCGCTCGTGGCTCTCTGGCGCTCGTGGGGCGTAGACCCAGACGCCGTCGTCGGTCATAGCGTCGGCGAGATCGCTGCCGCTCATACGGCGGGGATTCTCTCCGGGGCCGACGCGGCTCGCCTTGTCACGCACCGGGGACGCATCATGCAGCGAGCGACGGGCCTCGGGAAGATGGCCTCCTTCATGATCCCGCTCGCCGAAGCGAAGCGCATCATCTCCGACTACAGAGGCCGACTCTCCATCGGAGCGAGCAACAGTCCGACGGCCACGGTGCTGTCGGGTGACAAACTGGCGCTCGAACAGGTGTTCGCCAGCCTCAAGACGCGAAACCTCGTCGGCAGGTGGCTCGCGGTGGATTACGCCTTTCACAGCGCTCAGATGGAGGGCTACGGCGAGGAGCTCCGAGGCCACCTCGACGGAATCGCTCCCCGGAAAGGCGGGATTCCGTTCATCTCCACCGTCACGGGTCAGGAGCGGCCAGGGGATTCCCTCGACGCGGACTACTGGGGCAACCAGATCCGGAGCAGCGTTCTCTTTGCCGACGCCATCGAGACGCTGGTCGCAATGAACCACACCGTCTTCGTCGAGATCGGGGCCCACCCTGTCCTCTCTTCAGCGATTGGCGAGACGGTTTCTGTCGCAGGCACGGCCGCTCGCATCGTCCCCTCGCTTCGGCGAGATGAGGACGAGCGAACCACCATGCTCGACTCGCTCGGGGCCGTGCACTGCGCGGGCTATCCGGTGAACTGGAGGATGCAATACCCCGAGCCTGGGCGAGCGCTCTCTCTTCCGGCGTATCCGTGGCAGAAGGAGCGATGCTGGCGTAACCCAAACTCTGGAACGAAGCAGCGGCGCCAGGTCCGTATTGCGGGAATTGAGACGGATGCGCATCCGTTCCTCGCGAACCATGTTCAGCTCTCCGATCCGACGCGGCAGGTCTGGGAAACGTCCTTGGACATCAAGGGGTTTCGCTATCTAGCGGATCATCAAATTCAAGGGACCATATTGTTCCCCGGGGCAGGCTTCGCGGAGATAGCGATCGCTGCGGGCAAGGAGGCGTTCGGGGACGAGTTTCAGCAGCTGGGAGAGCTCAAGATTCGCCAGCCGTTGATCCTGGACGATCAGGAGCCAACGACGATTCAGTGTGAGCTCTCACCATCCAGAAATGGAACCGGCTCGCCATCGACATTCCGGATTTCGAGTCGCAGGGCACCTACGGCGGACACCGCAGCGGTGGTGGTTGTTCACGCGACCGGAACGATTCACAGCGGCCCGCGCAGCGAAACTCCAGGGACCGAAGTCGGGCCGTCGGTTCCGGAAAGCGTCGTGGATCGCTGTGACGAGACCCTGCTGGGAGAGGAGCTTTACGAGAGCGTTGCGAAGACCGGTAATCGGTTCGGGCCACAATTCCGGAATCTGCACCAGGTGTGGTTCAGGGATGGTGAAGCGATTGCGCAGCTTGCGCTTGCCAAAGAAGTGGCGAAGTCGAGTGAGTATCATATTCACCCCGCGTTGCTCGATGCTGCTTTTCAGGCGCTCGGCCTAGCGTTCAAGAAAGGATCGTCCTCGTCCTCGCCCTACGTGGTGGCGGGGCTGGACTCGCTACGAATTGTCGACGATGCCGAAACGAGCGCATGGATCCATGCGCTCGCCGCAGATGTGAAGCCAAACGACGAGGTTGGCCGTCAAGGGGACGTGTTTCTCGTCGATGTAACGGGGAAAGTACTCGTCGAGGTCCGCGGGCTTCGACTGCTGCCGCTTGAGATTCCAGGGACCGACGCGATCGCCGACTCTTTGCATGATCTCGTGTGGCGCCCGAGCAGCCTGCAAGCCGAGGCCACCGAAGAGGGGCGCCGCAGCTTCCTCCTCTTCTTGGATGAGGGGGGAACTGCGGAGCGCGTCAAGGCGGAGCTCGACAAGCGCGGGGATACCGTCTTTGCGATACGTCGGGCAGAGACCTACGCCAAGCGCAGCGAGCTCGAGTATCAGGTGGATCCGCTACAGCCGGAGCATTTCCGACGTCTGTTGGAAGAGCCCGGCATTTCCGAAGTGCTTGAACACGGCGACGTCCTCCACTTCTGGAGCGTCGATGCGGCGAAGAAGACGGAGCTTTCGACCATCTACGAGACCTTGCGACAGGGGACCATCAGTACCCTTCACTTGGTCCAAGCGCTCGCGCAAGCGGGCGCACGCGCGCGGCTGTGGCTGATGACCAGAGGCGTACACTCGCTGGAGACCCAGACGGTCTGCGTGAAGCAAGCTCCACTTTGGGGATTCGGAGCGACGGTTGCGAACGAGTTTCCAGAGCTCCGTTGCACGATGGTCGATCTCGATCCCCGCTACGACGACATAGCGCCGTTGATGACCGAGCTCACAGCGTCGGACGACGAGAGGCGCATCGCGCTTCGGGGAAGCGAACGGTATGTGCAACGAATCGCTCGACGCGAGCCAGCCGCTCCACTCCAGGGCCAAGCGAAGAAGAGCCTCGTCGTTGGTGAAAAAGGGTATCTCCTCGACGTCGGCACGCAGGGAATGGTGGATTCTCTCACGCTCGTTGAAGCCGACCGTGCTCTCCCCGCGCCTCATCAAGTGGAGATTTCGGTCAAGGCGACCGGTGTCAATTTTCGAGGCGTGTTGATGGCGGTGGGCGCGTACCCATCGATGGGGGAGATGCGCTTGCCGATGGGGGGCGAGTGCGCGGGGGTGGTGACGGCGGTTGGTAGCGCAGTCCGCGGGATTGAAGTGGGGGCTGCGGTGATAGCGTCCGGCGCCTACGGATTCGATAGCCACGTGGTCGTGGATGCCGGTCAGGTAGCACCGAAGCCTGCTGGGCTCAGCTTCGAAGATGCGGCGGGTATCTCAGTCGTTTTTTCGACCGTCTACTACTCGCTTCACGATGTCGGGCGGCTACGCAAAGGAGAAAGGATTCTGATTCACTCCGCTGCAGGCGGAGTCGGGCTGGCGGCTGTTCAGTACGCGAAACACGTGGGCGCCGAGATTTATGCGACTGCGGGCACGGAGGAGAAGCGTGAGCTTCTCCGATCGATGGAAATTCGTCACGTCTTCAATTCGCGCTCACTCGAATGGGCAGAGGCGGTGATGAACGAGACTGGCGGCCGAGGCGTGGATGTCGTGCTCAATTCGCTTTCGGGAGAGGCGATTCCGAGGGGCATCGGCGTCCTCGCTGCGTTCGGTCGCTTCCTCGAGCTCGGAAAAGTCGACGTCTACGCGGATGCAAAGGTCGGACTCTACGGGTTTCGTAACAACGTGACTGTGTCGGTGATCGCGCTCGACCAGCTCGCGTTGCAACGGCCGGAGGAGGCTCGCGCCGTGGACCAGCGGGTGCGGGAACTCTTCGATCAGAAAGTATTCACACCGCTGCCGCGTATGACATTTCCCATCTCAAAAATTTCAGATGCGTTCCGATACATGATGCCCGGGAAGCACGTCGGTAAGGTCATCGTGACAGCCGAGGAAGCGGTATCCGTCGTGGCCCCGCCGCACCGTATTCGTTCCGACGCGACGTATCTCATCACCGGAGGGCTGGCGGGTCTGGGGCTTGCGGTCGCGCAGTCGCTGGTAAAGCAGGGGGCGAGACATCTCGCCTTGCTCGGACGAAGCGCGCCGACGGAGGCCACGCAGGAGAGTCTGCGTGCGATGCGAGCGCAGGGTGCGAAGGTTGAGGTCTTCGCTGCGGACGTTGCGGACTACTCGAAGCTTGCATCCGTTTTCGATCTCATCGACGAATCCATGCCGCCCATTCGGGGGGCCGTGCATTCTGCAGGAGCAGTCGACGACGGTACGATTCCGAACTTGGATGCGGACAAATTCCTCGGTTCGGTCATCAAAGCGAAGATCGATGGTGCCTGGAACCTGCATCGGCTGACCGAGGACCTGGCCCTCGATTTTTTCGTCCTATTTTCGTCGATCTCGGCGCCGCTCGGCGCTCCAGGCCAGGGGAATTATGCTGCGGCCAATTCGTTTTTGGACGCCCTTGCCGCCCATCGGCACTCGATCAACCTTCCCGCGACCGCAATCGATTGGGGGCGGTGGTCGGAGACTGGCATGGCGACGAGGGGCGAGGCGGCGAAGCGCAACGTCGACGGTGTATCCACCGCCGAAGGGCTACAGCTCCTTCAGGGCATCCTCGAAGCAAAGGCGACGCGCGCCCTCGTCATTGGGCCTCAGCTTTCACAGGCCCTAGCTCGAACCGACGTAGCGCTATTTGACGAGCTGCGGGGCGCCAGGAAAGCCAATGAGGGAGCCGCCGCACTCCGTGAAGAGCTCGAAGCACGGACGCCCGAGGAGCGAATTGAAGTGCTCCAGTCCAAGCTTAGCGATCTCGTCGGAAGGATACTTCGGACGGACCCGGCGTCGATTGACGCTAGGGCGCCGCTTACATCCATCGGGTTGGACTCGCTCGTCACGCTTGAGCTCCGTGCCGCTCTTCGCGAACAGATGGGGATCGATGTCTTGGCGGTTGAGCTAGTGAAATATCCAACTGTAAAGAGCTTGGCGTCGTTCGCGGCGTCAAAACTATTCGAGGATCGTCCGCTGGGCGGCGAAGCGGACAGCGGCGTTCTCAGAGTCCTCAAAAAGGGAGGGCCAGCGGCGAGGGCGCGGCTGGTGTGCTTCCCGCCTGCGGGTGGAGAGCCTGACGAGTTCCAGGAGTGGGCACGAGCGATTCCCCCCGGCGTGGAACTCTGCGCCGTCAACTACCCCGGCATTGGTACGCGGGCAGAGGAATCCGCCGGATCGCTCTCGGCCACTGTCTCTGAGGTCGCGGAGGCTATCTTCTCCCTACCTATGGTGCCCACGGCCTTCTTTGGGCATAGCCTCGGGTGCATCGTCGCGCGGGCGACTGCACTCGAGCTCGAAGGACGTGGAATCGTACTCCGGTATGCTGGCTTGTCTGCGGCGACACCCGTTCTTGTAGACTCTGCCCGCCCCGACCCGTCTTCACGTGCGGGTCGAGATGAGCTCGTGAAATTGATGCGGGCGCTCAACATGAAAACCGATTCTCTCGTCGCAGATTCTGAGATGTCGCGTCGCTTTCTTGATCTGTTCGCCACACAGCTGTCGTGGTCGAGTGAGTTCGTGGTCGGTAGCAAACTGAGCTGTCCGGTGGGTCTCTTCTATGCAGATCGCGACACCATGTCGGCACCTGAGAATATAGAGGTGTGGAAGCGAAGTGGTCGGAAGGTCGATGTCCATCGATTCCCTGGCGACCACAACTACCTGCGCACCGAGTTCGAGCCCATCATCGAGCTCATACTCGCCCAGCTGACGTGAGCCCATACCTCGATTTCCCGATTCCGAGCGCGATGCCCACAACGCGCGAGCGCTCGGTGCGCAGTTCGAGCTTCCCACTCCGCCCGCCACGGCCTGCGCTGGTGACAGGGCTTACCCAGGCTTTCGTCCTGTTGCCCAGATGAACGGCATGACGCTCCAAGCGGCTGGATCGTTGTTCAACCCCAAGACCCAGTCATACATTGCCTTCACTTCCTCAGAAGTCATGACACCCAACTCGACGCTTCTCATCCACAGGTCTCTCGTGAGTCGCTCGCGTAAAATGGCCGGAGTCTTTCTCACCACGTCCCACGCATCGTCGTTTCCGTTGACATTGGAAGACTGACCGGATTCGACGTTCAGGAATCCAGCTGCTTTGAGACGGCCGCGGAGCTTGATCCCCGCATCCCAATCCGACCCGTCCTGCTCATTCACCCTCAAGAAAGCAAGGTTGGTTTTATGGACACCGTCTTCGACCGGGCACGGGGTCGAGCCGTAGATGTCTCGTGCGGAGAAATGCGGATCTCTTGCGCAGATGTAGCCACCCGGCTTCAGAACGCGTTTCATCTCCGCAATGCCTCGAGCAGGGTCCGAAAGATGCATCAGTAGCGTGTTGGAGCAGACGATGTCGAACGATTCGTCTTCAAAGGGAAGCTCGTAAGCATCTCCCATCTGAAATGTGACATTCTCGAGTCCCCGTTCCTTCGCTAGCGCCCTGGCCCGCTCGAACTGCCCGTCTGAAATGTCCAAACCCGTGACGTGTCCATCGCTCACAAGCTCAGCCAGATCGATGGTGATCGAACCCGGTCCACAGCCAACGTCGAGAATTCTCGAATCAGGCTTGACGAAATTCACGACGTGACCCGCCTCCAGTGAGGCTGATCGACGTTCCATCAATTCCAGCCATTCCTCCGAGTAGCCCAACGCATATTTGTCTGTAGTCATTCTGCTTCAGCCCTTCATCCGGAGACGTCGCGTTGGAAGATCCCTAGCGGAATCGCCAGGAGCCGCTAGCCGCCCACGCGCAAGATCAGGCTCGCATTCGCAGATGGGGATTCGAGCATCGGGTTGCTGTGTTCGGGTGGATATGGCCGATCGTGGTCCGCGCAGGGTACGGTTGGGATTCTACTCGATCGGCGTGTCCGGCGGCGCTTCGTCGGCGCGCTCCCATAGCCTTCGGATCGCCTGCTTCGGCTCGGTCTCGACGCTGGGCCGTTCGACGATGAACAGAGTCCCGCGGGCCTTGGCTGCCAGGTGGTCGGAGTCGTTCCTGAACGTCACCTCGACGTGGATCAGGCTCTTGCTTTTGTCGATCACACGACCCTCGATGACGACGTCGCCCGAGGAGATCGGACGGAAGAAATCCACGTGGAGGCTGGTGGTTCGGAGCGTCTGGCCCTCCTCGAGGAGGGAGACGCTGCTCAGTGCGAGCATCTGGTCTGCAAGGGCCGCCAGGTAGCCCCCGAACACGTCCGCGACGGTGAAGAACCTCGGATCGACCGGCCAGACCTTGCGGGCATAGCCGGGCTGCCATTCGACCAGCGTGCCGAGACCCAGATTCTCCACGAAGGGAGGTAAAGCTGTCTTGCGCCCGATGAGGCGGTCTAGGTGCTGCGTATACAGGCTCATGGGAAGACGATCTCGACGCGCGACGAGGCGCGATGGGGCGAGGGAGCCGTACGGCCGCCTTCGCCGGGTTGCAGATTCCCAGGTGTATCGGGCGCATCCCGGTAGTGTCAAGCAGATTGTTCATGGCTCGGCCGTGCGAAGTGCGGGTCCGCAGGCGCCGGGGGATTAAGCACCCAATCTTGATGTGCGTGTTCGGCGACGACTGGATCGGTTTCGGGCCTGGCCGGGTGGCTTGACAAGACGGTGGTGGTAAAGTTCCGAAGCTGTACCACCACCGATTACTTGAGTGAGGGGGAGCCCGACGGGGGGCTTCGCAACGCGGTCTCGTTCAGGTATGAAGTGCTGTTCGTGAACGTTCCGAACTTCGTCACTCCGACCAAATTAGGAGATAGAGAATGCAACCCCGATTGGAGCGTCTCGAAACCCTTCTCGGCGACCCCCTCTTCGACAGCATACTCTGGGGCAACGAGTACTCGTTTGATGGATTGGATCCGGGTCTGAGGAGCAGGATCGAGTCCGGGCAGTTCAAGCGAATCTTTTTCTACGGCATGGGCTGCTCATCGGTCGTTTCCGATGTGGTCAAGGGCTTCTTCAAGAATCAGCGCATTCCGATTCACGTCGCCGTGCTCAACGACTACGACCTGGATTGGTTCGTAGATCGCGAGGTCCTAAAGGACGATGCGACTCTGACGATCATCGTCTGTTACAGCGGTTGGTCGAGAGAGCCGATCATGTTCTACCAGAGGATGATGGAGCTCACGGAGAACCGGAACCTCGTCGTTCTCTCCGGTGGGGGCAAGATCGCCGACATCGCCAAAGAAGACGGAAGCTCCTACATCCTGTACAAGATGCGGCACGCCGATCGCGAGTATCCGCTGTATCACGTCCAGCAGTTCTTCTCGATCTTCATCGATATCTTCTACAAGCTGAAGCTCATCGATTCGGATTATCAATCCGAGCTGATCGATTCCGTGAAGTTCCTGAAGGAGCGATTCGACGAGAAGACGATCGATCGCGCCAAGCAGGTCGCGGCGCAGCTGCACGGCTGCGAGATCGCGTTCCTGGCGACTCCGAAGTGGTATGTCCCGCTCCTCAAGCAGGTCACCATGTTCTTCAACGAGATCGCGATGGTGCCCGCTCACAGGAACCTGCTGCACGAGTTCACCCACACGGAGGTCGCTGCCTTCTCCGAACCGAGGAACAAGCTGGCGATCGTCACCTTCCGCGATTCCGACGAGGATGAGTACACGTGCGAGAAGATCGATATCCTGGCAAAGGTCCTGGGCGACAAGTCGGTCGAGCGGAACAAGATGATCGAGTTCGTGAACATCGAGCTGGATCAGAAGGACTTCTTCCAGAAGTTCTTCTACGCCCACTTCTTCTCGGTGTACGTCGCCTTCTACCTGGGCCAGCTCAACGATGCAGAGGGACGGGACCTGATCTCGATCACCGCGGGGAACCCGTGGTGGAGCACGAAGAACATCGAGCTCTTCCCCAAGTGCACGGACATCCCGGGTGTCCTGGGCCCGGAGGAGAAGCCGAAGGCGGTCGCTTCGGGCATGAGGTGAATCGGTTCTCGGCCAGCGCCTGGGTTCATCGGTCCGGTCCCGACGGACCCGGCCGCTCCCGGGTCGTGCTGGAATTCGGAGCGCGCAGTGCATGGCGGATGGGAATCTCGCGATCATCACGGGCGGAAGTCGCGGCATCGGGCATGTCTTGGTGCAATCCGTCCTGGAGGACATGGACGTCCTGAACATCTCGAGAGGGCCGGCCACGCCGGTGGGCCCCTCGTCCGGCCATGCGCTGCACAACCTGAGCGTGGACCTCCAGCACGTCGATCAGATCGAGCGGGTCCTCGAGGACTGGTTCGAGGAGCATCCCGAGCACCGGGTCCAGATCGTCATCCACAACGCGGCGAACCTGAATCTGGGCTGGTTGCACGAGCTCTCCGCGGCGGAGGTGCAGCAGGCCTTCCAGGTGAACGTCCATGCTCCGCTGACGATCACGGCCAGCGTGCTCAGGCTGGGCCGCTTCTCCTCGACGGAGTGCCGGGTCGCCTACGTGGTCTCCTCGCTCGGCCGGCTCGAGCCGGGCCTCTCCTTCGCGGGGATGGGCTTGTACAGCGTCACCAAGGCCGCCCTGGGCAGGCTGGCGCTCATCCAGGCTCGGGAGTTCGAGTTCACGGCTCCGAATGTCAAGGTGTTGCGGATCCATCCCGGGATCGTCGATACCGAGATGCAAGACGCCTTGCGGCGAGACCCCCGGCTGGACCCCGCCTTCACGAAGAAGACCGAGGCGCTGCCGCCCTACCGGGAGGGAGACTGGGACGAGAGATCCTCCGAAGAGCGTCCGCGGACGGTATCCCCCAGCTTCGCCGCGGAGTTCATCCTGTGGGCCACGCGTTCGCCGAAGGTGGATTCGGAGGGAGAGTACGACTTCTACCGATCGAAGGAGTTCCATGCGGCCCGCCGACGGGCCCGGATGGCTTCGGCAAGGGGTCGGGAGACCGCCTGAGGCGACGCTTCGACGAGGGGCCCCGGCGGCTGGGGGATCGGGTCGCGGGGCGCACCGACGCGCGCGCGTCGTTCGGGATCACCAGCCGTCGAGGAGAAGGGCGCCGGTGTTCGACTGTCTCGTGGTCGGCAAGGGGCTCTTCGGCGCCGCCGCCACCCGGCATCTGAGTCGGGTCGCAGACCGCGTGGGCGTTCTGGGTCCGGACGAGCCCGCACGCTGGGAGGGCCACGATGGTGTCTTCGCCAGCCACTACGACCAGGGCCGCATCGTGTCGGCCACGGGCCCCGACGCCGTCTGGAACGCACTGCGCGAGCTCTCGACCGCCGAGTACCGGGCGATCGAGGAAGCGAGCGGCGTTCCCTTCTACGTGCCGGTCGGCCTGATTCGCGTCTGTCGCGCGGATTCGCCTCGCATCCGCCAGCATTCGGGACGGACGCCGTCGGGCCGCGAGGGCGCCCGCACCGCGGCCCGGTTCATCACGCCCGAAGCTGCGCTGGCGCAGTATCAGCTGCGCTTTCCGGACGGCTACCGGATCGTCGTGGAGGGCCCGCCTTCCGGCTACCTCAATCCGCGCGAGATGATCCTGGGGCAGCTCGCGCTGGCCGAAGCCAAGGGCGCCGCGGTGATCCGGGAGACGGCCACGAACCTCGCCTTGCACGGCGACTACGTAACGGTCAGCACGCGGGAAGGGAATCGCTACGAATCCCGCAAGGTCCTGTTGGCGACGGGAGCCTACGCCAACAGCTTCGACCTGCTCAGGCGCAAGCTGGCATGCCGGGTCAAGTCGGAGACGACCATCCTCGGCCGTGTGCCCGAATCCGAGAGCAGGCGCCTGCACGGGATGCCCCCGGTCGTCTACGAGGTCGAGTCTCCGGTGTTGAGCAGCATCTATCTGCTCCCGCCGATTCGCTATCCGGACGGGCACTGGTACGTCAAGCTGGGCTGCAATACGAGACTGGACAGGTTTCTGTGCGATTTCGACGAGATGCGCGACTGGATGGCGCACGGGGACAGCGATCTCGTGATGAAGGAGATGCAGGAGGCGGTTCTGGCCCTCATCCCCGAATTGGCTGTGACCGATTGGCGGACCAAGCGCTGCCTGGTGACCTACACGCCTAGCGGCAAGCCGTTCATCGACGGGGTCGAGCCGGGGCGGGTCTACGTGGCGGTGGGAGGAAACGGCAAGGGAGCGCATCCATCCGATGCGATCGGCCGCATCGCCGCCGGCCTGGTAATGAAGAACGAGTGGTGCTCGCCGCTGGATCGGGATCCGTTTCGCGTCGAGTTCGCCGAATCGTGACAAGGCGAGGAGTGCGAGTGTTAGAATTTCTCACACAGGAGAGGCTCCCATGTCCCTCGATCACGGCGTGAATCGGCTGAAGGATCTCGACCGAGAGCTCGAGACGATCCTCGCCTCCTTCGACACCAACTACGCCTGGAACTAAGGCAGCGTGAAGGAAGGACTGCGAGAGCTCTACGAGAAGGCCAAACGGGAGCAGTGGAACGCCACGGTGGAGCTTGCCTGGGAGACCTCCGTGGATCCCGAGAGCGAGATCATTCCCGACGCGATGAATCCGCTGCAGGACTTCGCGCCGTACCAGAAGGGATTCGTTCGGGCCGACTATGCGAGTATTTGCGCTTTCTGACATTCATGTCGATTTCCCTGAAAATATGGCATGGGTACTGGGCTTATCGAACCAGGATTACCAGAATGATACCTTGATATTGGCGGGAGACGTCTCTGACCTGATGCCGCAGATTGAAACTGTGTTGGTCGCCTTGAAGAGGAAATTTAGAGAGGTCTTTTACGTTCCAGGTAATCACGAGCTCTGGGTAAGGCGTTGCAAGACCGCTAGCTCCTTCGAGAAGTTCAAACTAATTGTTCACATGGCCCGTGAAAGCGGCATCCGAACTAGTGTCTGGAATGACGAGTCGCTCACCATCATTCCACTCTTTAGTTGGTATGACTTCAGCTTCGGTGAGCCAGACGAGGGATTGAAGGATGCGTGGATGGATTTTCTTGCATGCGTCTGGCCGGATCACTACAGCAATGAGGACATCAACAAGCATTTCCTGGACCAGAACCCGGTGTCATTGGCGCCCGATGTTGGCTTCGTTATCAGCTTCTCCCATTTCCTGCCCAGAATCGATCTGATGCCTGACCAGATTCCACAGTCGCAGCGCTACTTGTATCCGGTTCTGGGGAGCGCCGCGCTTGGAGAGCAGGTTACCAAGCTGGATCCAAACGTTCATGTATACGGTCACAGTCATGTGAATCGGCGGGTGACGATCAACCAGATCGAATATGTCAACAACGCATTCGGGTATCCATCTGAATCCGGAATTACCAGGAAACGATTAACTTGCGTATACGACAGCGCTCGATTCGTTCATCACGGTGGGGCCCTAGCTTGAAGCTGAATATTCCCTCGTTAGGTAGCAGAGATCAGGTCGTTCTTGAAGTTGATAAAGACGTCGTAGGAGTCTTCGGAAAAATTGGGGATTACAGCAAGGAGATCTCAGATGCAGAGGTAGAGGCTGTGAAAGATGCAGTTCCCAAGCGTCAGCGAGAATTCTTCACGGGGAGATACTTTGCCAAAGTTGCTCAGGAGTTGTTGGGGGTCGTGCCAGCAGAGATCAAGCAATCGTCCAACCGACGCCCAATATGGCCGAGGGGCATGGTAGGTAGTATCTCTCATTCTGCCTCCTTGGCGATGGTGATCTTGTCCCGGTCTGAAAAGTACTCTGGGATAGGCATTGATATGGAATTAGAAGGCCGAGTAACTGCTTCGTTGTTACCGCTGGTCTTGACCGAACGAGAAATCGATCTGCTTCCATCGCTAAGCGATTTTCCATCCCCCGACACTCTCATATTCAGCGCAAAAGAGTCAGTTTACAAAGCCGTCAACCCAATCGTCGGACTCATGATTGACTTTAAAGAGGTCGAAATCCAGTTCGATGATCGTAGTTTCAGCAGCTTCAATGCAAGATATATCGGTCCGAATTCAGATAATCTAATACTGAATCACGGCAGAGGATCTTTCGAGAGTTACGAGGATCATCTGGTCACGACTTTCGTCATGTAGTGAACATCGTTGAAATGGGTCAAGTCCGATTTCTGCTGGAATTTCCGGAGGGGGACGCCCCCTCTGACTTCGTTCTCGTCGGGTTGCGACGACGCCGGTGCTCGGCGTGTTCAAGCTGAGTAATTCTCCGACACCCGGCTCCTCCGGCGTAGGTTTCTAAGCGGCATCCTTTTCGTCTTCTCCTTCCGTCGGCCTCGGTCACCTGCGCATGTACGAGGCCACGAAGCACAGCACGCTGACCGAGGGGCGGCGCCGCGGGCTTCCGCTCGACCAGCTCCAGAAGGCAGCCGGGCACGGGGACCCGTGCAGCACCGAGGTCTACGCCGAGCCGGCGCAGGAGCAGGCCACGCGGGTGCTCAGGCTCGCGCGCAAGCCCCGCCGGCGAGGCCGGTAGCTCCTACACTGCACCGGGTCGTTAGATCCCGGGTTTGGAACGATTTTGGAAACGCCCCACGCGCGTAGGCATAAGTGCTTGATTTCATAAGGTTCTTGGTCGTGGTGGTGGGATTCCGTAGGCGGAAGCCGCTGCGCAGAAGACGTGGCGTTGCGCAGCCGTGTCGAGGCCGACCTCGCTGCGATCCAGGCGAGCCGCGCACTCGTGCGATCGTTCTTTCTTGCGCCGAGTGTATCCAATACTAAGGACTGATTAAAAGGCTTTCTCGAGCTGACGCACCGAGAACCGGCTCTCGTCCATCGGCTGGTCGAAGTGGACGTTCTCGAGCTGGAGAACGGTCTTGTGCAGCGTGGCGTCGCCCCTGCGCGTCGCCATGTGCATTTCCGTCGCCACCCAGATCCCCTCGATCTGCTCCAGCCGCTTCACCTCGTAGTATTTCATGCGACCGCCCCTGCGGAGCCACGAGATCGCCCGCACCATCACGTCGTTGTCCT